>Ga0180431_10007418_pt1 | contig 12780 bp, 9 predicted proteins | sample SS_ome_11_FD_132459 | JGI IMG/M metagenome (GOLD analysis project Ga0180431, IMG submission 132459) | Hypersaline lake sediment archaeal communities from the Salton Sea, California, USA - SS_1_MS_1 metaG | ecosystem: Environmental > Aquatic > Non-marine Saline and Alkaline > Hypersaline >... | reverse complement strand
TTAGTTTTATTGAATATTATGTTATTGAATTAATTTTTAGCATTGCGGGTTATGAAGAAAACAAAGATGAGCGGTGGAGATTATATAAAATAATTGTATTTTTTCCATACGATCTTACTATAATGTGTGGTATTGTTCTAAGTACAAATGGTAAAATTAGTTTTTTTTATTTACTAATTAATATTTTCTTCCCCGATGATAATAGATAAAAAAAATATCAACTCCCTAATCTTTTTTTTTTATTAATAAAATAATAAATTAAACCAACTTAATATTATAGTTTAATACATTTTTCTCAAATTTATATTCAACATTAAAAAAACTGTCAAGCTCCTGGAAAAAATTAGCAGCCAAATAACAAAGCCCCAACATAATTAAAGCTAAAATCCTGAAATTTTTCTTAAATAATATTTGTCGTTTTTCCACGTATAAAAAGCCGTGATAATATTTAACATTTCAGATGCGGAGTCACCTTACAAAAGTTAAAAGCCCGTAACTATTTTTACTGCTGATCCCTTTGGGAATACGGGCTAATAGTTCAATGCTCCCACTGCCGGGGTATTAAACATTGGCAGTAATGCCCAAATAGGAGTTTTTGTGTTAATTGCTTAGTGTTCCAATCTATTTTAAAAGCCAAAAAGGATGATTAATATCCTATTATGGTTGTGTTGCATTCCACAACTCATCCAATTTAAAATAATGAACTTCATTTTCATGAGCACTGGTTTCACCTTGTGCAAAAGATATTACCAGCTCATTTCTCACTGGACAGACTACCCATTGATAATTATCATTTGTATATGCTCGATGTGGCATAATTATTTTCAATATCTTAAATATTATATCATTATCTCCGCGATAGACTGATCTTAACAGTTCCATTGATAAATTTAGATCTAAATTACCCCAATTATTGGTTAATTCTTTACTTAATAACTGGTAATGTTTTATTTGTTTATAGTATTCATATTTATAAGGATCATAGATGCCTAATTTAATTTTTATTGGTTGAATTAACCAAACAAAAAAACGTGTTGATTTATACCGTACTCTTTGAAGTTCCGCCATTGCTCTATCAACATAAAAATTACCCCGTCTAACTACATTTTCAATACTATAAAATGGAGTATTTGACTCTTCTGGATCATCCCAATATCCAATAAATGAATGAGTTGCGCTTTGTTCGATAATAACAGCTATTTTTTCTTCACTATCAGATATGATAAAATTCCATCCCCTAGTCTTATTTGAATTGATAATATCAATAGCATCCTCAATATTTGATGAAGTATCAAGAGCCCATTTTATTCTTATACTATGAGGAATACCAACATCACTGATGTCATCCATACACCATGAAACAGTGGATCCTATGGTTATTCCATCCTCGTTTACACCACCATAATTGCCAATAGTTCCAGCATAGTTTGGATAAATTGATGCATACCCACTATCTGGATTTCTCACAAATAGAATATAATTATCATGCATATAGGTCCCTGTTTCAGGATCTTGTATATTCAAAGACCAATCAAAACTTCGAAAATGATACAGTTCTCCATCTATTGTTGCAGTATCCCATGCTGCACCAGTCACACACGCAGTTGTATCATGTCCTAAAAAATCCAAAATTGATATCACCGAAACATTATCAAATGATAAACCTGAACCATCGGCAAGACCTTGCATTTCATCCTTAATTTCTTGAGGAATATACTCTTCTAATCCTTCGTATAGAGAAAGCATATCTTCATACGACATAATTTGCTTATAAGTATTCATGGCACCTCGGAAATTTTCCCATACCATATCTGATAAAAGATATCCATGCTGGTATCCCATTTCATAATATGAGCCATTTACATGAAGTATTTTAACTCCATCAATTTCTTCATACCAACCACCCATCGATGAGCTTTTATTCATATTATCTGTTTCTTTATCGGTAACCATATTAGCTGAAATTGGTAAAATATTTGCAATCAATAGCATACATACAAAAATTCCTACTATTTTTGTTTTCATTTTTTCCTCCGCCCAATAAAATAATATTCATGTAAATATAATAATATAACTTAAACTTTATGATTGGAATTTTTATTGCAACATATGTCACATATTATATTATCCAATTATTTATCAGATGAGATTTGAATTCACTTTTATCTATAAAAATATCAGTTTTAATCCTGTAAACTTCTTTTAGCACAACATTTTATTATTAAAAAAAGTTGGGAATAATTATTCCCTTATTTTGAGTCCTTAGTTGTTATAAAATATACAGATATTCGGTTAAATCATCGATTTTCATGCAGATATGATACTGTGCATCAGGGTCAATAATCCAGTCGTTCCTTGGATTTCCATCAATATGTCCATCTGCTTTAGCGCGTATATCATTGTTTAATTTGTTAATTGAACTTTGGTATTTTTGTTTCTGAAGCATTTTGAAGACTATTAATATCTTGGTGTGCAGAACTTTTTTCCTTAGAGTTGGTTTATTATTAAAAGTGCTATCTGGTAGATTTTGTATATAGTCATCAATATCTTGAAGAGCGCCAAATTCATCGGTTACCTCGACTTGCATATTGTCAGTATCCATTCCTCCATCATCATCATAAAGGATCAACGAAACGGTATAACTCCCAGGGTCAGTATAAAAATGAATTCCAGATATATTTCCCGTTGCATCGGGTTCAATGTTTTCTTCTATAACAGTACCAGCAACTGTTGTTGAATCGCCGAAATCAAAGGTTCCACTATGTGTGTCAAGCCAACCTGAATCTGTAAAATTTCCAATGAAAGTAAGATTGTGAACATAGGGTAAAATGAACTGTTTGTTTGGTTGATCAAGATACATCTCAGTAATTGTGGGTGGAACATTATCCACTGTAACAGTTAAGGTATCGGTTCCTACTCCACCATCGTCATCAGTGACGGTGAGCATAACGGTATACACTCCATTGTCACCATAGGTATGAGTTGGCGTCAACGAACCACTACCCGTTGCACCATCACCAAAATCCCAGTCATAGGTCCATGTGTCACATCCAGGATCTGAAAAATCTCCGGAAAAGCTGATGATATCACCTTCATATGCTGTTTGATCAAATCCTGCATCAACCGTTGGATCAACATTGTTTACATAAATGGTTGGAATAAAGTTATCGATTTTTCCAAGATGATCTCTTACTTGCAATTCGGCATGGCCATAATGATCATCGCACCAAGCATACGTTGCTGTTGGTGAGAGTGACCAATCTGTATCCTATGTTCCATCATTGTCAAAATCCCATCTATAATCAAGGGTATCTCCCTCAGGATCATATGACGTGCTTCCATCAAAAACAACTGGTGTATTTTCATCTACAACATATGGATCAATGGAAATTGCAACAGGTGGATAATTTGGAAACACAGTTGTAAGATAACAATCAGGATCTCCATATAAATTATATCTTAATCCATTTGATCCCAAATAGTCACAATCCCTTTTTGTTTCAGCTAATGCTTTACCCGCAGAAAGACCATGTACCACGAGTTTCTCTGTATAATAATAAGCCAAATTGTGATTAAGATCATTAGCCGAGTTTAAAGGCCAATCGGGGTCCTCACCATCATGACCAGATCCTCTTGTTGATGAAACCGTCCCTATTGCACCATGTTTAAGCAATGAATATCCGAGATTATAGGACACCTCAGAATCTCCAGTTGCACAAGATGCTTGAAACGTAAAAGCGGGTTTCATATCATCAAGTTCTTCAACATCCTCAAGTAAGATCACCTCTGCAGCTAAGTCAATGTTTCCATGGGTTGCCCAGGTAACCACTCCATATCCTTGTTTCCATTCAGATAATACATTAGAATAATTACATGGCGTCATCTCTGGAGGGGGAACTAATCCATAATCCTCTTCATAGAGACGATAACTTGCAAAACCCATTGGATCTGCAATACCATATTTTATATGTTCACCCAAAGGATAGGCAGGGATAGGCTCGCTATGTGGTACCATAGGGAGTAGAATCTTATTTCTCCAGGATATATCCCCAGGGTCAGTCTCATAATCAATGATTTTACGAAGAATTTTATCGAGCTGCTCATAATCACTGTCATACACTGGAATTCTACCAACCGTCACATCTCCACCGGTGATAGGTCCACCAGGTCCCATATCGCCAGTCCCCCAGAAGAAATTAACACATGGATCATTTCTCATAAATTTATAATCGGTAAAATTGGCATTATTATAATAAAATCCAGTAATTTTACCAAGAACGTCGGTAACATTATACAAATTTTCTGGAGGTATATGAGCTGGGTAATAATCTCCGGGTAATGTCCATGCAAGGACAATTTGTGCATCGACGCCTTCCTCATGATATTTAAGGATTATATCATGCTTTCCTGCAGTCATATTTATTGTGACTTCATCATAGGTGGGAGGATGCGGATCCCAGTGATCGATTTTGAGATTTCCATCTATCCATAATTGTGCACCATCATCACTGTATGTATAGAATTTATATTCTCCAGGGATATCAATTCTGACTTTACCAATCCATAGAATAGAAAAGAAATCAGGATCAATGGATGGATCTGGACTTGTAGGATAGTCAATTGGTAAGGTTTCCCCGAAAAATCCATCGTCATCCAAATCCCAGTCACCCTGTAAATCAGCATAATAATAATCTGTAGGCTCAACCCAGTCCCAATAGGCTTGATACAAACCCGCAGTCATCTTCATCGGCATATCGCCGACAGGATCAGATGGATCAAGTGGGTCGTCTGGATCAGGATCACCAATGAATAGTACATACTCAATATTATCACTGATATAATGATTTTTTAACCATTGTCGTATCTTTTCTGGTCTCTGATTCGGCGGCTCACCAACGAGATGATCAAAATCATCTTCTGTAACCACCCTTACACCATGACCATGCAACTCTTTCATATAAATAAAATGATCAAGTTCTTTACTGTTTTCTACTATTGCATTTGTAATAATTATTACATAATCATAAGACCTATTGCGAGCAGTTGATGGCAGTACAAATATACTTGTAACCATGATCAAGGTAATCAGCATCGTTATTATTTTTTTTCCAAAATGTATACCTTTATCCATTTTATTATCCTCCCTAAAATATAAATTCTTGTAGAAGATATATTTATTTTGTTTAAATGTCTTTTCTAATCAATGCTTAATTCACAAAATGCTATTAAATTGATTTTCCAATTGCTCTAACTTCCATCAGGCGAAACGAGATTTGAACTCCTCTTACTGGTAAAATGAACTTCTGTATTGGTATGCATGTTGGAGGTTAAAGGCCCGTTTTAAAATTTATTATCCAAATTTGTCATTTTTTTCCTTATAAAACATGCCATGATAAGAGTTGACAGGCCCGAGGCGGGATTTGAACCCGCCACAGAGGATCCACAGTCCCATATGTTGCCAGGCTACACTACCCGGGCCATATTTTTAGGTGATGGCAATAAATAAAGAAATATTTAAAGTATATGCATTATTATGACAAAAAATTAAAAAAAACTATTTTTAAGCAGGGGTAGCCAAGCTTGGCCAACGGCGCAAGGTTCAGGGCCTTGTCCTGAAGAGGTCCAAGGGTTCAAATCCCTTCCCCTGCATCTTTTTAATGGTTTTAAAAGTTGAAAAATATTTTTTATTTTTCTGTTTTCTGATTAAGCATCCATTTCCAAACAGGTGAAACTGTTATTTTTTTATTATTTATTGATAGTTCATCCTCTTGTTCATTGGTTAATAATATTCCTTTTTTTAATTTGAATTTGTCCATTGCATCTATTAGACCGTTTATTTCTCTTTTTTTATTATCTTTATTTAGACTATAACAAACTTGAATTGCATCTTTTATTGTATTTTTATCTTTAATAACAAAATCACATTCTTTTTTATTCTCATAATAAAAAATTTCATGACCTGCTCTCTTCAGATCTATAAAAACCATGTTTTCTAGAATTCTTCCTTTATTTTTAGAATAATTCATTCCACAAAGCATATGAAACATGGGATCAACAATATAGATTTTTTTTGGAGTGTTTAACTGTTTTTTCAAAGAATAATCAAATTTTGGCAATTCAAAGAAAAGATATGAATTCTCTAAATGAGATATGTATTCTTTAATCGTGATTGCATTTGATAGTTTCAGTGTGTTTTTAAGCGAATTATATGTTATTTTTGATGCTATATCTGTTGCTAGAATGTTTACAAGTTCTCTTAGTATCTTTTGTTTTTTTATGTTATATCTTACAATAATGTCTCTATAGATAATGTTTTCATATGTTGTTCTTATATAATCAATATCTTCGTTTTTAAGATATTCAGGCATTCCACCTTTTGAAAGATATTCTTGAAATAATTTTATAATTTGGACTTTTTTTCCCGTTAGATACATTGATGTATCATCCAGCGTAATATTCTTGTAATTAAGAAACTCTCTAAAGGAAAAAGGGTATATACTAAATGATTTGTATCTTCCAGTTAGATGAGTTCCAAGTTCTCTGCTAAGCATAGTTGCATTTGATCCTGTTAAGATGATTTTTTTATCTTGATCCTGAAGTCTTCTTACAAATGTTTCAAATTTGTCGATGTTTTGTATTTCATCAAAAAAATATAGTGAGTTTTCTCCATATACCTCGATGAGAACTTCATTTAATCTTTCAAAGTTTTGTGCCTTGAAACCAATAAAACGTTCATCTTCAAAATTAACATAACTAAAATTATTGTTATTATACATAATTTGTCTCAAAAGAGTTGATTTTCCGCTACGTCTTAAACCTGTTATGATTATAATTCTATTATCTTTTTTAATCCATTTCTTTATTTCTGGTAGTTTTTCTCTAAGCGTAGTTTCTTTAATTTTATATTCTTGATTTTTTTGTTGTAGAATAATTCTACGCAACAAATCCTTCGAAATCATACTAATTGATAATTAGTATAATTACTTAAATGTTTTCATTATTGATTAGTATATTAAAAGAGCCTATTTTAAAAAAAAATATTTTATAAAAAGTGCTCTAACATTAGAACTCTTTGTTTTTTCACCGGTGAAATAAGGTTCAAATCCCTTCCCCTGCATCCTTTTGGTTCCAACAGCAGAAATACCATCGTTTTTAACACGTTTGTTTTTTTGTGGTTAAAAAAAGAGATTTAAATCCTAAATTATGGTTTAAATTACGATGCGGGCATTAAAATTATTATAACAAAATGTAATTTGCTCATTGAATTATTTTTTATAAAATAATACAATATTTATAGATAATTATTTTAATAAAAGATTTATACTATTATTAGAATATTACATTCAGGGAGAAATAATGATTGATATAACTAAACACAGTTTTTTAAAATATTTTCTCTTTGGTAGTCTTTATTTTTCAGAAGGTATAGAAATTGCATTCGCTACAATTATTATACCTATATACTTACATGTAGAAAAAGGCCTCTCTCTACCATTAACAACCTTTATAGCTGGATTAGTTATGGTTCCCTGGATTTTAAAATTTATATGGGGCGGGATAGTAGATTATTTTATAAAATACGGTAGAAAGAGATTTATTATTTTTGGTGGATTACTTGGAGCCTTTAGTTTTTTTATTCTAATCTTTATAGATCCAATTGTTGCAATTATTCCATTCGTATTTTTCTTATTTCTTAGTCATGTTGGAGTTGGATTCCTTGATGTTTCTGCAGATGCATGGGCAATTGAGTTGTCTCAAGAAAAAGATCGAGGAAAAATAAACAGTGCAATGTTTAGTGGCCTATTTATTGGCATGGCTATCGGTTCTGCCTTACTAGCATATATTGCTCAAGAGTATGGATATAATATTGCATTTTTAATAACAGGCATATTAGTCATTTTAATTATTTTGTATCCATTATCTGTCAAGGATGTAAGAATTGTAAAAAAACGACCAAAAATGGGTTCACTATTATATAGCGAATTTAAAAAAAAGACAACACTACTAGTAACTATTTTTATACCATTGCTTTTAGTAAGCATAGGTCTGTTAACTTTTGCAATTCCATTATATATGACTGATAGTCTCCAATTAGACGTTAGTGAAATAGGTTTAATTGTTTCTTTATTTCCGATAGCAACAATTATAGGAGCACTTATTGGTGGACCTGCAACAGATAGATTGGGTCGAAAAAAACCTATAGCATTTTTTGCTATAGCCAGCGCAATTTTTACAGCGTCACTTATTTTTGCAAACACATGGTTAATTCTTGCTATCGTTTTCAGTACAATTGGATTTCTACGAGGAGGATATTATGTAGGAATTAATGCATTACTAATGGACATAACAAATCCTAAAGTTGCAGCAACTCAATTCTCAATTTTAACAGGCATAGGAAATTTTGGGGAATTATTTGGTGGTATGATAGGAGGTACTTTAATTGCTCTACTTGGTTTTCAACGTGTTTTTTTATATGCAGCCTTGTTCTTTGGACCTGCATTGTTAATCTTATATCTGATAAGAATAAAGAAAACCAAAGAAAAAGAATTATCAACTTAGCATATCATAAAGAATAACCGAATCTTTTATTAATTGGATTTATAAAAGAGATTTAAACTTGAAGTAAAACTCACCTCCTCTGTATTTTTTTATTATAACAGTTATTAAGGTGATATTTATAAATTAAAGATTGTTTTAAAATTTCAGGATATGGAGGAAATAGCATAATAGAAATTACTAATAAGAAATGGTTGAAATATTTACTTTTCTCCAATCTATATTTTGCCGAAGGGATTCAAAATGGAATCGTTGTAATTATAATTCCTTTCTATTTTTTAGATAAAGGAATTTCTATTGAAATAACAACTCTTGTTGCAGGTATTAGTTTAGTTCCTTGGATAATCAAATTTTTATGGAGTGGAATAATTGATAGGTTATCATTTATTGGAAAAAAGATTTTTATATTAATTGGAGGTATTTTTGGTTCTATTTGTTTTTTTACACTATTTTTTATTGATCCTAGTATTTCATTAATTCCTTTTGCTATTTTATTTTTCTTAAGTCATGTATTTATTAGTTTTTTTGACTCTGCTGCAGATATTTGGGCTATAAATATTTCAAGGGAAAATGAGCGAGGGAAAATCTTTGGTTCAATGCAGGCGGGTATGTTTATAGGTTTAGGTTTTACTGCAATTGTTTTTACAAATATAGCAAAATTATATGGTTATCCAATAATTTTTGTTTTTGCTGGTTTTATTATTTTAATTATGATGGTTTTTCCTCTTTTTATTAAAGAAGATAAAGAAATTATAAAGAAAATTAAAGTTACACAACTATTATTTGCAGAGTTTAAAAATAAAATAATTCAACAAATTTCAATTTACGCATCAATTATAACCATTAGTAGTGGTCTTTTGACTGTTGGTATTCCAATTTATCTTAGAAATGTTCTTAATCTTGATGTTACACAAGTTGGCATTCTAGCAGTAATAGTTCCTTTGGCAATTGTTCCTGGGAATATAATTGGCGGAATAATGGCAGATAAGATTGGTAGAAAAAAATCAATTTTTATTTTTGTGGGTATAAACATCATTTTATCTATATTACTAATCTTTTCCTATAATTGGTGGCTTTTAGTAATAATCTATGGTTCTGTACTTTTTATGGGTGGTGGACTAGCTAGTGCTCAAGGTGCAATGCTTATGGATCTGACAAATCCTAAGGTTGGTGCGACACAATTTTCACTTTTCTCAGGATTTCTAGGTATAGGCGATGTTGGCGGTAGGATGATTGCTGGATTATTAATTGTATTATTGGGTTTTAATAATTTATTTATATTATCTGGCTTAATTTTAATACTACCATTATTATTATTAAGAAAAATTAGATACAATAAATAATAATATTTTATAAATCAATTGGAGGCATATAATTCCATTTATGCCATTTTATATAGCTACAATATTTGAAATTTTGTATACTATCAGGATATTTTTCTGAAAGATCATCAATAATATCTTGTAATTGCTTTACATTTTTAAGAATAAACCAAAAGTTTAAATCAATATTATTTCCAATTGACTCTTCAACTGCGTTTAAATATTTATTTTGTTTGATATATTTGATGATGTCATATTTTTGTTTATAATTTTTTAAATTGATCTCAAGAAAAAATGGTCTTAATTGTATTTTTGACCAATCAATAAAAACTGTAAATTCCTTTATATAATTAGCTTTTACTAATTTTTGAATTCTATTTTTTATTGTTTTTGATGACAGGCTAAGTTGTTTGCTTATTTCAATTGTTGAAATTCGTGAGTTTTGTGAAAGTATTTGTAATATTTTAATATCGTCATTATCAATTTTAACTTGTTTAAATTCTGATTTTAACGTAATTTTATTCAGATTTGGATTTGTATCAAAATAGAATGATAAATTATAGATATTTCCTCTAGTTAGTAATGTGCCAAATTGATTATCAAAATATTCCCTAAACCGCATTTGAATATCATCATAAAAATTTATAAATTTTTCAGGTTTTTGAATTTCAATAAACATGTTTACTTGTAGATTATAATTTCCTTCAGTCGAACTAACCGCCCATGTGTTTTTACTTGAAATCATATAATCTATAATTTCTTTTTTTTTAGTTGGATTAATGAACCTGTAATTGTAAAAAAATCTAATTGTTGCAAAGCCTAAAGCATATGGATTGACATTTGCAAAAAAATTTATAATTACTCCGTTTTCTTGTAATTTTTTTATTCTATAAGCAACAACATCTTTTGTTAAACCAACTTTTTTTGCTATTTGATTATATGATTGACGCGAATTTAAGGTTAATTGAAATAATATTTTTTTATCTTTCGTATCAATTTTAACCATATAATTCACGCAAAATGGAATATAATTATAAAAATTTTTCCATTATGATGAAAAATTCTTTCTGACATTTCTAATGATGATTGTTTATTCTCAATAATATATAAAAATTGATAAAAATGAAAGAAAGAAAAAATAGAGAAAATGAGTTTGTAAAAATTTCTGAAAATACAACGGTAGTATTTAAAAATGGAAATAGAGAGATTTTTGATGCAGTACAAATAATGGAAAATGGAGTAACAACAGGACATATTATAGATGAAAGGGAATTTGAAGAAGGAGGATTTATTCCAAAAAACAATATAAAAAAGATAATTCGTGGTTCCAAGGATAAACAATATGTAAAGAAACAAATCGGTACAATTTTTTTCTTGTTGATTATAAATAATTTATTTTTTTACTGTTCGAATATCAATAGTTGTTTTTTTGATTTTTTTACAAAATTTAAACATATAAATAATAGGAGATAAGGAAAATGAAAAAGAAAATAATGGGAATTTGTGTAATAATGCTGTTGATTTCGACTGCTATACCAATAATTAATGCAGGAAATGAATTAAAAAATATGACCAATGATAATAAATTAAATGACACTTGGTATAAAACATATGGTGGAGACGGTGTTGATTCTCTTAAAAGTATTGATTTTACTGATGATGGCGGATATATTCTTTCAGGAGAAACCCAAATTGGGGAAAGTTTAGATGCTTGGTTAATGAAAATTGACGGAAATGGAAATGTTTTATGGGAGATAACTTACGGCGATCCTGATGGTTGGGATGGTCTATATCCTGTTATTACTACATCTGATGGAGGTTATTTAGGCGGTGGTTGGTATTACAATAGTTCACAAGACAAATTTGATGCTCTATTAATCAAAGCAAATGATGATGGAACTATCTCCTGGATTTTTACCATAGGAGATGAAGGTGATGATGAATTCTTTGGTCTTCATGAAGTTGATGACGGTTATCTTGCTGTTGGTTATTGTTCTTTGTACTCTCCTCAAGAAAACCAGGGATTTATTGCTAAAATTTCATTTGATGGTGATTTATTGTGGCATAAGAATTTGGAAAGGGATGGATATATTGGTGAGCTGGATTCAATTATAGATGCTAATGATGGTAATGGGTATATACTTTCAGGAGGTTTTTATAATTCTTTGACACCTCCACAAGGCCGTTTGTTGAAAATTGATTATGAAGGAAATATCATATGGGATAAATCATATGGAAAAAGTTTTACATGGGAATGGTGTGTAACAGTTAAAAACACATTTGATAATAACTATATCCTCGCCGGTGGAGCCAAAGGAGGTCTTTTAAGCTTAATATGGGGTCCAGATATATGGTTAATGAAAGTTGATAATTCTGGATCTTTAATTTGGGAGAAATTTCAGGGTTTGCCTATATTAAAAGATTATTCAATGTGTGTAGAACCAATTTCAGATGGCGGATATGTTTACACAGGTCACATACTTGGATTGGGAGGTTTAGGATTAGGACCATTTGGATTATGGAGTAAAGCTATATTGGTAAAAAAGGATGCTGATGGTGAGACTTTATGGTCGAAATTATTACCAAGTAGTGGACATGGTATGACAGTTAAAGAGACTGATGATGGATTCATTCTTTGTGGTTTTCAAGGTGGAGATAAAGGTCTTAGCTCTGAATATGGTTGGGTTATAAAAACAGATGAAAATGGGAATTTTGATAAATAATCAATAAATTAAAATGGATTTTCAAATCCCCTCTTTCTTATTTTTCATTCTGAAAAAGATTTAAATATCGATGTTTTGTTAATTTTTCTGTTACGGGAGGAAATATATGAAATTACATTATACTGTAAGAATCATTTTATTAATTAATATGATTCTTTTTTTTAGTTGTACATCTTCTA
>Ga0180431_10007417_pt1 | contig 12781 bp, 21 predicted proteins | sample SS_ome_11_FD_132459 | JGI IMG/M metagenome (GOLD analysis project Ga0180431, IMG submission 132459) | Hypersaline lake sediment archaeal communities from the Salton Sea, California, USA - SS_1_MS_1 metaG | ecosystem: Environmental > Aquatic > Non-marine Saline and Alkaline > Hypersaline >... | reverse complement strand
CTAAGGGCTCTGCAGCTTCTTGGGCAAGTTTGATTAAGAAGGAGATAGGTCTTCGACAGGTGTATGTGCATAAGGTCTCTATTTTGGGTTACCCACAGATAAGGGAGACTTTTACTTATAAAGGGAAAAGATATACCGAAATTAAGATCCCGAATATGGGGATATTTCGAGCTGAGGTAAAGGAAACATATAAACTTTAACTCTTCGTTGAAAGGAGTAACTCATGGACTCAGATTCAAGTAGTTCCTGTAGTAGTTCGTGTAGACGGAGAGATACGTTAACGGTAAACGAGCACCCTGCTAAGGTGTGGCCCATAGGGTCTGCTGGTTCGAGTCCAGCTCTCTCCGCCAAACCTGGCAGCGTGGTCAAGTGGTAAGATGGCGGATTGCAACCCCGCAGACGAAGGTTCGATTCCTTCCGTTGCCTTGCCAGGAGGGTACTGCTGAATGGTCGGCAACCGGTCTTGAAAACCGGGGCGGGGTGAAACCTGGGCGTTCGATTCGTCTACCCTCCTCCAAATTTGAGGTTTTTATGACAGATAAGGAAGTATTTGAATTTGTAGAGACAAGCTCCTCCATCGAGGAGATGAGAATAAGGATAAATAGCTTGGAGAAGGAGCAAAGACAGGCTGTAGTTCTTTTTGCTATGAAAAGGTCTAAATACTGGCATATCTGGGATTATTTTGCAGATGGGTGTAATATACCCCAAGAGAAGAGACCACCCCTAAAGAATTGAAAGGAATGATGACATGGACGTTGATGATGTAGGCATTATCGCAAAGGAGCGTAGCTCAGCGGTAGAGCGTCCGGCTGATAACCGGGAGGTCATGAGTTCGAATCTCATCGTTCCCATGCAACGGGCGTGTAGCTCAGTTGGGAGAGCATCTGCCTTACAAGCAGGAGGCCAAAGGTTCAAGCCCTTTCACGCCCATTAATAAGGGGGCGTAGCTCAGTCGAGTAGAGCACTGGCCTGTCACGCCAGGGGTCGCGAGTTCAAGTCTCGTCGTCCCCGTGATTTTAGGAGTAAAGGATGGAAAGAATGAACGGTGAAATAGACATATCGGCACATAGGGACGTAGCTCAGTGGAAGAGCCCGGTTCTTATAAAGTCGAGGTCGCACGTTCGAATCGTGCCGTCTCTATTCGGGGGTATAGCTCAGTCGGGAGAGCGTCGCGTTTGCACCGCGAGGGTCGCAGGTTCGATCCCTGTTACCTCCATTAGCTGACCTGCCATGTGTAGGAACAGTAAATGATCCGGAAGGTCCGGATCAGGTTTTTACAATTTTTTGAAGGAGTTGTACAGTGTTAAGAGGAACAGTTAAATGGTTCAATGAGAAAAAAGGCTTTGGCTTCATTGAACAAGAGTCAGGTTCAGATGTATTTGTTCATTTTTCCGCAATCAAAGGGGATGGGTTCAAGACCCTGAATGAGGGCGACCGGGTAACCTTTGACATAGAACAAGGTCCAAAAGGACCATCAGCAGTGAACGTAGAGGTTCAATAACGAATGATGTTTAACTACCAGATATGGCTGGAGGTGGGGCTGGGGGGTTTACCCCCCGGCGTAACCACAACGTCGACGATACCGTTGACGTTGTGCCCCTTTAGCTTAACTGGTAGAGCGGTGGTCTTGTAAACCACTGGAGAGGGTTCAAGTCCTTCAAGGGGCTTTATAATGCGGGATAGTGTAGTGGTTACACACCGGTCTCATAAGCCGGAACAACGAGAGTTCGAATCTCTCTCCCGCAATTGACAATGAAGAGATACGGTGTTACAAAAAAGGTGCAATTAGGAGATACCGGCGCTGACTGGATTATCGGCCCCGGTAAATCTAAGGAAGAAAAACGACGGGACCGGAAACGGGCTCGCCGGGAAGGAAAGCAACAGGCAATGAACTACGTTGAGAAAAATCGACGCAGGTGGCGTAGACAGAAATCTGCCACCGTAGTGTAGTTGGAAACACGACCGGCTCCAACCCGGTTATCTGGCGTTCGAACCGTCACGGTGGTGCTTTTTGCCCCCGTAGCTCAATGGATTAGAGCGGTGGCCTTCGAAGCCAAAGGTTGAGAGTTCGAGTCTCTCCGGGGGTTTTTTATTCGCCCCGGTAGCTCAACGGATAGAGCAACGGCCTTCTAAGCCGTGGGTTGAGGGTTCAAATCCTTCCCGGGGTATGAAGAGGAGAAAATTGATGATGCAGGAACGGCTCATCGCAGGAATCAATACCCAGCAAACATCTGACGATCTTGTTTGCTGGCGTAGCTCAATTGGCTGAGCAACGGCCTGTTAAGTCGTGCGATGTGGGTTCGACCCCCACCGCCAGCGTCATTGTTTTTGAGAGGAGATAGACTGATGGAAGTATTCATCGCAGATACACCGAGTGACCCAAACCCCAGTTACGGGGGAGTAAGTCAATTGGTAGACGGCGTGGTTTGGGACCACGTAGCTGCAGGTTCAAGTCCTGTCTCCCCCATTATGTGTGAAAGGCGAGCGATATGACTACAGAAAGCGATAAACCTGGTAAAAAGATGAGGGGGCGTAGCTTAAAGGCTAAGCACCGGTCTTTTAAACCGGGAAATGCAGGTTCGAGTCCTGTCTTCCCCATAGAGTGTGGCATTAATCCAACTCCGAGGAAGTAATGAGAAGGCAAATTAATATACCTATTTGGCCAGATTTGTATCTATATTTTGTTTTAGAAAAAAGAATTGGGTTCTGTTTCTCAACTTTCAAATATTCTTTCTGGTGGAATATTCAGGTATTGTGGTTTTCCGTTGGAGTTTACAGAGATTTTGACTTAAAACTCACACCTAAAGAATATAAAAAAATTAAAAATAACTAACAGGAGGTTTGTCATGGTTTGGGTAATAAGAGCATCAGACCGAACCACTCTCACCCTGACTTGCTTAGGTGGACGCAGTAACATGCGCCGGGTGGTGAAATGGCAAACACACTTGACTGAGGGTCAAGAAACTGGAGGTTCGAGTCCTCTCCCCGGTATTTGTGCCGCGATGGTGAAACTGGCAGTCACGCTGGATTTAGGATCCAGTGCCTTCGGGTGTGGGGGTATGCTCGTCTGTCACCACTGTGATAATAAAAGATGTATTAATCCTGACCATTTGTTCGTAGGGACGGCTAAGGACAATACTGTTGACATGATCAAAAAAGGAAGATATGTAAATGGCTTCACCGGTAGGAAACATACAGAGAAGACAAAAAAGAGGATAGGAGAGGCCACATCAAAAGCCCAAAAAGGAAGAAAGAATAGTCAGTATGGGACCTGCTGGATATACCATCCTGGTATGAAAGTAAATAAAAAGATTCCGAGGTTTGAACTTTTAGAATGGAGAAAAGAAGGTTGGAAGCAAGGAAGACAAATGCAGTTTCAATAACAGGTATAACTGGGGAAGAGTGTAGCTCAGCTAGACAAGATCGCTGGCCTATTATCCACCTTTGCAACAAAATAGCCAAGCTATTGGCCATACCGTGGACCTTCACATTAGCGAAGGGGCTGCGGGATAACAACAGTCGAAAGGAGCGTGATGCAGATGGAACCTGGTGAAGAATGCATTTGCTCCCGTAGACTAATCAGGTTAGGTCCTGGGACTTTCAATCCCAGCGTGCGAGTTCAAATCTCGTCGGGAGCTTTGAAATGAAAGTAAACGAACTATCGCATCTTCTGGCAGAGCTGGTCATGTTTGATAATGTTTACAGAGATGCGGATATTATTACAATTGAGGACCCTGAATTAGGATCCTCTCTCGAGATAGATATACCTACCAAATTACACAAAGACGAGCATTACCGGAAAGTTGCTAAATTTTTGGCCAACCGGCTACCAAGTGATACATTCACTGTTGTGGGCCCACCTAAATGGTCCCCTGGAATAGTAATCCGGCTTTCAGCCCTAGGAGAATGACATGGACTCTGACTATTATTATAGCTCGGCGGACGTGTCGCATCGGTTGCGAGGATGACTGTAAATCATCCCCCCCCCAGGGGCAAAAAGGTTCGACTCCTTTGTCCGCCATGTTTTTTTATCTTACCTCTTGACAGCACCATCAAAATGACATATATTTAATGTCAGTTCTTTGAAAATTTTGGAAATAAGGGAAATTATTGAACTATGCCTTAGATGGCGGGTCCCCCTTCTAGGCACATTGGGGATATTGGAGGCGACTACCGATTCCTAGATAATCGGTAAGGGTGATAGAGGAAAAACGTCGCGGTTCATTGATTTCCCAGCTTTATGTGTGGTCCTTTAGAAGAATTCCAGAGAATATGTTGGTTTGACTCCAACATTCGCCGCCAGAGGCGAATTGGCGCAATTGATTGACGCGACAGTCTTAAGAACTGTTATTCAGCAAAAGATTCTTCTTACACGACCCACATTCATTTATAGGATGGTGGCCAATGACTGCTGTGATCCGATGTCCGAATATTCTGGAAAGGGTAGCCGATGAAGGTTATAGCCCTGCAGGGATGCTGCATCAATCGATGCTACGGGGAGCTAGGCGGAACGATAGGACGTCATATCGGCTCTAAGCCGGGCCGCTGGAGTGCTCGGCTCACCATCTCTTTTTTTAAGGAGGCCCAAATGAATGATGTAAGTTCCGAACGAATTCTCAATCAAGTATACAATGCCGTCTGCAGCAAATTACCAAATATCCAGGCAGATGATCTTCTTGACGCAATCGATTCAGGTGTGTATAAAGCATTCTGCACTATGTTTGCAAAAGAGTCCGAAACAGAAAGCACTATTCATTTTACCATTAAGAAAGCTGTGGAGAACGCTACATATACGGCAGAAACAGCCAGAGTAAAGGAATTTACATTGTCTGCTCCAGGCCCCCTGGCATTTATAGACGAGGCATATGATTTTCTCCATGAGAAGATGCATGAGTTTGATCATGGCCCTCATGAAACAAGAACCAAATATAAAAAGGCCAGAATTCTTATGGGCCTGCTTAAAGATATAGTAAAAAATAATCCCAAGCTCACCCTTCCGGAAGAGTGGAAGGGGGATTGGATAATTGACTGAGACAGAATATATGGGCCCGAATTGGTGTCGACTGACGCATGAGAGATTAAAGGTTGCATGCCGTGGAAGCTGCTCAGGCCACGTTAAAAAGGTAGCACGCTTTAAGCGTCGAAGAAGCACCATTACTGAAGGCTGCTTAGTCAGCCTTCCGTCTGCTCCCCAATCTCCTGAGTAGGGGAGATCAGGCGCCATTACTCAGGATAGGGAAACCGAAGGCATCGTAGAGAAGGGGACCGAAGTTACGTCGATGCAAAACAAGACCTGGTAACAGGCCACAGAGCTGCCGCCGGTAAGGGCTCTTGTGTATAACTCGTACCGGTAAAGCATGTAGACACCTGATCTCCGAGGCGGACAGGACGCGAGTTCGATTCTCGCCGGGTCCAATCGCCTTACACTTTGCTATTGATACCCGCACTCAAATGATACACAAGGAGTTCTCAATGCAGAAAGAGAAAATGCAGATCTATCTGCCTCCCAGACTCAAGAAAAGACTTAAGTATGAATCGGAGAAAACGTTCAAGTCCATGTCTTTCATTATACGGGAGGCGTTAGAGCTTTACTTCAACCACCGGAACAGGGCACCAGGTGGTCCGGCAACAGACTCCACATAGGGAGTCAATTTTAGGAGGTCCTTATGATCAAACTCAACGAATTTCTCAGGGGTTACCGGGGAGATATCGACAATTTTCAGGTTGTCGGCAATATGATGGTCTTGCCTATTGTTTCTGACCGCGACTTCAGCGTCAAGTTCGGAGACGTTACTGAGGTCCAGCTCAGTCAGGATAGGCAATATGGAGAGATGATCTTCACAAATAAAAGCGATCGAATTGGAATTCTGCTTCAGGGTGCATCGATCATAACCAGGCAAAGGGCGCAGGACAGAACCGTACCTTTAACTAAGCTGGTAAAAGGGCTTGGCAGCATAATGAGCCGGGTATTCTGTATCCAAAGCACCCAGAGTGGTTACATCGACGGAGAAAAACTTGATGATGAATTCAAGGATGACTCTCACTATCGAATGCTTCCACCAGAGTTGCGGCAGGCAGCTATCGATGCTGGATTCCGAGGAAATGGGTATGATGGTATCTGGAAAAATCTTGAACAGTATACAGCAACCTTTCCAGGATTTCACTCAACATCACATCTCGTAGATCTCTATGACCATTTTGACCGAAGCCTCAATGAATTCGTTGCCCAATTTGAGCCGGTATATCATCAATTGGGGTCCATAACTATTGTGGATGGAGAGTTGATTGCAATTGATATTCTTCCAACGTACTCATCCTGGGCTTGTATGTGGCGGACATTCATTCGAGATTCTTACGGTCTTGAAGCCTTGAGGACTGTCCTGAATAAATCCTGTCTGCTACCTGACTGGAAGTTCAAGCAGGATGGGGTTAATACAATTGCTGCCCTGCGGGAAGCCGTCAAGGATGCAAAGGAAGACGCCGCCAATATAGCCAAGACTTCGTGGGAGAGATACTCCAATAAACTGGTGGACATTGTTCCGTCCAGGGTAACTCCCAATAAGCTGGATAGTGTTGAGCTCTTTGATATCAAGTCGGATAGCTTCACCGGTCAGGCAGTGTACCATGATAACCATTGTGTTTATCTTGGACTAATCCCCATAGGAAGCTCCCGGGGAGACAAAGACCGGTTCGCTCGAAGTCGAACCTATAACAATAACTCATTCAGATTCTAAGGGAGGCCCAACCTATGTCTGATACACAACTTATGCAAATAGATCAGAAGGCTCTCCAGTTTGTTTCATCAGACGAGTTCTTCGGATATTTCAATGCCGTTACCACAGCAGTGAAGGGTAGCACATTCTACAACACAGCTGATGAGCAGATGGCCTCCCTGACATCAAAAATTGATGCCATGATACAGGCCTTCCGGCCCCTGGCTGTACTTATGACATTATCCCCGGCAGTAACCGACCACGCCAAGATTGTAACTGCAATCAGGCTGGCATCAACCGTCCCGGATTACAGGATAAACGGATCCCAGGATGAGCGACTTCTCAGGAAGTGGGAATATTTTGTTCTGGGGGATATGATTGAGGATATGCAGCCAAACAGAGTCTTTGACCTGCTTAATTATCTCATCGGCTACAGAAAGTACCGAAAGGGGAACTCTTTTTCCCTGCGTCATGCAGCAAATGCCATCGGGGGTCGACAGCTCAAGGGATTGATCAGAGACTTCCTTCGAAAGAAGTATAGAAGCGTTGACTTGTGGTCAATCAAGTATGCTGATGACATTCGACGGTTGGCCAAGCATCTGCACATCAGCAAACATACCTTACCCGAAGTTGGTTATCTGTTCGGAGAGGCCCCTACAGGAAAGGTTCAAAGAGACATGGAAATCTGCCGGAAGGCTGATACTGTCCCTCCGGCTCTCTGGAGACTGCCCTACCATAATGCCAAGGGACTGGCCACGAGCAAGTTCGGCATGTCCTCTGACGAGTTTGAGAAGAAATACTCCCAGAGTGGGCAGAAGACTGCCAAGGAAGCCAGGATGTCTGATCGGCTCGCCAAGGAGGCCGGCGGAGTCAGTCAGTTCAATCCGGAAAAGGCTCCCTTGTTTGAACTCTTCGTCTACCTGGGAAGTCTTGTACCAAGTAATGTCCCGGCACAGGCTCGGGACTGGATTGAGACTTCGGCGGATCGAGAAGCAAAAAACATTGGCCTCCAGTTTCGCAACACTGCAGTGATCATTGATACATCAGCCTCCATGTATGGAACAAAGCAGGGAATAAGACACCCGCTTTACCGGGCTCTTTCCATCGCTCATGTTATCCGGAAGAAGGCAACAGAGAGATTTGGCTGGTTCTATACTACCTCTCAACTCCGAGAGGCTTATAGAGGTAGCCTTGAAGATCATCCAATAATACCAAGCCTCCACTCGGCTTCGGACTACTCCTCTGCTATCCTGAATGCAATAGAAGGAGGATTCCAGCAGATCTTTATCATTGGGGACGGATATGAGAATTCTCCTGAGGGAATTACCAGGAGGCTTATTGATACGTTCAAGAAGAACATCGATGTGGACAATAAGGTGCAGTTTCTGCATCTGAACCCGGTGCATGCTTCTGAGTCTCAAGAGGCCATTAGAACAATATCCCCCCAAGTAGCAACTGTAGGAGTCAGAGAGATTAAGGGTATTGAGTCCAATATCTGCCTGGCCCTGTTGCGAACAAACCCACTGGAAGCATTGAAGAGCTATATGAAACTGCTGGCAGAGCGACAGAAGACGGCAAAGTATCGAATGCCGGCACCAGTAAGAAACCTGTTGACAATAAATTGAGGAGAGATCCATGGAAACCGGACATTTTATCACTGTACAAAATAAATCAAGGAAATTCGGTTCGCTGTCACATTATATCATTGGTGAGGCTGTGGTTAACGCGGTGGGGTGTCGTCTTGCCTTTACCCAAACAGAAATCAGGAAGGCAATGGCCAGAGCTGAGAAGAACCCGGAAGATTTCATTAGAAAGGTTCCCCGTTAATGTTCAACTTCTTCAAGAAGAAAGAAACAAAGCTCGAGCATACGATGCGTCCGGTAACCTTCAAATGCAGCAAATGCGGACACGACAACAGCGCTGAAGTCCGTGTCAGGAATGGAATGAAGCTGCCTGATGAGTTTGTCGTTCACTGTCAGTTCTGTACAAGTCATTGGATGGGGAGGGAGCGGGGAACTCCAAATCTTATTACAATACCCCCAGAACACGCAGAAAAGGGGTAAAAATCGATCGACTTTCCTGGCGGGTGTCTACACTCTTGCCAGGACGAGATCGCTTAAAGGAGGCCCAAGAGCGATGGAACATTTAAGGGTGGAACACTTACGAACGAGTAACTGGGAGGGAGCCCTTAGGGGCATGAGAAATCCACTGGAAAGCTGGCAGAAATCAGACAGCAAGTTCTATCCGCCGCCAGACTTGTACGAGGAGACTGAACAAGTATATGATCATGATGGTTTATATAGTATTGGGCCGAATGATCTAGAATTGGCAATGAAGCTCGTTAAGGCTGGGAGGGATCATCGTAAGTTCCTACGCCAAATCTTCATCAGCTGTGACATCATAGCTCCCTGGTATTGGTGGAAAGAATACGATACCTACCAAGTAGGCACGGTCGAGAACTCTACCAGTCAGATGCATAAGTTGGGTTCAAGATTGCTAGAACGTAGCGACTGGATCCTAGATTTGTTTGCTAAATCTGACAAGGAAGATAAATTAACCAATGAAGAACAAGTGGCAATGAGGGAAACTCTACAGATTGTTACGCTGATTAACAAGAAAATAGAGCGATGGCAAGCTCATAAAAAAGAAGGCAAACACGGCAATATCTTCTGGCGGGACATGATACAGTGTATTCCAGGATCATACATCTACCGCCGTACCTGCACGCTCAACTATGAGGTAATGGCCAATATGTACCACTCCCGCAAGGACCATAAGCTAATAGAGTGGCGGGAGTTCTGCCAGCATATGGTGGAGAATTTACCGTATCCACAATTATTCACTGGGTAGATTAAAATGGATAAAAAAGAATTTCTTGATCTCTTGAGAAATATTCTTGATGATTGGGAAACTGATCTGAGTGAGGTTGATAATATACACCCGGAGGCTATGAACCAACTAAGACTACAATTGCATCATCTCCGACTAGTAACTAGGGTGTGCACGGTATGCGGGATGGAGCTTGTTACGCCTCGTATGCTTTGTGTAGCTGAAAAATGCCCCGGGTGGATGGAAGAATGGTCAATGGTGAAGCAGATGGACTACTGCGAAAGGCATGGAGTCCCTCTCTTCTGCCAACCAGATGGGGTGTGCCTATCATGTGGCAGAAAGATTAAGGACACTGATGAGAAACATATAACCGGTTGTCCTTACTGCCACAGAACATATTGTGATTAAATCGGGTATTTTACGGGAGGATAACAATGACAAAGAGCACTTTACCTTTAATAGAAGAATATCTCTTCATTGAAGAAGGAAAGCTCAACCTGGTGAAGAGAGACTTCGCTGATTTGGGACTGACCAAACTCACTGGGGTCTTGATCTTGAGACCGGCTGAGTTCCTTGGGAAAACAGCATTCAAGAAACACTATCCCCATCTCAGGAAACACCTGGAGTCGTTAGATCCCAACAAAAACGTGGCAAACCCCAAGAAATAGGATGGACCAATGGATTTCAAACCATTACAACCAGGACCGGATGATATGTCCTTCCTTGAGGGCAGCAGTCTGGCCAGAAACATAATCTTGGGGGCACTGTGCGTTCCGGCTGCTCTCCTTGTCTACTCGATGAGAAAAGAAATTGGAGCAGCCGCCCTGGGCAGCTTGGCAGTTGTGGAAAAAACCTTTTTCAGGAAGCTGAATGATGTGCTTGGATATCCAGTCGAAAATAGTTGAAGACTTCAAGAATGATCCCTTTCTTAATCATTGGTCCGAGGTCTTGTTCAGGTTGCACTGCAATTCGCTTCCCAAGGTAGTGCTGGTCACTGAAAGCTCCACTGAGGTACTGGAATACCATAATCCACATCTCAGGGAGTTTATGAACAACATCAAGAAAGAAATGCAAGAATATATTGCATGGAAATATCCCTCTCTTCCCGGCTACAGAGAGCCGGAGATTAACAACATTCACTAAAGGAGGCCGACATCATGTCGATTTCGTACTCAGAATTCAAGGAGAAGATGGATGATCTTCTCCAGAACTACCAGTCAGACGTTGACTGGGTCAAGGATAATATCAAAAAGCTTAAGGATATTATCACTCACTGGAAGACATTGTTTGAGACTCTCGTCATGCTCTGGGGAGCAACAAAGACAGTAGCAGAGATGATTGGTGGACTACCCGATGATCTCCAGCATACCTATCTTGGGGACTACATTGATGATCTCATCAAGTTCAAAAACCCCATCTTTGAGATGGTAGACGGCCCGGTTATCAAGATGCTGCTTCAATTCCTTGATACCTACATCGATTCCGTCTTTACTGAGAAGGCCTACAAATTCAAAGATTTCGCCGAGTTCAAGATCCCCGGACCCGGAAAGAAAGTTAAAGTAACCATTTAGAAAGGAGCCCACATGGCAGACATAACAAAGAGTGATCTCATCGAGAAAATTGTTGTTGATTATCCCCAGGTAACAAAGAGACAGGCAGCTGATGTCGTGGGAAACATTCTTGGAACCATTACCAGCGCTCTTGCCAGTGGCAGAAAGGTCAAGATCCATGACTTTGGGTCATTCACTGTCAAAGATTATGCGGAAAGAACAGGGATAAATCCGAAGACTGGTGAAAGCCTTACCATACCGGCGCGTAAAGTTGTAAAATTCTCAGCATACACAGCCCTCAAAGAGGCTGTTAACGGATAAGGGGCGGACTTTCCGCCCCTTTCTTTTTACAAAGGAGGCCCAATGAACATTAATACTGAAAGGTTTTATTTTGAGCGACGGATCTACGCGATGTTACCGTTTTCCGCTGGCTCAAGCCCTATCCCTAAAACTCAACTGACCCGCATTAGCCTGGAGGCTTCAGATGAGTGCCCTGAGAAATATAAAGCGCACTTGGAGAAAATGACTGCCCAAGTTAATGGAAATGCTGAAGGTCATGATCTGGAAGATTACCTGGTCGTAAAAAAAGTCAAAAGACTTGAGAGAAAGAACAGACTCATTCGAGGAGCAATAGCTGTTATTCTCTATGATAAGGAAACAGGAAAAAAGTTTACCGGCTATTCCTTCTGCTCCATCCTGGATCGTTTTAATGAGATTGAAGGATCTCAAAGGGCCTGGAATCGAGTTAAACAGGCTATTGCTGAGAGACTTGGACCAATTCTCAGTTCCCAGTATATAGCCATTGTCGGTTTGTCCCCCCATTCCCTTGAAGAGGTAGTCAAAGTCCAGCTGGGGAAAGCAGACAAGAAGATTGCCAGCATGGCAGAACAGGTAGAGAAGTTTAAGCACAATATCCATGTCCTGGAAAAAGTTATCAATAATGATACTATCAAGAGATCTACCCGGGAAAAGGATAAACGGAAAATCAAAAAGTTGAAACGGAAGGTTGCTGTTCTTAAGAACAACATTGAGCTCCTGAAAAATCTAACCATTTAACCGCCCGTGAGGGCAACGGGTCCGTAATTCAATGGTAGAATACTGGTCCTTTAAATCAGCTACGGAGGATCGTTACCTCCCGGACCCATGCATGGTGGCTGTGGACAAGTGGTAAGTCACCAGACTGTGGATCTGGTAAGCGTGAGTTCGAATCTCACCAGTCACCCTTTTAAGGAAGTAAAAAAGGAAGGTTAAATTATGGGAATACTCAAAAACCATCCATTCTATATACTCTGGCAAGAGTGGAAAGAACTCGAGGTCGAATGGGCCCTTATGGTATATAATTTAAGGGGTCTATCAAATATCGTTCAGAATATCGTTCCAATTCCTTTTGACCAGATCAAGGATTGGAAGAAAGCAGCTATCATTGACTTCCCAGTTAAGGTAGCGGAACTCGAGACAAAGATGAAGGATCTGGTGAAAAGGACTGCCAAGGCAGTGATGGATAACAATAAGGAAATGGAGCAGATCAATGGAGCCGAAGGATTACAAGAAGAAAACAAATGAGCCCATTCATGTGGCTGTTGGTACTGTTTTCCTCATTGGTACAGTGGCGTTGCTGTTTGGGGTACTCAAGGAGACTGGCTACATTACTCTGGTGTTCTCTGTTGGTATAATATCTTTCATATCGCT
>Ga0180431_10007415_pt1 | contig 12783 bp, 8 predicted proteins | sample SS_ome_11_FD_132459 | JGI IMG/M metagenome (GOLD analysis project Ga0180431, IMG submission 132459) | Hypersaline lake sediment archaeal communities from the Salton Sea, California, USA - SS_1_MS_1 metaG | ecosystem: Environmental > Aquatic > Non-marine Saline and Alkaline > Hypersaline >... | reverse complement strand
GATCTGCTCCCCGTCGGGAGAAAACCGCGGTGTCCACTGCGCGGCCTCGTCATCGGTCAGTCGGATGGTCTCGCGGTGGAGCGTGCGCGCGAGCCTCCGCTCATTCTCATCCGTCGAACGGATCAGATAGAGGTCGCGAGCGCCGGATCGATCGGAGACGAAGACGAGCGATTTCGAATCGGGCGCCCAATCGATCTGGTAGTCGCGCGCCGGGCTGAAGGTGAGTTGATAGGCGCTCTTCTCATCCTCGTTGGCCTTCATGGCGAAGATGTCGCCCTGGAAGACGAAGGCGATCTGCTCCCCGTCGGGAGAGACGGCGAACTCCGACGCATCCCGCGTCACCCGAAAGCGCTCGATCTGGGGGCGTACCACATCGATCGGGATCCGGATGTGAAGTCGCCGCGGCTCCGGAGGGTCGATGGGCCACTCGCTCGACCCCGGCGGTGGCAGCTCGGGGGGGACCTCAACGGTGTAGATCCCATCCTCGAACTCGAAGGCCACGAGCCGGCCGTTGAGCGACATCTTGGGAGCTCGGATGCGGGCGTCCTCGTAGCGGGTCAACCAAGCCCGGCTGGCGCCGGCGATCGAGAGGACCTTCAGATTGCTCGCGCCATGATACTCGCTGAGGTAAAGGACGTGATCCCCATCGGGGAACCACTGGGGGTAGCGATTGCTGCCGACCTCGATCTCGGGCCGGGACCAGTCGGGCGGTCCCGAGAGGTAGGTATCGAGGAAGCCGTGGGGATCGGGATCGTCGGCGTCCGGCACGATGACGCTGCCCAGGAGGGTCAGGTTCATATGCCGGCCCTCCTCCCGGAGAGCCGCCTTCCGGTAGAGCCCCCCGGCTGTGCACATCGGCTCGGTCCACCGGGGCGCGGATCGCGAGAGATTGGCCATCGCTCCCCGATCCCTGGCCCGGGAAGCCGGGGCACCCAACCCCTGAAGCTCCCGATCGGAGCCGATCGGCCGGGACACCTCGAACATCCAAAGCCGGTAGCGGGCCGGACCCTCGTAGCCCCGGCGCCACCAGTAGACATTGCCGCGCATGTAGGCCATGCGCCGCCCGTCGGGTGATAGAACCGATCCCTTGGCGCCGGTCGGCACCACCGCGACCGGCTCCCCCCCCTCGAGGGGCACGAGGAAGGTCCCCATGCCACCGGTCTCGCGCACCTGACGGTACCCCTGAAAGAGGACCGCGGAGCCGTCGGGGGTCCAGCCGGTCGGGCGCTCGTATCCGTTGAACCAGGTGAGCCGCCTCACCGCCCCCCCCTGGACGGGAATCACGTAGACGTCCTCATTGCCGTCGCGGTCCGACTTGAAAGCGAGCCAGCGGCCGTTGGGCGACCAGACCGGGTTGCTGTCGGAGGCCGGATGGGCGGTCACTCGTCTCGCCTCCCCACCCTCGGCGGGCACGATCCACAGGTCGCCCTGATGGCAGAAGGCGATCTCCCGCCCGTCGGGGCTAGGAGCGGGGAAGCGTGCAAGTCTTGCTTCTACAAGATCTTGAGCCGATGCCGACAAGCATCCCAGGGTCCACAGTAGGGTAAGAAAGCCCCAGCGGCCAATGGCTGCCCGTTTCATACAAGATCCTCCTATCACGCCAGATGGGCCGGAACCGGGGGCGAAGTGGCCAGCGCCCAACGGGGAACGCCCCTGTGGCTCGCCCAATGGAACATGTTTTGGCCTCGAATCTCAATCCCGATCCTGGTGGATCGAGGATTCGGGGTGGGGCCCGCAACGCCAGGAACGATGGTCGGTTGCCACCCTGGGCGGGGGACCGAAGGCCGGGAGATGCGCGATGCGAGGGGCGAAACCTATTGACAGTTTAGGGTTTTGCTGCGATCATTAAGCCTGGGTTCGTTACATTCGCGAAGCTCAATCGAACTGCTCGGTTGGGACCGAAGGGCGGGACAGCACCTTGCGCAGACATGAAGTGCCCAAGTGTCCCCAATGCACCTGTTCCCTCGATCCTCGGCCGGCGAGCTCGCGTGGGTGTTGCTTCCGTAAGAAAGGGCAGTGTCATGAAGTGGCTAGTCTCTTTGGTGGCCGTTCTGGCCGTCGGTCTGTTCAGCGTGGCCTTGGCGGGGCCCTACTCCAGCCTCGGCTACTCCAATGAAGCCGTGGTCATCGAGCCGGAGGGGCGCCCCGGGCGTCTCGAGGTCGCGAATCACGATGGGACATTCGAGGACGCCTTCTGCTGGCAGGGCGCGGGGTGCGTTGGATCCACCCCCCCCTACTACGGATGCTTCGCGGAGGCCTTTGACCTGACCTACGGCGAAGTCAACGGCATCTCGATCTGGCTGACGAGGGGCGGTGACGACTCCTTCTCGTCCGATCTCGACATCCTCGTCTGGGACGGCGGTGTCCTGAGCTCTCCCGAGGATGCATCCGTGATAGAGGTGTTCCCCGGGGCGATCCCGACGAATGTCCCCATGTGGGACACGGTGGGGCGGAACGACTTCCCCGTGACGACCTTCACGATTCATGACCCGTTCTCTGTCGGCTACTACAGCGACTTCGCGGGGACGAACTGTGATTGGTTCCTCGCCGTCGACCGGGACGGAGCCGGGGGCGGCCATCCCTGGACCAATGTGCTTCCCGACCTCGAGGATCTGCCCGACGGGTGGGTGACACCGGACCAGGTCTGGGGTGCGCCGGTGGCAAGCTTCGGAATCGCGATCGACTTCACCGATCTCTCCGATGCTCCTTTCGACGACGACTATGACCACGGCAGCGATGAAAGCTCGACCTGGGCACAGGTGAAGGCGCTCTATCGCTAGCCGCATAGCCACTTCTTGCCATACATGCGGGGCGCAGCCTCTGGGGCTGTGCCCCTTTTTCTTCCCTGGCTCGCGGCAGTAAGGCAGCCACCCCGGTTTGCCGATCCCTTTTTCGAGGGAGGGCCGTGAGCGGATGGAATACAGTACCGACATCCTCGATCTGATCGGAAGCACGCCGCTGGTGAAGCTGAGTCGCCTGACGGACATGTCCGTCTATGCCAAGGCGGAGTTCCTGAACCCCGGCGGGAGCATCAAGGACCGGGTGGCGAAACACATCGTCTTCGCCGCCGAGAAGAACGGGGACCTGGCGCCGGGGCAGCTCATCGTCGAGGCCACGAGCGGCAACACCGGCATCGCCGTCACCCTGGTGGGCGTTCAGCGGGGTCATCCGGTGAAGATCATCATGCCGGAGAACATGAGCGAGGAGCGCAAGAAGCTGATCCGCGCCCTCGGGGCCGAGCTCATCTTGACCCCGGCGCCGGAGAGCGTCGACGGCGCGGTCCGGAAGGCGGATGACATCGCCAAAGAGGAGAACGGATGGCGCCTCCACCAGTTTCACAATCCTCTGAATCCCGAAACCCACTACCAGTTCACCGGTCCGGAGATCTTCGAACAGATGAAGGGACAGGTGAGCGCCTTCGTTGCCGGTGTCGGCTCCGGCGGGACGCTCGGTGGCGTGGGGCGATATCTCAAGGAACGAGATCCGAGGGTGCGCATCATCGCGGTGGAGCCGAAGCAGACGGCGGCCCTGCTCCGACAGGAACCGGGTCTGCACGCCATCCAAGGCATCGGCGATGGGTTCGTCCCCGCTTGTCTCGACACGCACCTCATCGATGACCTGATCACGGTGAGCGACGAGGACGCGATCACCACGACGCGCGAGGTCGCCCGCAAGCAGGGGCTGCTGGTGGGTACGTCTTCGGGAGCCAACGTCTGGGCGGCGACGTTCATCGCCCGCGCTCTGGGGCCGACGCGAAACGTGGTGACCGTCTTGCCCGATCGGGCGGAGCGGTATTTCAGTACAGCCCTGATCTGATACCCGGCCACCAAGCCGGATCAGCAGGTCAGATGGAAGCATCCAGCCACCGCCTCGCCGCCGACAAGGCGCGCGTTGTACTCGCTCACCGCGATCCCGGTCGGCAGGGCGTGGATCGCCACGCCACGGGCTTCGATCCGCGCCACCAGCCCCGGATCGACGTGCATCCGTCCCGCGGCTCCCGTGCCGATGACGAGAGCCTGGAACGTCTCACCGAGAAGCGGACCGAGATCCTTCAGCACCAGGTGGTGGCCGGAAGCTCGCCACCAGGGATGGTGAAGCGATCCGCCGGGGAGGATGATCAGGTCCCGGGTATACTCCTGTCCGCCGATGGTCATGCGGCCGAAGGCGTAGGACGTGATCGCCGCGTAGATGTCATGCCCCAGGAGCCCCCGACACCAGGGGTAGGCCCCGGATCACAATCACCGTGTCCACATCGGGCGGATCGTGACGTCCATGGACCAGCCTCCGGATCCTGCGCGCGCCGGCGCTAGCGGTAGTCCCGCAGCGCATCGGTCAAACGACCCACATGCATGGGGCCTTCGATCGCCACCGCGGCAAGGTAGAGGGGGAGGCGCCAGAGGGGGCGTCGCGCCGGGAAGTCGGGAGCGAGCGGGGCCCGGTCCCGATAGGCGGCGAAGACCTCGTCCGGCACCGGCTGCCAGGCGTCGAGAAGGGCGATATCCATCTCCGGGTGTCCGTAGTAGATCGCCGGATCGACCACGTATGTCCCTCGGGCGGTGCTGATGAAGTTGTTCTGCTGGGCATCCCCGTGCAGGAGCACCGGGGGCCGTGCTGGACCGCACAGCTCCGGCAAGCGCGGCATCAACGATTCCACCTCCACGAGAAGTGCGCGTGGAAGATGACCGGAATCCCAGGCGGTCCTCAGATGGGGCATCAGACGGCGCTGACCGAAGAAGGTCGGCCAATCCGGACACGGCGTGTTGTCCTGGGGAAGGGGACCCAAAAACCCGTTCCGGGGAAAGCCGCAGGCATCCGAGGAGACCTGATGAATCCGGGCCAGAGTCTCTCCGATGTGCCGCCACTCCGCCGCCGTGCGCTCAACGGCCTCCAACGCTTCCATGAGGAGTAGGGCCTCATCTTCAGCGCGGATGATCCCGATCGGGTTGGGGATCCGGATCTTCGCCCGGCGCGAAAGGTACCGGAGGTTCCAGAGTTCCGCCTCGAACTGCGGGAAGGCCTCCGGAGCGTCGCTCTGCTTCGCGAAGACGGCTTGCGAGCCGTCCGTCAGGATCGCGCAGGGGTGGCAGGCCAGATCCGACATGTCCCGGATCTGTTCGATCCGCCAACGCCGCCCCACGTGCCGGGAGACGGCGTCCTCGAGGGGTACGCGGATCGATGGGCGGTGGAAGAGGTGGGTTGAGGGATCATCCTGCATCATGCCGATCCGTCCTCGCGGCGCCGTCGTGTTCTCGAGCAGTTCCTGGACGGAGGGAGTCCATAGAGGTCTTGGCTTCTGGGCGGCCAGCTTTGCACACCTGGGGGCCGCCGCGACCTACCGGTCTCCCGTCAGGCAGTCGAGGATCTGCCCGGCCACCAGCAACACCTCCCCGCGCACCTCCGACCGGTGCGCCTCGACGCGGTGGCTCCCGTGCGTCTTGAAGGTCACCGGGATCGGCATCTGGCGGATCAGCCGCTGGACGTCCTCTCGGGTCAGGGCACGACCCAGCTCGAGGACGACGCCCCCCTCGCGCAGGCTCAGGGTATCGACGCCCGCTCGGGAGGCCCGGATCCTCAGCCGGCGCAGCTCGAAGAGGTTCTCGGCGGCTTTGGGCAAACGGCCGAAGCGATCGGCCACCTCGGCCGCCAGCTCGTCGACCTCCGAGACGCTCGATGCGTCGGCCAGGCTCTTGTAGAGGTTCATCTTCTCCGGGTCATCAGGGACGTACTTGTCGGAGAGGTAGGCTTCCAGATCGGTGACGACCCGCGCATCGATGCTCTCCTCGGCCGGCAGGCCCCGAACCTCGCGAGTCGCCTCTTCCAGGAGGCGCGTGTAGAGATCGAACCCCACGTTCACGATGAAACCGTGCTGTTCGGCACCCAGCATGTTGCCGGCGCCGCGAATCTCGAGGTCGCGCATGGCGAGCTGGAATCCCGAACCCAAGTCCTCGAATTCCTCGATCGCCTTCAGCCGCTTCATCGCGTTCTCGGTCATCACGCGATTCGGCGGGATGAGCAGGTACGCATAAGCCTTGCGGGCCGAGCGACCCACCCGCCCCCGCAGCTGATAGAGCTGCGCCAGGCCGAAGGTGTCGGTGCGGTTGACGATGATCGTGTTCACGTTGGGCAGATCGAGGCCCGATTCGATGATCATGGTGGAGACGAGCACATCGTACTCGCGCGCCAGGAACTTGGTCATCACGTCTTCCAGCTTCCGCTCGCGCATCTGACCGTGGGCGACCACCACCCGGAGGTGGGGCACGAGCTGGCGGACGTAGTTGGCCATGGCATCGATCGATTCGACGCGGTTGTGGACGAAAAAGCTCTGCCCGCCCCGGTCAGCCTCGCGCATGAGGGCATAGGAGATCACCTCGTCGCTGAATTCGGCGATCTCGGTCTGGATCGGCCTCCGGTCGCGCGGCGGCGTGCGGATCGTCGTCATGTCGCGGGCGCCCATGAGCGACATGTGAAGCGTGCGCGGGATCGGGGTGGCGGTCAACGTGAGGACATCGACCTGCGTGCGCATCTGCTTCAGCCGCTCCTTGTGCGCTACGCCGAACCTCTGCTCCTCATCGACGATCACGAGCCCGAGGCTCCGGAAGTTGACATCCTTGGAGAGGAGCCGGTGCGTGCCGACCATGAGATCGATCTTCCCTTCCCGGAGATCCTTGACCGCGGCGCTGATCTCCTTGCGGGAGCGGAATCGGCTGAGCATGTCGACCCGCACCGGGTAGCCTTCCAAGCGCTCGCGGACGGTGTCGAAGTGCTGCTGGGCCAGGAGCGTCGTCGGAACCAGGAAGGCCACCTGGCGGCCATCCATGATCGTCTTGAAGGCCGCCCGGATCGCGACCTCGGTCTTGCCGTAGCCCACATCGCCGCAGATCAGGCGATCCATCGGCACCGACCGCTCCATGTCGGCTTTGACCTCCGAGATGGCCGTCAGTTGATCGGGTGTCTCCTCGAAGGGGAAGCGCGCTTCCATCTCCTTCTGCCACACGGTATCGGGGGGAAAGGCATGACCGGGGCGTGACCTGCGCGCGGCGTAGAGCTTGATCAGCTCATCGGCCATGTCGCGGATCGCCTTCTTGACGCGCGCTTTCGTCTTCTCCCACTTCCCGCTCCCCAATCTACTGAGCGTCGGTCGCGCGCCCTCCTCGGCGGCGTATTTCTGAACCAGGTTCAGCTGGTCGACGGGGATGAAGAGCTTGTCCCCCTTTGCGTACTCGATCCGCATGCAGTCGGTCAGGTGTCCGTTCACCGTCAGACGCTCGATGCCCCGATAGATGCCGATCCCGTGATCGATGTGGACGACGTAGTCTCCCGGCCGCATCGCGAGCAGTTCTTTCAGAGAGATCCCGCGGCTATAGCGGCGGCCCGCGCGGCGGCGACGGATGCGCTGGAAGATCTCATGATCGGTGAGAACCGCCATCCGTAGCTCGGGGACCTCGAATCCCCCCGCCAGGTTGCCGACCACGAACTGGGCGTCGAGCTTTTCCATCAGCTCCTCGAGTCGGTCACGGTGATGGGAGGAATCGCAGAGCACGGTGACCGAGAGACCCCGCTGTCGGAGCGAGCGAATGTAACCGCGCGCGAGATCGAGATTGCGGCCGAAATGCTCTTGGGGCGCGGTCCGGAGCGTGAAGTGGCGATCGGCGTAGCCGAGGATGAGGCTCGTCTCGGCCGAGTCGCCCCAGGACATCTCCGCCTCGAGCACGGCGGCCGAGGCGGGCTCTTCGTCGGTATCCTCGTCCGCGTCCGGCTCGGGCCGGGGCGCGGGGGACGGGACGCCCCGTTCGTGGATCCGGCGGGCGACCATGGCGCGCCACTCGGGAGAACGCTTCGCGGCCTTCGGGTCATCCGCCAGCGGGTCGGTCGCCTCGAGCTGTTCTCCCGCCGTCCACCCGGTCGGCCGGGGAATCTCCTCGCGCTTCCCGGCCTCCGGATCCCGACCCGTGCGGGCACCAATGCCGACGAAGACCGCCGCGCGGTCGGCCAGGAGTTCCCGGAGCGTGCCCCGCATGACGAAGAGCGCTTCGGGGGCAGAGAAGAGCGTACTCAGGGGATCGGGATCGTCGGTGTCGGGTACCGATTCGGGAACCGTCCGGCGCGCCTCGTTCAGCCGTTGCTCCAGTAGGATGGGGTCCTCGGCCACGATCGGCGACTGCTCGCCGACGAAGTCGAGCAGCGTGCCCAGCGGAACGCCCAGACCCTCCAAGATCCACTCGATCCCCTCGAAGCTTCCCTCGCCTTCGAGCATCTCGAAGTGCTCCTGGAGCGGGCCCTCGGAGGGAATGAAGCCCGACGCCTGCGCCCGCTTCCAGTCCTCGGCATCGATGATCGTTTCCCACAAGGGGAGAATCATCAGATCCGAGAGGACGGCGAGCGAGCGCTGGGTGAAGACATCGAACTCGCGCAGCGAGACGATCTCGTTGTCATCGAACTCGATCCGGACCGGATTGACCCGTCCATAGGTGTAGACATCGACGATCCCGCCCCGCTGACTGAAGTCACCATATTCGCCCACCAGCGTCTCGGCCTGGTAGCCCATGCGCACGAGCAGCTCCATCAAATCGTTCATCTCCAGCTGCTCCCCGACTCGTACGCGGCGGAGAAAGCGGGAGAAGTGGCGCCGGTGCGGGATGCGGCGAAAGAGCGCCTCGGGCGTCGTCAAAACCACCCAGACGCCCTCGTCCTCGAGCGCCAGCCGGGCGAGGGTCTCGATCCGAGCGGCGCGGATGGAGGCGGGCGGGATCTGCTGCCCATAGGGAAGCGCGCCGGACTCGGGGAAGTGTGTGATGTGCTCGCTACCCAGGAGAAAGGCGAAGTCCTCGCGCGCATCTTCGAGCGAGGATGCGTCCGGGATGAGGTAGACCAGCGGCCCGCGCTTCTCCTCCACCGCGCGACGGGCGAGATAGGCTGCCGCCACCGTGCAGGCCGACGCCCGCAGGCCGAGGAGCCCGAGATGGGCCGGCCCCTCGCGGAACGCATCGGCGATGGCCTGCATGGCGGGCGCTCGACCCAGCGCTTCGACCAGCGCGGTGCCGACCGGGATGTCGGGGCTCAGCCATCTCACGGGATCCTCCCAGGTCAACGACAACGCGGTGAGTCTAGAGGGCACCAGAGCGGTTTACAATCCTGGGTCACCGGTTGCGCCTTGACAGGGTGGGAGGCAGGATGTTCCTGTCCGGTGTCGGCATCGAGAAAGGGTCAGAGGGTGAGCAGGCACGTCATTCGCCGGATGTTGCTCGGGTCCGCGGATCGGATGCATTTCCTCGCATCCAAGCTCCAAGGGGCGGCAAACCGGCTCGCCCCGGGGCAGAAGGTCACCCTGGGCGATTGTGAGCAGCGCGGCTGGGAGAACGTGCGGCCCGGTTTCGTCCTGTCGACCGGGCGCTCCGGTACGCTGTTCCTGAACCGCTTGCTCTTGCTCTCCCCCGTCGCCGCGGCCATCCACCAGCCACGCCCCGAGCTGATCCGCGCCTCCAGGCGCGCCTATGAGGAGATCGCTCATCGGCCCGAAATCTTCGCCGAGACCTTCAAGAGCGCCCGCGAGGAGCTCGTCGCCGAGGCGGCGGAGCGGGGCCAGGTCTTCATCGAGACGAACAATCGCATCACCTTCTTCGCCCCGATCATCCGCCACATCTTCCCGCGCGCGGTGTTCATCCACCTGGTGCGCCATCCGGGCGACTTCGTGCGGAGCGGGATTCGGCGGGAATGGTACTCCGGCACGCACTCGCACGATCTGGGCCGCATCGTGCCGCGAGAGGGAGAGATGCGAGAGCGCTGGGACGGTCTGTCGCCCATCGAGAAGATCGGCTGGCTGTGGAACGAGACCAACCAGTTCATCGAGCGCTTCCGAGAGACGATCCCCGCGGAGGCCTGCCTCTTCGTCAAGGCGGAGGAGCTCTTCTCCAACCGCGCCACCGCCCGTGAAATCACCCGATTCCTGGGCTTGGGCGACGTCGAGGTGAGCGATCGGCTCCTGAGCCGGCCGGCCAATGTCCAGCGCCGGGGGCGATACCCCCACTATGCCGAGTGGCCCGCGGAGGACAAGGATCGCCTGCAGCGCATCGCTCCCCTGATGTCACGCTACGGCTACGGCGCGGATGCGCCCGGCAGCAGCTGACGGTACCGGCGGAGCAGGTAGGCGTAGTAGGCGAGGAGCAGCCCACCGTCCAGGCCCGCGATGCCGAGGGGCGGCACATGCAGTAGCTTCGCCGCTGTCAAGATCGCCATCATCCCCACGCCGAGCACCGCGTGGGGGCCGAGCATGGCCCGGAGCGTGCGATGCGCCGGAACACCGGCGGCTCCCCCCACCCACAAGAGCACCCAGCCGTAGGCGAGAACCCCGCTGATCGTGAAGAGCGTCAACGCCAGGCGGGGATCATGGCCCAACCCTCCGATGACGAAGGATGCCAAGCGCGTGGCGAGAATGACCCCGTTGAACGCGAGCGACTGCTCCTGACGCTCCGTGATGGTCGTAATCGTGGCCATGGGAGAGGAGATGAACCAGATGAACGCCCACGGCCCCAGGATCTGTACGTAGACACCAGCCTCGGCCCACTGCTGGCCCAGAATCAAGGCAAAGAGATCCTGGGCGGTGAAGGTGAGCACGATGATCGGGGCCAGGCCCAAGCGTCCCAGGACCCGCAGCGTTTCGAGGAAGAGGTGACCCAAACGCTGCTGGCGATGGGCCTCGACGCCGCGCTGCAGGAAGACCTGCGCCAAGGCGCGGCCGATGATGTTCATGGGCGTGCGGATCACCCGATCCCCTACCGCGTACCAACCGACGACCCCGGGAGAGAAGAAGAAGGCGAGCATGAACGCGGGCGCCTGCCAGGAGAGGGTGTTGATGAGCGCCGCCCAGGAGTTGTAGATCGGGAACTTCCGGTGACGCCGGCCGAGGGCGAGGAGGCGCGACCAGGCCAGTGGCCGCCACCCCATCGCCCGCGAATCTCGCGCGATGCGCCAGCCCTGGATCGAATCCTCCAGCCCCCTGCCCAGCAGTCCGCCGGCGATGAGCCCGCCGGCCGACGTCAGGCCGCCCAAACCGGCGGCGAGCTGAGAGGCAACCATGCCGGCGCTCCCGACAACCCGCGTCGTCGCGAGCATGCCGAAGCGCTTGCGCCGGGTGTTCCACGCGTTCAGGGCATTGAGGATCCCGTAGAGGAACACCCCGGGGCCCACGAGCCAGAGGTAGTCGGCCAGCGCGGGAGCATGGAGCCAGCCGGCCACCCGGGCGCGCAGGATCCACAGGATCGCGCCACTCGCGGTGGCGATCCCCAGCGTGAGCACGAGGTGGAGCCGGAAGAGGTCGGCGGCATCCTGCTCCTCCTCCGGGAGGAGCACGGCCAGCTCGTATCGCAACCCGGAGATGACCGACAAGACCATCAGGATCGATAGGTAAACGGCGGCGATCCCGAAGGCATCCGGATCGTACAGGCGGGAGAGAACCGGCATGGAGAGCATCATCAGCCCCTGCGCCAGCGCCGTGCCCGACCCGAGCTGCGCGACATCCTTGAGGAAGCCGCCGTGGCGGCGATCTGAACCGTTGCTCGGCCTGGTCAAGTATCCTCCTGCCCGAACCTGATCCCGTCCCCCCAAGACGAGACGATGCATCGTAGCGCACCGCCGCCCGACAGTCACGCGACGCCCCTCCCGATTTGCTTTGGGCGCGAATATGCGCTAAGCTCGCACCAAGGTGATTCTCCGATTGTTCCAATCTTGTGCAGTTGTACACCAAGGCAACCTAGGAGGCTGGCCATGAGGTTCGCAACGCTCATCATCTTCGGTCTCGTCCTCGCCCTCGTCCCGGTGACCCGGGCGGAGACGATCTCTTTCTATGACGACACGTTCAATCCCGAGGACTGGGAATCGAGCATCTTCTACGAGGAGGGCAACGGTGGTGTCTACTCCTGGCAGCAGGAGCTCGTGGGAGGAAACCCCGGCGCCTTCATGATGATCGTCAACACGGTCTTCTCGGCCCCACCCTATTCGATGATCCGTGTCTTCTACCACCAGGTGGGCGCCGTCTACGACCCGTCGACCCAGGGGGCGATCCTCTCGATCGACTACTCCGAGGACTCGATCATGTTGGAAGGTGGCGGCGACGGCCAGGGCAGCGGGCCCACCCTCGAACAGGACGGCGTGGTGTTCGTCGCCCCGCGCTTCTTAACTCCCGAGACGGAGTGGACGCCGCATGTGCTGACCGGGCTCACCCAGGATGACTTCGCCGTGTGGGATGATCCCGATCATCACCCCGATTTCTCCATCAATGGATCGCCGATCTTCTTCGGCTTCCAGCGAGGGAACGCAACCTACAGCGGGGGCTACACGATCGTCGGAGGGATCGATAACTGGACGACTACGCTGCACACCGAGGGTTGCACGCCCACATCTCCGGCCACCTGGGCGGGCATCAAGCGGGCATTCGGCGGCGAGGAGTAGCGAGGGGGAGACGGTCCCCCCTCGATCAGTCCTCTGCAATCTTCGCCCGGAAGTGTCCCCGAACGCGTGAGCCTTCGCCGGGAACCGAGAACGCGATGGTGCCCATCAGGGTGCCGTTGGTGATCTCGCCGAAGACGAGATCCATTTCGTAGTTGTCCATCACCGCCGCGACATCGATCTCCCCGGTGCCGGGATCGCGCCAGCGGTAGTGGACATGGGGTCTCCCCATCTTGAACCCGCTCTCGGCGCGCACGTGGAACTCGCGCCCCTCGATTTCCTCGTCCTCCTCCAGGAACAGGAAGATGAGCAGGCTCGGGTTGAACCCCCACCCCTCCCCCT
>Ga0180431_10007414_pt1 | contig 12783 bp, 8 predicted proteins | sample SS_ome_11_FD_132459 | JGI IMG/M metagenome (GOLD analysis project Ga0180431, IMG submission 132459) | Hypersaline lake sediment archaeal communities from the Salton Sea, California, USA - SS_1_MS_1 metaG | ecosystem: Environmental > Aquatic > Non-marine Saline and Alkaline > Hypersaline >... | reverse complement strand
GTCTTGGCGCGCGATTGCGCTGTAGATTTCTTCGGTTTCTGTCGGCCTGGCGTTGCCTTCGGTTTCCCGGCTTTCTGTTGCCGCGGTCCCATCCCTGGTCCTCCCGTCCAGAACCTGGACACTAATCAGGATTTCCAGGTAACAGGATAGCATATCGGCGTAGAAGACCGAGAGGAATCCTGGAGTGGGGGAGGTGTGTGGGGGGGACAGGAGGGAGTCCTTCATCGACTGTTCAACGCGGAGATCTTGCTGGGAGCTTTCGGTAGCAGAGCGGTAGCAGGCCAGCACATCTACCTGCATTGCAATAGGTTACAGAACGGAATTGGGTTGCCGACCCAAAGGTCGAACGGTCTGCAGATCATGCCTAGCCGCGAGGCATGGTCCTGCCAGGTGCCGCCTTAGCAGCCTGTCGACCGGACGGCGTGATCTTCCAGCCGCCCTTGGTGTGCTTATCCAGCCAACCTTCCCTAACGAGATCCTTGTGGGCGCGCTGAATCATCACCTGCCAGCGCAGCTTGCCTCGGGCCATCGGCTCCAGATCTGCAGGTTCAAAGGAGTTCTTCATGAGCCCTTCCACGACCGGTTCAATCTCAGGCCTTCGGGCTTGGCCTCCCAGCTGCACTAGCGCCTTGAGAATCGGTTGGAAGTACATCCAGAGGGGCGTCTTCTTCCTACGCGGACCGGCTTTTCCCGAAGACCGGATTTCAGCCCACTTGCCCCTGAGTGCCTCGACCTCTGACTGAAAGGCTTGGATGTCCTGGCCCCTGCTGGCTAGGGCCATAGCACTCTCATAGTCCCCCTTGGCCATGAGCTGCCCCGCGTAGCCATTGAGCTGCTTCAGGGAGACCCTAACGGTGCTCTTTACGGCGCGAAGTGCCTTGTCGACTTCTCGTGCGTGTGGTATCGGCTTCACGATCCTCTCCCGCGGCTAGTCTTCCTTGATCATCTGTTTCAGGTTCAACGGCTCAGTTAGGATCTGCACACCATTCGGCGCTTCACCTGTGTCGAAGACATTCTTCCAATAGTCGAGATTCTGCTTAGGACCGAATACCGTCGTGCTCAAGTTGCGGTCAACCCAGCAGGGCAGCTTGGAGAGACTGACCAAGAATCTCTCGATTCGCTTCCAGACTTCATCGGAGAATCGTTGCTGGAGAAGACGATCGGTTGGTACTGGTTTGTCGGCCACCCACGCGAAGTAGTTCTCGATGACCAACCGGATCCAGCGCATGATGTTCGCAAGCACCTCTTCTCGCGCCACCCTCCAGGCTCGCAGGTGATCATCTGGCACCTTCTCGCCTTTCTGGATTCGGCTTTCCAGCTTGCGTCCGCCAAGTTCGGGATCCCATTTCCCAATGAAGAAGACCTTCGCGAACAGGTTCATCAGCCTGACCATCTGCTCCCGTTCCACAACGCGAGGATTGGTGCCCTGCTCTATTCCCTCGTCAATTGATACGTCCAAGGCCTTCTTGTGGAGGAGCTCCCTGAAGAAAGTCTTCTCAACCGTGGAGTAGGCCATTGGACGATCTGCCATCTTACCGGCCCACTCCACGAACTCGAGGATTGCATTGTCCTTGTCATGCGTGACCGCGTCGCGCTGAGCATCAATGATGTATCGCTCCATCTCGCGTCGCTCACCTCGGAAGAAGCGCACCAAGTCCTTTTCCGTGAATGAGTAATCGTCTTGGGAGAGACCTCTCATTGACTGGTACTGCCGGACTCTGTCAAGGTACAGTGTGCTTCCCAAGTGGCGCATAACAGCCGTATCAAAGGCCACTTGTCTGAGTTTACCTCCCGCGTTCGTGTTGGCTTGCAGCAGGACGTTGGTATCAGGCTTGATGAAGACGCGCACCGGCAGCCAACGCACACCTAGCAGGATCTGGGCAGCCGCCTTGTGCTGGCCATCGAACAGTTTGAGCAGCCCGGCGTCATCCTCGTCCGGCTTCCACCAAGCTAATCCAACGTGGAGCTGCGGTCGTTTCTTGAGGAACTCCTCGATGAGTGCTCGTATGTTGGTGCCAATACTGCGGGGATTTATGCGATCATCGTGATGGACGTACTCAAGAGGCACCTCAGCGAAGAAGTACTCCATTCCACTCAGCTTGTCTTCGTGGAGTGAGGCGCTCCTGATCGAGTTATCACCTGCCTCAGGGAACGAGAACTCAACTTGGCCGTCCTTGCGTCTCAACCGAAGCGTGAATTTGGCTCCTCCGTGGCGCTCTAGCACATCGCCAAGGTTGGCACCCCGTTTGCCCACCTCGCGAGCTTCTTGCTGAAGCATCTCAAACTCAGCCAGACGCCGAGCCACCTCGAGATTCGAGGTGCCTTTGCTGCGATTGCACGAAGAATGAGTCAGTGCGAAGTTGTTTTCTGCATCCAGCCCTTGTTCTGCAAGTGGGTCGATGTGGTCAATCTCGACCTGCCCCTTGTGTAGCACCAAATCAATTGGCTGGTCGCAGATGAAGCAGTGGCCTGACTGACGGTCCAATAACCGTCGCTCGAGCTCGGACCGCTTCTCCGGCGGCAAGCTGGCGAGATATTTCGACTCACCCATCCCTGACCTCCTATGACTGAAGCCATCTTCAGGACAGTCCCAGCAAGGACTATCTCAGATGGGATTCCTAGTAGTACTCCCGAATGTACCCAAAGGCTCTGTCGAACAACTCCTGGCCCTGATGCAGACGGTATTTAAACAGAGTCTTCCTCAGAGCCTTCTTGATTTCCCGCTCCCCAGCATGGGTATCTTGCCAGCCTGGGAAGCGCACTACGCGGACGATCTCGTCGATGTCATTGACGACCCGCTCGACGATGATAGGCGTCTTCTCATTCCTTACTTCCTCGAAGAGCTCGGTCAGAGCAGCCTTGCCTCGATCTTCCTTCTTTTCTGGAGGTAGCTCCTTTTCTGCCTTTACAACCTCGCGTGCCAATTCCAGCAACGCCTTCAGGAACTCCACACTGTTGAGGAGTCCCTGCTCGTGCCGTTCCTTCAGCTCTTCCAAGCGTTCACTGAGCGCTTTGAATCTCGGATCGCCCATATGCTTCCGCAACCGCCGGATCACCTTTATCTCGATTTCCTTTCTCCGTTTCTCCGGTTCGGACGAACCAAGTATGGCCTCCAGCAGGTCAGCATCGATGACAAGCGTCTCAAGGTCATCCCGAACTGCGTCTACATGAATATGCTCATGGATGAGCTCGACAGTCTTTGGCCCAAGAGCGCGCCAGATTAGCTTGCCGTGGCCGCTTGGAGGTTGCACGGACTGATAGACTTGGCTCAGCCAACGGTAGTCCTCTTCGTATTTCCCAAGGAGAGGGTCGGGTGAGATAGCCTCCCACAGTTTGTTGAGATAGCTGTAGTCAGCCGCGAAGTTGTCACGTACCTCATTGTTGGGTAGGCACTCCTGAGCCGCGATCAGCCCATCATAGCCGCTCACGGTGCGATCGACGCCGGGGAAATAGCCGAGGCATTTCTGGATGGCTTTGGGGAGCTGCTTGGAGAGCTCAGAGATGTTCGTGATAACCCTCGTGAAGCCCTCTTCATCGAATTCCAGCGCCTTGGCCACGTCATCGAAGACCCCCATGTAGTCGACAATCAGTCCATGCGACTTGGCTGCGCCATAGGGGCGGTTCGTACGGCAAATGGCCTGGAGTAAGGTGTGGTCCTTCATGGTCTTGTCGAGGTACATTGCCTGCAGATTAGGCGCATCGAAACCGGTTAGCAGCTTTGAGGTGACGATTAGGATCTTAAGAGGATCATTTGGGTCGCGAAAACGGTCCAGCAGGATCTCTTCGTCATCACGGCTCCGGTCGTAAGGTCTGTATTCTTTCTCACCGGAGTGCACCGTCATCACGATGTCGCTGAAGTCTGGCGGCAGGTGCTTGTCCAACTCAGCCTTGTACAAGACGCAGCTCTCGCGATCGAAGGTCACCACCTGAGCAGCAAGGTCGTTTGGGGCCACCTTCTCCTGGAAGTGCCGGGCGATGTCAGCGCAGATCTTCTTGATTCGCTCAGGAGATTTGACCAAGATCGCCATCTTCGTGGCTGCCTTAGCAAGGGTATCCTTGTCCAGGTCTGACAGGCCCCCAGTGAGCTCGGCGTAAGCCTCGTCGATGGCTTCATGGTCGATATGGAGCTCGATCAGTCGGGGTTCGAAATGGAGCGGCTTGGTTGCCCCGTCACGGATCGACTCCTCGAATCCGTATCGGCTCATGTAGCCGTGTTCGTCCTCCTCGGCGCCGAATGCGTAGAAGGTGTTCCGATCGCGGCGATTGATGGGCGTACCAGTAAAACCGAAGAGAAACGCATTTGGTAGAGCAGCGCGCATCTTGCGTCCGAGATCGCCCTCCTGGGTACGGTGGGCCTCATCGACCAGTGCGATGATATTGTCCCTGTCGTTTAGGACTCCTCCGGCCTCCGCGAACTTGAAGATGGTTGTTATGATGACCTTGCGCACATCCTGAGAAAGTAGCTTCTCGAGGTCGGCTCGTGATTCCGCTTTGACTAGGTTTGGAACATCGGCAGCATTGAAGGTGGCGCTGATTTGAGTGTCCAGATCCACACGGTCCACAACTATGAGCACTGTGGGACTCTTTAGTGCCGGGTGCATGCGTAGCTTCTGAGCCGCAAACACCATGAGAAGCGACTTGCCGGACCCCTGGAAGTGCCAGATGAGGCCCTTGCGTGGATACCCCGCGACGACGCGTTCGACAATCTGGTTCGCGGCCTCGTACTGCTGGTAGCGTCCAATAATCTTGATCCGCCTCTTCTTCTTATCAGTGGCGAAGAGAGTGAAGTTGGCAAGGATGTCCAGCAACACGTGAGGCCGGAGCATCGATGTGATGGTCCGCTGTACGTCTATCAGCGTACTTGAAGGTTGATCCCCGTCGTCAATGGACCAAGGTCCCCAGAGGTGAACGGGCATGCCGACGGAGCCGTAGCGGAATTCCTTTCCCTCTGTAGCGATCGAGAGAACGTTCGGAACGAACAGCTCTGGCACATTCTGTTGATAATCATCTCTGACTTGGAGTGCGCCATCTACCCAGCTGGTAGCTTTCCGCACCGGTGTCTTGGCCTCGATCACCACCAGAGGTAACCCGTTAACCAGCAGCACGAGATCCGCACGCCGCTCCGCTGGTCCGGCTCGCACAGTGAATTGTTGGGTCACGACGTATTCGTTGTTCTCGAGATTCTCGAAGTCGATAAGTCGTACGGGAACATGCTGGCCCTTTTCTCCAAAGGGCATTGTGCGGTCACAGCGCAGCCACGTTGAGAACTCCTCGTTGGCCCGAATCAGCCCTTCACTACGCACTGACATCAGAATCGCTCGTATCTTGTAGATAACCTCGTCAGCTCGGTCAGGGTTCTCACTGATTTCTGGGTTGAGGCGGATGAGCGCTTCGCGGACAAAGGACTCAACCATGGCCTCGTGGGGCTGGCGGGGGAGATTCTCAGGCGCGAGGTAGTGCCAGCCGAGGCCTGAGAGCTGACCCTGGCGACGAGCCAGCCCAGGCCCCACTGATGTGTGATGCGTGACTCCTCCACACAGTAGGTCCCGAATGAAGTCCTCAACCGTATTGGCCTCGTTGAATACTGTCAATTCGCGGCTCCAGACATTGCGAGTCCGAGCAGGATCCTGCGCAGCGCACGCGCGCTCTCGACTCTGCCTCTTGTCCGAGTCAACGCCTGATCGAACGTGCTCAGGCGGTCTACAACTCGCCTCTGAGTCTCTAGGTCGGGGATTGCGATCCCGAGCGGACGCAGTACAGCAAGGTTGATGTTCTTCTGCGCTGTCTGGGTCGCCACCATCCGTTCGAGATATGATTGCCTTGTTCGCAGTGAATACTCCAAGAAGCGAACATCGACCCCGCGCTTGGGAATGATGCCGACGACACTATCTGGGCACCATGTTTCATAGGTGGTAATCGCTGTGTAGCCGATTACAGCAGCAATAGTCATTAGAATGGTGCCTTCAGGGAACGACCTACTGAAACGTGCTCCCTCTTCGCTGAGTGTCTGTGAGTGTGTTGTTAGCAGTCCTCCTGACGATGCAATGTCTCCTGTTTGCACAAAGGGATAGTCGCCACCATAGAACTCTGGCAGGTTCCTTGGGCGATGAGTGAACTTCCCTCTGTCAACTGTAGCGATATCTTCGAGTCTGTTGACACTCCAGCCGTGAGGGTGCCGATGTGCACCTTCGCAAGCGCCCCCCCCACCGGCAAGACCGTACGCCATGACATGATGAATCTCGGAGGTCAGCAGACTGTCTAGCTTCGCACCGAGGTCGAGCAACGCTTCACGACTCTTGTCAGCTGCGCGCAGGATTTCGACAATTGCCCGCTGCTCGTCGAGAGGTGGGAGAGGGAACTCATAGTCCTTGAGACTCTTCCAGTTCGTCCGAGGAGACAAAGAACCCGCTGAAGTCCCCACTGCGTATTCGTAGAAGTCTTCACTCTGGCAGATAAGCGGCAGCAACTCAGGCCACAGCTTGTCGTCCTTGGGTTCCAGAACATAGATGTCCCCTGAGCAAACCCCATCGAAATTAGCCACGGCTACCTTGCGCTGATAGGCTCTACGCTTTCCGAACAATACCTGACCTGGACGAAATCGGCTCGTGAACGTGGTTCCCTCAGAGATGAGCCCCCATCGGCGCACGCGGAGATCCCCAGGGTCGATGTGCTCCAGGCCCACATAGCGCTCAAGCCCCTCGGAAGCTGGATCTGCTGACCGGTCTCTATTCAGTTTGACTACCTCGCCAAACTTCACCAGAGTCCAGCCCGGTTTGAGTGTCCCCGTCCTAGCCACAAGGCCCCTCCGTGGTATCCACCCTTTCCAGCATCTCCATCACGGTGTCCATGTTCCGCCAGAAGTCTTGCCCAGAGCGTTCCCACTCGTGCCATGCTTCTCGAAGAGTCGGATTCTCGCTTTTGACGTGGGATACGCGACGAACGTAGAGCGGGATGCTGAGGTTGCTGGTGTTGGCAGTAACGTCGTCCAGAGATGCAACCTTCGCAAAGCCCGGTTCGTCGGCGAACGCCCGATAGGTACTCAGGATATGTTGCTGGTTTGCTTCGGTGAGGAAGCTCTGTGCACGTTCACGCACAACCTCTCCTACTGCGTCGATGAAGAGGATCTTCCCCCTGCGCTCGGCAGACTTGCGAGTGCCGCAGACTACGACGCAAGCCTCCATCGGCGAGTTGTAGAAAAGGTTGGGTCCGAGGCCGATGACTGCCTCTAGTTGGTCAGATGCCACAAGCTTCTCCCGCATCTCCCGTTCTTCGTTTCGGAACAGTACGCCGTGTGGAAAGAGGATAGCGCACCGGCCCGTATTGGGATTCAGACTCGAGAGGACATGCTGGAAGAATGCGTAGTCGGCTCGACCTTGAGGTGGCGTGCCGAGAGTATTGCGGCCATAGGGATCGCTGGAAAATGCCTCCCGATTCCATTGCTTGATCGAGTATGGCGGATTCGCAAAGACCACGTCGAAAGTCTTGAGACGGTCGCCTTCCAGGAACTTCGGGTGAGCCAAGGTGTCGCCACGTATGATTTCGAAATCCTCGACACCGTGGAGGAAAAGGTTCATCCGAGCGATTGCCGAGGTAGTCAGGTTTATCTCTTGACCATAGAGCTTGAGCGTGCGGTACTCGCCTTCCTGACGCTTGACCTCGACGAGCGCGGAAAGGAGCATCCCGCCAGTACCGCAAGTAGGATCGTAGATTGTCTCACCCGGCTGGGGATCAAGCAGCTGGGTCATCAAGTGGACCAGAGTCCGGTTCGTATAGAACTCGGCTGCCGTATGCCCGCTGTCGTCGGCGAATCTCTTGATCAAGAACTCGTAGGCTTGCCCGAATTCGTCTTCCGGGACATTTGCCAGTGACAGATTCTGCGTGGCGAAGTGTTCGAGAAGATCGCGCAGCGTCTTGTCCGGCAGGCGGTCCTTGTTGGTCCAGGGGGCATCGCCAAAGATCGCGTGCAGCCTGTCCGGATTGGCTTTCTCAATCTCCCGCATGGCATTCTGTATAGCGAGGCCCACGTCCTTGGGCGTCTCACGCACCTTCTTCCAGTGGTGGGTGTCAGGAATTTGAAACCGGTGGTTTTCGCCAAAGACAGCATAGTCCGTATCGCTGCCGGATTGCTCGAGGGCTTGAGCGTATTCTTCATCGTAAACGTCGCAGATACGCTTGAAGAAGAGTAGCGGGAAGATGTACTGCTTGTATTCGCCCGCATCTATGAGTCCTCGCAGAAGGGTAGCCGCGCCCCAGAGGTATCCTTCCAGTTCCTGTTGGGTTATAGGCTTACTCACTCCAGCCGTCCCCCTTGCGTGATGAGATCACGAAGCCGGTCTTCGGCCTCTCGGCAGCGCGCCAGGGCTGTTTTGAACTCAGCAGTTGCCTCGGCTACCGTAGGGACATTCTCATCCAGTGGCGGCAGTACGTAGCGTGAGATATTGAGTGTCCAGTCCTCTTTCTTGATCTCGTCCAAGGAGACGACGCGCGCCATGTCCTTCACATCCTTGAAGTCGCGGACGTAGCCCAGGATGCTGTCAGCGTGCTCCTTGTCCAGGTAGTTCTGCGCTCGCCCTTTGCGGAACAGAGTGGAAGCATCCACGATCAGAACACGATTCACGCGCCCAGGAGGTTTGCTCATGCGGAGAACTAGGATGGAAGCTGCAAGCCCAGTGCCGTAAAACAGGTTCGGTGCCAGGCCGATCACAGCCTCGATCAGATCCATCTCCAGAAGCTTGCGGCGGATCTTTCCTTCGGTGCCCTTCCGAAACAAAGCGCCTTGGGGTAGGACGACTGCCAGGCGGCCGGTCACCTCAGCCATTGACTTCGTCATGTGCTGCACCCAGGCAAAGTCGCCGCTCTTCTTGGGAGGCATACCAGCGAAGTTACGGCCCCAGGGGTCGTTCACCCAGACTTCTTCCCCCCATTTCTCCAGCGAGAAGGGTGGATTCGCGATGACACAGTCAAACGTAGCCAGGCGGCCAGCGTCGTAGAAGGCCGGATTCCTCAGCGTGTCGCCGCGGACAATCTGGAAGTCTTCAATACCGTGGAGTAGGAGGTTCATCCGCGCGATCGCAGAGGTTGTGAGGTTCTTCTCTTGACCGAACAGTTTGCCCCAGAGCAGCTTGATGTCCCCACGACTCTCCCGGACATGCTGTACCGCTGCCAAGAGCATGCCGCCCGTACCGCAGGCTGGATCGTAGATAGTCTCGCCCTCCTGGGGGTCGAGTATCTCAACCATCAGCCGCACGATGCTTCGGGGGGTGTAGAACTCCCCGGCCTTCTTGTTCGTGGCGTCGGCGAACTTCTTGATCAGAAACTCGTAAGCATCGCCCAGCACGTCTGATGTTACGTTCTTGTTGCCCAATAGGAGGGAGGAGAATTGCTCGATGAGATCCTTGAGCAGGGCATCCGATAGCAGTTCCTTGTTGGTCCACTGGGCGTCACCGAAGACGCCGTAGAGCGTATCAGGGTTCGCTTTCTCAATCTCGCGGAGGGCACGCTGGAGAGCCATACCCACGTTGGCGGGAGTTTCCCGAACGTCCTTCCAGTGGCAACCCTCTGGGACCTGGAACCGGTGCGATTCGGGGAAGAGTGCGAGCTGAGGGTCTCCGAACTCGTCGATGACTTCCTGAACCTCCTCGTCCCAAACGTCAGAGATGCGCTTGAAGAACAGAAGAGGGAAGATGTACGTCTTGAAGTCCGCCCTGTCTACGGGGCTGCCACGGAGAATGTTGGCCGCTTCCCATAGATGGCTCGATAGCGTGGCGAGATCGATCGTGCTGGTCGTCAACCGCTGTCCCCCCCGGTCTTGAAGCACCCTCGCAGAGCAGTTGCCCTCTTGATCGATTCTACCCGGAACCGGCTGACCCTTCAAGCCTTCAGTGCGGACAGACAATTAGGCTCCGGGGTGAACCTGAGCGGGAGACCTGAGGTCCTGTTTCTCGGGAGGAGCGGCTCCCGCCACGAGGCCCGGTAGCAATCCGGTAGCAGGGCTCTCAAACCTATTATGATACAAAGGATTGGAGACAGGTGTTGGGTTCGGGACCCAAAGGTCGAGAATGAACCAGGCGCTGCCTGCCCTAGATCGAATCGAGGATTTCCCTTCGCTTGGCGTCGTATTCTTCGGCCGTTATCAGGCCATTCCGGTGAATGTCGCGGAGCTCTTCAAGTCTCTCCTTCGTGGTCTTGGGGTTCGGAGCTCCAGGAATAGCTGCCAGTGGTTCTGAAGGTGCGACTCTGGATCGAACTTGGTCCAAGCGGCAGGCCTTGGCCTGTTCAATCTCGGCCACTAGCTCCTGGACTCCATTCACCGAGAATGGGCTAACATCGAGCGCAATCTCTGTGCGGCCCGATGATAGTCTGATCAACCTTTTGCGAGTTGCTAGGTAGACAACCCAAGAAAGGATCGACGCAACAACCAGCCCACCGACAGCCGCCAGCATCCAGTCCTCATGGCGCTGAAAGACGAATGTCCCAAGCGCTGTTGCGAGAAAGAGAATTGCGAAGAAGGCACATCCCACCGATTTCCGGCTGCGGTTCTGAATGGAGTCGAGATTCTCCAAGAAGAAAGAAAGGACTTCCGACTCCCCTCCCAAGGGTGTCCGATGAATCTGTATCACTCGCTGATTCGTTAGGACAAAGCCACCGCGATCGAACAACGCACTCGCAACTTGCGAGCCGTCTAGTATCTTCTCTCCTTCGTTAAGTTGATAGTAGTCTCGCCTCTTGAATGGTTCCCTGATGTGTCGCCGCTTCTCCTCTGGTCTTGCTTCTTCTGCGCTTGGTTCCCGCGTACCGGCGGATGCGCTTTCCGGTTTTCCACCGCTTTTCGGCAGCGCTTCGTCCAGACTGACCTTGTCCCCGGGTCCAGCATTCTCGTAACACCGCAGACACACGTCGTCAATCTTGAACCAGTGCTCGGACGGGAAGTCCTCACCGCAGACCCTACACCTCATGCTTCACCTGCCCACCGAGCTTTGGGAGACGTTGCCAAGCCGTGCAAGTTTTGCAGCTCTCTGGTTCCCAGCCAAACGCTGCTAGCGCAATTGCTGATGATACAGCGAATCTCCGGTTCAGCCGCGGCGTCGTGACCGTCTTTTCTACACTGGATCGCATGGCCCCGTTGTTTACACAACTTGGCAACGTCCGTTGAGCCCATCGCAGACGTTCCCTGAGCCGAATGACGCTTCCCGCTCTCAGTTCAGGTTCCATCGTCGCTCGGCTCTTCCTCTCGCCGCCAAGTAGATCACATCTGCAAGAAAACACCTTATTCTAATGGAACGATGGGCCCCGGACAAGGGCTAGTTGGAGGAAGCTAGAGGAACTGTTGAGGTCTGAGGGGAGGGAGGCTCTCGGCGAAAACAAGGACTGAAACGGTAGCAAATCGGTAGCAGGGGGTTGAAAGCCGTTGGGGCACAAGGGGCTGGAGACTGCTGTTGGGTCCGTGACCCAAAGGTCGCCTCCGCCACGCTCGAAGCCAGCCTGGCAACGGCCAGCCTTCTGGCGACCATTGTGATCACCGGAGACTCTCTAATCGGACAGGTCAGATCTTATGTTCTCGCCTCGGGCGTCACGCTCATAGCTATCAGCAATCCTGCGCAGCAAGGTAGCGGTGCTAGGCCAGGCATCTTGCACACATTCGGCTTGCTTTCGGAACGACTCTGCGAGCGTCTGCTCTTGCTCACCACCTTCACCGAGTTTCTTCGTCCACGTCCCCCGTTTGTTGAGAACGCCAATCAATATGCCAGTCTCCATCTCCTTGCTGGCAATCTCCTCGATCGCGTCTCGCACCGTTGGATCGGGCCATGTTCCGTGCGAATCGCAGGGAGAGTATGCCAACACCTGGCCAATGTGCTGATCTCCCATAATGGGTCGGTTCTTAGAGTGGCAGGCCTCTCGAGCGCGTTTGAGCCAAGCTCTCAACCGGTCCCTGTCAACTGTCCCGTCCTCCATCTGCCCTGGGACCTGATGCCAGGACCTGAGCAGGTCGTAGCCCGCGCCAGCCAGCCTTGCAATCTCTTCGGATACCGCTTCCGATTCGCCTTTGTCGTCAGTCTCTGGTTCGTATACAGCCTCTATGACGTCAGCGTAGAAGGTAGGATCTTCCGCCAGCGTTGAGTGTAGCAATTGAGGTTTTCTGTCCCCTGAGGTAAGGACAGGTAAGTACATCCACTCTAGTCTGGCTAGCTGTCCCTTGTCTAAGTCCTTGGAATCATGGAGTGCTCCGAACAGCAACTCCACATAGTGGGGAAGCAAGGGACCGCTTGAGGCCGGCAATTCCTCCGTCGGATCCATCTCTCCTGCAGCCCTCAGGATCTCTGCGAGAAGCTGCCCCGGAAGCGTCGCTCCCTGTGTCAGGTCAAGCCAGCGACTTGCGGTTTCCACCGCCACCCATGGGCGACCATTCCGGAGCAGTCTCCGAACGGCCAGCTCACAGTCATCTTGGCTCCTTGCCCAGCCGGCCCCGACGCGTGACCAGTACAATGAGCTGACTTCTGAATCGCAGCGATCGAGTAGAGTCCAGGCGTCGTTTGTGAACGGGAGCCCACACAGAAGACCTGCTTGCTGCTTAGGAGACCAATTGGAGCTGTTCTCGCCAAGGAGAATCTGCTCGGCCCATTGCCAACCACCAGTTTCAAAGCGTCCAGCACCGAATCCCAGACCCAGATCTTCGATCCGGGTGTCCGACTGTCCAAGACAGCGGCGCAGTAGCTCAAACTCGATACTCTCAGCGCCAGCGGTCCTGCCGGCTGTCAATCCCAGGATGTATGGGACCTCAACCTC
>Ga0180431_10007412_pt1 | contig 12784 bp, 4 predicted proteins | sample SS_ome_11_FD_132459 | JGI IMG/M metagenome (GOLD analysis project Ga0180431, IMG submission 132459) | Hypersaline lake sediment archaeal communities from the Salton Sea, California, USA - SS_1_MS_1 metaG | ecosystem: Environmental > Aquatic > Non-marine Saline and Alkaline > Hypersaline >... | reverse complement strand
GAAGGGGTCCGGTGCGGGCTCGACGGCGTTCGGGGGACGGATGGCATAGAAATCGTGGACCCACTCGGCCACGTTGCCGCCCAGGTCGAAGAGCCCGAGCGCGTTGGGCTCGAAGCTCGCCACCGGCGCCGTCACCGGGTACTTGTCGTTGTACTCGCTCAGCACGCCGGGCAAGAAGTGCCGGGCTGAGGCGTCGGCGTAGTTGCCCGAGCCCTTAGCGACGGGCAAGGTCTTGCCCCAGGGGAACTTCAACGCGGTTTTGCCGTCGGGGAAACGGGCGGCCCAGGCCCATTCGGCCTCCGTCGGCAGCCGGTAGCCCGTCGTCATCGGCTCGGCCGCCGCCAGTTTTCCGTTGCGTCGGAAGTAGGCGGGAGGCAACTTCTCCTTGGCGCTCAACCAGTTGCAGTAGGCTGCCGCTTCCTCCCAGGTCACCTGCACCACCGGGTGGTTCTCGGCCTCCAGGCCGTGGCCACCGATCAGTCCCGACACATGGTCCCTCTTGAAGCGGCGAAACTGCTGGTTGGAGACCTCGCGGGTGGCGAGATAGAACGGCCGGACCAGTTCCACCTCCCGCAGGATCTCGTTGCCCCGCCGGCCGGGCTCGCGCCGCGAGGCCCCCATCATGAATCGGCCCGGCTCGATTCGGCGCAATTCGTGACCTTCGCCGCTGCGCAGGACCTGCGGCGTCATTCTGGCCTTCGTCTCTTCCACGGTCTCGAGAGTCACCTCGATCGACTGGGTAAGGCCGGGAAGCGGATTCAACGTCCGGCGGTAAGGCGTATAGCCCGCTTTGCGGATTTCGATCTCTTGGGGCACCGCGTCCAGGAGCAGAGTCTGGGTCGCCGGACCCCGGGGCTGGCCGTTAATGAAGAGCTCGGCGTCCGGAGGCCAGCTCGAGATCCTGAGCTCACCTTGGCGAGCCTTGAGCACGACTCGGAGCTCGCTCGTTTCCTCGGACTGCACCCGGATCCGGCGCATCTGGGACTCGTAGCCAGATTTCGAAACTCGCACTTTGTGCTCCCGGCCCGGCTCGAGCTCGAGATCGAGCGGCGACTGACCGCGGTAGACGCCGTCTATGGTTACCGTGGCGTTGGAGGGCTCGGTGAGCAGCACCAGGTTGCCGTCGGACGGATCGAGCCGCACGGGCGGCAGGGTCTGCGGGGCATTGGCCTTGACCTCGAACCTGCCGCGGTAGGGCTTGTATCCCTCGAGAGCCAGCTCGTAGGTATGGACTCCGGGCAGGACGTCGACGGTCACCGGCGTCCGGCCCACCGCGCGGTCGTCGAGGCGGAGCCGGGCTCCCGGGGGTTGCGAGCGGAAGCTGACGGGCGCCCACCGGGGCACGAGCTCCACCGCGAGCGCTTGCGCCCGGCCGCCGCCCTCGATCGACACCTCGGCGACGAAGTCCTCATAGCGTTCGGCCCGGATCTGTACTCGGTGATCGCCAGGGACGAGCTCCACCGGCTCCAGCGGCGTCTGCCCTGCGGGCTCGCCGTCGATCTTCACCTCGGCGGCGCTGATCGGTGTTGTGGAGATGTCAAGAAACCCCGGCAATCTCTCGAGCTGGAAGCGAAACCTCTGATGGGGCTCGTGGGTAACCTCGACCGGGACCTCGAGGCGGCGGTAGCCGTCCTTTTCGGCCACCAGGACGTAGGTGCCCGGCCGCAAGAGGTGGCGGCCACCAAGCTTGAGGGCGAGGGAGGCGCCCTCGATAGCCAGCCGATCGGGAGCCGGCTCGATCTCAACCAAAACGGCACGGGCCGTGAAGACGAACGCGGCGACGGCGATGAGCGCCGCCAGGCCGAGAACGATCACAACGCCGGCGGGCCGCAAGGGCCGCCGGGTCCTGGCCGCGCTCGCCCGGCCGGGTTGGAACTCGACGGGCTCGATCATCCTCCCTCTCGGTCGCGATTCCATCAGAACTCCTCCTCACAGCGTATGACGAGCGTTTCCGGGACCTCGCCCGGCACAACGACCAGCTGCCGCCGCACGTCGCGGTAGCCGCGCCGGGTGCCGACCACGGTGTAAGTGCCGGGCCGCAGATCGAGAGCAAGGCGGTCGAACGTTCCGAGCCGTCCGACCTGGTAGATCACGACTTCGGTCAGCTCGTCGGACTCAAGGATCACCGGGATCGACGTCGAGTACAGTTCGACCAGCCCTCCGAGCTTCTCGATCTGCCCCCGGAGCCGGATTCCGGCCGGCACGATCTCCGAAGCCCGGGTCAGCGTCATCGACGCCTCGCGGAGAACCTCCTCGGACGACAGCCGTTCGGGGTGGGCGATGTGGAACTCGAGGCGGTCCGAAAGCTCGGCCCGCTCGCGGCTATGGGCGAGACCCGTCCGGGCGAACTCGACGGTCGCATCGATCTCGAGCACCGCGCTATAGCGATCCGCGGCGTCCCACCACTCCTCTCGCGTCTCGTGAGCGAGGGCTCTCTCCCGCAACTCGACGATCGTGGCCAGGCGAAGACCGGCCTCGGCCCGGGCCAGACCGTCGGCGCTGTGCGGCGAGCCGGGCCGGAGGCGGTTGGCCCGCTCGAATGCCTCCCGCGCCGCCGCGTAGTCTTCCCGGACCAGGGCCTCGAGCCCTTCGGACATCGCCTGCACGAAAGCGTCGTCGGGCTTGCGTGGCGCCGGCGGTGACTCCGGGGACGCGAGCGGCGCCGGGGTCAACGCGACGGCGGGAAGCGTGGGCTCCGGGGATGCCGGAGGTGCGGGCCATGACCCATCCGGTGGCTTTGGGGACACGACCGCTGCGGGCGGCCGCGGGGCCGGCTCTGGTTGCGGGTCGGTGCCCCGGCGGTCTTGAAGTGCTCCTGGTTCCCATAGCCCCCGGCTCGACGTGTGATTGCCATGATCCTGCCGTTGAGCCGTCCGGGACGGAATGGCTGCCACCGGCGTCGGCGTGGCGTAGGGATCGAGCTGCGGTCCCGTCTCGGTGCCGAAAATCTGATGCCATCGGGTACGTGGATCGCCGGTCAGCGTGAAGCCGGCCCAGTAGTAGGGCGCAGCCGATCTCGGTTGTTCGAGCAGCTCGAGCTGTGCCCCACGCAGTGCCTCGGCCGCGGTCGCGCCTCTTTTGAGAAAGCGATCGTAGAATGCCACCATGAGCCGTGCTGACGCGTCGTCGTCCACCGGCCACAGGGTGGAGATCACCGCCCGGCTACCCGCCACCAGAAACGCGTGGGTCAGCCCGATGATCTCATCGCCGCGGGTAATCTCTCCCAGTGCTGTCTGGCAGCCTGATAGGACCACCAGCTCAGCGCCGGGCAACTTCAGCCGATCCCACACCTCGTGCATCTCCAGCGCCCCGTCATTCTCGCTGTCGGCGGTGAGGAGCACACGGCTAAAAAGAGGACTTCGGGGTAGGTACTGGCCGTGGGCTGCCAGGTGGAGCAGGCGGATTCGGGCTGCATGTTGGTAGACGCGGCTCTCCGTCGCCAGCTGGTGCAAGAACGGCGCGCTGCCCGCGAGCTCCGCAACTTCCTTGGCCTCCTGGCGCGCGCCGGCCAGCGGCTTCAGCTCGGTCACCGGATCTCCGAACACGAGCGCTTTCCCCTCTTCCCCCACAGTGAGTGCGGCGCGCTGAGACAGGAGCTTCAAGGCGCTTGCGCTCGGCGCCAGGCTGAGCGTGAAGTCCTGCACCAGGTAAGGGCCCGTCTCGCCGTTGCGCAGAGCGGCAAAGGGCAGGTGGTGGAGGAGGCCGTGGGGCACTATGATCAGGTGAGGCTGCCGTAGGTGACGCGCGATGGGCGAGATGAGGCGTCGATAGAGGGCAACCGAGGGGTCTTCCTCGTCGTCGCAACCGATGATGAGGCGGCCTCCCCGGTCCATTGCCGCGCGCCGTGCCCCCGGCGGGCTGCCCTGCCAACGCAAAGCCTGGACCTGGCAGGCAACCTCCTGCCATGCCTCCTCGGGCATGGGGATCGAGGTCATTTCGATCCCGTTGCGCTCGACTGCCCAGACCCAGAGTTGAGGTAGGCCCGGCTTTCGCCAACCCGGGAAGTAGGCGAGAAGCGTGCTGTCGGGAGGCAGGACCTCGCCTTGGAGCTGGTCGAGGGTCACCGGCTCGACCGGGCGCAGGGCGGCCTCGTTCCCTGGCATGAGCTTGTTTCGCAGCCGCAGCCTCTTGTACTCCTGGCGGAGGCTCTCCGGCTCCAGCGCTACCTCCTCCGGTGCCGATTCTGCGCCCTGGTCATGCTCCCGCGTGGATCTCTCCGCCAGCACCTCCTGCTCCCGGCTGCTGGACTGGGGGCCGTTCCTCCCAGGGCTCCCAAGCAGCCGGCGCAACGTCCACGCCCGTCCCCTCTCGGCATAGAAGAAGGCCTCCGCCGGACTGACGCGGGCGAGGATCTCTACCGCGAAGCGATAGAGCCTGTGCCCTTCGTCGTCGATGAGCCCGGCGATGGCTTCGTCGACGCGCATATCCTCGACGTAGGACTCGAAGACCTCGATGGCTTTCCTGCACCTGGCGGCTGCCTCGGATGGCCGGTCCCCGATCAAGCTCCAGGCCGAGACCATCAGTCCCTTCGCCTCCTGGAGTCGGGTGACAGGGTAGGTGTCCAGAAATTGCTGCGTCATTCCCCCGAGGGCCCGGATCGCTTCATCTTCGCGACCGTGCTTGAGCTGCTCAAAGAACGGCGCCGCCAGAGACAGGAACGTGCCGATCCCCGGGACCTCAGCCTGGGCGTCAGCCTGTTGGAGCAAGTATTCACCTATTATCTCGGCATCGTCCTCCATCTCAAGCAACGGTTCGATGATCTCCAGAACGGGGCCGATCTGCTGACCGGTGCGCTGCCACTCCCGGTTCTCCGAATTCTGCGTGGCTTCGATCAGACGCCGGGCCGCGTCGAGAGATTGGGCGATCTCATGCTCCGGCGCACCGGCCTCGATGGCGGATTCGCTGATGCGGAAAAACTCCGCGAACCGGAGGAGCTCGTGATGCCCGCTGTTCTCAACCAGCCGCCCGAGTTCGTCGATCTCGGTTCTCTGCATGTCGTCGAGACCAAGATGGCCGTATGCCAGAGCGAGGTAGTAATGTGCCGTCTCCAACATCCGCTGTCCACGGTCACCGCCGCCGTGCCGGTTGAGTAGCTTCACCGTCTCCTCCAGGTAGCGGGCCGCATCCTCGAAGACTTCCAGCTGGAAGAGGTGCATTCCGGTCTTGAGGAGCAGTTCCTCATCAAGCAAAGGGACGCCGGCGAGCCCACCGATCGCCCGCGCCGCCGCCACCGCGCGCCGGGCTTCGGGCATTCTCCCAGTCCGGGCAAAGAGCACGGCGCGCTCGACCCACAGCCAGGCCTGCTTGGAGGCGTGGTTCACAATCTGACTGCTATCGGTGGCCTGACCATGAACGGCCGTGGGATCCGCAAGTGCATGGCCGAGTATTGCGAAGGCGAAGAGCCAAACCAGCCGGGATCTCCCTCTCCGTACCAAATCCATGTTGTAGCGTGCCGTACACATAGTTCAGCTCTCTGTTATTTCCAGGGGAGAACAGCCACCGAAGTTGCTGCCACCTGGGCCTCTCTGTTGATTAGACACGGGATCGCCAAGGATTGGAGGAGACGCGACCGGAGGCCAGGTGGAGTCCGGCCGCCTGGTGTCCTTGATCGCCGGACCAGGCCGGATCGGGTTCGTACTTGAGGACAAATCGTCCCCGTACTCGAGTTGAGGGATCTGCCGCTCCCCTTCCCGACGACCAATTCCGAAACGTCAGTTCTCCGTTTCCGCGGCGAGCCGGGAGATGTCGTCGGGATCGAGCGGCACTCCCGTCTGGGTGGTCAAGATCTCCCGCAGCAGCTGCCGCCAGGTGGCGTACTGGGTCTCGATCGACCCGGTGAGCCGCAGGTTCTGGCCTTCCACCTCGACCAGCAGCGGCTCGACCTCCGAGTTGAAGGACGAGGCCAGCTCACGCAAGGCTTCCACATGCAATTTGGCTTCTTTCGACTTGGCGATACCGCTCTCGATGGCCATCGTGCCGACGAGGATGGCGGGCTCGGCGAGGGCAGCCCCCGCCTCGCCGCCCTCGGCGGCGGCGACCACACCGCCGGCGATAGCCAGGGCGCCGAGGACTTTTCTCCCCCGGGCCTGGCGCGTCAGCTTCTGCTTGACCAGCTGCTCTTCATAGCTGAACTGCCGCCAGCTACGATACGACTCGTCCATCTGAGCGGAGAAGTTCACGTAATACTCGGTCAGCGTGTCGATGAACATGTATTCGCGCTCGCGGATCCGGGCGATACGTTCCATCATCGGATCGTCGGCCGCCGGCAGCTTGGTGACCACGGTTCGGCCTTTCCGGTTGACCTCCAGATAGTCAGCGAAGGCTGCTGGCAGGACCTCGATCGCGAACCGCAGTTGCGAGATCGCTCGGATGTCCCGAATACCGGAGTCTTTCAACTTGTTACGGGCGGCCAGCAGGTCATTGGCAATCCGGTTGTAGAGACTCTGGAAGGGCTGGCGGACGATGCCGTCCTTGCTGTCCCGGTAGGCCCGTGGATCGGCGAGCTGCTTGTATCTTTGCTCGAGCCAGACGCGCCCCGATGCGTCCACCACAAGCAGGTCGAGGACCAGTCTCTTACCGGTCGATTCGACGATCTTGCCCCCGATCGCGACGTCCAGCGAGTACGTTCCCGCAGGCACCACCCGAACCGCGCCCCAAAAGCCCGTGGACTGGAGGGTGTCCAACAGCCGCACAGCGATGTAGCGGGCCTCGGACTTCCTGACGTCCTCGTAGACCCCCTCGAGCTCGAGGTCAAAGAGAGCGTCCTCGTTGTCCGGCAGCCCGGGTCCCAATACCTGGATGCCGACGTCGAGAAGGCTCTCCTCCGGGATCTCGCCCTGGTTCCGGGTTGCTTCTACCTTGTGCTTCGCCCGCTTGGCGGCGGTTTGTGGGGCCGCGCCGGCCAGAAGCACGAGGCAGCACGCCCCACAGAGCCACTTCCGTGCGAACGCTCGCTGCTGATCCACTCTCTTCGTTTTCACCGCCGTCCTCCTTCTTGCAGACGTCCGCCTGGGTGGCCGCCCTGTTCGCCCTCTTCTTCAGCGGCGCCTTCCGTCGTCTTGCGGACGTTGCCGATGCCCTTGTATCTCCGGTACTCCTCCCACAGCTTCTCGCGTAACTCGGGGTTGTCCTCATCCATCGCCGCCTCGCGCAGCTGCCGGGCCACGATGTCGTCGTCGCTCCCGTCGGGGATGTCGGGTGGAATCCGGCCGTTGCGCAGCGCCTCCCCGACCTGTTCAGCGGTCGGCCTAGTCGCCTCGCCATGGTCGACGAGGGCGCCGCCCTTGGTAACCTCTCCGGTCTCACCAGCACCGCCCGAAGCAGCTCTTCCACTGCCGGACCTCTGCGCCGCCAGCATCTCCTTCTCACGCAACAGCATGCCGTCGAATCGGGCCAGGGAGTCCTCGAGCCTGCGGTCAAGATCGGCGCGCCGTTCCCCGGGGGTTTGAGCGCTTCCCGGAGGGGTGGCGGGAGCGCCGCCGCCGGAATCACCCCGGCTTTTTCCGAAACGGAACGAGGGCTGTGCGGCGGTCCCCGATTGCATTCCCCGCCGGGTTTCCGGGCTCTTCGCCTCGCTCCCCGCCTTGGTGCCGGGATCGATCTTCGCAGTCGACTCGGCCTTGACGTCGGATGGTGGTATGGTGTTCGGTGGGTCCGGTGATTCGGCGCTGGCCAACGACCTGCCGGCAGTCGCCGGATGCCAGCGGCTGTGAGGAGCACCGGTCAGGGTATAGCCGGCCCAATAATAAGGTGCGGCCGTGCTTGACTGGTCGAGCATCTCCAGTTGTGCTGCTTGCAGCGCCTCGGCCGCGGACATGTCCTTTCTGAGATAATTGGCATAGAAGCCCTCCATGAGCTGTGCCGATGCGACGTCGTCGACCGGCCAGAGGGTGGAAATCACCGCCTGGCTACCCGCCACCAGAAACGCATGGGTCAGACCGATGACCTCGTCGCCGCGAGTGATTTCTCCCAGCGCCGTCTGGCACCCGGACAGGACCACCAGCTCAGCCCCTCGCAGATCCAGCCGGTCCCACACCTCGTGCATCTCCAGTGCCCCGTCGTGCTCGCTGTCCGCGGTGAGGAGCACGCGGCTGAAACGCGGGGTTTGCGGCATGTATTGGGCGTGAGCTGCCAGGTGAAGCAGGCGGATTCGGCCCGCGTTGGCGTAGACACGGCTCTCCGTCGCCATCTTGCCCAGGAACGGCGTGCCGCCGATGAGGCGAGCAACCCCCTGGGCCTCCTGGCGTGCCCCCGTGAGCCGGGCCAGGCGGGTCACCGGATCCCCCAGCACCAGCGCTTTCCCCTCGACGGACCCCGGGCGCCGGGACAGCAGCGCCAGGGCGCTCGCGCTCGGCGCCAGGCTGAGCGTGAACTCCTGCACCAGGTAGCGGCCGGTGTCCGGGTTGCGCAGGGCGGCGAAGGGCAGGTGGTGGAGAACCCCGTAGGGAACAACGATCAGGTGCTGCTGGCGCAAATGGGGCGCGAGGGGCGCGATGAGCCGTCGATAAAGAGCGGCCCCGGGGTCGTCCTCGTCGCCGCAGCCGGAGAGGAGCCGTGCGCCGCGAGCCTGTGCCAGGCGTCGCGCCGCCGGTGGGCTACCCTGCCAGCGCAGGGCTTGGATCTGGCAGGCGAGATGATTCCATTCCTCCCCGGGCATGGGGATGGAGGCCATCTCGATCCCGTTACGATCGATGGCCCATACCCAGAGGTGGGGCAAACCGGGCTCCTCGAATTCGGGAAAGTAGGCGAGAAGGGTACTCTCGGGATCGAGGATCTCGCCACGGAGCTGATCGAGCGTCACCGGATCGACGGGAGCCAGACCAGCGTCCTTCCCCGAGGTGAGCTTGCTCCGCAGCCGCAGCATCTCATAGGCCTCGCGACGGCTGTCCAGTTCCTCCTTCTCCCCCGGTCGCAATTCCGCGCTCTGGTCGTGCTCCACTGCGGAAATCTTCGCCAACGCCTCCTGCTCCCGAGGACCGAGCTCAGGGTCGCTCCGACGAGGACTTCCGAGTAACCGGCGCAAGGTCCACGCCCGCCCCCGTTCGGCATAAGAGAATGCCTCCTCCGGACTTACGCGGGCGAGGATCTTTACTGCTTGCCGATAGAGCACGTGGCCGGCTCTGTCGACCACACCGGTTATCGTCTCATCGAGACGCATTTCGTCGACAAAAGACTCGAAGAGGTCGATGGCTTCCCTGCATCTGGCGACCGCTTCCCCGGGTTGATCCCGGAGCACTCCGTCGAACAAGGCTAACGCCATCAGCGCCTGCGCCTTCTGGAGCCGGGGCAGATCGGAGACGGCCTCCATTTGCTGCATGACTCCATCGAAGGCATGGGAAACCTCGTCGTAGTGACCGTCCTGGAGATCCCTCAAGATGGGCGCCAGCGGAGCCAGGAATCTCCTGGCGATTTCCGGGGTGTCATCCTGCTGGAGGAGCTCATCGACTTCGGCGACGTCTTCGATCTCAAGCAACGGCTCGATGCCCTCCAGCAAGGGCACGATCTGGTGCACGCCCTCCCGCAAGCTCGGGAACTCCGAGTTCCTCATGGTTTCGAGCAGGCGCCGGAGGGCCTCGGGAGACTGGTCGGGTCCGCTCTCTATCGCTCCGTCCTTGTTGGCGAGCATGAACTCGGCAATCCGGAGGAGCTCGATATGTCCGCTATCCTCAACCAGCCGCTCGAGCTCGGCCATCTCGGTTCTCTGCAGGTCGTCGAGCCCGAGACGGCCGTAGGCCTCAGCGAGGATCATATGGGCGATTTCCAATGCCAACCGCATATTCTCGTCGAGGACTTGCCGGCTGAGCAGCTTTACCGCCTCTTCCAGGGAGCTGGCCGCGTCCTCGAAAAGCTCCAGCTCGAAGAGGCCCATCCCGGTTTCGAGGAGCACCTGCTCCTCAAGAAAGGGGACGTGGGCCACCTCGGCCATCGCCCGCGCCGCGGCGATCGCTCGCCGGGCTTCGGCCATACGCCCTGCCCGGGCGTGGAGCAACGCGCGCTCGCTCCACAACCAGCTCTGCTTGACCGGATCCGAGCCCGCGATCTCAAGGGCCTCCTCGTTGACGCGCTCGACTTCCTCGAAGCGTCGGACCGTCCCGTAGGCCTGGCTGAGGCGCTCTGCGACGGAGAGTGCTCGTTGGGTGTCGCCTCGGAATCGGGCGGCTTTCAGGGCCTGCTGATAGGATTCCAGCGCGCTGTCGGGATGCCCCTGCAGCTGCTGAAGCCAGCCGAGCTGTTCGTGGATCAGGCTGGCGTCGAAGATCTCCGGTTGGGAGCCGAATCTGGTCAGAGCCTCGCGCAAATGTCGCTCGGCTTGATGAAATTGCTCTTCACAACCCAGAATCACTCCGAGAAAAAAATGTGTCCAGGGCACCGCGAACTGCACGAGATCTGGCGTCACCACCTCCGGCATCGCTTCGAGCAGTTGCAGCAATGGGTCGGGGACGCCAGCGATTCTTCCGAGAAGGCCAAGCGAACGGGCGGAGATCGGCTCTTTCGAGCGCTCGAGGACCTCAAGCAGATCCAGGGCCTGACGAAGGTGGGACTCGGCGGTGCGGCCTTCCCCCGCAGTGATGGCTGCGACGCCCAGCAGGAAGTGGACGGTCCAGGCTCCCCAGGGATCATCCGCACGCTCGTACAGGGCGAGCGCTGTGTGAAAGATCTCCCGCGCTGCATCCTTGTCGCCGTCGGCCAGGAGTCTCAGGCCACGTAGCACCTCGCAGGCGGCCCGTTCCTGCCGACCCGCGGGGTGAGCGCATTGCGCAAGCTCCGCCCGTACCTGGGGGCGGAGAAAACCGAGATCGGCCAGCTTCAGCGCGTCGCAGAGCTCCCGAGCCGACGAGGCGGAAAGGGGGTCGCCCCACAGCTCACCCGAGCTCGATTGTCCCGAGGCGGGCGGGTTCTGCGGGACGACTCCTCCGAGCATGGCGAGGCCGACAAGCCAGACGATTCCGAATTTCATTTTCGCTTGAGGGCCGAAGCCTCGTACGCGGTCGACCTATCTCGGCCTGTGAACGATTTTTCTATGGTCAACACTTGTTACCTCTCGGACCCGCCGTCCTCGCTCTGCTCTTGTTCGAGCGTATCCGAGCCCAGCAGTGCCTCGAGGTCACCGAGAACGACGGTCTCGGTCTCGTCCTCGTCTTCGTCGCGCGCTTCCCGAGCAGGGCCCTTGGGCCGGAGCACCTCTCCGGACCTCGGGTACTTTTTCAGTGCCGCTTTCGTGACCTTCATCATCATCTTGCCGGGTTTGTTTGTGAGGTTTGTGAAACCCGATTCGATCACTCCGATGAAGTAGGCTTCGACCGACCCCGTTTTGCCGTCGACCACGCTCAGGTCCAGTCGTGTATAACCCAGGCTACCTCCGAAGATGTAGGCCATGGCTTTTTGCCCTTTGGTGGCGCCTACCGCCTGGATCCGCGGAATCACGATCCCGTCGACACCGAGATGCAAGGCCGCCTTGCGAATCTCTTCCCCCGCATGATATCGTCGCGCCCTCACCTTTTTCGGCTTCCTGATGATCTTCCTCCACTCCTCATCATACCGCTCATTAATCCGGCGAACACTTTCTTTGAGCTCGGGATCGCCGTTGATTTCATCTGCAGTGATGATCTTGACGTCGTAACCTTTTGCCTCTAGCATCTCAGCGATCGAGGAACAGGCCCAACGTTCCAGCACAGCCGCCTCCTCAACGAGCGCATGGCTCACGAGGACCTTCTTTTTGATGAACTCGGCGTGTGGTGGCAAGATTCCTACGGTAGCAGGCCGCGTTTCCGTGGTCCGGAAATCGGACGTCATGTAGCGTTTGGCTTGTGCCGCCGTGGACGAAACCAAGGCAACTACCACCAGAGCCAAAAACCAGCGTTTCGAGTCATTCAGTGCCTTCTCTCGCATTGTAGATTCCTCCATTTGTTCCTTTCAGTGCCTTGCGAATGCGCTTGAGCTCATCCAGGACGAGAATCCTGTCAGATGAATCCGGGCGCAGCTTGAGAAACGTCATGAATGCGCGCGCCGATTCCCTGGGGCGCTTGAGCTTCTGGTAGATATGGCCGAGACCGAGATAAACCTCGGGAAGCCGGCCATTCAAGTCCAAGGCCCGACCATAGCTCGCCAACGCCGCGTTCATGTTTCTCTCAAAATTGACCTTTCCTTGCGGTGTCTTCAACAGCTCCTGGTTACGTTCATCCCGCGTTTGCTTCACTCGCTTCCGGGCATTGCTCTGAGCTCGACCGGCCAACGCCTGCTGGTCCGGCACCTCCGCTCTCGGGCCGAGAGCTTGCAGAGCATCGCCCAGGGCAAGCCATGCTTCAGGGTTTGCGGGAACCTCCTGCACAAGGCGCCGCGCGAGATCTACCGCGGTGCGAGGGCAGTTCTTTCTGATATGACCGGAGACGGTCATCAAGGCGATCGGGAGTGTTATCAATTGGTAGTCTTCCCGTCCGACAACCACATCGGCTTCTTCGAGAAGATGAGAAAGCCTGGCGTTCATGGTATGGGTGCGACTTTGCAGCTCCAGGCGTGAGTTCCACTTCGTGGTCGTCACCGGAATCTCTCCCTCGGGGTTCCGGCGAAGGATCTCGAAGGCGCGAGGCATTTGCCACATGTCGTAGCCGGCCTCGCGCAGCTGCCGGAGAGCACCGCGGTCTGCCTCGTCCTCGAGATTGCGTTGATAGCCCCGAAGGGAGAATAGCAGGAACTGATTCGAGAGGTTGACCGCAAGATCGCCCAGGTCACCTAATACATCGAATGCACCGAGCGAATTGATCACGGTTGCGATGATGGCTTTTTT
>Ga0180431_10007404_pt1 | contig 12796 bp, 13 predicted proteins | sample SS_ome_11_FD_132459 | JGI IMG/M metagenome (GOLD analysis project Ga0180431, IMG submission 132459) | Hypersaline lake sediment archaeal communities from the Salton Sea, California, USA - SS_1_MS_1 metaG | ecosystem: Environmental > Aquatic > Non-marine Saline and Alkaline > Hypersaline >... | reverse complement strand
TGGTTGAGGAGGGGGATATGATCGAGATTGACATCCCGGGGAGACGCGTAGAACTCAGGGTGCCGGAAGAGGAACTGGCTGCCCGGATGGCCTCTCTTTCCCATTTTGAACCCAAAGTCAAGACCGGTTACCTGGCCAGGTACGCCGAACGCGTGTCGAGTGCGGATCGAGGCGCTGTGTTTCCAAGGTAACCTTTTTTCAAAGCCCGCCTTAAAGGGCCTTAGAGCCCATCCTCTATTTGCTCCCATCCATGGATCAATCAGGCCGACCTGAGGGCAGGTCTGCCTTTAGGTCATTTTTGGTTATAATGAGGTATTATTTTTTATAAAGGGTAAAATTCTTGACATAAAATGCCATAGAAGATAGTAAATCTGGACGAGTAAATGCCTTATTTGGTCCTTGCAGGCCCCGGTGAGGTCCTTGAGATTTTGAGGGTGAAGGGATTGGATCTGTATGAAGTTGAAGGCCTGTTTCATGGTGGTGGGTGTGATTCTCTGGGTGGTCCTGGGGAATGCGCAGGCAGGCCGGGCACAGGGGAGGGCCCTGGAACAGTTACTGGATCTCTTTGAAAAAAAGGGTCTGGTGAGTACCCCTGAAGCGGAAAGGATCAGAAAGGCTCTGGCAGAGGACAGGAAGGAGGCCCTCAAGAAAGAGAAAGAGATCCAGGAAAGAGAAAAGGCCCTGGTTGAGCGGGAACGGGAACTCAGAAAAAGGGAGGACGCCCTTCGTGAACGGGAGGAGGCCCTGTATGCGAAAGAACAGGGTACGCGCCCCGGGACCCGGGAGGCAGCAGAGACGCGAGCCGAAGGGACCGCCAAAGGAGGAAGGGAGGTCAAGGCGCTTCAAAAGGGCCTGCCCCTTGAAACCACTTACGATGACGGTTTTTGCCTCCGTGCCGGGGGAGAGGAGGGGATTTCCCTGTGCCTTGGAGGGCTTCTCCAGGCAGACCATCGGTATTACGATTACCCGGTCCGGGACCCCGATAAGAACAAGTTTGACCTTCGCCGGGTGCGTCTGATCCTGAAAGGGAAGACCGGACCCCGTCTGGACTATAAATTTGAATACGAGTTCCAGGGGGCCGGGAGCCGGCGGCTCCTGGATGCTTACGGGGATCTTCATCTCTTCCCGTTCACCTCCCTTCAGGTGGGCCAGTTCAAGGAGCCCTTTGGCCTGGAGCAGTGTACCAAGGATAAGAACCTGTTTTTCGCCGAACGGTCCATGGCCTATTACATGACCCCCCGGCGTGATGTAGGGGTTATGGCCCATGGGTCCTTCCTGGACGACCGGATCCATTATGGTGTGGGGCTTTTTAATGGTGACGGGCAGGACGATTCTACCGGCGGCGATGAGGATGATCCGCAACTTACAGGCCGTCTGGTTTTGCTCCCGCTGAAGGATCGGGGTCCTGCCCTGGTCGAGAACCTTCAGATAGGCGGGTCCTTTGGATATGCGCGGATAGACCGCAACAACGTGGATATCCACATCAAGACCGCGGGGCTGACCCCTTTTTTTGACGTGGCGTCAAGGGCCAAATTCAACATTATCCGGGAGGCCGAGGCCTACACGGTGGCTGTCAACTGGTACCTTAACGGTCATACGCAGGTGATCCTGGATGCCACCAGGACCCTTTTTGACAAGCCTCTGCTTATTGACCGGGACTCTCTGACCGGGACTTCCATATTCAGTGACAGGGAAGATGTGGTTACGGGTCGCTTCCAGCTGAAATTCTGAGAGGTGTTTCCCGGGTTTTGACAAGAACACCGAAGGGGAGGAAAAGACATGAAAAGGCTGACATGGGTCTTGGGAGTCTTACTGATGGTCGCCCTAACCGCTTCGACGGGGTTGGCGGCCTACCACCACCAGGGGGAGAATGATTCAGACAACTTCCTGGCCGTGTACCCGGACAAGGCGGGAACCAAACTGGATCACTGCGCCCTTTGCCATACCGGGGGAGAATATGAAAAGAAACCGGGCGTTTGGGTCAGCCTGGGTAGCTGCCAGTGGTGCCACTATTCTTACGGCTATGACGGGAGCGGGAATATTCTGGACACCATGAATCAGTACGGCAAGGATTACCATTACAACGGCCGGGATCAGGACGCCCTCAGGGCGATCGAGAACATCGACTCGGACGGGGATACCTACTTGAATATTGATGAAATCCAGGCCATCAGGTATCCGGGCAATGCCGGGGACGACCCCAGTATGGTCCCGGCTCCATCCCGGGTCTTTAGCAAGACGGAGCTGGAGGCCATGCCTCAGCATACCCAGTTTCTCCTCCTGAATACGAGCCGGTCCGGAGATTTCTACGCCCAGTACACTGGGGTCATTCTGTCGGATCTTTTGGCCCACGCGGGAATATTGCCCAACGCCACGGGCGTTACGGTCTTTGCCCCTGACGGGTGGTCCAACTACCATCCCCTGGCGCCGGACCCGGATCCTGAGCTCTATCACGTGAACGGCATTTACCCTGAATCCGTCTATTACTACGATCCCGAGGCGGATGTTGGCCTGAATCCCGACATTGGCTGGTGCGATTACAGCGCCCCTTCATGTGCGGGCAGGAATCATCTGGATCCCATTGTGGTCCCGGGGGGACTGCGGATGATCCTGGCCCACAAGAGGGAAGGGGCCGATCTGATTCCAGGCGTGCTGAATCCGGATAACAAGCTGGACGGCGAGGGGCCCTTCCGGGTGGTTCCACCCCAGAAAGACCCGGGCCCCCCCGACCAGTCTTCCAGGTCTCCCTACCAGGATGTGATCTGGCCTTACGATTACGACTGGGACCACAATGCAGGTTCCGCCAGCCGCACGGCCACCATCATTAGGGTGGAACCCCTCCCCCCGGGGACCACGGATATTGACGTCCTTGAGGCGGGATGGAATTACGTGGACGAAGAGAAGATCGTCATTTACGGCGCCATCAGCGGCGGTAGACCCACCCTGGACATCAAGGCCAACGGCCGGGATGAAAACATTACCATCAGTGCGGGTAACCCGGTTTCTTTGAGTATCAGCGTGTTCCCCGGCCTTATGGCGGGCTTTAATGCGGACTGGTGGGTGGCTGCATCCACCCCCCAGTTCTTCTCTCTTGTCTTTCCGGTGGGCTGGGTTCCGGGCCTTCTCCCTATGGGCCAACTTCCTCTCTTTAAGGTGTGGCCTTTCGAGGTTTTTAACGGGCCTTTGCCGGCGGGCGATTACGCGTTTCACTTTCTTCTGGACGGCAACCCGGACGGCAACCTGGGCCCGGGGCTTCTGGATACGGTACAGGTGCACGTAGAATAAGGTTCGGCCAAGGGCCAAGCCCCATTTGACAAAAGGACCACGGAGACCCCTTCACCATGCGAAATGCGGTCTTCCTGGTCCTTTTGTGTCTTGCAGACTTGGATGTGTATCAGGATAACAATAAGAGCTGTATATTGACTAAAAATGACAGGCATGTTTAAATCCTTGATGTAGCCGCGGCCAAGGCTTATGGGAGCAGGAAAAAGGTGCCGCGGTTTTTCCAGAAACCCATGGCAGAGGAGTAAACGGTTATGGAAGAGCTGAAACCCTTTCTGAGTACCAAAGAGGTGGCCCGCTTCCTAAACATCAATGAGAAAATGGTCTATACCATGATCGCCGAAAAGGGGCTGCCCGCCACAAAGGTGACGGGCAAGTGGCTTTTCCCCCGTCACCTGGTCCAACAGTGGCTGGAAAACGAGACCATCAATTATCCCAGGACGCCGGATCCCCTGCCTCCCTACCACGGTCTTCTCATTGTGACCGGGAGCAACGATATCCTCCTGGACAAGACCCTTTCCCTTTTCAACCGCCTCTATCCCCAGCACGTGGCCGTGTTCGGCAACCTGGGCAGCCTGGGCGGGATCAGGGCACTGAGGCGCAAGCTATGTCACATCGCCTCGAGCCATCTCCTTCAGGAAGACGAAGAGGAATACAATTTCGGGTATGCCAGGGAAGAACTGGGTGAGTTGCCTGCGGTGGTCAACTTTTGCCGGAGGGAACAGGGCTTGTTGCTGGCCAAGGGCAATCCCAAGGGGATCCACAAGGTGGCGGATCTCGGGAAAGAGGGTATAAGCGTTGTTAACCGGCCCCTGGGAACCGGAACCCGGCTCCTTTTGGACAGGGCACTCCAAAAGGCCGGACTGGAAGGGGACCGCATCAAGGGATATCAGAGCACATTCCAGCGCCATCTGGATGTAGGCCTGGAGATCCTCTCCGGGCGAGCGGATGCGGCACCGGGTATCAAGGCCGTGGCCGGGATTTTGGATCTGGACTTCATCTCCCTGCGCTGGGAGCGCTTTGATCTACTTATTCCTAAAGATCGGTTTTTTGAAAAAGGGGTTCAGCTTTTTCTGGGGCTTTTACATGAAACTTCTTATAGGGACCTCGTCAGGGATCTCAAGGGGTACGACCTGAACCTCTGCGGGAAGATGCTCTTTCCCCAGGAAGGCATGAAAAGAAAGGAGGAGTGACCGGTCATGGATCGCTCTATCTTGCGCGGGGCATTTGTCCTTTGTGCGCTTCTGGTTTTAACGTGGTTTTGTGCCGCTCCGGGCAGGGCCGAGCCGGCGGGGAGATGCATCGTTTTTCACGCGGGCAGCCTCACCGTGCCTTTCGCCGCCATGGAAAAGGACTTTGAGAGACAATATCCCCGCGTTGATGTGCTGCGGGAGGCAGGGGGAAGCACCAAAATGGCACGGATGATTTCGGAACTCAACAAGCCGGCGGATATCATGGCCTCGGCCGATTTCGAGGTTATAGATAAGACCTTGATCCCTGGAAAGGCCCGATGGAACATCCGCTTCGCCACCAATCAGCTCGTCCTGTGTTACACGGAAAAGAGTCGTTTCGCTGAGGAGGTCAATGGAGACAACTGGTTTGAGATCCTGGGCCGGGAAGGGGTGAGCTGGGGACACTCGGATCCCAACCTGGACCCTTGTGGTTACCGGAGCCTGATGGCGCTTCAGCTGGCCGAGAGGTATTACAAAAAGCCGGGCCTTTACGAACGTCTCCTGGCCGCAAGGCCCAAGGCCAATATCCGGCCCAAATCCGTAGAATTGGTGGCCTTGCTCAAGACGGGAAATATGGACTATGCCTGGGAATACCTCTCAGTGGCGGTTCAGCACGGCCTAAACTACATCACCTTACCCGATGAGATCAACCTGGGAAACTATCACTATGACGGTTTTTACAAACAGGCCTCGGTCAAGGTCACCGGGAAGAGCCCGGGCACGTGGATCACACGGAGGGGGAAATCATGTACCTATGGTGTCACGCTGATCCAGGACGCCCCCAACCCGGAAGCGGCCATCGCCTTCCTGGCCTTTCTCTTGGATCCTCAAAAAGGGCTTAAGATCCTCGAGGACATGGGCCAACCCCCCTTTGTACCCTGCCGGGTGGCGGGCCAGGAGATGTGGCAGACGCTTCCCCGGGCCCTGCAGGGGTTTGTAGAGGTGAAGGAATGATTACCCCTTTCAATGCGCCTTTAAGGTGATGACCGGGTGGACATGGGAAAGAGGCCGGACTTATTCCGATGGCTGACCGTCTTCTCAGGCTCTGTTATTCTCGCCTTTATTCTTCTTCCCCTGCTGGAGATGATGGCCCAGCCGTCCTTCGAGGGGCTTTGGCAAACGCTGAACCAGGGCAATGTCCGCCGGGCCATCTGGCTAAGCCTTTATGCCTCGGGGCTGGCGGCGCTTATCTCCTTTGTGGTTGGGACCCCCTTCGCCTACCTTATCGCCCGGAAGAACTTCTTGGGGAAGCGGTTTGTTGAGAGCGTGGTGGACCTCCCTATCATGATTCCCCATCCTGTGGTGGGCATTGCCATCCTGAGCCTGGCCGGCAGGGGGCATTGGCTCGGCCAGGTCATGCAGGACCTGGGGATCCGGATCATGGGCAGCGTGACAGGGATCGTGGTGGTCCTCACCTTTGTGGGCATTCCCTTTTACATCAATTCGGCCAAGACAGGCTTTGAGTCCGTCCCCGACCGCCTGGAAAAGGTCTCCAGGAGTCTGGGGGCCTCCATGAGCGGTACCTTTTTGCGCATTACCCTGCCGCTTGCCTGGAGGAGCCTGCTCGCGGGAATGATTATGTGCATGGCCAGGGCCATCAGCGAGTTCGGGGCCGTGGTGATTGTGGCCTACCACCCCATGACAGCCCCGGTCCTTATCTATGAACGATTTACCGCTTACGGCCTGGATTATTCTCAGCCTGTGGCCGTGTGGCTCATTGTGGTCTCCCTCCTCCTGTTTCTTCTCTTGAGGATCATTTCTCTCCCGGGGAGGGCCAAGGCATGATCGAGCTCAAGGGTCTGCGCATAGAGGTGCCCGGTTTCTCAGTCCAGGATGTTGACCTTACCGTGGAAAAGGGGGAGTTTTTCACCCTCCTCGGCCCCACGGGCGCGGGCAAGACCTTGATCCTGGAGGCCATCAGCGGCCTGGCCCCTGTGAGCAAGGGGCGGATCATTTTGGAGGGCAGGGATGTTACACGGCTTTCCCCGGAAGACCGGGGGATCGGCATCGTTTACCAGGACTACGCCCTGTTCCCACACCTCTCGGTGATGGAAAACATTACCTACGGCCTGCGCTATCACAGGCAGGATCCGGACCGCTCCCGCAAGCGGGTCCAAGATCTCATGGCACAAACTGGGGTGGAGCCCCTGGCCCACCGCTCCATCCAGAATCTGAGCGGCGGGGAAAAACAGCGTGTGGCCTTGGTTCGGTCCCTGGCCGTCAATCCTTCCGTCCTGCTCCTTGATGAGCCCCTTTCGGCCCTGGATCCCAATTTCCGGGAGGAGGTCCGGGAGGTGGTGAAAGGCCTCCATGAGGAGCTGGAAATCACTTGCCTTATGGTGACCCACGATTTTGCAGAGGCCCTGTTTTTAGGAGAGAGGACCGCTATTTTGAATGAGGGACGGCTGGAACAGGTGGGGCCTGTGGAAGAAGTCTTTGCACGACCGGCCACCCCTTTTGCGGCCCGGTTTGTGGGGGTGAAGAATGTTTTCCCCGCGGTCTTTGAGGGGGGGAGGGCGGTGGTCCACGACCTGAGATTGGATCTGGAGACCGCTCCAGAGCCCGGAAAGGGCCATGTGGCCATCCGGGGGGAAGATATCGGGCTCAGGCGGGAGGAAATTTCCTATGACAGGGCCAATATTTTTCCTGGAAGGATCATGGGTGCAGCGGACCGGGGGAACGGCTACGAGATATCCGTCAAGACGGGGAAGGTGATTTTTAAGGCCATGGTAGAACGGGGCAAGCTCTTTGACATGGGCCTTCAAAAAAGAAAGAAAGTCTGGATCCACCTGCCCCCCCCTGCCATACGTGTACTCTAGGCCGTCCCCTCTTGGATAAGACGATATTTCAAAAAAATTCATCTATGACCCGATCCGGAATCCCTAAACCCCCTTACTTTTGGGTCCGTGGACGCCGGAATCGGGTCCGGTACCCCCTAGAGCTTTCCGAGTTCATCCAGGAGCTGGATCACCCGCAAGGACTCGGCCGCCCCGGTTGTCCCTCTCATGCTGGTAACCACGGCAATGGTCTCCAGAATTTCCTCCTTGGTGGCCCCTTTTTCAAGGGCGTACATGGTTTGTCCCAAAACGCAGTTACGGCATCCCGCCCCCAGGGCCAGTGCCAGTGCCATGAGTCGTTTCACCTTGGAATCGAGGGCACCGTCTTTGTAAGCCTCATTGGCCTGGGACCCCACCTGTTTGAGCACCTCGGGAAGCAATTCGCCGAACCGGCCCAGGAGTTTCATCCGATTGTCATTGAGTTCTTTTTGAGTCTCCGCCATATTCATCTCCTTTCCTCACCGTATTGATTCAGTTAATCCTTGGAGAAGCCCTTAAGACCCGGCGACCGTGACGATCACGGGCCGGACATCCCTTGCACCAAGGGCCTGTGTCGAGATCCTTGGCGTCCGGTACTAGAAGATATTTTACATGTCTTGTCACCATGCACAAGCCCTTAATGGGCAAAAACCAGGGCCCCTTATACCGTGGAATTGGGTTGATCCAGAGGGTTCCATTTGAGACAATGGCAGGGAGGCAACCCTATGGACAGTATCCCCAGGCGGCGGTTTCTTGAATGGATCCTTCTCACGGGAATGTTTGGGGTCCAGTGCCTGAAACCCTTAAGGGCCTTTTCAGCGCCTTTCAGAAGAAAGGAGATCCCCATGAAGCTCCCCAGACCCGACCATGAAAGCGGGCTCTCTGTGGAAGAGGCGATCAAGCGTCGCAGAACGGTCCGTTCTTATAGGGCGAAATCTCTTAAAAAGGAAGCCCTTTCTCAACTGTTGTATGCGGCCCAGGGGGTAACCCAGGACGGCGGTTTCAAGAGGGCGGCCCCATCGGCCGGTGCCCTGTATCCCCTGGATGTGTATGCCGTGGTAGGGGAGAGGGGCGTAGAAGGGCTGGAGGCGGGAGTGTACCACTATGTTTCTTCAGAGCACCGCATTGAAGGGGTGAACACGGGTGATAAAAGGGCGTCCCTCGCGCAGGCCTCCCTCCACCAGATGTGGATGGCGGAGGCCCCTCTCAACCTTGTAATCACCGCTGAATACGCCCGCATTTGCTCCAAATACGGAGAAAGAGGGGTCAGGTACGCCATGATTGAGACAGGCCATGTGGGACAAAACATCTTCCTTCAGGCGGAGGCCCTGGGCTTGAAGGCGGGTATCGTGGGAGCCTTTGATGATACCAAAGTCATCAGTGTACTGGACATTTCCAAAAGGGATGAGCCTCTCCTGATCATGCCCGTGGGTTACGGGGTCTGATCTTTTTATCCCATGTGAGACGGGGCGGCCTGACCGCCAGTTTCTTGTTTGAATCGACGCCCTTATTTGTCGATCCATTCTATTTCGACAAGGGGTTCAACTTTTTTGAACTCCGGATCACCTGTGAGAATAACGGCGTTATTCTTGCGTGCTGTGGCGACGGCAAAACAGTCGGCAAAGGGAAGGGCATGCCCTGCCTTTATTCTGGCGGCGGCAACCACGTCCGCCTACATGCGCCTTGACACCCAGGGCCGTTTTTCCCATACTGCCTTTACATAACATAAATCCGGTGCAGGAGGAGATTTGTAATGGACTATGTGCGGTATATCGATAAGACCCACGAATACTACCGGAATCAGGGCTATGAGAAGACGTACAACTACGCCTATAACGAAGAGATTCCTTTCACCCCTTTAAGGAAGCCCCTTTCGGAGTGCCGGGTCACCTTGGTGACCACGAGCTCCTTCATCCTTTTGGATGAGGAGGGGCGGCCTCTGGAGGAACCGGGGTTCATCGGTACCAAAGAACCGGAGGTCCGGACGGTTCCCAACGACTGGCCGAAAGACCGCATTCTGTGCACCAGTCAAGATCATGACCGCTACCAGACGGACATGGAGGATCTCAATGCCTATTTCCCCATGACACGGATGCAGGAATTTTTTAAAGAAGGCCTGTTCGGAAGCCTGAGCAAGAACTACTATCGGACACTGCCCAATTACAGCCACCGCAAGCCGGTTGACGCGGACGGACCGGAAATCCTGCGCCAATGTCGGGAAGACGGTGTGGATGTCGCGTTGATGACGCCGGTCTGACCCATCTGTCATCAGACCGTGAGTCTGATCAGCCGCGTGCTGGAAGCAGGAGGTATCCCCACCGTCACCTATACCAATGCCCGGGACATCTGTGCCAGGGCCGGCACCCCCAGGCAGGTCTTTCTCAACTACCCTCTGGGTAATCCCGTGGGCCGGCCCCGGGACCCCGAAAACCAGCGCGAGGTCCTTCGGGCCGGCCTCAAGCTGCTCCAAGAGGCGGACAAGCCGGGGATCATTTTGGATCTGCCTTATCTATGGTCTGGCAACCAGGAATGGATGGAAAAATTCATGACCGATGAGCAGCCTTTTCTTTCCGATGAGGCGGAGGCCAGGCGGCAGGAACTGCTCAAGAAGGCCCGTGAACAAAAGGCGGGACAAGGCACCAGCTGATGAGTAACCTCTCAACACCGAAATGAGGACATTACATGGGAGACCTTAGAATCACCGTTTATACGCAACCCTTCTGCGGCCCTTGCTCGGCAATGGCGGAGTATTTGACCAGCAAAGGAGTACCATTTATTAAGAAAGATGTCATGATAGACGAAGAGGCGCGGGAGGAGATGTTCCAATTGGGTGTTCGCTCGGCACCTGCCCTGGTGGTGGGCGAGGAGGTGGTGATCGGGTTCGACAGGGAGCGGATCGACGCCCTGTTGAACCTCTAGACCAAGGTGAAAGCAAGAGCGCAGGATTATTACATATGCACAACTCCTTCCCCAGGGGAAATAAAGGGCCATGAAGCCTCTTTTTTCCTGTGTTTACAAAAAATCCTTTCGTTGTGCCTTCAGGGAACTGGAAGGCACATTTTTTATTGTCCCCACAGGCGATATGAAGCCCGGGGACCAGGCTGTTTTCTATACATTGAATGAAGTGGGGAGAGACATCTGGAAAAGGCTTGACGGCCATAAGTCGCTGGGAGAGATAGCCTCAGAGTTGCTTGAGTTATACGATGTTGATCCAGAACAACTCCTCATGGATGTGGAGGATTTTATATCGGATATGGAAGCCAAAGCCGTTGTCGAAAGGGTGGACATTTCCGGGGGATAGAGTGAGAGATTTTTCCGCGGTCAGAATAAACCATGGCGTTTTTTGTTATGAAGGAACTCCGCCGCTGATCCTTAACCTCAACGGCAAAAGATCCTGCAAGCTTCAATTGGCTGATCCCGACGATCTTCGACTTCTCTCCTTTATTTTTCAAAAGGGTTCTATAGACGAAGAAGGGCATCTCCCCAACCCGACGGACAATGAGAGGATTCACATGTGGGCGGATCAAAATATTCTTTCGAGAGATGGTCCGGATAAGGAAGAAAACAAGGGCAGTCAACCCCTGCTTTTTCCCCTCTTTCGTGAGTATTGGTCGTCACGCTGGGTGACCGGGCATGAACACGATCTCTCCCATTATCATCGTAAGATAATCTCCGACCCGAAGGAACAATTTGAGGATCAAGAGATCACCCTCTCCCATATGTATCGTTTCTCCCATCCCGCCCTCGGAGACCTGAGTTACGGTCAAAGGTTTGCCTGTGTGTGTCACCACAAAGGGATCTTGAAACCTGGTGCAAGGATCTTGGAGGTGGGCGGGGGCACAGGCTGTTTCGGGGCTGACTTCCTTTCCTATGTTAAGGAAAACTATCCTGACATATACGGCACCCTCCATTATACCTTTTTTGATCTTTCACCGGTCCTGCTCCAAGCCCAGAGAGAAAGGACCCAAGCCCATGAGGACGTTACCTCCTTTACGGAAGGAGACATTGAGGCCTTTGATTTTGACGGCTCCCAATTCGATCTTGTGATTTTAAACGAGATGATCGCAGATCTCAGGGTGGAGAAGCTGAAGAAGTCCTATTTCTTTTTCCATGAGAGACCCCCCGAAGAACAGAGAGGAACCTTTGAGTTTTGTAAGGCCTGCGGGCTTAATTTTGAAGACGCCTTTGAGGAGTTTTTGATTAATATAGGGGCCTTTAGGCTTTTATATAAACTCACGGAAATCATGGCCTCCGGGGGTGCCGCTGTTGTGGTGGAATACGGAGATATGAATATCTATCCCACCGCGGCGGTACTGAAGAGCCATACCGAGTTTTCTATACACTTCGGCCATTTGAAACATGTTGCTCAGTGGTCGGGATTTGGGACGGAATTTTCTGATATGCTTCACTTTCTCGGGTTTAGAAAGGATGTGGAAATCCTGGACGCCTTTTCCTTTACAGCCCTGAGGGAACATTTCATGCCCTTTTTTGGTCGGGATCTCTCCCGTTTCGCCCACACCAGGGAGAGTCTGATCCAGGAGGTGGGGGAGGATATGCTGTCCAATATTCAGGGTCTCCGGTTCGCCCCCATTACCAAGGCCTCACCCACCAACGACCCGCGAACCTACAAGGTTCTGGTGCTTTCAAAGCCATAATGACATTAGCTATCAATGTCCTTGAAAGAAATTAGGGCTTTCTGCAAACCAATAATGGCACCATACAAGATACCGGTGGCCGTGGAATTTGTTGACGAAGTTCCCCGCTCCGCTGCCGGCAAGGCGCTAAGACGCCTCTTGAGGGAAAAGGAGTGGGCAAAGTGACAGTTTCTTCTTCCTTTGAAGGGTCTCAACTCCTAGGCATCACGAAAAGGCCCTTGCATAGACCTATGAGAAAGGCCATGTGTCTTCTTCCAGGCGGGGGTCTATGAGCACGATGATGGTCAGGTGGACGTCTCTCAGTCCGATATCCTCCAGGGAAAGCCGCATCCTGGTGCCGTGGGTAACCCGTGGCGGGATGCTCACGGAAAACGCCCTTTCCGATTTTACCCGGCCGTACCCCGAGCAAAGGGGACAGAAGAAGTCTTCCCAAAAGCCGGTGTTCCTGCACCTGGGGCAGGGCTCAAGCACGGGGACAGTAATCGGGAAAAGGCCTCCACTTGCAGCTTCTGCGGGTGAGAGGACCGCTTCGTAGTAAAGGTCCTTTTCCGTGATCCCGCCTCTCTGGCGATCAAAAAAACCCGGCACAAAGCCTTCAAAAAAATCGTCTGCAGAAGAAGAAAAAAGTCTTTCCATCTCATCGAAGGGGGATCTCCGTCTCTCTATGGTGTGCCCCACATCCGATATTGTCAATCGAGAGCCTTGCCTTTCCAATTCTTTATCATACTCCCTGCGCCTTGCTTCATCACTGAGTGTTTCATAGGCCTCCTTTATTTCCCGGAACTGCTCTGCGCTCTCAGGGGAACGGGTG
>Ga0180431_10007401_pt1 | contig 12798 bp, 13 predicted proteins | sample SS_ome_11_FD_132459 | JGI IMG/M metagenome (GOLD analysis project Ga0180431, IMG submission 132459) | Hypersaline lake sediment archaeal communities from the Salton Sea, California, USA - SS_1_MS_1 metaG | ecosystem: Environmental > Aquatic > Non-marine Saline and Alkaline > Hypersaline >... | reverse complement strand
TTTTTAAAAAGCGATATAAATTAATGAGGCTAATAACATGGATTTGGGCATGCTAATTTATTATTTAATAGTCACACCTTTTGCTTATGCTGGTTATCTTTTTTTTTTCAAGTACCGATATAAAATGAACAATCAATCGCTTGAATTTAAAGTTTCTTTCTACATGATCGCTTGTATAATAATTACGATAGAAGTCCTTTATCTTATGGATCTCTTTCACAATAACTTCATTTTAACAGCAATTCTTTTCCCAATGGGAACAGTTGGAATTTTTATGTCCTTTCCATATAGCATAAAGACTATTCGAACACAAGAAGAAACCATCAAACAAAGAACTGAAGATTTGACTTCAATTTTAAACGCTAGTTCAGGAGCCTCTATTACTATCGCGAATAATACAACCGAATTAGCAGCAAGTGCAAGAGAAATAAACGCTTCAGCTGAAGAAATAAATAGCACTATTTTAGAAATAGCAAGCAAAGCAAAAGAACAAAGCAAATCTTTTAAAGAAATGACCGAAATGACCAAAAAAATAAAGGTTATAACTAAGGTCATCACAAATATTTCAGATCAAACAAACCTATTGGCGTTAAACGCAAGTATCGAGGCAGGACGAGCAGGTGAGCACGGGCGGGGTTTTGCAGTCGTTGCCGATAGAGTGCAGAAATTAGCAGAAGAATCAAAAGGCGCCGTGGAAGAAACAAATGAGATCGTTAACATCGTGACAAAAATGATCGAAAACGCTTCTACGGACATTCAAGAAATTTCAGACGCCATGGTAGGTATTAGTTCTTCCACGGACGAACAAACAGCCTCAATAGAGGAAGTTTCTACTACAATAAATGTATTGAAAAATGAGACCGATAAATTGAGTGAACCCTTGGTTAAATTTACTAACGCGAAAAAATCAAAAACATCTTAGAGAAACGACTCGTAAAATTTGATTATTATGGAAGAAATTAAAGTATTAGTCACAGGAGCGTTTGGACATCTTGGAACCCATACGCTTCAAGCCCTTTTTGAAAACCCACGAGCAGAAATTACCGCATTTGATATAAAATCGAAAACTTCAAAGAAGATAGCAAAAAAATTACGTAAAAAAGGAGAATTCGAGGTTATTTGGGGAGATATTCGCGATAAAGATTCCGTATTTAAAGTTGTCGACGGACAAAATTGTATTATACATTTAGCTGCTCTGCTACTTCCTACAACAGAAGATAATCCAACTCTCGGTAGGGAAGTTAATGTGAACGGCTTGATCAATGTTATTGAAGCCGCCGAACGTCAAGATCCCATGCCACGACTCGTGTTTACTAGTAGCATTGCCACTATGGGACCTTCATCTCCAGATCTTCCTCCCCGAAAAGTAAAAGATCCCCAGATTCCATTAAATGAATATGGTAAAACTAAGATAGAAGGCGAAAAATTACTTCGAGCAAGCAATCTCCCTTGGGTAATTCTTCGAGTTGGGATGGCATCGCCTTTCAAGGTAACGGAGTACATGATGAATAATTTGTTTGAAATACCTCTAGATCAAAAGGTTGAAATACTCCATGCTAAGGACGCAGGATCTGCATTATCTAATGCAATCGATGCAGATGTCGTTAAAAAGACCCTGTTCCTCGGTGGAGGCGAAAGCTGCCGCCTTACACAACGGGAGTTCTTGACAAAACAATTCCAATCTGTCAATATTATAATGCCTCCCGAATCTGCCTTTCGGGTACCAAAATCTCCTGATGAATGGTTTTACACGCATTGGATGGACACGGAAGAATCAGAATATCTTTTGAACTACCAGAACCACTCTTTTGACGATTATGTGAAAGATTACATAGAATTTATTGGATTCAAGCGTCATATAATTAAACTGGTTAAGAACAAGGTTTTGGAGTCAATGTTAAAGAGCTCTACCTACTATAAAAAACCATAAATAAGATAGAATATTTCTTAATCCGCAAGAAGCTCGTTAAGTTTATTATCAATTATTCTATCTATTTTATCTTGAATATCTTGCCTAATATTTGATGTATCTTTTAATACGGGTTTTGTTTCTATGAAAATAGCCGTGACAAGCTGCCTGATTAAATTATGGTTTATTTCTCCCTTATTAATAAACACAAAATAGATTATTTTCGTTAATCCGAACAACTCCTTGGTCACCGTAACGATGTTTGACATTTCTTTACTCGTTCCAAATGATATCGTGGCTATTTCTTCATTAAATAATGTCTTTCCTAACGTGCCTATTGCGGAAATTAAACCACTCAAGAGAATAGGATCAATATCTATGAAGTTTTCGTCAATACGCTTCGCGTAGAAAGGATACCCGCGATTATCACATATTAGGATTGATTGTATAATTGTTAAAACCCTTTATAATATCTTTTAATTATGATCTTCTTATATTACAAAATTCTGGACATTATTTAAATTAATATCACAAAATTTATTAATGAAATAATGGTTATAGAAAGAATTGCATGAAAATAGAATTAAGTATTGAGTTCTTTCTTTAGTTTTTCGATCTCGTCCTGTACAGCCTGTTTTGATGCAGCTCCAGCTTCTTCAAGAGAGATTTCTTCGTCGGGGATGTATTCCAAATCTCCCTCTGGGATATCGGGCATTTGACCCCCTTGTTCTAACAACATCTCGGTTTCTAATTGATTTAATTCGGCTGTAACATCGATTCCAAGGTCAATTTCTAAGTCCCCGCCCATGATCTCAGCAGATTCTTCAATTTCCGATACATAAGCATCTGCTTCTTCGGAAATCTCTGCGATCTTGGCGGGCGCGGCCTTTATCGCAATATCTTTTAATTCGTCTCTTATGGCCCCCATCGTGTTACCCGTAGAGAGAATGAGCTTGCCTTCTTCTATTGCATCTAACTGTCTTTCTATTTTAATTCGCATGTTATTTGCGCGATCAACTTTCATGGAATATTGCTTGTACTGGATCAAGTAATTCTTTGCTCGATCTTTTTCTCCACGTTTTAAAGCAATTTTCGCGTTCTTACGGCTGATATTAGCTTTTTTGGAGTAGCTCCTATTTATTAGACTAAGCCTTTGGATATGAGACTTAGCAGTCGTTATAGTTTTGTCCATTTCTTCTCCTTTCTTCGGAAATAATTTTTTCTTGAGCGCCACTTTTAATTCGACTCCATTTTTAGTAGTTTTAATTTTCTATTATTATAATGATTTTATTAACTTAAAAATTTACTTTCGGAAGATAAACATTTTAACTCATGTAATTTAAATAAACTTAAACTTATATTTCTTGTAGGGTCCAATTTTTAAGTTATTGATAACAAAGAAAATGAAGAGAATTATTTTAGATTTTAAGTCCAAAAGCAGCGATTTTAAACAGTTAGTTCAAGAAGCCTTTAATAAAGACATCCTTGACTTTTTGATATCGAAAAACACTCATGTAGAATTTGAAAAAATTGAGCGAGTAAATTTATTTTCGAAAAACGCATCTATTAATCCAAAATATTTAATATACGACGATTTAGAGGTGCTAAACCAAAAATTAGAGGAAGGAGGCGGTCAGGGAAATATTGGGTTTTACATTGAATTAAAATCAAAGGAAGACGAGTTAGAAATCAAGAACCTTTCCAAAACCGGGCAAGTTGATTTTATAATCGTGTCAGCAAAAGACTGGAAAATAATTCCCTTTGAGAATCTAATCGCAGAAATGCATTCGAACGACACTGAATTAATAGCTGAAGTCGAAGACGTGAAAGAAGCGGAACTAATGCTTAAGACGCTTGAAGTGGGCGTTGACGGAATCCTGATGACGCCTAAGCATGCAAACGATATCGTGGACTTAAAGAAACTTGCTCATACTACATTTTCAATTGAGTTGACTAAAGCGAAAGTTCTCAGCATTAAAACCATTCCAGAAAGCGAGCGAGTTTGCGTTGACACGACGTCGCTCCTCCATCCCGGAGAAGGGATGCTTATCGGTAGCACCGCAATGGGTTTCGCGTTAGTTCATGCAGAGGTATTTGAAACCCAATTTGTCGCATCAAGACCTTTCCGCGTGAACGCTGGGGATGTTTCAGCGTATATTTTGGTACCTAACGACGATCCAGCAAAAGTATATAGGACTAATTACTTGAGCGAACTGAAAGGCGGAGATAACGTGTTAGTAGTGAACACTAAAGGAAACGCAAGAATTGTCTCTGTTGGGAGAGTTAAAATCGAAACCCGGCCAATGTTAAGATTTGAATTAGAAGTATCTAAAGGAGAAAAAAAGATAGCAATAAATAGCATATGTCAAAACGCTGAAACCATACGGTTAGTGGATTCAAAAGGCAACGCTAAATCTGTTGTCGATATCAAAGTAGGGGACGAGATTTTAGTTCATTTAGGACCTGGAGCAACTCATTTTGGCACGGCAATTAAGGAAACGATCATTGAAAAATAAGTTATTTATACAAAAAAAGCCTCGTGAAAAAAAATATTGTTAAAATATATAAATTTTTAATTCATTATATAGAAAATGAAAAAGATATTAGAAACTATTTGTTAGATTCTTATCATGACGACTTATTGGGCCCCTCTCCTTCACGTATATCAGCCATACACTCAAGATGTTGAAATCTTGGAGACAATCGATAAAGAATGTTATAAACCCCTCTTTTCAATGATCGAAAAACACGATATTGCTAAATTCTGTTTAAACATAAACGGCGTTCTTATCGAGTTGTTATATAAATATAGTTTATCAGATACGATGGAGTTATTGAAGAATTTAGTAGCAGAATGCAAGATTGAAGTCTTAGGTACGGCGAAATATCATCCAATACTGCCTTTAATTCCTAAAAAGGAAGTCGCACATCAGATTCGGATGAACGAAGAAGTAAATAGAAAAGAATTCGGGAAGAGCTGGCAGAGAAATGGATTTTTCCCACCAGAAATGGCAATTTCTTCCAAGCTTGCTAAAAATATTAGAGAATTAGGGTATCAATGGGTGGTTATGAGCGGAATCGCGTGTCCGGAAGATTGGGCCTACGATAAAATTTACACGTCTCCTAATGGACTTAAATTATTTTTTCGAGACGATATCCTTAGCAATAAAATCGCATTCAAGAACATCACGGCAAAGAAATTTGTAAAGGAAATTAAAGCCATTTTTCTTCCCGAGAATAATCAAGAGGATAACTCTCACGGTAGCTCGAATAATTCGGACAGGTATATGATTTCGGCAATGGACGGAGAAACTTTTGGTCATCATATCAAGAATTACGAGAAAACCTTTTTGAAAAAAACGTTGGATCTCATCGATAAGGACAACGAGGTTCAGATAGTTTTTATTTCGGAGTTGGATAAGCACTTTCCTATAGCTAAAAAAGCGATCATTCCAAGAGATTCTTCGTGGAGTACCACTTATGATGATATCGTTGCAGACGCACCCTATCCTCTTTGGCAACATCCAGAGAATAATATCCACAAATACTACTGGAAAATAATGAAAAGCTTGAACCGCTTGCTAACTTTAGCAGGGAATTTAGATTTAACAGATGATTGGGATGTAGAAAAGTATTATAACACGGCCCGTTGGTTTTACGATCGCGGGATTTACTCTTGCCCCGTGTGGTGGGCAAACCCTCAGAACGGTACTTGGAGTCCTAATTTAATCTATAAGGGCCTCGAGTTCCTTATGAAAGCGGGGCTCAACGCGCAATTAGCTTTAGTTCATGCGGAAAAAAGCACGGGAGATGGATACTTCGATAGCATTTCTTATTATCACGGTTTATTATTAATGGAGTTATATAGCGTGACTAAGCATCACGTGAGAAAGAAATAAGGAACGATCTTGCGCTTTAATCACAAATTATATAATTCTAAAAGAATACAATAGAATAAGAATAAATAGTTATATATCATTTCAACCGTATCTTTAAAACAAGAGATACTCATAATGTCGGAAGAAAACAAGCGAAAGATAAAATATTGCGTATATTGCGGCGCTGATATAGAAGAAGGAAAGGTCTATTGCCCCAAATGTGGTAAATTGGCCATTAAAAGAAAACCAACTATTTCAAGTCAACCAGAATCCCTTCCAATAAAAGAAGAATTCACTCGAAAGTGTTCGGGATGTGGATCACTGATTAGTTCAACGAGAATTCAGCAATGTCCGATATGTAATACTGTTTTAGAAAAAGTTCCAGACCATTTAAAGCCTAAACCTAAGAAACAATCTGGTTTTATATTTGCCAATAAAAAACTTCAGCCTGAGCACAAATTCGAAATTAGAAAGGAATCTTGGAACTCAAAAGAGGGATACAGGGTTTTTGAAGCAAGTATTTTTTCATACTTGGCCGTGTTTATGTTAATCCTCATGATTCTTTCAACCCAAATGAATCTTAATACGCTTGAAATAGATCAGAACATTTTCACCATCCTATTAGAAACTTTTCCCATAATTGCCTTGGGAATATATCCCATTTATTATATCATGGCTAAAAAAAATTCTTTCATAAAACTTGGATTTATTCCAGATATTAAAAAAATCGCATATGCTCTTATGTTAGGAGTTCTTGGAGCATTTGGATTATATCTCATCAATATTCTATCAGATCATATTTTTTTTCTGCTTTTAAATGCGGGATTCGAAAATTTCATTACATACCACGCAAATATTTTGGAATTCAATCAAATTGTTAAGGAGTCAGGTTTTTGGTTATTACTTTATTGCCTTCTTGTTAGTTTAATGGCAATAGCCACGGAAATAGCATATCGAGGTGTACTACAAAATACTCTTAAGCAAAGATTTGGCGAGGAAATCAAAGGAAAGCTCGTAGTTTCTCTTCTTGTAGCGTTGGTTTATGCCGGTATCAACATCTTGGTTTTTCTTATTTCTGACTTGTATATTGGTATCTTTCTCTTCATTACAGATTTTTTAATGTTTTTCCTGCTTGGAATTCTATACGAGCTGAATGGGAATCTTTACAACACGATTTTTACTCAAGTCTTCTACAATCTCTTGATTATTCTCATTGTTTTTCTTTTTTAAATATCTGAATCATTACTCCCTTAATTGGAAAGTTTTAATATAAGAAAAATCAATAAACTCTAGGAATCATCATTAATAATAATGCCAAAAAAATGAGAATAGATAATCAAGCGTTTATCTCTAATTAGCGTGGAGTAATTTAATTTGGTAAGGAAAGTTTATAGGAATAAAGGAAGCAAGGACAATATAGTGATATCAATTGCAGGCGCCCACGGAGTTGGTAAGACGACTGTTTATGAACTTTTAAAAAAAAAATTACACGATAATCTGAAGTTCAAGTTTTTTCCCGAAAGATATAAAAAAATTCCTCCTTTTCCTTTTGGATCATCTAATAAACAAATCGCTTTCAGGAGTGAATTTCACTTTCTTCAACAACTCACAAAACGAAATAGAAACATCATAAATTACGACGAAAGATATAACGGACGAATTATAATCTTGGATCGAACTCCCGCATGCATTTTAGTTTATTCTAAAAGTTTAAATTTAAAGGAAAAGGACTATAACCTGATAGTAGACATGTATGACTCCGTAAAGTGGAGAGAAGATTACGTGATTTATTTAGCTGCTGAACCAGAAACGATTTTAAAACGTATCCGCCAAAGAGGGTCCTTAGAAAAGGCAAGAAAGGAATGGAACGAATACGAAAAAGAATACTTGATCTCAATTCTCTCATATTATAATCAATTTGTATTGTCAAAAAAGGAGAAAGATAAAGTGATCATACTAGATACAAATGAGGTTTCTCCTGAACAAGTTGCTTTAAAAGTAGAGGACATAATTTCTACTCTAACTGACTATTCTTTTGAAAAACAAGTTAAACAACCGGATCAAACAGATTTAATGAAATTTTTACAATGAATCAAACAAGATAAATATATTAAGACATTATATTATGATATAATTAAGTAGTTTAAATATAATAATAACCAAAAAAAGCTTAGCAAGGAACTTCGAAATAAAATGTCTGCCATAGAAGATGACATCAGGGGAAGAATGATGTCCCTTTTAAAGAGTGAAGAGGATAAAACCGATTTAACGGGATTATCTGTCATTTCCAGAGTTGGCATGAAAGTAGCTACTGCATTTTCTGCAGAAGTCGATGCAGATGCGGTCTCTGCGTCTTGTACTGCGTTAATAGATCTAGGCCTTCGTCTTTCAGATGCAACAAATCATGGTTCTTTAACAGAACTTGTCCTTCATAATAAGGAGGGTTATAGCGTAGTTATCGCAATTAATGACGAGTATATCGTTTTTGGTGGATTAAAAGTTGGAGTTCGGGTTGGGTATTACCTTGGTTACCTAAGAGAATTGGCAAAAAAGTTGAGTATCTTGATCTCGGGTGGAGAGATCACGGAAATGGCTTTATCGTTAGAAGAGGAAAGAGTTGAAGAGTTAAAGCAGCAACAAATTGAAGAGGAAATCGAGGCTGAAATGGTAATTAAGCCATCGGTTGAACAAGATAAAGCTGCAATGGATGAGTTACTAAACTTTCTTGACGATTGGGACGAGGAAGAAAAAACAGCAATGGGTGTTGTTGAAGATTTTGAGGACCTTGAAGATGGTGGAAATATAGTAAGCATTCCTAAGGGAGCAACTGTAGAAATTCCCACATCAGAAGAAACTATAGAAATTCCTCAAGAAGAAAAACCCGAATTTAAGGTATACAATGATGAAATACCTCCCGTCCCACTTGATGATTATACTCCCATGGAAATAGAAGAAGATTCGACAACTCAAGAAGCTCAACCAGAAGCTCAACCAGAAACCGTTGAAGAATTACCTCCGTTAGATGAATTGCCTACTTTTGACGAATTAACTACCCCGGATTTTTCGGAAATTCCTTCTAGTTCAGAATACGAGACGGAGTTCGTGCTAGATAAAGAATCTGGTGCTCTGGATTCAGTACTCGAAGAACTTGGCTGGGATGAAGAAGACTAGAAATCCATAAAGAAGAAATAGTCTCTAATTATATTTTAATTAATGAATATTTTCGATAAAGTCCTAGACATATATCAGAAATATTATATCTGCCCTTATTGTTTAGGTCGATTGTTTGCATTATTAGGAACGCACACTACAAATCTTGAACGTGGTACTTCCTTACTTCTTTCAATGACTTTAGAAAATCATCGAGAATATTTATCTGGTAAAGAAGAAAGAGTAAAAGGAGCCGTATACGTGCTTAAAATATTAGCTGAGAAAGCACGTTTCATTCCTGCCCAAAAAGTGTTAAAAACCGAAGGTATCGAGTATTCTAAAGGAATTGTAAGTAATTCTTGCTATCTTTGTCAAGATATCTTTGGTAAACTTCAAGAATATGTGGATATAGCGAAAAATGAAATTAAAAACATCGAATTTGACACTCTTTTAGTGGGTACGAGTATAAATTCCCTGATAATAAACAATGAGGATAAATTAAAATCAGAATTTAATTTATTAGAGGCAGAGTCGTTTAAAAATCATTTTAATCGAGAGGTTGGAAAGAGATTATCACTTCAATTGAAAAAACCTACCGAATTTAATAATCCAGATCTATTACTCATTTATTCATTAAGTTTTACGCAAGTTAACATTGAATTAATAATTCGATCCATTTTTATATACGGGAGATATAACAAGCTAATTCGTGGAATTCCTCAAACTCATTGGCCTTGCAATAAATGTTCAGGGAGAGGGTGCAAGGAATGTAATTTTACTGGGAAGCAGTATTTAACAAGCGTGGAAGAATTAATTACCCCTGAGTTTGTAAGCGAAACCATGGCTATATCTTCAAAATTCCATGGTGCAGGTCGTGAAGATATTGACGTGAGAATGCTCGGAAGTGGGAGACCATTTGTTATAGAATTGCGCAACCCAAAGATTAGAACCATTGATTTGAATAAAATTGAAAAAAGGGTAAATAAAGGCAATAAGAATAAAGTTAGAATTCAGGACTTAAAGTATAGCGAAAAAAAAGAAGTAATAACTCTTAAAGCTGGAGCTGAAAACTCGAGGAAAATATATAAAGCAACTGGTGAAACAAGCGAGAAATTTACAAAAGAAGAATTTGAAAAAAAACTCGAGGTCCTAAAACTTCGAATTGAGAACAAAAAAATTAAGCAACAGACTCCCATTCGAGTTTCTCATCGACGCGCTGACAAGACTAGAAACAAGTCAATTCATAGAGTAGAAGGGAAATTCATAAAAAAGAATTTATTTGAATTCACCATCGAAGTGCAAGGAGGGACATACATAAAGGAGTTGATTCATGGTGACGAAGGGAGAACCGCACCTTCCTTTGCGGAAATCTTTAATACGCCAATGGTGTGTAAAGAATTAGATGTATTAGAGATTATTGGATAAATCACGATGTAATTGTATTTAAAATCAAAAAATTAATAATTCATTATTCATTGAAATACCTAATCTATTCAGTATTATAATAATCTTTTCTAAGGTGAAAATTGTAAATGACTCTTCATAAGGGTTACAGAAATAAATCTCGTCAACGACATAGGAAAAACGTGAGGGATCGCGGTTTAGGATCGATTGAAAAATATTTAATTGACTTTAACGTGAAAGATAAAGTTGATATTATTACTGATCCTTCGCAACATAAACGTGGAATGCCACATCGAAGATATCACGGCAGAACTGGAGAAGTTGTTGGAATTAGAGGACGATGCTATGAAGTTGAAGTCAAGTTGGGCAATTCAAAAAAAACGCTCATCCTTGGAAAAGAGCACCTAAGATTAAATTATGATTATGTTAATAAATAACCAAGGGATTTAAATGTCTGGTAGAAAAATTGGCGAAAGAATGGTTTCCATTCCTGAAGTTAAGGAATTAATGGAAGGTGTTAAAGATAAGGTGTTATTGATCGATTCTGATGAAGGAATGTCTCATTTTCAAGAGATCACATATAATTATGTTAATAAGTATGCAAAAACATCTGCAAAAGTAGCACAAAAAATATTAAAATTGCTAAAAGAGAAATACGAACTAGAAGAGATCTACATGATTAACATCGTTAATATCGATCCAAAGACCGTTCCAGAACTAAGAGTCATCTTGGAAAAATCTCTTACCGGAAAATCCTTAAGCGACGAACAATTGCAAGATATGTTATCGCAAATTGGAGATATTAAATCTTCCTAAACTTGTATTGTAGAATTATTGAATCTTAATCGTTTACACTGAAGAGTTTATATACCATGATGGTTTTAATTTTAATGAAAGCTCAATAGAAATTAGTAATAATAATGGTTATTGAAAAAATAAATAACAAGAAAATTGGTTTGCATGGAGAGAAGAAGTCGAGATCGATACAGAAGGCCACCTCAAAAAAGGCCATATCATCGAGACAGGGGTCCCAAAAAAAAAAAGAAATTTATAAAAAAAACCCGGGAACTCATTATATTAGATATATTACTCCACGGACATCCTGAAGAAACCAGGCCAAGTTGGGCAAAATCCTCACTGGCTCAAGTCATAACTTTTCCAGATTTCGTGCTTTACGAGGTAAAATTGAATAAAGATTCAGATATTAAAGTTCAAGAAAAGGACTTCTACGAAAATTTCTTAAAGGACCACAAGTTAGGAGAAGTTTTGAAAAAAATCGATTATGACGAATTAACTCCCACTTCAAAAGCATTAATTCAACCAATTCTTGAGAAAGAAGTGCTGAATTACGAGGAAGCATTCATCAATTTCTTTAATAACTCGACATCGATAACACCCCGCATGCATTCGTTGAAATTATTGCCAGGAATAGGTCAAAAGCATATGTGGGAGATAATTGAAGCTAGACAGAGACAACCCTTCAATAACTTTCAAGATATTATAGATAGGACGAGTCTTTCGCATCCAGCAAGACAAGTTGCTTTAAGGATAATCAAAGAACTCCAAAGAGAAGGGATAAAATATTATCTCTTTTCGAACACAAAGAAATACGAATGATGAATGAATCCAATGAATAAAAAAGACGTTCAACTCGTATTAAACCGTTTAGATATTAAACCTAAGAAGAATTGGGGTCAAAACTTTTTAATTGATAACAATATAGCATCGAAAATCATTTCGGAGGCAGAAATATCTGATCAAGATACCATTCTAGAAATTGGACCAGGATTAGGTGCAATCACGGAAGACTTAATAAAAAGCGCCAAAAAAGTCTATCTGATTGAAAAAGAATCTAAATTCTGCTCTTACCTTTTAGATAAATTCTCAACATATGATAATGTGGAAATCATTAACGATGACATCTTAAAAGTTGATATACCTCCTCACGATAAGGTTGTTTCCAACATTCCTTACACCATTACGGGACCGATATTAGAAAAAGTCTTTTACACGAGGAAACCTCCCACGGGGATTATTAGTATTGAAAAAAATATTGCAGAACGAATTTTCTTGTCTAATAATTACAAGAACTTTTCTAGAATTAGCGTTACATTTAATTCATTCATGATACCGACAAGAAAATTTGACATTCCCCGAAGATGCTTTTATCCCGCTCCAAAAATAGATGTTACCCTTATTAAAATTGTGCCCAAGGAAAACTTGGATCCATATTTGGAGGAAAATGACTCTAGAAGCATTTTCCTAAAATTTATTGCTGGAATTATGCCCTACAAGAATAAAGACATTGTAAATGCCTTGTTTTTATTCTTTAAATCAAAAAAGAAAGGTAGTTTTTCAAAAGAACAAGTGTTAAATATCTTACAAGAAAGCGATTTTGGAAAAAAGAAACTCTTTAGCTTGAAGATTGAAGAATTTCTCGAATTATGCAAGCTATTT
>Ga0180431_10007399_pt1 | contig 12801 bp, 8 predicted proteins | sample SS_ome_11_FD_132459 | JGI IMG/M metagenome (GOLD analysis project Ga0180431, IMG submission 132459) | Hypersaline lake sediment archaeal communities from the Salton Sea, California, USA - SS_1_MS_1 metaG | ecosystem: Environmental > Aquatic > Non-marine Saline and Alkaline > Hypersaline >... | reverse complement strand
GCCAATAGAAGGCGATGGAGGAGAGATAATCGGAGACGTGGGCCATGCGTCCCACGTCCGCCTTGCACGAAGGGCGACGCTGGCGGGTCTCGAAATCGACCGTTTCCACGCCGCACCCGTCCGTCGTAAAGTAGGTGACACCGTCCTGGAGATCAAAATCGCACGAGGGGGCACGAGCGCCAAGGCGAAAATAGCGCGGGACCGATGCCATGGCCTTGCGCACGAGATGCTCGGGGATCCTGACGATCTGGGTATCGCGATCCACCTGCGCACCGTGGTCGGCAAAGATGGCCAGTGCCCTCTCCGACGGGAAGCGCACGCCCACGTCCTCCAGGATCCGAAGCGTGGCAACTTGAAACTGATCCAGTTGCTCATCGCTGAGGAACTGGAGCCTGTGATTCGTCCGAATGGGTTCGATAGCCGGTCGTTCGACAGACATATTGCTCATCTCCTATGTTAGCCCAGCTATGCTAGACCTCCCCGACCTGCTTGAGTACCTTGTAGGGATCAAAGGCATCCCGCAGCCCATCTCCGATATAGTTGACCGAGATGAGCGCCAAAAAGATCATCAGTCCCGGAAAGATGGCCAGCCAGGGATGTCTGGTCATATGCTGCTGGGCGTTGCCCAACAAGTTGCCCCAGCTCGGTGTGGGCGGCATGATACCAAAACCCAAAAAGCTCAGGCCCGATTCCTCCATGATCGCGTATCCCATCTCTAGCGTGGATTCGACGATGATGGGGCCGATGGCGTTGGGCAGGATGTGGTATAGCACGATCCTCAGGTCCGATGCCCCAATGCTGCGGGCGGCGACGACAAACTCCATCTCGCGGATGATGAGACAGGACGCGCGCACCAGGCGGGCCACCGTCATCCACGAAAGCAAGCCGATCACCAGCGCGATCGTCAGCACGTTGTTCCTCTGGACCAGGGGCAACTCGACCTCGCGCAGGATAGCGCTCAACAGAATCAGGACGAGGAGCGCGGGCAGGGACAGCGCTGCATCGGTGATGCGCATCAGGACATTGTCCACCCACCCCCCAAAGTAGCCTGCCACAGCGCCAACGGGGATGCCGATCAAGAGCGTGATCCCCACCACCATCAGGCCCACAGCCAGAGAAATGCGCCCTCCGTACAAGACACGGGTGAGCAAATCCCGTCCCAGCGGATCGGTTCCGAAAGGATGCTTCCAGGAGGGCGATTCCAACCGGCTGGACAGATCTGACTTTTCAGGGTCATAGGGAGAAAATGCCACCAGGATGACGCTCAACACCAACAAGCTCAGTGTGATCAAACCGGCCACAGCTCCAGGATGGCGACGGAACCGGTGCCAGACCATGGCCACCATGCTCTCGTGGACGCGCGCGCCCGTACCATTGCGGGTCTGGTTCATAGCGCCTCTTTGCTATTCGTAACGGACTCTGGGATCCAGGCAGCCATAGGCGATGTCTGCCAACAGATTGCAAACAACCATCACCCCGGCCCCAATGATCAAGACAGCCATCAACACGGGGTAGTCACGCCTGAGCGCCGCCTGATAGTACAGCCGTCCCATACCGGGCCACGAGAACAGCAGCTCGGCGTAGAGCGACCCGGCGAAAATGTAGGGCACATCCAGCGCGAATATCGTCACCAGTGGGATAGCCGCGTTCTTGAGCGCGTGCCTGTACAGCACCAGCCGCTCAGTAAGGCCCTTGGCTCGCGCCGTGCGGATATAGTCCTGGTGGATCACGTCGAGCATGCTGGAACGCAGGAAACGGGAATACCAGGCAATCCATCCCACCATCCCCATCGTGATAGGTAGAATCAGGTGTCTGACCCGGTCCCAGACCGAAAACTCCTCACCCAGCGTATACATTCCGCCGCTCGGCAGGAAGGGTTTGCCGGTGAACGGGTTTTCCAGCCAGGCGTAAAACACCAGGATCAGGATTAGACCGAGCCAGAACTCGGGTATAGCCTGTCCGATAAATGAAAAGGTCGTCACGACGATATCAAAGAGAGAATACTGCTCTACCGCAGAAATGACGCCGACCGGAATGGCGACGATGGCAACGACGATCAGCGTGACGGTCATCAGGTAGATTGTGTTGGGCAGCCGGTCCGCGACCTCTTTTAGCACTGGCCGGCGGGTCTGGAATGAAAAACCGAAATCCCCCCGCAGGATACCCCGGCGCTCGCCGTAGCTTTCAGCGATCCCATCGCCATCGGCATCAACCCTCATCCAGTCGTTGCCGATCAGCCAGATCACATACTGGAGCGGCAGGGGTTTGTCGAGACCGAACTGGCGCTTAAGAATCTCGGCTTTTTCCGGCCGGATGCGCCGGGATCGACCGTGCCCGGCCAACGGTCCCCCGGGGGCGATGTTGACCAAAGCGAACAGGACGATACTGATCAGGAACAGCATTGGGATAGCCTGTAATAAGCGCCGCACGATGTATCGGCCCATCAGAATGGCCCCTCTGAAAAGTTATGGCGGCCCATACTGCCCTCCAACAAGCAGGTTCGCAGAGGCGACTCGGCGAGTCGCCCCTGCCGAACCTTCTACATACGCCTACTCCACAACCTGCCAGTCGGCCACGTTCCAAGTGTGGATGTCGTTTACCGTCGCCTCCACTCCTTGAAGCCGTGGCGAATAGGCAGCCGCATCAAAAGTTGTGAACAGCAATATCTGAGGCAGCTCCTCGTCCAGGAGCGCCGCCAGCTCGCAGAACATCTCCTGGCGATACTCCTCGTCCAGGTAGTAGGCCTCGTCGATCAGGACGTCTGCATCCTCGTTTATCCAACGGCCGACGTTCCAGCCGTAATCGGGCTCAGCCGCCTCTGAGTAGTAGAAATACCAGATGTGGTCAGTGGGATCGACACCGGGATAGCCGTCATCCCACATGTTGATGTCAAAGTCCCCAGTTTGCTCGATGCCACCGCTCTCATAGTCGGCCCACATCACGGTGCCCTCGACCATACTCAACTCGAGAGCTATGCCAATGTCGCCCAGCATCTCGGCCATCAACTGCTGCGTCAGTTCCAGGTTCTCGCCGTACTCGTAGATCATGCACTCCATCGACATGACGTAGCCATCTTCGGCACCCGTCGTGCAGCCGTGGCACTCCCGAACCCCATCCCCGTCCTCATCGGTCCACCCCGCATCCTCCAGCAATGCCGCGGCCGCGCCGGGGTCGTACTCGGGCTTTGGAACATCGCAGACGTAGGGTGGTCGGAAGAACTCTGTCCACACCGGGCGGGAATAGCCAAGAAAGATCTCCTCCACGATGGTGTCCACATCGATCGCCATACGGATGGCCTGACGCACACGCACGTCAGAGAGGATCGGATGCGGATTCTCGACTGGGTCTACCGACCCCCTGGCCGCCAGGTTGGGGATCACCCGCATCACCCAACGCTCGTTGGGGGCGAAAGAAAGCTCAACGTTGGCCGCGGCCTTGTACTCGTCCGCCGCGGTCTCTGTCGGCCACATCTCAAAGTCGGCATCCCCTTCGATCATCATGGTCTTGACCACCGACTCATCGGGTACAATCTGGGCGATGATCCGGTCGATGTAGGGCTTACCTTCCTCAAAGTAGGTGGGGTTGCGGACGAAACTCAGGTGATCGCCGGTAACCCACTCTTCGAGAATGTAGGGGCCATTGCTCAGCGGGTCGCGGCCGCAGTCCCAGGACACAAAACCCTGGGTGGCATCGCAATAGTGCTCAGGCCAGACCGCAAAGTTCTCGCCGCCGAACTGGATCCGATAGTTTGGATAGACAGTGTTGTAGTGAACGACAAACGAATAGCCGTCAATCTTCTCGATGCTGTCGGTATAGTCAATCCCCTCGGCCCAGGTACCCCCCTCAGGATCAGCGATCGCATCCCAGGTAAAGATCACGTCGTCGGCCGTGACTGGCTCACCGTCGGCCCAGAAGACGTCGTCGCGCATCGTCCAGGTGACGTCCATGGTCCAGGCGTCCTCATCCACCACCACGCCGCCATTGTCAAGCGTGGGCATTTCAGCCGCCATCTCCAGAAAGATCTCACCCTGCGGATCGATGTCGGTCAGAGCCAGCAAAGCCAATTCCATCAGCGTTTGCTCGTAGCCGGTGTCGGTCACCAGGCCGTTGAAGCCTGTTGGGTCCTCCGGGATGAGGATGGTGATACTCGTCTCTTCCGCCATCTCCGGCTCTGCCTCCTCGGCTGGAGCAGGTTCCGCAGGCGCTTCCTCCTCAGCCTCCTCTGCTTCTTCGACGGCTTCTTCGACCGGAGCGGGTTCTGCCGGCTCTTCCTCCTTGCCTGAAGGGGCACAACTGATCAGGCTGGCGACCAAGAACATGACGAGGATCACCAGCGTTAGCGCTTTCAGACTCTTGTTGCTATACATGTTCTCTCCTCCTGTCTGGTGAAGAAACTCTCGCGACAAACCGGGTGCCGCCCTCGCGAACCCATCCCGTTACAGCCATCACTTGCTCTACATATGACCTCCTTTCCGGGCGCCGTCTCTCCGGCGTTGAGCCGGCATTTCACACTGTGCGATGATAGATCAATACACCACAGGACCGCAACAAATTACGGCATCCGTTCCAGATGGGCAGAGCTGCACCTAGCCAGGCCGGCGTACCATCAAGGGCTACGGCTGGGCAGCGACGAGCTGTTTGGCAAGCGACACGGCAGCGATGGCATCCTCGGCATGTCCATCGGCCCCGATCTTTGTCGCCCACCCCTGTGTGACCGGCGCTCCGCCGACCATCACTTTCACACGGTCGCGGAGCCCTGCCTCCCTGAGTGCTTCGATGATCTTTTGCTGCTCCGGCATCGTCGTCGTCAGCAACGCCGAAGCGCCGACGAGCGTCGCATCGGTCTCCTTGACCGCAGCGACGAAATCGGCCGCGGACCGATCGACGCCGATATCGGTGACCTGAAAGCCTCCCGCCGCGAGCATCGTGCCCACCAGCGTCTTGCCGATCTCGTGCAGGTCGCCTTTCACCGTACCCAGAACCACGCGAGCCAGCACATCTCGCCCCTGTTTGCCGACCATGGCCGGTTCCAGAATGGCAAGGGCTGCCTTCATCGCCTCCCCGCCGATGATCAGATCGGGCAAATAGTACTCGCCGCTCGCAAACAACTCGCCGACGCGATTGATGCCTGCGGTGAGCCCCTCGTTGATACAGGCCAGCGGGTCAAGGCCCTGATCCAGCGCCTGCCTGGCCAGCTCGGCCGCGTCCTCCGGCTCTCCGTCAATCACCGCCTGGGCCAACTTGCCCCAGATCTCTTCTCCTGATGACATTGTCCCTCCTTGTGGGTCTCGTTCTGTCCTAGCTACTCAACTCGCGCGCGGCAGCATCCAGAATCACACGCAACTCGGCCCGGGCCAGTTCCGGCAGGGGTTCGGGCTGGTGCTCCGCCAGGATACTCTCGAACCTGGACCTGGCCCGGCTGCGGATACTGGGCACCGGCCCTCCGTCCAGCGGCCGCCGCGGGTGTGTCAGCTCTGGAATCCACGTGGACCGCACGTGCCGTCGCGTGTGCTCCTGCGTCAAAAAGTGCCCCCTGGGACCGACGGCCGCGATCACGTCCAATGCCAACGTCTCGGCGCTCACATCTATTCCCTCGGCCAGAATGCGATGCATGTGATAGATCTCGTCGTCAAAGATGATCTGCTCCGGCACCAACACGGTCGAGGCCTCCAACATCCCCCCGCCAGTGACGATGTCCGCCCCGGCCAGAGGGACCAGCAGCGCGGTGTAGAAGCTGTCCCGGCCCAGTTGCCAGGTAGCGGGCTCAGTCCCCCCCATGCCGAACGCACCGGCCAGCGTGGGGACACCCCAATCGTGGGCCATTTGCACGGCCGCCGCGTTGCACAGGAACTTGGCCGGTATGCCGACGACATAGTCTGCAGACCGCGGATCCATGACCGAGGCCAGGAGCGAGTGAAAGACCGGTGCGCCAGGGGCCACCAGTTGCATCAGCACCATCGCGCTGACCACCTCTGCGTTGCCGATGGCCAGAGCCCCGGCCGGTGTCGCTGGGGCCGTCGCGCCCATGTTGGGCATGGCCATAAAGCCCACCGGGATCCCCGACTCGGCATAGACCATGCCTGCCTCGATGCCGTCTGGATCCTGCCCCAGCGGGGCGATCGTGCAGATCAGGACAGAAAAGGGAGGCCGGTCTCTCATCGTCTCTCGATCCCCGGCAATCACCTCCCCCATGCGCACCGCGTACCGCGCAGGTTTCTCGCCCATGACCGTCTCGGTCTGCACATGCTTGACCGTGTTGTTGAAACTGGCATCCAGCTCGTGCAGTGGGGCCAGGCGCCCATAGTCCCGCGCGCTCACCATCGGCCAGTAGAAAGCCACGGACGAGAGAGAGTCCGCAACCCGCGCCATCTGCGCCACGTCCTCCTTGCAGGATGGACGCCGCTCACCCGTCTTCAAGTCGACCGTCTCGGTCCCGCACCCGTCCGTACCGAAATAGCTGTTCGTGCCGTCCAGGACCAGATCTGTTCCCCCAGCCCGCCCAGACAGCACGTACGAACGCGGCGCGTGGGACAGCGCCTCTGTCACCAGTTCGGGAGACAGGCGCACGATCTGGCTTTCGACATCCACTTGAGCTTTGTGCTCGATAAACACGCGCAGGGCTCGCTCGGAGGGAAAATGGACTCCGACGTGCTCCAGGATGTGCAACGTCGCCGACCTGATCGTCTCAAGCTGGGCAGCAGGGAGTACCTCTAGGTGAAACTGCGGATGGATGGGCTTGATCTCTAGCATCCCCCCTCCCAATAAGGATCCGATCTCTGAGCTCAGGGTCCCAGGTGAAAACTGGACCCGAGATAGCGCCGCACGATGCGCTCCAATTCTGCCTCGACTTTGGCGGGCAACCGGGGTGGATGATCATGTGCCAGGACGTCGTGGGCCTTGCGGCGGCAGATTTGCTCGATCGTCTCGCCCCTGGACTGCCACGTCACGTACGGATCGCGGCTCAAGATGCCGGGCTGCCAGTGCTCGCGAAAGGTGCGTCGGGTGTGTCGCGCCTTTAGGAAATTGCCTCGAGGCGTGTTGGACTTGATTAGCGCCACTTCCTCTTCCAGATCATGAACGTCGATCCTCTGCATCATTCGACGCAACCCGGCGATGAATTCATCGTCCAGGACCATCTGCACGTACGAGATGGACGAACCGGCATCCGTCGCGCCAACGCCATAGATGATATTCGCTCCCTCCAGCAGCAATGGGACGGCAGTGATCGCTTTCTCAAACCCGGCCTGGGCGTCCAGTTCCTTGGCGTCCGACGAGAGGCCGCCGCACATCGACGGTATGCCATAGTGGCGCGCCATCAACGCCGCCCCGCTGTTGATCATCCCCCGCTCCGGCGCACCTAGGGGCAGCAGACCGGTGCGCATATCGAGCACTGCCGATACGCTGCCGTATATCAAGGGCAGACCCGGGTAAAGGACCTGCAGGACGACGATCCACGCCAGGATGTCCGTGTTGATCACGAACAACTCGCCGAGAAGCGTGGCCGGTGCCGAGGCCCCGCCCATGGCCATGCTGAGCAGCGTGATCGGTACGCCGTGCTCGGCCCAACGCAGCAGACAGCGCACGTTCTCCGGCGTGAAATAGCCAGGGCTGATGGGACAGTACAATGTGGCGAAACTGGGGTGCGCGCGAAAGGCATCCTCCCCTCCCGCTACAGCGGCCAGCATCTCCACCGCCGCGTCCACTCGCTCCCAGGAGAGTGTGCGGTGGACCACCGGCTTGGCGGTATGGCACAGCAGCTCGGCAATCTCGACCAGATCGGAGCAATCGCCCTGGTCGGTGGCGGTGACAGTGGGGCGGACGATGTCTACGTGGGGCAGCGCATCCTGCAGAATCACCAGGTCACGCACGTCCTGGCGGGTAGCAGGCCGTCGCACACCGGTATCCAGATCGAACACGTTCACCGGCGTGCCGGCCCCCATGAAACAGGGACTATGGTCAAAAGGCGCGGGCGTCAGGCCGGCCCGGTCATACAGTTTGACGTCGCGCGGCAGACTCGCCATAGCCGCGTCCAGCAGTTCGGGCACCACCCGAACCATCCGCGACTCGCGATCGACCGGGAAACCGGCAGCTGCGAGGCGGACCAGCGCGTCCGGCTCCGGCACGCAAAAGCCCACCTCGCCAAGGATCTCGACTGATTTTTCGTGGACCATTTCAGCGAGGGGATCGGCCATATGGATCTTCAGCCTCACATATGCCTACATTGTCTCGTCCCTCCAGCGCTGGAGGAACATTCGCCAGTGCATCACACCCGGCCAATCGACCTGGTTACATATCTTGCTCTGGACCTTCCAGGGCGATGTGGGGTCGGTGTTTCGCTCGAGGCGGCTCCGCCTCACCCCAACGATACGATAGCTTGTACATCTTGAGGATCGTAAAAGTCTGGGTCCTTTCTACTCCCGGAACCTGTTGCAGGCTCTGGCTGAGGAAGGAGACGAAATGCTCCCTGTCCCTGCAAAAGACCTCGACGAATAGATCGAACTCACCAGAGGCCATAAAGAGGTAGCTGATCTCAGGGAACTGGGCAATTCGGTCGGCTACAGCGTCGACCCGTCCAGCCCCTACCGTGACGCCGATCATCGCGGCTGCGCCCCACCCCAGGAACTGCGGCTCCACGATGGCGACAACCTGCAGCACGCCGCTCTCGGTCAGTCGCTTGACGCGACGGCGGACCGTGCCTTCCGAGATGCCCAGATCAGCAGCGATGTCGGTGAACGGCATACGCCCGTCGTACTGGAGACGGGCGATGATAGCCCGATCAATCCTGTCCATATGCATCAGCTCTTGAGCACGTTCTGGCCCAGACTACCCTACAATAATACCACATTTTCGTAACAAAGTCAAGCAATTATAGCACATATTCGTAGTATTGCGCAATTTTATTACGAAATTCGTAGAGTTTTGGAATGATCGGGGCTCTCAGGAACGCACCCGCTCGCCCTTCGGGTCGTACATCGGGCGCAGAGAAGCACTGGCCGGATAGCGCGCACCCATCACCTCTATCTCGTAACCGCCGCTCTTGACGAAATCAGCGCTCACGCCTTCTTCGTTCTCAACAGAGCCCAGTCCCACCGCCCCGCCCAGCGTATGCCCGTATCCCCCGGAGTTGAGGTAACCAACCAACTCCCCATTCCGGTAGATGGGCTCGCTACCATACAGCAGAGGCTCTGGGTCCTCCAGCAAGAACTGCACGAGACGGTGCTTGAGAACGCCTTCCTCCTTTTGCCTCAAGAGCGCCTCTTTCCCGATAAAGCCTCCGGGCTTTATGAAATCTACCGCAAAGCTCAGACCCACCTCCAGCGGCGTGTCTGTATTGTCGATATCGTAGCCATAGTCACGGTAGGCTTTTTCCAGCCGCAGCGTGTTCAGCGCCTGGAACCCGGCGTGCTTCAATCCCACATCTGCACCCGCTTCCACGAGCGAATCAAAGACGTGGAGCGTAAACTCGGTCGGCACATAGAGTTCCCAGCCCAATTCGCCCACGTACGTAATGCGCAGCGCCTTGACAAGCGCATACCCTATGTCAATCTCTTGCATCGTGAGGTACGGGAAGGCTTTGTTCGACATATCCGCAGTACTAAGGCCGCCAACAAGCTGGCGAGATTTCGGCCCCTGGACGCTGATGATGTTATAACCTGACGTTACGTCGGTGACAAAGACGTGGGCCTCAGGCGGTATGTGATGCTTCAGCCAAGTTAGTACGTGGCGGTGGATCGAGTCCACCAAGACCAAGAAATAGACGTCTTCCGCCAATCGAGTCACCGTCAGGTCCGCCTCGATGGTGCCGCGTTCGTTCAACCACTGGGTGTAGACAATGCGGCCCACCGGCACAGCCACGTTGTTGGCGCAGATACGGTTGAGGACCTCTTCCGCGTCACGGCCCTGGACGAGGAGTTTGGACATGTGGGTCAGATCCATCAATATGACGTCCTCACGCGCAGCCCTATGTTCGGCAGCGGCGTACTCGAACCAATTCTGACGCCCCCACGAGTACTCGACCTTGGGTTCAACCCCTTCCGGCGCGAACCAATCCGGGTACTCCCACCCGACGGATTGACCGAAATAGGCCCCGGCGGCGGCCATGCGGTCGTGCATCGCCGACCGGCGAACGTTGCGCGCCGTCTCGGGCTGGAGATTGGGCCAGCTGATATACTGCCAGCCGAGTAATTCCACCGTCCGGTCATGCAAATACCTGGGGTTGTTCTCAAAGGGCATCATGCGGGCGATGTTGATGTCGCTGACGTCCACCGGCGGCAGGCCGTCAACGATCCATTGCGCCATGACCTGACCAGCGCCGCCACCAAACAAAATGCCCAGCGAGTTGAAACCGGCGGCGACGTAGAAATTCTTCAACTCTGGCGCTTCGCCCATCAGGGGGCCCATATCGGGCGTGAAACTTTCTGGACCGCAAAAGAACGTGTGAATCCCGGTCTCTTTCGAAATCGGGATGCGATCCATTGCCAGTTCCATGTACGGCATCATCCGATCCCAGTCTGCCGCGATCTCGCCAAAGCTAAAGGTTTCAGGAATACCGGCCATTCCCCAGGGCTTGGCTAGTGGCTCAAAAAAGCCGATCATCAGCCCGCCGACCTCTTCGCGGTAATAGGCGAAACGATCAGGATCTTCGACAATGGGCATATCCGGGTGCATTCCGTCTATTGGCTCGGTAACCAGGTAATAGTGCTCTGCGGCGTGCAGTGGCACATTGACGCCCGCCATCTTGCCCAGCTCCCGCGCCCATATGCCGCCGCAGTTGACCACGTATTCCGCCTCGATTTCTCCTCTATCGGTGACCACACCAGTCACCCGCCCCCTCTCTCGCTTGATGCCGGTGACCCTGGTCTCTTCCAGGATGCGTGCTCCACCCATCTTGGCCCCTTTTGCCAGCGCCATCGTGGCATCTACGGGGTTGACGCGGCCATCCTCGGCGGTGTAGAACCCGGCGATGATGTCATCGGTATAGAACAAAGGCCACATCTTCTTGACCTCTGCAGCAGAGATTTCCTCTGTCGAGACGCCATGCCTACGACAGTAGTCGGCCCTCCGTCGGAGGCTACACAAGCGCTCCGGGTTGCTGGCGACCTGCATATAGCCGTTCGCTCTAAAGCCCGTGTCCTGACCGGTTTCCTCTCCGAGCCTCCCAAAGAGATCGCGGGTGTATTTAGCCATGTGCATGTCAGTCTCGCTCGAGAACCCGCTGACGATCAGCCCCGCCGCGTGCCACGTCGTTCCCGCCGTCAATTGCGTGCGCTCCAGCAACACGACATCTCGCCAGCCTAGTTTGGCCAGATGGTAGACGACGCTGCAACCGATCACGCCGCCGCCGATGATCACAACCTGTGCCTGGGTTGGGAAGGACTCTTTCTTTTCAGCCATGTTCTTCACCTCTTGCAAGATCGCACCTATCCCAATTCCTGCTCTGCCGCCTGGAGAATGCGCTTGAATTCTGCCTGCTGCGCTTCGTCCAACGGCTCTGGGTGGTGATTCTCCAGGATCCAATCCGTCTTTTCCCGCGCTACCTCGATGGGGTCTCGGTAGCCGCCCTCCTTACCAGGTTGGTTGACCAGCTCCGAAAGCTGCCACTTGCGCATGTGCTCGCGTGTGTGCTTTTGGGCCAGGAAATGCCCGCGTGGTCCCACTTCTTTGATCACATCCAGCGCGAACTCCTCCGGGCTGACCTCCATGCCGCCCGCGTAAAAGAGTGCCGTGTCATAGGTTTCGCTGTCCAGGACCAGCGCCTCGGGGTAGAGCAGGGTGCAGGTCTCCCGCAACCCCAGGCCGCTGGCCGTCTCTGCTCCACAGAGTGCGCACATCAGCGTGCTGGCGCTCATTCCCAGAGCAGACTCCCAGCCTAGCGCCGGGGCCTCTGTGCCGATGCCGGCCAGCGTGGGCACGCCCCACATGTGGGCCAGTTCCACCCCGGCCAGATAAAACCAACCTGCATCCCAGTCGCCGCCCAAGAAATCTCCCGTCCGGGGGTGCATGATGCCCGGCATCATCGAGTGATAGGTTGGCGCGCCAGGATAGGCCATCTGGATCAGCACCATCGCCGATACCATCTCGGCGTCGGCGACGGCTATCGTCCCGGCGATGGTCGCCGGCGCGGTCGAACCGGCGGTAGCCATAGACATAAAGCCCACCGGCAGACCGGATTCGGCAAAGACCAGCGCGGATTCCAGACCGCCCTTGTCCTGGCCCAACGGCGCGATGGTGCAGACCAACGACGAGAGAGGCGGTCGCTGGCGCATGGTCTCTTCATCCCCAGCGACAACCTGAGTCATCTCGACGGCGTAGCGGGCCGTCTTTTCCCCCATCAACGTCTCGCTCTGCACGTGCTTGATGGTGTTGTTGAACGAGGCGTCCAGTTCGTGCAGCGGTGCTGTCGTCAAAAAGTCTCGAGCGCTGACCATCGGCCAGTAGAAGGCCATAGAGGGGAGATAGTCCGCTATACGCGCCATCTTGCCCACATCGTCCTTTGTCGAATCTCTCCGTCGGTGAGTCACGAAATCAATCGTCTCCGTGCCGCTGCCGTCGGTGGCGCAGTACATGGCCGTTCCGTCGAGCTCCATGTCAAAGGCTGGCGAGCGCGCCCCCATCGTGTAAAAGCGCGGCGCGTGGGACATCGCCTCCAGCACCACGTCGGGCGACAATTTGACGATTTGGGTCTCAAAATCCACCTGCGCCCCGTGCTCGGCGTAGATGTTCAACGCCTTCTTCGAAGGGCAGTGGATGCCCGTCTTTTCCAGAATTTCCAGCGTGGCCGACTTGAGTTGCTCCAACTGC
>Ga0180431_10007396_pt1 | contig 12805 bp, 7 predicted proteins | sample SS_ome_11_FD_132459 | JGI IMG/M metagenome (GOLD analysis project Ga0180431, IMG submission 132459) | Hypersaline lake sediment archaeal communities from the Salton Sea, California, USA - SS_1_MS_1 metaG | ecosystem: Environmental > Aquatic > Non-marine Saline and Alkaline > Hypersaline >... | reverse complement strand
GTTTTATGTCCCGTATGCGGCCATAATAACATCGATCCGGATAACAAGATATGAGATGAATGCCACACCCGTCTTGACTCTCTTTTTCGAACCTGTCCCGTCTGTACCAAGGCTGTACGCCGTGATGTCAAGATATGCAAAGGTTGCGGCAAGGCTGTAGCAGCATACTATTTGCTGTTGGACCGAAAAGAGCAAATTGAGAAACTCAAAGATGAAGACCCTGTTGAAGCTATTGAGCTTCTGGAGACTGTTTTGCAAGAAGGAGTGGAAGATTTTCGGGCAGAAGCTAAACGGCTTATCAAGGAGTTACGCGAAAAGCAGTCTCAGATCAGCCCATTGATTACCAGGGCCGGTAAAGCCGAATCGTCCCATTTGCCGGAACAGGCTATTGAAGTGTGGCAGGAAGTTCTCAACATTGTCCCACGACATCAAGGGGCGGTGGGACAGATACAGAAGCTTGAGGCACTGATAAGTAATTACAAAAAACAATGGGATGAAGCAATAGTCCTGATGGATGAAGCAGAGTTTGTAAATGCCGAGACACTTCTCCAAGATTGCCTGAAGCTTATCCCTGGCCACAAAGAAGTTGAGGAGATGATCGAAACTTGTCAGCGGCGAGCAAAGGAGTACATCGACGCCATCAACCAGGCATCATTGTATATGAAACAAGAATTGTTTCAGGATGCTGATAAGCAGATAAAAAAAGCCTTCCTGCAAGCTCCAAAGGGCAAACAGACCGAGTCTTTGTCAAACCAAATAGACGAGGCATGGGCAGGAAATATGGTCAGGCAGGCAAAGACAGAAATAAAGTCGGCAAATTTCAAAGAGGCTGTGATACTGCTTAATCAGGCTGAAGAACTTTGTCCAACAGCAGAATATCTTGAGGACGGTAAAAATGCCCTGGAGAAAAGCCAAACTGGATATAAAGAGAAAATTGAGTGTAGCAAACAGGCAAAAGAAAGTGCAGATTTGGAAAAGGCCTTAAAAGCTGCTATAGAAGCACAGGAAATCTGCCCGGATTCACAAGAAGCAACAGACTTGGTCTATTTCATTGAAGAACAGCAATACCTTGTTAAGAACCACCGAAAAGAAGCTGAGAATTTTCTTGAACGGGCTGATTTTAAGAAAGCAAGAGAGGAGATTAGCAAAGCCAGAGATTTATGGCAAACCAATGAAGAATTGAAGACTACCAAATCAAAAGTTATCGAAACAGAAAAAAAATACAAAGCGGAAATGCGTTCAGCAGAATCCGCCTTGTCGAGAAAAGATTTTGAAAAAGCTGTGGCTGCCTGCACCAGAGCTTCCAGGCTTTGCCCAGAGTCGGAAGCTCCCAACGCACTGGAAGGCAAAACCAACCATGCAAGAGTTAAAGAGGAAGAAAAACAACGCAAAGTTACACACCATGTTGTTGTTACAGTGAAGTGGGCAGTAATTCTTTTGCCGGGACTTATTGGTATCAGATTACTTGTGTACCCTCATATCATAACAGGCTGCATCACAATTATTCTTGGCATTATAGCTGCTATTGTCAACCAGAAATATAAGACAGAGTTTTATCAGGCTATATTTGGCTGGAAGTTCATTGATAATACTATAAAAGCCACCTGCACTACAATCAGCCTTCTGGCTATTATCTCAGGGATACTGTCTGCCACAGTAGGCTACCTGGCAGCTTTGATTATCCCTCTGTTTGCAGTTATTTATCCGTTTGTCGGTAATGTCGAAGGACCGGTGCGTACTGTAGTGAGGTGGATAATTGTCACTATCCCATGTAGTATTGGGATTTCCATGCTCTGGTACGCTCACTTTATAATTGGCAGCATTGCGATTGCAATTGCCGTCATAGCTACAATTCTAAACCGAAGAAATGGGACCAAACTCTATAATGCTATATCCAGCTGGAAGTTTGCAACCACAGGATCGCAAGCAGCTTTTGTCTTCGCGGGGCTTTTACTTGTAATTTCAGGGGTATTCGGTGTTACGACTACGGTGTTTGCAGCTTTAGTTTTCCCTGCCATTGCCATCATCTGTTCATTTGGCGGCAAATTCAGTGATATTGCTATTAGTTTAACTAAATGGGTCGTTATATCGATGGCCGGCCTTGCTGGGGTTAAACTTCTTTTGTATCCATATTCTACGGCAGGCTGCATTGCAATAGGGGCTTGTTTTTTCGTAGCTATTATTTGCTGCAGAGAGAAGGCAAGGATATACAAATCGATATCTACGTGGGATATTGTTGAAGGCAGATTGCGAGGCCTGTGGATACTGCTCAGTTTATTGCTTCTGATTGCAGGGATGGCTCGTTTTACTTTTTCTTCCTTTTTTGGCAGCAGAGTACAAAATACAGAGCACAGAAGCGTTGCTTCGATGTGTGGTCACTCTCAATGAGGGACGAATATAAAAGAAAAAATGTGTTTTCAAGGATTTCGTGTAAATGAGTGGAGACGCTTCAATTACTACATGTCAAAATTGCGGTGAGACGCTGGAAACAGGCTGGGATACATGCCCAGCTTGTCTTACCCCGACATCTTCCGGGTCGTTTAACTGCCCTAATTGCCAAAGCCCTATTAAGAGTAATTGGAAGGTTTGTCCTGAATGCGATACACCCTTATCCGGTATTGATACACCGCCTGCTCACAAACATTCATCAATAAGCAGGAGTTCCAGTAAGAAACAGATTTATCATTCAATAGAGCAGAAAAAGCCAGGCGAAGGCATTGGATTCGACCTTGAGATACCTATCGCTCCGGGTGATATGCTTGGAGGGAGGTATCGTATTGTCAAGAAGCTTGGAAAAGGCGGTTTCGGGTCAGTTTACCATGTTGATGACACAAATCTTAACAGGCAGGTAGCATTGAAAATTGTGGTAACTGGTGAAGGAAAGGCTAGCCGTGCTACTGAACAACTTATTCATGAGTTTGGCCTCCGTGAAAAGATAAACAACACGAGCCATATAATAAAAGCTCAGGATCCTCGGACATGCGAATACAAGGGATTGTCCTTGGTGCTTTTGCCAATGGAACTGGCAGATGGCGAAAGTATGCGAAAATGGTTACAGCAGAATCAGGATACCGATAAACGACTGAAGGTAGGGCTGGCATTTTTCAAACAGACTTGCCTGGGCATAAAAGCGATCCATGATGCCGGTCTTGTCCATCTGGATATCAAGCCGGAAAATATCATGTTGGTTGGTGGTCAGGCGAAAATAGCAGATTTTGGTATCGGCAGATATGGTGCAAGTCAGTTCACGAACAATCCTGACCAACTGTTGCGTCAGGGAATCGGCACACCGCAGTATATGAGTCCTGAACAGTTTCATGTGGCCAGGCAAATAGATATTGGCCCGGCCAGTGATATCTACAGCTTAGGTATAGTCCTGTTTGAACTATTGGACGGCAATTTACCGTTCGATGGAACTCCTGTCGAACTTAGGGAAAAGCATTTGAAGACGAAACCTAACCGTACACCGAAGCTGGAAAAGTGGTGGCCGATTGTTAATAAGTGTCTTACAAAACAAGCGGAAGACAGATACCTCAAGATTGATCTGTTAATAGCAGATCTGGACCGTGTGGAACAGGGGGTTGTACTTAGCGTTGATGTATCATGTCCTAATTGTGAACATATCAACACTAACCCTGAAGCCAAAATATGCGATAAATGTCAAACCCGTCTTGATTCTCGTTTCCGCCCCTGCCCTATCTGTGACAGAGCGGTACGCCGTGATGTCAAGACATGTAAAGGTTGCGGCAAGGCTGTAGCAGCATACTATTTGCTGCTGGATCGTAAAAAGCAAATTGAGGAACTCAGAGATGAAGACCCTGTTGAAACTATTGAACTTCTGGAGACGGTTTTGCGAGAAGGGGCCGATGATTATCAGGAAGAGGCTATCAAACTGATAAAGGATTTACGTCAGAAGCAATCACAGGTCGGCTCTTTGATCGAAAAAGCCACTAAAGCAGCAGCATCAGCCATGCCGGAACAGGCTCTTGAGGCATGGCGGGAAGTTTTGAATATATTTCCTCGCCACAGAGTTGCGGTCGAAGAAATACAAAGACTCGAAGGACGTATGGGCAGTCTTAACAAACAGTGGCAAGAAGCTGCTGATTTTATGGATGTGGCGGAGTTTGGAAAGGCCGAACAGCTTCTCCTGACTTGTCTGGAAACTAACCCCAATCATAAGGACACTATAGATACACTCAAATCCTGCCGCTTGTGGGCCAAGGAATATGCTGCAGCTTTTGTGCAGGCACAGATATTTTTGAAGAAAAAGTTATTTTGCCAGGCAGAAAACCACATTAAAAAAGCCTTGTCCCAAGCACCGAAGAGTCTGCAGGCCCTCTCTTTATCAAAGAAAATAAATGCGGTATTGGGAAAAACACGTACTTTAATGGAAGAAGGATTATCAGCAATCCGAGCCGCAAGATTTGATGATGCTGATACAAAACTATCTGAGGCTGAGAACCTTTGCCAAGAAATGGAAGAACTCAAAGAAGCTAGAGAATTGCTAATAAAAACGCAGAAAGAATACAACGAGAATATCAGCAATGCGAGTCAGTTCAAGAAGGATAAAAACCTCGAGAAAGCTTTGAAATCAATAACATCTGCTGTAGCAGCATGCCCTGATTCAAAGGAGGCTTCAGAGCTTTTGGTAGATATCGAAAAGAATCAAAACTGTGCTAAACTTTGCCTGACCAGGGCAGAAACTTATAGCAAGGCGGCCCAGTTCGTTGAGGCTGAAGATCAGATTAAAGAGGCTCGGAAAGTATGGCCTAAGTTAGAAAACATAGAGAAAACTGAAGCTAAGATCAGTGCTACAGCGAAAAAATATAAAACTGAGATGTCTGCGGCAAAAAAAGCGTTACGTAGGAAAAGGTTCTCTGACGCTTTGGCTACCTGTAAAAAGGCTTTTGAGCAATGTCCTCAGTCAGCAGAGACGGAATCGTTGGTGGGTAAGATCAACTCTAAACAAGAAGATCGGAAAAAGCATAGAAAAAAGGTTGCGAAGAGAATTAAATGGATGATCATTTTGACAGTGGTGGCGGGAACACTTCTTTTTGCAGTAGCATGGACTAATCAGCAGAAATTAAAGGCAGCTCAACGCAGCTTAGAGTATGGCCAACCAGATATGGCACGACGAACCTTATCAACATATATCTGGTTAGGTATACCAGATACACGCAAGGACGAACTTGAAAAGAAGGTTGATACTGCTGAAATAAAATCATTAATTGTTATTGCTGACCAGAAAATAGAAAAACGAGCTTACAAAAGCGCAATACGTGAGCTGGAATATGCTAAGAAAATTGCCAGAGAGGCTGATGAATTCGAGAGTCGAATGCAGATACTATCTGACATAGAACGAGCAGAATATAGTAAACAGATTATCGCTGCAAAACGGACACATGAGAAGTTGCTTAAAACAGCAGATAAAGGTAGGCTAGATACTTATGGTGGTGAAACGTGGCAAGCTGCTGTCACTGCACTTAAAGATGCAACCTCAGTGGGCAGTAATCTGGAGCAAGCGATTATCTCATACAAACTCGCCACAATTCAACTTTCAATGGCAATTACTAATTCCGAAGAAAAATATTTGGCCGAACAGGAAGAAAAACAGTTGAGAGCTGCTCGGGCCGGCCTTGCTCAAGCGTCCAAGTTGGTAAAAGTTGCGTGGCTGGAGTATTCACTCCAAGTAGGTGGGAATCCAAGAAAAGAATCTGTCAACATAGTAATTTGGCAAAATGGCAAAGCTACCGGTTACCCCGTGTTTAAGAAAGCTTGGGAAGGCTCTAGAAAAATTCTAAACCCGTTTCAGGTAAAATGGTCTCCCGACGGCCGCTATTCAGCAATTTGTTACAGGGATGAGAGAGGTGAGCCCTTTTCTGTTTTATTCGACACCAATAGTAACTCAGTCCGCAACATTGGCAAAGGATATCGAGTACAATGGATAACGTCTGATTTTCTCCTTCTCTATCGAGAAAAACAGTTTTTTTATAAGGGTAGTCAATTGCCTTTTACAAGAAACGGAGCTGCAATCACTGGCCATCATATTACTACAACATTGAATCAGTATACTGGATATTGGACCATGACAAATTATCTTCAGCACCCATGGTATAAGAAAGAACCTTTTGAGTGTTCTCAGCATGAATCTCTTCTCATTTCGCCGAGTGGCAAACTGGCCATGAAACTTTGCAGCATCAGAAATGATAAACAACTGGGCGTAACTGATTGTATTAAGCCAGATTCATACATTGAATGGTTTCAGACGGATGTGCTTGAAACAAGAGTACATGGCAAAAATCCGGAGGTATTGGCAATTAAGATTGTTGATAGTGACATAAACTTTAGAAAACTTGAAAATATATGTTCTGGAATTGTATATCCGTGTGAGATGCGCAGCGGCTTCTCATATTCGGATCGATTTATAGCCCTTCCAATTTATGAAACAAAAGCAAAAAGTGCAGCAAATGGAGGTAAGTATGGCGATTACATTAAAAAACTGGAAACTATTCAAATCTGGGAAAGAAAAAAAGATGATTGGAAGGAATTACAAAAGCTTGATGTTAATATACTGTCCGGCTCTCCCACATCAATTGAAACGATCCTCTGGAATCGCGGAGAAAACTCCCTTTTAATAGGCAGCACTCAATATAAAAGCCAACAACAGATACTCCAGCATATCAACATGGTAAATTTGAAAGAAAAAAAAATAGAATGCACCGTTAAGGGCAGAGAACCTCAATGGATAGATGGCAATTCTTTGTTTGTATATCGCGTATCAGGCGATGTTATATCCCATATAAAAGAAATTCGCATTCACGATATTTTATCGAATACGGACATCTCTCTCCTTGAGATTGGTGAATCATCCCAGCTTATCGACGTGTGGGTTCCTTCAAAAGAATAAGCTTAAGGATTTTTTGTAAATGGGCGAAGAATACTCAAATATGGAATGCCAATGCGGTGAACCACTGGAACTCGACTTTGAAGTTTGCCCCAATTGCGGTAGGTCGGTATCCTTATCATGCCCTAATTGCCAAAAACCTGTTAAGCCAAGCTGGAAAATATGCCCCTGGTGCCAAATACCTTTATCCGGTGAGGCTGATGATATAGCAGAAGAATTAGAGGACACAATTTTTGGTTCCGATACCCTGGAGGAAGATGATCCTCCATTATTAGAACCGGCTGAAATTCTCGAAAAGCTTAATGATGCTATTACCTACTATAATGGCACCGGTGGGGATGTTGACTATGCGATGGCAAAGGAATTGTTCCTGGAATTGGCAGAGTTTGGCGATCCTCTGGGCAAGATGTGGGTTGGCCTATGCCACTACAAAGGATACTGTAATTTCCAAAAAGATACCGAAAAGGCTCAAGAAACTGCTAATGAAGTTATCGAGCAGATAAGACAACTCAGTAATGAAGGGAACAACAACGCTACGTTTTTATTAGGCAATGCTTATGAAAACGGTCTGGGCTTGGACCAGGATTATGAGAAGGCAGCAGAGTTGTATTGCACCGCAGTAGAAGCAGGAAACAGCAATGCTATGATCCATCTCGGTGTAATGTACCAAAACGGCTTAGGTATAGCCAAGGATCACAAAAGGGCTTGGGAGTTGTATCATGATGCTTCAAAAGTTGGAAACCACCTTGCTGTGGAAAAACTTAACTTCATGTACAAAAACAAGCTGGGAATTCCTAAAGACTATTCAACTAAAGCAGAGTGGTATCGCGGGGCCGCAGAAGCGGGAAGCGATAGTGCTATGCTCGACCTTGGTTTCCTGTATGTAAAAGGTTTAGGTGTAAAGCAGGATTATGGAGAAGCGGCAGAATGGCACCGAAAAGCTGCTGAAGCAGGAAACACTGTCGCTATGACTGGCCTTGGTATGATGTACGAAAAGGGCACTGGTGTCGCTCAAGATTATGCAGAGGCGTTAAAGTGGCACCGCAAAGCCGCGATATTTGGAGAAAGTACTTCTATGTTTGCACTTGGTATGTTGTATGAACATGGTTTGGGTGTTGACAAAAATCGGTCTGCGGCTACAGAATGGTACCAACGTGCAGCAGAGGCAGGATGCAAGCCGGCAGCAAAAGCACTGGGTTTCAAATACAGGTGTACTCTGGGGTTGCTTAATAAACTTGAAAAACTCTTAGGCCCCTTTGGCAAGGCCGTGGGGCTGGGTATCAAGATTGCAATAATTGCACTTGTTTTAGGTGGGATAGGATTAGGGGGATATCGTTTCTGGCAATGGCTTTCCGGACCGGTTTGGTTTTGGTGTCTCTGGGCGGCACGTGATGATCAATTGTGGAATATTACAACATTGGTATCATCTGTTATTATAATGATAGGCTGGATCGCATCTGTTGTACGAGGTGGCTTTTTTTCACATTATGATTGGCGTTTAAAACTCGGCGGTACTATTGTTGTGCCACTTGCTATACATCTGCCATACATAATTATTTCTTCAATAATAATGGTGGTCTTGGAATCTTGGCTTGGCTGGAAAGAACCTATGGCTATGGTTACCGCATGTGCAATCTATTTAGGGTTCGCTGTTATTATAATGCTTCTTGGTATTTTCGTCCGAGGTTATGAGTAGAATGCAATTGGGACACTGCGAATACATCCCTTAAATCAATCCTTTTTTGAGGCAATTGATTCCCTATCTCTGCGTGCATCCAATGTCCCAGACGGGACAATGTGAATATTTGTCAGATTAGCCGCTTTGAGTAATTTATTTGCACAGTCCGGGTCTTCCATGCCAACCTTGATTAACATCTTTGAATATTGAGATGATAGTTCCGGCTTTGTCGGCATTGAAAGCCTGATAGCCATATCAGCCACTACTGCTATCAAAATCACTACAAGTAAAATAACAATCCATTTAGCCTTATTTTTTTTCAAAGTGACTCACCCCTTGTATTCTTAAATTTGCTGGGATTGGCTGTGTTACGCCTCGCATCTGCAAAATTTACTAACATAGAATCTTTTTCCCTTGAGCTTGTGTCTTTATTCCTGAAGCCCGTACACTTATCGGCTAGCTTTTTCAGAGCACCCTCGAATCGCGTCGAAAGTTTCCAGCCTGCCTGACCTCCATATCTTGAATTGAAACAACTAACGTGTTCAATGAGTCCGAGTCTTGAAAGTTTTGCTCTGGCCCTTTGCAATATTCGGCGGGATGTGCTGTATTTATTTTCAATATAGACAAGATTGGGTACTATGTTGTCTGCCCACTTGAGTTCGAACAGAATGCAAGCTGCGGCATATTGCTGGTTACGGTTACCAGGAAAGAGCATTTCAATCAGGTCAGAGTAGTCAGAGATTTCCCTGCGATGATTGAAGCTGATTTTTGTATATTGGGCCATTTACTTTTTCACCTCAGTCTTTTTGTGCAAAATATAGGCTTGGCCGCGGGACATTGTGGTCAAGCCTATGTTAAAAAAAGTCGGGTCTGTTTTTATAATTTTCGCTTTGCACCAAGAACTGGGCTATCGTTGGATTTGAGCCCCCGGGAAGGCAGGGTTGTTAGGGAGGTTCGCTGCTCCAGATATGTTTTACTATACGAATCGATGAAATAGTTTCGGAGGGTAAAAAGCTTTACTATTCAGACTCTTTTTGATTAACTCACCCGCTAAGCATTTATCGACGATGTTTGAGCAAATCTACTGGCAGATGTGGATTTCCAACCTTTTTCGCAATTGTTTGTTGTGTGAGATACCATTTAATGCTTTTTATCAAATTTCTTGGACACACGTTTATTAATAACTTTTTCCAAAAATGGATGCTCCTCGCTCAAACTAGTAAAAGTATCTGATTGGTCTAGCAGATTTTTATAGAATTCCGCCCTCTTTTCTGCAAGTTCTCGAATGGTTGAATCTTCGTCAGCTATTTCAGACTCTAATTGAGATGATTTTTGCATGCACCGAATGATCTCGCGCATATGTTCCTTGCCTTTGATTGCAGTTTCGACGCATGACTGCGTGATCTTCTCTATCTTATTCTTAAAACTTGTTTCTGAAATATTCAGTGTTTTTGAGGCGATCACTGTGTTTTCAAGCACCCCCATATATCTGTCCAAATTTATCAGTAGCCGCGCACATTCTTTTAAGGCTCTAGATGGCTTGTTTTCTGAAGGTTGAGGTAGGGGTCTAATGAGAATGCGTTTCAACCGACTCAGCGCTGTCCTGGCACGCGTGACAACAACTGTGACACGAAGTCCGATTGGGATATCTTCTATAGCCATCCAGCCTGAGCCATCACAGAAATCACAGCGAATGACACCAAGACCAAGACATTCCTCACATACCATCTCGTGATTGATGTGCCCGTGGCCTTCGCAATTTTGGCATTTTGAACGTCCTTTCTTACAAAATCCACACGGGTAATGTGCAAAAGCGGTTATAAGTTTCTTTGTCGTTTTCTTTCCTATTACCTTGACAAGTCTTTTTGTGAGGGTGTGGTCTCCTGAAAATATTCCACGTTTTTGCCCCAACATGAAAAGCTTCGCTGCTTCTGTGAAGTCATCATGCTTTAAGTGGGCTATCATTTGCTCTACAACCTGTGGGATATCTGTGCCCACTGGTGTATTGCCTTGCGAAGACTTATTTTCATCCGGTTTGTAGTTTTCTTTTTTATTCAATTTAATCACTTAGTTAACTTTCGCACTTTTTGGGCGACTGATTTTAATGGTTTATAAACAAAAACATATCGACCCGCCGATGTCTTTATTGTTGGACAAACGATTAAGACAGAGGGACCGATATGTATACAGTTATTTCGACATGGACGGATATAATTCAACAGTTTTTTCCAATTTTCACAACTCCTGGTGCTCAGATTTTCTCTCGCTTGATGACCGGCTGGGTTCTGTGTACCGCCCGAAGAACAATAACAGGTATTCTTCCCTTTGCCGATCCGTGCTTTCAGCATGCTCACGATGCCTATCACCGTTTCTTTCCAGATTGTCGTTGGGATATCAAAAAGTTTTGGCAAATACTGACTCTGATGTTGGTCAAACTCTTTTGTCCGACAGGAATTATCACTATTGCTCTGGACGATACACTGTTCCATCACAGTGGCAGAAAAATCAACGGAGCAGGCTATTGGCGGGATGCTGTCCGCTCGACAAAGAAGAGCATTGTCTATGCATGGGGATTGAATTTGGTGGTTCTGACATTGCAAATCCAGCCGCCCTGGGGCGGCGAACCATTGGGGCTGCCTATCAACATGCGATTGCACCGAAAGAACGGCCTTACACTGATAGAATTGGCGGTGGAAATGATAAATCAACTTCACCAATGGTTGCCGGAAAGACGATTTCGGCTGGTTGCAGACGGCTTTTACGCAACGCTGGCCGGAAAACAGATACCTCAAACAAATCTCGTTTCGAGAATACAATGCAACGCAAAGATTTTCGATTTGCCGCCCAAAAGAAGAAAGAAAAAACGAGGCAGACCTCGCAAGAAAGGCAAACGCCTTGCCAATCCGCAAAAGATGACTTCGTATATTCACGATTGGAAACAAATACAGTTTCACCAGAGAGGCAAAACGGCAAAGCGACTGGTTTATACGCGTCAGGTAATATGGTACTGGGTTTCGCATCAGCCGATACTGCTTGTAATAAGCAGAGACCCGCTCGGCAAGGAACGAGACGATTTTCTTTTTACGACCGATTTGACTATGACCGCCACCGAGGTTTTGGAATGCTACAACGACCGATGGGCCATAGAGGACACGTTCAAAAATACAAAACAGTTTCTGGGCGGCCAGCAACCTCAGACGTACAAAGGCCAAGGGCCGGAGCGAGCGGCAGCGTTGAGTCTGTGTCTGTATTCGATGGTCTGGCTGTGGTATCTCAGGCAAAAATCCAGAGTGAGATACTTTTGGGTTCAGCCGTGGTACAGACAGAAAAAAACTCCAAGCTTTGCCGATGCTATGTGTTGCCTGCGTCGAGAGCTTTGGAGCGAAAGAATAAAATATATGTTCGGTAGTTCTGCCGTTCATGATAAAAAATTCGAGTTTTTAATGGAAGCCTTGGCTTCCGCTGCTTAAAACGTTATTAAAAATGCGAAAGTTAACCACTTATACACCCATATTTTATCTTATTTGCTCTTCGGTTCACCTGACCCCCGGTTTTTGTATAAAGGAACAAATGTCTCAATGGTCCATTACAACAATCTCGTTACGGATTTCCCAAAGGCGAAACTGGCGTGCCACTCGTTCGGCCATTTCTTTTTGTGGTAGGCTGGGAACCTTTCCGGATAAAACAATTACTCCACCACTTACAGCTACATGGATTTTTTCATCTTTCAATCCACGGGCCTGAGAAAGTGCTTCCTCTATATCCTGCTCCAGCCTCTTGTCCTCCATTTTGTCAGGTAGATTGACAACGAGAAAATTATTAACATCCTTGACCCCTCTGACTGAACGTGCCACATCCTCTGCCACAATCCGTTCCCATTGACTTCCGACATTCCCATTGAGACTCACGAGACCTGCAGTTACTGAAACGGCGATAGTCTCCTTCGTAATGTCCGCATGACTGTCCAATGCAGCCCCCACATTGTTAGTTATTTCTTTATCAGGTATTGAGCTTGGTGGATTGACGGTTAGTTTGTTGACAACATCTCGACAATCTTCAAAGGAGGATACAAGCTCTTGGGCGGCCAACTTGCGACGGTATGTCTGAACGGAACCTGTGAGGGTAACTATTCTATCGTCAACCGAAACTTCAATCGTCTGGAAAGAGAGCCTTTCATCTCTCAGAATAGCTTGTTTTATAAGTTTGCCTAACTCTTTGTCGGT
>Ga0180431_10007394_pt1 | contig 12807 bp, 10 predicted proteins | sample SS_ome_11_FD_132459 | JGI IMG/M metagenome (GOLD analysis project Ga0180431, IMG submission 132459) | Hypersaline lake sediment archaeal communities from the Salton Sea, California, USA - SS_1_MS_1 metaG | ecosystem: Environmental > Aquatic > Non-marine Saline and Alkaline > Hypersaline >... | reverse complement strand
TCTCGAGCCGCGGCCGCCTGTCGTGACCGTCATGGGTCACGTCGACCACGGCAAGACGTCGCTGCTCGACGCGCTCCGCAAGACCAGTGTCGTTTCCGGAGAAGCCGGCGGTATCACGCAGCATATCGGCGCCTACCAGATCGATCACAACGGCCAGAAGGTCACCTTCATCGACACGCCGGGCCACGCCGCGTTCACGGCGATGCGCGCACGCGGCGCCGAGGTGACCGATGTGGTGGTGCTGGTGGTTGCCGCCGACGATTCGGTGATGCCGCAAACGATCGAAGCCATCCAGCACGCGAAGGCGGCCGGGGTGCAGATGGTCGTTGCGATCAACAAGGTCGACAAGCCGGATGCCGATCCGGCCAAGGTCCGCACGGAACTCCTGCAGCACGAAGTGTTCGTTGAATCGATGGGCGGCGAAATCCTCGACGTCGAAGTGTCGGCGACCAAGGGCACCGGCCTCGACAGGCTGATCGAGGCGATCCTCCTCCAGGCCGAACTCCTCGAGTTGAAGGCGAACCCGAACCGGCCGGCCGAAGGCTCGGTCATCGAGGCGCGGCTCGACAAGGGCCGCGGCCCGGTCGCCACCGTGCTCATCGAGCGCGGAACGCTGCGCATCGGCGATATCGTCGTTGCCGGCTCCGAATGGGGCAAGGTGCGCGCGCTGGTCGACGACCACGGCAAGCAGGTCAAGGACGCCGGACCGGCGACACCGGTCGAGGTCCTCGGCCTTCAGGGCGCGCCGGATGCCGGCGACCGCATCGCGGTGGTGGATTCGGAAGCCCGCGCCCGCGAGATCACCGATTACCGCCAGCGCCAGCAGCGCGAGAAGGCGCAGGCCCGCCGCACCGGCGCCCGCGGCTCGCTCGAGCAGATGATGACGCAGCTGCAGGTTTCCGGCGTCAAGGAATTCCCGCTGGTCATCAAGGGCGACGTCCAGGGTTCGGTCGAAGCCATCGCCGGCGCGCTCGAGAAGCTCGGCACCGACGAGGTCGCCGCCAACATCGTCTATTCGGGCGTCGGCGGCATCACCGAGTCGGACGTCAATCTGGCGCTCACCTCCGAGGCCGCGATCATCGGCTTCAACGTCCGCGCCAACAAGCAGGCGCGCGAGGCGGCCGAACGCGAGGACCTCGACATCCGCTATTACAACGTCATCTACGACCTCGTGGACGACGTGAAGGCGGCGATGTCGGGCCTGCTGACGCCGGAGCGCCGCGAGACGATGCTCGGCAATGCGGAGATCCTCGAGATCTTCAACATCACCAAGGTCGGCAAGGTCGCCGGCTGCCGCGTCACCGACGGCAAGGTGGAGCGCGGTGCGGGCGTCCGCCTCATCCGCGACAACGTCGTCGTCCACGAGGGCAAGCTCTCGACGCTGAAGCGCTTCAAGGACGAGGTGAAGGAAGTCGACTCCGGCCAGGAATGCGGCATGGCCTTCGAGAAGTACGAAGACATGCGCGTCGGCGACGTCATCGAGTGCTACCGGGTCGAGGAGATCGCGCGCTCGCTCTAGCCCGAGCCGCGCGCTCCCAAGCCGGGGATATCGACCATGGCTCGTTCGGAACGAACGCAGGCGCCGCTATCGCAGCGTCAGCTCCGCGTCGGTGAACTCGTGCGCCACGCGATCGCCGACATCCTGATGCGCGGCGACGTGCACGATCCCGACGTCGAGGCGATGACGATCACCATTTCGGAAGTGCGCATGTCGCCCGACCTCAAGCTCGCGACCTGCTACGTCATGCCGCTCGGAAGGGCGGATGCGGCCAAGGCGGCCGCGGCGCTGGAGAGGAACCGCAAGTTCCTGCGCGGCGCTGTCGGCCGCAAGGTCGATCTCCGCTACACACCCGACCTCCGTTTCCGCGTCGACACCAGCTTCGAATCGGGGTCGCGGATCGACGCCCTCCTCCAGTCGGAGAAGGTCCGGCGCGACGTCGAAGGCGACGACGACGATGAGCAATAGAGGCGAGGCGCAACATGGGTGAACGGCGCCGCAAGGGCCGGCCGGTCTCCGGCTGGCTCGTCCTCGACAAGCCGATCGGCATGACGTCGACGCAGGCGGTATCGGCGGTGAAGCGCCTGTTCGGCGCGCAGAAGGCCGGCCATGCCGGCACGCTCGATCCGCTCGCCAGCGGCTGCCTGCCGATTGCCCTTGGCGAGGCGACGAAGGCAATGCCGCAGGTGATGGATGCGCAGAAGCGCTACCGCTTCACGATCGCCTGGGGCGCCGAGACCGACACCGACGACACCGAGGGACGGGCCGTCGCGACGTCCGAGATCCGGCCGGAGCCGGCCGCCATCGAAGAAGCACTCGACGACTTCCTCGGCGCGATCGAGCAGGTGCCGCCGGCGTTCTCGGCGATCAAGATCGACGGCGAACGGGCCTATGACCTCGCGCGCGAGGGCGAGGCGGTGGAGCTGTCGGCGCGGCAGGTGGAGATCCACCGCCTGGAATTCATCGAAACGCCGGACCGCGACCATTCGGTGCTCGAAGTGGAATGCGGCAAGGGCACTTATGTGCGCGCGCTGGCGCGCGACCTCGGCCGCAAGCTCGGTACCCACGGCCATGTCAGCGCCCTTCGCCGCCTCGCTGTCGGACCGTTCGCCGAGCCCGACTTCGTCACGCTCGACGCCCTCCGCGAGACCCAGGCCGAGGACGGCAGCGAGGCGTGCGACGCTCTGCTGGCGCCGGTCGAGACCGCGCTCGGCAGTCTCACCAATGTCTCGCTGCACAGCGGCGATGCGACCCGCGTTCTTCGCGGTCAGGCGGTTCTCATTCGCGGAGCGTCGGTTCCCCCGCCCGGCCCGGCCTATGCCACCGGCGGCGGCCAGCTATTGGCGGTCGGCGAGATCGCGGCCGGATCGTTCCATCCACGGCGCGTCTTCCACCTTTGAAATCGCAGAAAACCGGTATTTCGGCCGGCCCGCGATTTTCGGTAGCAATCTGAGGTCGTTTCCGCCATATTCCGCGCGCCGAGCCGGCATCCCGGCTGCGGCACGGCTTGCCGTATTCACGCTGGACGACATCCCGGCAGGACACGGAGCCAAGCAAGAACCACCGATGAGTATCGTGGGTGGAAGGCCGGCAGTGTGCCGCGGCCTTACGTTTCTCGTTCAAGAAGGACTGTTCGATGTCGATTACGCCCGAGCGCAAGCAAGAGCTGATCAAGGAATACGGTGCCACCGGCACCGATACCGGATCCACCGAGGTGCAGGTGGCGGTTCTGACCACACGGATCACCAACCTCACCGAGCACTTCAAGACCCATACCAAGGACACCCATTCGCGGCGCGGCCTCTTGAGGCTGGTCAGCCGCCGGCGCAGTCTCTTGGACTATCTGAAGAAGCGCGATGAAGCGCGCTACCGCGCACTGATCGAGCGGCTGGGCATCCGCCGCTGACACGACGCGCATACGACATGGCGGCATGGGGCCGCCATGCGACCGACCGCCGGAACCCGAAGCCGAGCCGATGGCAGGATCGCCAGTCTCTTTCTCGACGACCCCCGAGAGAGAGCCTTGCCGTCTTGCCCTCTGCTCCTTCGGGTTTCGCGCATACCGAAGGATGAAATGAGATGTTTGATATCCAACGCGTAGAGATCGAATGGGGCGGCCGCCCGCTGATCCTGGAGACGGGCAAGGTGGCCCGCCAGGCCGACGGCGCCGTCCTTGCGACCTATGGCGAGACCACGGTGCTTGCCACCGTCGTCGGCGCCAAGCAGGAGAAGCCCGGCCAGGACTTCTTCCCGCTGACGGTCAACTACCAGGAAAAGACCTTTGCCGCCGGCAAGATCCCGGGCGGATTCTTCAAGCGTGAGGGACGGCCGACCGAAAAGGAGACGCTGACCTCGCGCCTCATCGACCGCCCGATCCGACCGCTGTTCGCCGCGGGCTACAAGAACGACACGCAGGTCATCATCACCGTGCTATCGCACGACCTTGAGAACGACCCGGACATCGTCGCGATGGTTGCCTCCTCGGCGGCGCTGACGCTTTCCGGCCTCCCCTTCATGGGGCCGATCGGCGGCGCGCGCGTCGGCCTGATCGAGGGCGGCTATGTGCTCAACCCGCAGCTCGACGAGCTGCCGGAATCGAAGCTCGATCTGGTCGTCGCCGGCACCCACGACGCGGTGCTGATGGTGGAATCGGAAGCCCAGGAGCTCTCCGAGGACGAGATGCTCGGCGCCGTCATGTTCGGCCATCAGGGCTATCAGCCGGTGATCGACGCGATCATCGAGCTCGCCGAGCGCGCCGCCAAGGACCCACGGCCGCTGCAGACGGTCGACAACTCCGCGCTCTTCGAGCGGGTCCGCGAGATCGGCGAGAACGACCTTCGGGCCGCATACGCTATTCCGGAGAAGACCGAGCGCCACGATGCGATCAGCGGCGTCAAGCAGCGGATCGTGGAATCGCTTGCCCCGGTCGACGGCGAGGAAGGCCCGAGCGCCCAGCTCGTCGGCGATATGTTCAAGAAGCTCGAGAAGTCGATCGTCCGCGGCGACATTCTCGACAAGGGCATCCGTATCGACGGCCGCGATCTGAAGACCGTGCGCCCGATCTCGTCGGAGGTCGGCATCCTGCCGCGCGCCCATGGCAGCGCCCTCTTCACCCGCGGCGAGACGCAGGCGCTGGCGGTCGCGACGCTCGGCACCGGCGACGACGAGCAGTTCATCGACGCGCTCGAGGGAACCTACAAAGAAACGTTCATGCTGCACTACAATTTCCCGCCCTTCTCGGTCGGCGAGACGGGCCGCATCGGCTCGCCGGGGCGACGCGAGATCGGCCATGGCAAGCTCGCCTGGCGCGCGATCCGGCCGCTGCTGCCGCCGCATCACGAGTTCCCCTACACGCTGCGCATCGTCTCCGAGATCACCGAGTCGAACGGCTCGTCCTCGATGGCGACGGTCTGCGGCACCTCGCTGGCGATGATGGATGCCGGCGTGCCGATGAAGCGCCCGGCCGCAGGCATCGCGATGGGCCTCATCAAGGAAGACGACCGCTTCGCCGTGCTTTCCGACATCCTCGGCGACGAGGACCATCTCGGCGACATGGACTTCAAGGTCGCCGGTTCGGAGATGGGCGTCACCTCGCTGCAGATGGACATCAAGATCACCGGCATCACCGAGGAGATCATGAAGGTCGCGCTGGCGCAGGCCAAGGAAGGCCGGCTCCACATTCTCGGCGAGATGGCGAAGGCGCTGCCGGAGGCCCGCACCGAGCTCGGCGAGTACGCGCCGCGCATCGAGGTCATCAACATCCCGACCGACAAGATCCGCGAAGTGATCGGCTCGGGCGGCAAGGTGATCCGCGAGATCGTCGAGAAGACCGGCGCCAAGGTCGACATCTCCGACGACGGCACGGTCAAGGTCGCCTCGTCCGATCACAAGGCGATCGAGGCGGCGCTCAACTGGATCAAGTCGATCGCGGCCGAGCCTGAGGTCGGGACGATCTATCAGGGCACCGTGGTGAAGGTCGTCGATTTCGGCGCCTTCGTGAACTTCTTCGGCGCCCGCGACGGCCTCGTCCATATCTCGCAGCTGGCACCGCAGCGTGTCGCCAAGACCACCGATGTGGTCAACGAGGGCGACAAGGTGTGGGTGAAGCTCCTCGGCTTCGACGATCGCGGCAAGGTCCGCCTGTCGATGAAGATCGTCGATCAGGAGACCGGTCAGGAGATCGTCGAGGACGCCGACGAGGAGGCGCAGGCCGCGGGCTAACCGCTGTCGGCCTGCCGTTTGGCGGCCTCGAAATAAGGCAACGCTGTGGCCGGCGAGGCGCCCATTCGCCTGCCGGCCGCAGTTCCGCTAAGCTATCGGGGGACACAATTTCGCGCGGGTTGGGCGGCAATTGCTCGCCGTCGGCCCGGAGCCGGCGGTGGGAGAGGAGACGAACCGTATGCCGACCATCGCTCTCGTTGATGACGACCGCAACATTCTGACCTCCGTCTCGATGGCGCTGGAGTCGGAGGGCTATCGCGTCATGACCTACACCGACGGCGCTTCGGCGCTCGACGGCTTCGGCGGCGCCAACCCCGATCTCGCCATTCTCGACATCAAGATGCCGCGCATGGACGGCATGGAGCTCCTGCGCCGACTTCGCCAGAAGTCCGACCTACCGGTCATCTTCCTCACTTCGAAGGACGACGAGATCGACGAGCTCTTCGGCCTCAAGATGGGCGCCGACGATTTCATCAAGAAGCCGTTCTCGCAGCGCCTCCTCGTCGAGCGCGTCCGGGCGGTGCTGCGGCGCGCGGCGAACCGCGAGGCGGTGCCAGGCAAGCCCGGCGATACCTCAAAGCTGCTCGAACGCGGCGGCCTGTCGATGGACCCGGAGCGCCACACCTGCACGTGGAACGGCCAGCCGGTGACGCTGACGGTGACCGAGTTCCTCATCCTTTATTCGCTGGCGCAGCGTCCGGGCGTGGTGAAGAGCCGCAACGCCCTGATGGACGCCGCCTATGATGACCAGGTCTATGTCGACGACCGCACGATCGACAGCCACATCAAGCGGCTGCGCAAGAAGTTCAAATCCGTCGATACCGATTTCGACATGATCGAGACGCTCTACGGCGTCGGCTACCGCTTCAAGGAAGCCTGACACCTGAGCGCCTCGCGGGGGGGCGTAACGACCGCTAGATGACCGCGGGGACCGAGACCGAAGCCTTCGATCATCGCGGCGAGCGGGAGAAGACCCGCCCGCGATCGATCCCGGCTGCGCTGTGGGGCCTGTGGCGGACGATCACCTTCGGCGGCTTTTCGAGCCTCACCCGCCGTATCGTCTTCCTCAATCTCGTCGCGCTGATCGTCCTCGTCGTCGCGATCCTGATCCTCAATCAGCAGCGCGCCAGCCTGATCGACGCCGAAGTCCGCAGCCTCACCGCGCAGGGCGAACTCATCGCCAATTCGATCGCCGCCTCGGCGACGGAAACGCCCGGCCCCGAGCTCTTGCGGCGCGACCCCGAGGCGTTGCCGCCCGATCTCGACGCGGCGGCGGCGTTCCTGGAAAACGTACTGACGCAGGATTATGCGATCGACCCCGTGCGGGCGAGCACGCTGGTCTCCTATCTCTCGACATCGGCCGGGCCGCGCGTTCGCGTCTACGACACCGGCGGCCGCCGCATCGTCGATTCCGATCAGCGCCAGATCATCCGCGAGGATCTGCCGCCGCCGGGCGAAGGCGAGCCTTCGCTGCTGGAACGCATCTGGGACGGCATCACGGCGTGGTTCCGCCGCTCCGACATGCCGATCTATCGCGACGTCGGACCCAATCAGGGACGCGACTATGAGGAAGTGGCCTCCGCGCTTTCGGGCGAGGAATCGACCCTGACGCGCGTCACGCCGGGCGGCGAGCTGATCGTCTCGGTGGCGATTCCGATCAGCGGCTATCAGACCGTCCAGGGCGCGGTCCTGCTGACGACCCGCGAAGGCGACATCGACGACATCATCCGCGAAGAACGGAACGCCATTCTTCGCGTGTTCGCCGTCGCCGCCTCGGTTTCGGTGGTGCTTTCGTTCCTCCTCGCAGGAACGATCGCAGCGCCGCTCCGCCGGCTTTCCGCCGCCGCCGACCGCGTCCGCAAGGGTGTCCGGTCGCGGCCGCAGATCCCGGACTTCTCCGGTCGCGGCGACGAGATCGGCGATCTAAGCCAGTCGCTGCGCGACATGACCAATTCGCTCTACGAGCGGATCGACGCCATCGAGAGCTTCGCGGCGGACGTCGCGCACGAGCTCAAGAACCCGCTGACCTCGCTGCGGAGCGCGGTCGAGACGCTGCCGCTCGCCAAGAACGATGAATCCCGCGATCGCCTCACGGAAATCATCCAGCACGACATCCGCCGGCTCGACCGCCTGATCACCGATATCGCCGACGCCTCGCGCCTCGACGCCGAGCTGGCGCGCCGTGAGGCGGAGGAGGTCGATCTCGCCAAGCTACTGACGGCGCTGGCCGAACTCACCAACGAGACCGGCCACGACGGCGCCGCCCGGGTGGTCGTCGAGATCGAGGACGGAGGACGTGATGTGTTTCGGGTCATGGGGCACGACACGCGGTTGACGCAGGTCTTCACCAACCTTCTCGACAATGCGCGCTCTTTCTCGCCGGAGAACGGCACGGTGCGGATCAGAGCGAAGCGCGTCGGCGACGAGATCGAGGCGATCGTCGAGGACGAGGGGCCGGGCATCAATTCCGACCAGTTCGACCGCATCTTCGACCGTTTCTACACCGACCGGCCGGAAGGCGAATCCTTCGGCCAGAATTCCGGCCTCGGCCTCTCGATCACCCGGCAGATCGTCGAAGCGCATGGCGGCCGCATCTGGGCGGAGAACATCGTCCGCGACGGCTCGTCCGACGTCGCCGGCGCGCGCTTCGTCGTGCGCCTTCAAGCCGTCAAGCGTTGAACGAACCGCCCGATACGGTCCACGCCACCGCGGTGGCGATCGGCGGCCATGGCATCCTCATCCGCGGCGCGGCCGGATCGGGCAAGTCCTCGCTTGCCTTGCGCCTGATGGAGCACCCGGTGATGCCGGCCGCGCTGGTGGCCGACGACCGCGTTGTCCTGGCGCCCGCCGATGGGAGGCTGAAAGCATCGCCGCCCGGCCCGCTCGAGGGCCTGATCGAAGTCCGCGGCGTCGGCGTCATCGCGGTGCCGTTCGTCCCCGAGGCCGCCATCGTGCTCATCGTCGAGCTCCTGCCCGAGGAGGCTTGCGTGCGCCTGCCGGACGAGGCCGAACGGACCACCGACCTCCTCGGGGTGGCCGTGGCGCGGCTGACGGTGCCGATCGGCGATCCGGCCGGCGATGTCCGCGTGCATGCGGCGCTGCGAAACTGGATAGGCGGCTAACCGATTGACGACGCAGAACCGGCGGCCGCCGGGCTTGCCATTGCCGACGGTTCAATCGAGAGTACGGCCCGGTCGCCTCCGCGACGGCACCGAAGAATAAGAACCACTTGGCGCCGGCAGCATGATCGGAATTGTCATCGTTACCCATGGTCGGCTCGCGACCGAGTTCCGCGCGGCCGTGGAGCATGTCGTCGGCGAGCAGGAGGCGATGGAGGCGGTGACGATCGGCCCCGAGGACGACATGGACCAGCGCCGCCGCGACATCGTCGAGGCGATCGCCAAGGTCGACCGTGGCAACGGCGTTATCATCCTCACCGACATGTTCGGCGGAACGCCCTGCAATCTCGCCATTTCGGTGATGGAAGCCGGCCGTGTCGAGGTGATCGCAGGGCTCAACCTGCCGATGCTGATCAAGGCGGTGCGCGTCCGTGGCGAGACGACGCTCGAAGAGGCCGTCAACACATCCGCCGATGCCGGCCGCAAATATGTGAGCGTCGCCAGCCAGGTCCTCGCCGGGATATGAGCGCGGAACCACCCGAGGCGCCCGAGCCGCGGGAGATCGCGATCGTCAACAAGCGCGGCCTCCATGCCCGCGCAGCAGCCAAATTCGTCCAGACCGTCGAGCGCTTCGACGCCAATGTGACCGTCGTCCGGGACGGCCATAGCGTCGGCGGCGATTCCATCATGGGGCTGATGATGCTCGCCGCCGCGCCCGGCACCAGCGTGATGGTGGCAGCGAGCGGGCGGGAGGCGCGCGAGGCGCTCGACGCCATCGAGGCGCTGCTGAAATCGGGATTCGGCGAGGACGAGTAGAGGCTTAGGCCGATTTCCCGGCCGCGGTTGCCGCAGCGCCGCCGGATCGGTATTGTTGCCGCGATCCAATCATCCAATGCTGAGCGCATGACTTGTGGCCGCCAGGCCGCGTAAGCGGTCCGGACCCGCGCCTTTGTTTGTTCAACGCGCCCGCACGTCCCAACCAGGAGAATGCACCAACATGTCTTCCGTCACTACGGTCAAATCGCAGCATGAAGGCGCCGACTACGTCGTCAAGGACATTGCCCTCGCCGACTGGGGCCGCAAGGAAATCGAAATCGCCGAGACCGAAATGCCCGGCCTCGTCGCGGTCCGCGAGGAATACGGCTCGCAGCAGCCCCTGAAGGGCGCGCGCATTGCCGGCTCGCTGCACATGACCATCCAGACGGCGGTGCTGATCGAGACGCTGGCGGCGCTCGGCGCCGACATCCGCTGGGCCTCGTGCAACATCTACTCGACCCAGGATCACGCCGCGGCAGCGATCGCCGATGGCGGCACGCCCGTCTTCGCCGTCAAGGGCGAGACGCTGGAGGAGTATTGGAGCTATATTCGCCGCATCTTCGAGTGGTCGGACGGCGGCACGCCGAACATGATCCTCGACGATGGCGGCGACGCCACGCTGTTCATCATCCTCGGCGCCCGCGCCGAAACCGGCGATACGGCGTTCCTCGACAAGGCCGAGAACGAGGAGGAGGAAGTCCTCTTCGCGCTGATCAAGCGGACGCTCACCGAGAAGCCCGGCTGGTTCTCCGAGGTCGCCAAGAACATCCAGGGCGTCACGGAGGAGACGACCACCGGCGTTCACCGCCTCTACGAGATGCAGAAGGCCGGCACGCTTCCCTTCCCGGCGATCAACGTCAACGACTCCGTCACCAAGTCGAAATTCGACAATCTCTATGGCTGCCGCGAGAGCCTGGTCGACGGCATCCGCCGCGCCACCGACGTAATGATGGCCGGCAAGATCGCGATGGTCGCCGGCTATGGGGATGTCGGCAAGGGTTCGGCCGCAGGCCTTCGCAATGCCGGCTGCCGCGTCATGGTCTCGGAAATCGATCCGATCTGCGCGTTGCAGGCCGCGATGGAAGGCTATGAGGTCGTGACGATGGAAGAGGCGGCGCCTCAGGCCGACATCTTCGTCACCGCCACCGGCAATGTCGACGTCATCACCGCCGACCATATGCGGGCGATGAAGGATCGCGCGATTGTCTGCAATATCGGCCATTTCGATTCCGAGATTCAGGTCGCGGCGCTGAAGAATTACAAGTGGACAAACATCAAGCCGCAGGTCGACGAGATCGAATTCCCCGACGGCACGCACATCATCCTCCTGTCGGAAGGCCGTCTGGTGAACCTCGGCAACGCCATGGGCCATCCGAGCTTCGTGATGTCGAACTCCTTCACCAACCAGGTGCTGGCGCAGATCGAGCTCTACACGCGGCCCGACGCCTACGAGAACAAGGTCTACGTGCTGCCGAAGCATCTCGACGAGCGGGTTGCGGCGCTGCATCTGGAGAAGATCGGTGTCCATCTCACCAAGCTCTCCGACAAGCAGTCGACCTACATCAACGTGCCGAGCGAAGGTCCGTTCAAGCCGGACCACTACCGCTACTAGGCAGCGTTATCCCGTGTTCGTGGACCCCGCCCAAGGGCGGGGTTCATGCCGATTCGCGGAACGGCTAAAGTGAACTGATTCGCGGTCTGCCGTGTCGCGTCGGGCGATGGCCGCGAGTTACGTCCACGATAATGGCGGGGGCCGGACTCGTTGCTTCGGCGACACGCGAAGAGTCGAGCATTCGACGCGAAACACACCGCGGTACTGACGGCATCGGTGGCCCTGGTCACCCTTTCCGCGAGCGAGGCGTCGGCGCAATCGCCCGGATCGTCAGGGCTTGGCGCGGGCGAGGTGATCATGCTCGCCGCGCTGGTCGGAACCGTCGCCTTTGCCGTCATCAGCGCCATCGCCCTCAACCGCACGCGTTCGCGGGTCGAGGCAGAGAACGCCCGGCTGACGGAGGAGAACCGTTCCCTCCGCGCCAGCGCCGATCGGGCGGAAAGCCTCATCAACGCCGATGACGAACGCATCGTCGTCTGGGAGGAGCGCGGCTCCGGCCCGATCGTCCTCGGCGAGATCCCCGCAACCCGAGGCGTCCCCGCCGATCGCGCCGCCTTTGTCGGCTTCGGTGCCTGGCTCGACCCGGCGTCGGCATCCCAGCTCGACCGCGCGGTCGACGCGCTCCGCCGCAGCGGACATGCCTTCACGCTGGCGCTTAAGGCGCAGTCGGGCGCCGATCTCGAAGCGCGCGGCCGCACCGTCGGTGGGCGCGCCGTGGTGCGCTTCCGCATTCTCGGCGGCGACCGGCTGGCGCTCGCGGCGCTGCAGATCAAGCACAGGGCGCAGAGCGCTGAGCTCGACGCCATCCGCGGTGCGCTGGAGGGCGCGCGGCTGCCGACCTGGATCCGGGATGCCGACGGCAAGCTCGTCTGGGTCAACCAGGCCTATCGCGAGGTCGTCGAGGCGGACGGCGATCCCGGCGCCGCCCTCACCGCCGAGCTCGTCGATGAGGCCGGTCGGGCGGCAATCGTACAGGGGCACAAGACGGAGCCGGTCTTCCACCAGAGGATGAGCGTGGTCTCGGCCGGGAACCGCCTCGTCTTCGATATCGTCGACGTCGTCACCGGTTCGGGCAGCGCCGGCGTTGCCATCGACGCCACCAAGGTCGAGGCGTCCGAGGCGCAGCTCAAGCGCGTCATCGAGTTCCACGCCAGAACGCTCGACCAGCTGGCGACCGCCGTCGCAATCTTCGGGCCGGACCGCCGGCTGCGTTCCTACAATGCCGCCTATGCCGCGCTCTTCAGTCTCGATCCGCAGCTGCTCGAATCGATGCCGGAGGAAGGCGTCATCCTCGACCAGCTGCGTGCCGCCCGTAAACTGCCCGAGCAGGCCGATTTCCGCAGCTGGAAGAACGAGATGCAGTCGGCCTATCGGGCCGTGGAAGCGCGCGAATATATGTGGCACCTGCCGGAGGGTCAGACCCTTCGCGTTATTGCGAACCCGCACCCCGACGGCGGCGTCACCTGGGTCTATGAGAACGTGACCGAGCGGCTGGATCTCGAGACCCGCTACAACTCCCTGATCCGCGTTCAGGGCGAGAC
>Ga0180431_10007393_pt1 | contig 12808 bp, 9 predicted proteins | sample SS_ome_11_FD_132459 | JGI IMG/M metagenome (GOLD analysis project Ga0180431, IMG submission 132459) | Hypersaline lake sediment archaeal communities from the Salton Sea, California, USA - SS_1_MS_1 metaG | ecosystem: Environmental > Aquatic > Non-marine Saline and Alkaline > Hypersaline >... | reverse complement strand
GGCACGGGAGATCTGAGTGATCTCGCGATAGCTGAGAGCGGTGATGGACACAGATCCACTTGACCGGAGCTGACTTGAGGAGGCCAGCATCCAACTGGGGCCGGCTTCTCTCGGACGTGGACGAACGGGACGTTGGAAGGAACGAGCGACTAGGATATGAGCGTGGATGAAAACCAGGACGTAAAGAGAGCGTACGCAGAAGCCTTGAAGGCTCGGCAGACTCGTAGAGACAGGTTCACAACGGAATCGGGTCTGCCCTTGAAGGCGGTTTATGGGCCGGATGAGCTCGAGGAGCTTGACTTCGATTTCGTGAAGGACCTCAGCTATCCCGGGTTTCCGCCGTATACGCGGGGCATCGATCCCGCGATGTACCGGGACGACTTCTGGATTATGGGGCAGTACTCCGGTTTTGGTTCGGCGGACGAGGCTAACGAGCGCTACAAGATGCTCCTTGCTCAGGGCCAAACAGGGTTCTCGGTGGCTCTGGACCTGCCGACCCAGATGGGCTACGACGCTGACCATCCCTTGGTGGAGGGGGAGGTCGGCAAGGTCGGGGTCCACCTGGGATCCCTGGCCGACATGGAGCGGCTGTTCGAAGGCATTGCCCTGGAGAAGGTGCGGCAGATTCGAACGACGGCCAACGCCATAGGTCCGGTCTTCCTGGCTTTCTGCGTGGCCGCCTTCGAGAAACGGGGTATCGCGCCTGGCAATGTGCGTATCTTCATACAGAATGACGTGCTCAAAGAGTACATCGCTCGGGGAACGTACATCTTTCCGCCGAAGGAGTCTGTCAAGCTCTCCACAGATGTGATTGAGTACTGCGCCGAACACCTCCCGTCCTGGGTGCCGCTGGCCGTCAGCGGCTACCACATCAGGGATAGCGGGAGCACCGCCGCGCAAGAGCTGGGCTTCACCTTCGCTAATGCGATTGCCTACATCGAGAGCGCCCTGGAGAGAGGCCTGAGCATCGATGCTTTCGCCCCGCAGCTCTTCACATTCTTGGGCGCGAGCATCGACTTCCTTGAAGAGGTCGCCAAGTTCCGCGTCGCGCGTCGATTGTGGGCCCGGCTCTTGGAGGACGAGTACGGTGCACAGGACCCGGAGTCGAAGAAGCTGCGGATCTTTGCCTACACGCTCGGCGGGAATCTGGTGGCTCCACAGCCGCTCAACAACATCGTGCGGGTCACCGTGGAGACGTTGGCCGCGGTGCTGGGGGGGGTACAGACCATCGCCACATCGTCTTATGATGAGGCATACTGCCTTCCCTCCGACGAAGCAGTCACCGTGGCACTGCGAACGCAGCAGATTATCGCTCACGAGACGGGCGTCACGAGCCTGGTAGATGCTCTGGGAGGGTCATACGCCCTGGAGGACCTGACGGTGCGGCTGGAGCAGGAGGTCCGAGACATCCTTGAGCAGGTAGACGTGCTCGGGGGGGCGGCGGCGTGTATCGAGAGAGGTTACTTCCAGAGGAAACTGTCGGATGCGGCCTATCGTCGTCGAAAAGCTATAGAAGAGGGTGACAAGGTGATGGTTGGGCTCAACCGATATCAGGATGAGGACGAGGAAGTCAGCATCCCGGTGTTTCAGGTGGATCCAGACACGGAGCGCCGCCAGGTCCAGAGGTTGCAGGAGGTTCGGGAGACGCGTGATTCGGAGGCCGTAGGAAGCGCGCTGGCGGCTGTGAAAGACGCAGCTGAACAGGGCGAGAATATCATCCCGGCGACCATCGAGGCGGCCAAGGCCTACGCGACACTTGGGGAGATATGCGATGTGCTTCGGGATGTCTACGGCGTGTATCATCCCAGCACCATTGTCTAGCAGCGTGCTCACAGCAGGGGAGGAACGAGAGAATGGCTGAAGCGGTGGTGGTGGAAGCCGTACGCACTCCGTCTGGGAAGCGGAAAGGGCGGCTGGCTGAATATCACCCAACGGAATTGGGCGCGGCCGTGTTGAGTGAGGTGGTGCGACGGGTGGGGATCGAGCCCTCGCAGGTAGATGACATCGTCATGGGCTGCGCCCTCCAAGCCGGTGACCAGGGACTTAACGTGGCCCGGAATTCGGCTCTCCTGGCCGGTTTCCCCGTGGAGGTCCCTGCCACGACCGTGGACCGCCAGTGCGGTTCAGGGCAGCAGGCCATACACTTCGCGGAGAACCTGGTCAGGTCGGGTGTGTGCGATATCGTCATCGCCGGCGGTGTCGAGTCGATGAACCGGGTTCCGTTGGGCAGCACGCGAAGTATCAACGGGGAGGGCTATCCTTTCACCGAAGAGCTTCTGGACAGGTATCCGATCACCAACATGGGCCGGTCGGCCGAGATGATCGCGGAGCGATGGGGGCTGACGCGAGGGGAGCTTGATGCCTTCAGCCTCCGCAGTCATGAACTTGCTCATCTTGCGACGCAGAAAGGGCACTTTCGACGGGAGATCCTCCCGTTGGAGGTGGCGGGAGACGACGGCCCGGAAATGCTCGGGGTCGACGAGACCATTCGTCCGCAGACCAGCTTGGAGAAGCTTGCCGGGCTCAGCCCCGCGTTCAAGGAGGATGGCGTTGTCACCGCGGGCAGCTCGAGCCCCATCTCGGACGGAGCGGCGGCCCTGCTGGTCATGTCGCGCGAGAAGGCGGAGGCCCTGGGCATAAGACCCCGGCTTCGTCTCCTGGAGCAGGTTGTCGTTGGTGTGGATCCAGTCATCGCGCTCACCGGCCCCATCCCCGCGACCAGGAAGATCCTTGAGAAGGCTGGGATGGACCTGGCGGATATCGATCTGTTTGAGGTGAATGAAGCGTTCGCGTCGGTTGTCCTGGCGTGGGAGCGGGAGATCGAACCCGACATGGACAAGGTCAATGCGAACGGGGGGGCGATTGCCATTGGCCATCCCCTGGGAGCGAGCGGCGCTCGGATCATGACGACGCTCCTGCACGAGTTGGAGCGCAGAGATGGAACGCTGGGGCTGCAGACGATGTGCTGCTTTGGCGGGCTCGGGATCGCGACGATTGTGGAGCGGATCGGGTAGGCCATGGAGCGAGGATTGCCCATTTCACGAGGCATCCTCAGCAGTGGAAAGACGACGTTGGTCCAGGGAGTACCGCATTGGAGGCCCTGGACCCTGTGTTAAGCAGGTCGGAGGTGGGGATGCGCTACGACGAAATCGTTGATAAGGGTCTTGCTATTATGCGTGAGGCCGGTATTGAGCACTGGCTGAACCTGGGGGCGGAAACACAGTCCCAGAACCGGCTCAATAGGGAGTACATGGACTCCCTGACGTTCGAGATGCGTCTCTTAGGCGATGGGAAGTGGGCCGACACCCGCACAGAGTTCTTCGGTGTCGAGCTGCCGGCCCCCATCATGCCGGCAGCCCTGACCGTGAGCCGTGTGATCAACAAGCTATCGCGGTGGGAGGACCCCTGGCTGGAGCTCTTCGCTTCCGGTGTGGCCGAGGCGGGCTCGATCATGTGGTTGGGAATGGGCACCACGTACGAGCTGCAGCGCGTCTTAGACCAGGGGGCGCCTGTGGTGAAGATCGTGAAGCCTCTGCAGGACAACGACGCCGTGCTCCACCGGATACAGGATGCCGAGGAGCGCGGGGCTTTGGCCGTCGGCATCGATATCGATGCCATGTACCTTGAGAAAGCCTTTGATGAGAAGCCCGGTCCACCTTTCCTCGGGCCGAAGAGCCTCGATGAGATCAAGATGTTCCGTGATGCGACAAGCTTACCGTTCGTCCTGAAGGGCGTGCTCAGCGTTCAGGATGCCCAGATTGGTCGGGATGAGGTCGGTGCGGATTGTATCGTGGTCTCAAATCACGGAGGAGAGGCGATAGACTATTCCGTGCCAATTCTGAAGGTACTGCCGGAGATCAGGGCTGCTGTGCCGGATATGACGATTCTGGTGGACAGCGGACTCAAGAGGGGAACCGATGTGCTTAAGGCCCTGGCTCTGGGTGCGGATGGGGCCTGTTTCGGCAACCTGCTGCTGTTGGCCTTCGTCGCTGACGGCGCTGAAGGCGTGGCGGCGATGCTGACGAACCTGCAGGACCAACTACGGAGGGACATGTCGATCACGGGCTGCAAGAGCGTCGATGGCATTGATTCCGGGATCATCCGGCCGCTCTGAGCTGGCGGCTGCCTTGGTTGCGGGACCGAGAAGCGCGTGAACGCGGCAGGAACTCTCGGAATCTAGAGGAGACAGGGATGAAACACTTGGACGAGCTGAAGGCCCGCTTGCGGGAGATTCACCGTCTTCAGTCGGCAGCCCAGCTACTGGGCTGGGATCAGCGCACATACATGCCGCCCTGTGGGGCGGAGGCGCGGGCGCGCCAGATAGCCATGCTGGAGCGTCTGGCCCACGAGAAGTTCACCGACCCCGCTGTGGGGCAGTTGCTTGAGGAGTTGCAGGGGTATGAGGAGAGCCTGCCCTACGATTCAGACGAGGCCAGTCTGGTCCGTGTGACGCGACGGGACTACGAACGCGCCGCTCGGATTCCCGCGGAGTTCAAGACCGAGTATGACGAGAATGCGGCGACGACCTATCACGTGTGGACGCGGGCGCGGGCTGAGGATGATTTCGCCGCCGTGGAGCCCTATCTGGAGAGGACGCTGGATCTGAGTCGCAAGTACGCTGAGTTCTTCCCGGAAGCGGACCACGTGATCGATCCGCTGGTGGCCATGTCCGATGAGGGCATCACCGGCGCCTTCCTGCGGGATCTGTTTGGCGAGCTCAGGCGTCATCTGGAACCTCTGGTCGAGTCCATTGAGGAGCGACAACCGCCGGAGCGCAGCTTCATGGGCCAGCGGTTTCCTGCCGAAAGCCAGCTGGGTTTCGGGCTCCAGGTGGCTGAACGGCTCGGCTACGATCTGGCACGCGGTCGTCAGGATCTGAGCGATCACCCCATCACCACCATGATTGCGCTGGACGATGTGCGCATTACGACGCGCGTCAACGAAAATGATCTGACCGGCGCCCTCTTCGGTACGATCCACGAGACCGGACATGCCCTGTATACGCAGAATATCCGCAAGGAACTGGAGGGGCTGCCCATTGGACGGGGGGCTACTGCTGGCGTCCACGAGAGTCAGTCCCGACTCTGGGAGAACCTGGTCGGGCGGAGCAGACCGTTCTGGGAGTATTGGTATCCCCGACTGCAGGCTCTCTTCCCGGAGCAGTTGGGAGACGTCGCCCTGGACGCATTCTACCGTGCCCTTAACGTGGTGGAGCCGGGGCTGTACCGGGTTGGAGCTGACGAGGTGACGTACAGCCTTCACTGTGCGGTGCGCTTCGAGTTGGAGATGGACCTCCTCGAGGGGCGGGTTGCCGTCAGCGATCTGCCCCGCGTGTGGCGCGAGAGGCATGTGGAAACCTTCGGTCTTGCTCCGTCCAACGATCGCGAGGGGGTGCTGCAGGAGATGAACTGGTACTGCGGGCGCATCGGAGGCATGTACCAGCACTTTACTCTGGGAAACATTATGAGTGCCATGTGGTTCGAGAGTGCCCTTGAGGCCCATCCAGAGCTTGAGGCGGAGATGGCTGAGGGCAGATTCGAGACGCTGTTGAACTGGCTGGCGAAGAATGTGCATACACACGGGCGCAAGTTCACGATTCCGGAGCTGGTTGAGCGAGCCGTAGGGAAGGAAGTGAGTGCGGAGCCCTACATCAGCTACCTCAAGACGAAGTACAGTCAGCTTTACGGCCTGTCATCCGCTTGATACTAGAGGCAAAGAAAAGGAGAATATGATGTTGGACTTCGCCGGACGTCTGGAAACAGTGCGGTCGCGAATGGAAGAGGCGAACATCGGGCTGATGTTCCTCCGGCCTGGGGCAAACCTGTTCTATCTCACGGGCATCCCTCATCGCGATGATTATCGAACCGACCACAATGCCTATGGTGACTGGGCGGTCGGTGGCTACGTCGGCCCCGAGGACGTCATCTTGACTGCCCCGCGCATGGGCGGCCAATACTATAAGAAGAACGCGGAGGGCAAGCCGTGGTTCAAGGACGTACGCATCATAGATGAATCAGAAGATCCCCTGGACGTGATGCGCGAGGTTGTGGAAAGCTTCGCGCTGAATGGAATGAATCTAGCTCTGGAGGATCATGCCTGGGCCGAGAGCACGCTGGCCTTCCGTGCCTTGCTGCCCGATGTTGAGTTTACCACGGCCTCCGACCTCATCGCGCCTATGCGGATGATCAAGAGCGATGTGGAGGTCGAGCTGATGCGCCAGTCCGGGCGTGTCGTTCACGGGGCTTTCGAGAAGGCCCTGGCGAAACTGAAGCTGGGGGTGACACCCTGGGATGTGGAGAATGAGATTGACTACCATCTCAGTACCATGGGGGGCAGCTTCAACTCGTTCCCCACGAACGTGATGTTCACGAACCCGAATAAGGACCCCTCCCTTTCGTTGAACAAGACCGAGAGGCGTCTGGAGCCCGGTGACGCGATCACCTTTGACTTCGGCTGCATCTTCAAGGGATATGCATCCGATTTTGGTCGGACGGCATTTGCGGGTGAGCCGTCAGAGGAGTACCGGCGGATGCACGAATTGGTCCTCGCCGCCCAGGCCGAGGCGATGGCGGCTATGAAGGCCGGCGAGATTACGGCTGCTCAGGCTAACGCCGCTGCGCGTCAAGTGATGGAGGAAGGTGGCTACGGGCCGGAGTTCAGTCACCGGTTGGGCCACGGGATTGGCGTGACCGTGCACGAGCGGCCGTTCTTGGACGTGATGGACGATACCGTGTTGAGGGAGAACATGGCGTTCACCGTGGAGCCGAGCATTCGAATAGACGGTGGCTATCACAACCGCGTCGAGGACGTGGTCCTGGTGACCGAGACAGGTGGGGTTTCGTTGTACGAGACGGATCACCGTCTTTACATCGTCAGCTAGCCTTTGCGCTGTGACTTTGGGAGAGGCGATGGGCGAAGACGTCGAAGTCTCTGACGGGGACGGAGGATAGCGATATGGAGTCGAAGCTCAAAGAACTCAAAGCCCGTCTGCTTGAGGTGTACGATCTTGAGGCTGTCTCAAGCGTTCTGCAGTGGGATCAGGCGACGTACATGCCCGCTGGTGGCACGCGGGCGAGGGCGCAGCAGATTCGGGCAGTGCGCCAGCTGGCCCACGACAAGTTCACGGATGTTGCTGTGGGCCGGCTTCTGGATGAACTGAGGACCCTCGAGCAGGACTTGCCTTATGATTCCGATGATGCCAGCCTGATTCGGATCACCCGTGAGGACTATGAGAGAGCCATTCGTGTTCCCACGGACTTCATGGGTGATTTCCACAGTCACGTGGCCGAGTCGTATCAGGAGTGGACCAGGGCCCGACCGGCCGATGACTTCGAAGCTATGGTTCCTTACCTGGAGAGGATGGTGGAGTTCAGCCGCGATTTCGCCGATTTCTTTCCTGGATACGAGAGCGTAGCTGATCCACTGATCGATTACTTCGCCGACGAAGGATACAAGGCGTCGGAGGTTCAGGCCATCTTCGCTGACCTGCGCGAGCAGCTTGTCCCGATGGCCGAGGCGATAGCGGATAGCGTGGAACCCGAGGACGAGTTCCTCTACCGTCACTTTCCGAAGGAGGAGCAGCTGGCCTTCGGGCTGGAGGTGGTGAAGCGATTTGGCTACGATCTGGAGCGGGGACGTCAGGATCTCACGCATCACCCGTTCACGACGACCTTTTCCACCGGTGACGTACGGATTACCACACGCGTGCACGAGAACGATCTCCGATCTGCCCTGTTCGCCACCTTGCACGAAGGCGGACACGCGCTCTACGAACAGGGGGTGCGGACGAAGCTGGAGGGGACCCCTCTGGCGCGCGGAGCCTCGGCGGGCGCGCACGAGAGTCAGTCCCGCCTATGGGAGAACCTGGTGGGACGGAGCCGGGTATTCTGGGAAGTGTTCTTCCCGGCGCTGCAAGCTCGTTTCTCTGAGCAGCTGGGCGCCGTCTCACTGGATGAGTTCTATGCTGCGATCAACAAGGTGGAGCCGTCTCTTATCCGGGTGGAAGCCGACGAAGTAACGTACAATTTGCACGTCATGCTGCGCTTCGATCTGGAGCAGGAGCTGTTAGAGGGCCGACTTGCGGCGGCCGACGTGGCCGACGCCTACAACGCGCGGTTCGAACAGGATCTGGGTATTACGCCTCCCGACAATCGGGACGGCGTCCTCCAGGACATGCACTGGTTCGGCCACTTCCTCGGAGCTGGTTACCTGGGGTACACACTGGGCAATATCATGAGCGCCCAGTTCTTTGGCACGGCCTTGCGTCAGCGCCCCCGAATCTCGGATGAGATGCGAGAAGGCGTCTTCGACGCATTGCACACTTGGCTTCGCGAGGAGGCCTACGGCCACGGCCGCAAGTTCAAGGCGCCGGAGTTGCTTGAGCGGGCGACGGGACAGCCCTTGAGCATCGAGCCGTACGTTGACTACTTGACGGAGAAATATACGGCGCTGTACAATCTCTAGGCAACCCGGTATAGTAGTGACCATCACGTGGTCGCAACACGGCTTACTTCAATCTCCGTGAGGGCTTCCTGTGGGTCCTGGCGAAGGGATGGTGCAGCTGTTCTCGCGAGGTGAGGGCTGTACACTGGAAAGGAGGTGAGCTACTGGGGCGGATGGCATGAGAAGAAGTGTACTGACGGATGGCACATTCCGATGACGGCTGGTCATAGAGACGTGTGGAGGAGGAAGCAGAGATGGTAAGCAGACGCGTAACGAGTATTCTGGTGTTGGTGGTGAGTGTGAGCCTGTTGCTCTCAGCTTGCGGACCAACAGAGCCGGAGGTAATCGAGCGTGTGGTGACCGAGGAGGTAGAGAGGGTCGTCACGCAAGAGGTGGAACGCGAGGTCGAGGTCGAGGTCGAGAAGGTGGTCACTGCCACGCCCGGCGCCGACGAGCCGGAGGGCACGGTGGTGGTAGGGGTGTGGCAGGAGCCCAAGGGGCTGATCTGGAACATCTTCTATGATGCCCACGCCAACGACATCATGGAGTCCATGTACTACACCCCCGTTGGCCTGGACGAGAACGATGATATGGTTCCGGAGCTGCTGACAGAGGTTCCCAGCCTGGAGAACGGCGGCATCTCCGAGGACGGCAAGACCATCACGCTGAACTTCAAGGAGGGTGTCACCTGGCACGATGGAGAGCCGGTGACGTCCGAGGACTTCAAGTTCACGTGGCAGTTTGTGATGGATCCCGACACCAAGTCACAGGTATCGCAGGGTTGGAACAGGATCGAGTCGGTCGAGACGCCCGATCCGACCACGGCCATCGTACAGCTGGACGAAACGTATCTTCCCTTCGTCCCAGCCGTATTGGCCTTCCCCGTCCTGCCGCAGCACGCGTTGGAAGGGGTCTCCGACCCGGGCAACAGCGACTTCGCGCGGAATCCACTGGGGAACGGCTCCTTTGTGTTCCAGGAGTGGGCCTCGGGAGATCGCATCGTCGTCGAGGCGAACCCCGATGCGCTGAAGCAGCCGAAGGTAGAACGGATCATCTTCAAGTTCGTGCCGGACATGAACACACTGATCGCCCTCCTGCGCACGGGTGATGTCGACATCGCTTACGACCTGCGAGAGCTTCAGATCGCCGAGGTCGTGAAGATGGAAGGGGTGAAGCCTTTTGCCCTTCCGGGGAACGCGGTCGAGCGCTACTACTTCCAGCTTCGCAATCCGGAGAACCTGGAAGAGCCTCATCCGATCTTCGATGACATCCAGGTCCGCAAGGCCATTTCCATGGGCATGGATCGCTTCACTGCGGTCTCTGCGATCCTTCAGGGCTACGGTGAGGTTGCCGTCACTGAGATCGACAACCACCCCTGGTTCAACGAGGAGCTGGAGCCCTATCCCTACGATCCGGAGGCGGCGGCAGCGCTCCTGGATGAGGCTGGCTGGGTCGACACGGACGGGGACGGCATCCGTGAGAAAGACGGCGTTCCTTTGAGCTTTGGCCATTCGACGACGTCGGGCAATCAGGTTCGCGAGAACCTGCAGGTGTTCTTCCAGGAGAACTTGAGGGACATCGGGGTAGAGATGGAGATCGAAAACTACCCGGCTGCCACGCTGTTCGGCGGCTGCGCCCAGGAGGGTATCTTCGGAACCGGCAACTTCGACATGATGGGCTTCACCAACAAGCCGGCGAGCATTGATCTGACGCAGGAGTGGGCCGATTTCTTCCTGTGTGACACCGTTAAGAACTGCGAGACCAATCCCGCTGGCTCGAACGCATGGGGTTACTGCAGCGAGGAGACCGACGCTGCCTTGGAGTGCGCACTCACCGAAGTGGATCCGAACGCGCGGGTCGAGTGCATCAAAGAGGCACAGAGGCTGCTCTACGAGGATTACGTTGCGCTCTACGTCTACGATCGGTTGGACGTCTATGCCGCCAGTGAGCGGATCGGCGGATTCAAGCCCACCGTTTTCGGAAGCTGGACGTGGAATCTGGAAGACTGGTACATCGCAGAGTAGTAGACGGATAGGTCGATTGAAGCTGACGGAGTGAGGTTCTGGCTCTCCTCGCACGCTGCGAGGAGAGCCGGAACCAGACGTAACACGGTAGATTTGGCGAGAGAGGAGTGCTGAGTGCGGTCATACGTTTGTAGAGGGAGGGGAAAGTGACACGGTTCATTGTGCGACGCTTGTTGATCTCCATACCGGTGTTGTTTGGGATCTCGCTGGTGGCTTTCCTGCTTGTTCAGGCATCGGGTGATCCCATGGCGGTCTATATCTCCAATCCTAACCTGTCTTCGGAGGATATCGCCAGGCTTGAGAAGGCCTACGGATTCGACCGACCGATCCACATACAGTATATCTACTGGTTGGGGAGGGCGGTTACGGGCGATTGGGGGCAGTCGTTCTTGACTCACCAGGATGTGCTGACGATGGTGCGAAGCCGTCTGGGGAACACGGCGATACTGATGGGGGCTTCCTTTGTCATCACGATGATCATTTCCTTGGTCCTGGGGGTCTATAGTGCGACGCACCAGTACTCGCTTGGGGATTACGTCGTCACCATCGGAGCGTTTTTTGGCAACTCAATGCCCAGCTTCTGGTTTGGGTTGATGTTGATCATTCTCTTTGCTGTGAAGTTTCGAGAGTGGGGACTACCGAGTCTGCCGGCAGCGGGGATGTATCCGCTTCGCGGGGAACCGTCGTTCTTCCAGATGCTGCGTCACTTGATCCTACCAGCAACTGTTCTGTCGCTGATCAGGGTGGCTAAGTACACTCGCTACCTGCGGTCAAGTATCCTGGAGGTCATCAGAGAGGACTACATCAACACGGCGCGGGCAAAGGGGTTGCCAGAACGCGTTGTCCTGTGGCGCCATGCGTTCAGGAATGCTGTCCTTCCACTGATCACCCTGGTCATGCTTGACATCCCGCATCTCTTCAGCGGTGCGCTCATCACCGAGCAGGTCTTCGCCTGGCCAGGTATGGGCCGCATGTACTGGGAACACGCAGTGTGGGTTGACTACCCTGTGTTGATGGGCATCATCTTGCTCGTATCGGCACTGGTCGTGTTCTGCAACCTTCTCGCTGACATCTTGTACGCCGTCGTCGACCCACGGATTCGGGTGGATGGGTAGAGGGGATAGAGGACATGGATAGCACACTACAAGCACCTGATGGCGGAAACCTCGACCAGAGAAGATCAGAAGGGTTGTGGGCGCTAGCCTTTCGGCGGTTCCTGCGCCACAGGCTGGGGGTCGCAGCTTCGATCGTGTTAGCGGTCGTCATCCTGATCGTTGTTCTTGGCCCCACCTTTTTTGTATCGCGAGACGCGGCGTTCCGCCCGGATGTAACTCGCATCAACTCGCCTCCAAGCAGCGAGCATCTGTTTGGCACGGATGAGTTAGGACGGGATATCCTGGCCAGGATTATCTATGGAGGGCAGATATCGCTTCTGGTGGGCTTGCTTGCCATGTTGGTGGGCATAACGGGCGGCACGCTCCTGGGGGCCTTGTCTGGCTACTTCGGCGGACACGTCGACAATGTCATCATGCGCTTCACAGATATCATGCTCAGCATTCCCGGCCTGTTCTTGATTATCGCCCTGACTGTGTTTTTGGGGTCAAACCTGAGGACCATTGTTCTCGCCATCGGGTTCTTGAACTGGATGGGTGTTGCCCGGCTGGTCCGCGGTCAGTTCTTGTCGTTGAAGGAGCAGGATTTCGTCCTGGCTGCGCGATGCGTCGGTGCTCAGGATAGTCGCATCATGTTTCGGCACATTCTGCCGAACGCGGTGCCGGTCGTCGTTGTGGCCGCCACACTCACAGTGGGGGCGGCGATCCTCACTGAGACGGCGATCAGCTATCTGGGACTGGGGATCCAACCGCCGACACCGAGCTGGGGAAACATGCTGAAGAACGCGCAATCCCTCATCTGGCAGGCTCCCTGGGCGGCCGTGTTTCCAGGCATGATGATCTTCGTGACCACGCTTTGCCTCAACTTCATGGGAGACGCGTTCCGGGACGCGCTTGATCCCAAGATGCAGCTTTAGGATGGCCTCATCAGCTCTTGGCTAGAAGAGGGGAAAATCGATGGGGTCGGTTCTGAGCCTTCGTGGAGAGACCCCGCAATCTGGTGGTGCATGACGGGAGGATAGGTATGTCTGGAGTCAGAGTGGTGAAGAACCCATTTGATCAACGCGAGAACCCCTGGCAGGACATCAGGCGAGAGCGCATCAAGGGCCTGCTGCCGGAAGCGATGAAGCTGTCGGGTGTGGATGTCTGGCTTGTTGCGTGTCGGGAGAACCACAGCGATCCGCTGGCCAGCCACATCGGTGGTGAAGGGGCTGGTGCCCCGGCTGTGTT
>Ga0180431_10007390_pt1 | contig 12811 bp, 10 predicted proteins | sample SS_ome_11_FD_132459 | JGI IMG/M metagenome (GOLD analysis project Ga0180431, IMG submission 132459) | Hypersaline lake sediment archaeal communities from the Salton Sea, California, USA - SS_1_MS_1 metaG | ecosystem: Environmental > Aquatic > Non-marine Saline and Alkaline > Hypersaline >... | reverse complement strand
TTGCTCGATGCCCTGACCAACGTGGTTGGCATTTTGGTGATCGTGCTGGTCGCCGTCCAGATCTCGAGCCAAGAGGCGGCGAACCGGATCGTTGAAGAATTCCAGCGTTCACTCGACCCCAAATAGCTTGCGGCAGAAAAACTGCATGCCGAAGAAGTGTCCCGTCGGCTCGAGCGACTGCAGCAGGACCTTGCCCGAGAAAAGGAGATTCAGACGACCGACCCGGCTCTGGAACTCAAACGGCTCCAGCAGGAACTCAAGCGGATTGAAGACCTTGCGAAACAGACCAGCACCACCGCGCAGCAGCAGACCGCGGCAGCCACCAAACAGCGAACGGAGGCTGAAAAGCAGATTGCAGAACTGAATGCCATGCTGGCGGAGTTGGAGGATCAGACCACAAAGGCCGAGAAGCAGCGGATGGCACTGACAGCCGAGTTGAAAACCACCCGCAAGCCGTTGGCACCGCCGCCGGCCGAGGTGCGACTGACAGCGCCTCAGGCACCAGTGCTGCCGGCCCAACGGGATGACGGGACGTTCTACTCGCACTATCTCACTCCGGTGAATGTCCTCTGCCGGGGTGAGGAGATCATTCCGTTCTGGACCCCGGAACAGCATCCCCAGTTTCAGCGATGGCGATCAATGCTGCTGACCCGCCTAGGGATCACCACCGACAAAGACGGCTGGGTCCAGACATGGGACATCAACCGGTATCCGACTCCTGAAAAAATGCGGGAAGAACTGGTCAATGCCGCCAACAAAGCCATGCCGAAGTTGACGGAGTTCCGGGAGTATGAATTTTCGTTTTTCTTTGCCGGCCGAACGCTGTACGTCAAAGAAACACCGCTCAAGGAAGCCGGAGAAACCATCAAAGAGGTGGCCACGCCCCGCAGCAAATTCAATACGCTGCTCAATTTACTCGCACTGAAGGCCCGCAAGGAAAAACGAATTTCATACTACATCAAGTACGCCGTCGAACCCGACGCGTTTGAGACCTACCTGGATGTCAGGAACTTCACTGACTCATGGCGGCTCCCGGGTGATCCCACGCCCTACTGGGCAGCGGCGGGCTGGGAACCACGAAAGCCTGGTCCATTCACCGCCAATTTCAGCACCCGCATCTACCCTGCGGAAAGGCCACCGCCTCCCGAAAAACCAACGGCTCGTCGGGTTGGTAATAGCCTTGACTAATGAACTGAGATGATCGTGACCGGGCAATGATCGCTGGTCTGCAGCTCCATCAGCCCGCCGAATACTCCGGGAATAACTTCCTTCGTTGCCCCCTTGCGCGGCGGCTTCACTGCCTCCAGGGTGGAATTTCGCCGCCGGCGATCCGCCGGTTGTGTTGCTCAAGCAGCGATCGCAGGGAGCCTAGGCGAGAGGGCGCCGGCCGGGCCAACGCGTACCGTCCAGCATCAAGCAGCAGGGCATCGGCAGGAATTGCCGGGAGCGGCGACTGATAAACGTCTGTCACCTGCAGGTGCGGCCTTCCGTTCGGCCCCGGCGGCAGCGACTGAATCACGACCCGCCAGGTCCCTGAGGCCGGGTCGTTAAGCTGGGTCACGTGCGTCGCCGGAACGCCGGGGTTTTGCTTGTGGAAAGCAACGAGAACAGGCAGCAGCTGATCACTGTGTTGATTGATGTAGTGCTGCACCGCCGGCTGCCATTCCGGCGGTAACCCGTTGGCCTTGACGATTGGAATGCCGCCAAGTTGCCGACAGAGTTCGCTTTGGGAAGGCGTCCAGCCGTCGCGGGGCAGAAGCACCAGCAGCTGCCTGTCGGGATGTCGCTCCGCCTGTAGTTTGAGCTGCTCCCGCAGGACGGGCTCAGCCTGAGACCAGGGGACGTGCGCATCCCATGGAGTGAACTCCAGCGGCAGGCAGGCTGCCTCCAGCTGACTGATCGGGGCGGCCTCGAGGGCTGCAAACGCCGCTTCCGGGATCGCGGCAGCATACCGGCGGTGCAGATAGCGAAGCGCCAACAGCAACAACAGGGTGCTGCCGGTCTCGCCGGCCAGCCACGCCAGCCTGGACCAATCTAGCTGCTGACCACATTGCCGGATGAGGGCGAGGCTGTCGGGAATCCAGCGAATCGGTGGGAATGGGTTCCACTGCATTCCATGCACACAGACCTGCAGCAGTGAATCAGTGGGGTTGAGGCAGCGAACGGCAACACCGTGGAACTGCAGCTCCTCCGAGGCCTCCCAGAAGGCTGCGTTCGCCGCCGGCCGTTCCCGGCAGTGGGGCAGCACATGCCAGTGCAGGTCGTACTCAAAGCCAAGTTCGTCCTGAAATGAGTGGCCGTGCTGGAAGTCTTGCAGCGTGTTGATCTCAGCCGGCTGGAAACGCAGCGGGGTGAGGATCTCAAATGCTCGGCCCAAATCATTCGTTGGGACAAGAAAATCGATGTCGGCCATCGCCCTCAGACCAGTGCGATAGGCCTGTGACTGAATGAGCGCGGCCCCCTTGAGAATGAGTACTGGAATCCCATTGGCCTGCAGTTCAGCCATCCGGGCAGCCGCCCGGTGGAATAGCAAATTATTTGTGTAAAACGTCTTGCGGCTGTTACCCCGAAAAAAGCCCAGCAGCTGATGCTGAGGATCCCACTCCGCAAGTCTCTCGGCGAGAAAAGGGTAGAGTCGATAAAAACTGTCGTCGAGGTTCTTGAGATCAACTGAGTCAAACCATGCTTGCATCATCTCCAAGCTGCCATCAGGGTGGCAGATCACGTCCAGCAGCGCTGCATGGCGGTCATTCAGCGGCGGCTCATAGGCCGCAAACTCTGGCTGCTGGTCAAGAAATTCACCGGCTGTGGTCATGCAATGCCTCGTTGGAATGGCAGCCGGAGCATACCCGCTCTGCATGAAACCGCCTGCTTTCATCAGCGTCGTCATTCCTGTCCACAACGGCAGCCGTTATCTGGCTGCTGCCATTGAAAGTGTGCTGGCTCAAACAAATCCAGCGAGTCAATTGATCGTGGTGGATGACGGCTCGACGGACAACAGCCAACAGGTGGCAGCCGACTACGGCGACCGGGTGACCCGCCTGAGCCTGCCGCACCGGGGACCGGCTGCCGCCCGGAACGCCGGGGTGCAGCAGGCACGTGGCAACTGGCTGGCATTCCTCGACGCCGACGACCTCTGGCTCCCTGAGCGGCTCGCCTGCCAACTACCCGTGGCGGCCGCCGATCCGACTGCCGCCGTGACGGGCGGCTGGGAAAACTTTCTCAGCCCAGACGTTGATCCTGCGACAGGCCGAACCAGCCTGTTTGCGGCAGGCTTGCAGACTGCCCCGATGGCCGGCACGTTGCTGATCGAGAAAAAGTGTTTCCTCGACGTCGGCTTTTTCGATGAGTCGCTCCGGGCCGGCGAGTTTATCGACTGGGTGCTCCGGGCCCGGCAAGCAGGTCTTCAATTCACTGCTGTGCCTGAGCTCATCCTCAGGCGACGCATTCATGCGACCAATCACACCCGCCAAAAATCCATGCGGAACCGATCGTTTTTCGATCTGATCCGCAAACATCACGAGAGTACCGCCAGCCCAGCAGAGGGTTCGACCCCGTGAAAATCCTTGGTATCTCCCCAGGCCATGACACGGCCGCCTGCCTGCTGGTTGACGGCACGCTCATCGCCGACGCCGCTGAAGAACGATTCAGTAGGGTCAAGCACGACTCCCACTTTCCTGTCGGTGCCATTGCGTTCTGCCTCCAGGCTGGTGGACTCGCCAGCACCGATCTCGACCTGATTGCCATCGGGGGCCGATTCCTCCCGGTCGGGCTGGAGCGGTTCTTCGGAATCACGCCTGAACAGGCCGCGACGCTGGCGGCCATGCGACCGATCGAGGTCAAAGCTCGGAACCTGCTGATGAAGGCCGGCCCAAACCTTCTGCCGCTCGATACGCCCAGGTTTCCGCTGCGTCCCGATTGCCGTTTTGTCGGCGTCGATCACCACCGCGGTCATGCTGCAGCCGCCTACTTCAGCCAAGCCAGCCGCGACCCCTGGCTGGTCCTTACGCTCGATGGCATTGGAGACGACGTCGCTGCCGGTGTTTGGCTGGCAACAGACGATGACCTTGAGCCAATCGCCCAGTGGGACCGCGAAGCGTCACTCGGCTGGTTCTACGGCAATGTCACCGAAGCCCTCGGCTGGCAGCACGGTGATGGTGAGGGAACGACAATGGGGCTGGCCCCCTACGGTGATGCCACGCTGGTCGGGGACCGGCTCGATCGCTTCGCCCCGGTCTTTTCCGCCGGCAAGCTCACTCAGCCACACAAATACGGCCACGCCTCCTTCTTCAACGACCATGGCAACTACCACTGGCATTTTCCCGAAGCCGCCGCCATTCGTGACGTTGTCAACGACTGCGGTGCGGCGAACGTCGCCGCCCGGGCCCAGCAAATTGTCGAGGAGCAGGTCCTTGGCTTGGTGCAGCACTTCAGCCAGCAGCAGGGTCTGCGCCGCCTTGCCTGTGGGGGTGGCCTGTTCCTCAACGTCAAGCTCAATCAACGGCTGCGGGGAGAGGCTGGGCTCGACCAACTCTGGGTCTTTCCCAACCCGGGCGATGCCGGGCTGGCGGTTGGGGCGGCCCTCGCCGTTTGGCATCAGCAGGCCCGCCCGGGACGGCACCAGCAGTTTGAACACCTCTCGTTCGGCCCGGCATTCTCGGCTGCTGAGATTCGGCTGTTGCTCGACGAGCGGGGGTTGGCCTACCGCGAGACGGCAGACCCAGCCGAAGCGGCCGCCGAGCAGCTTGCGGCCAACCGCATTGTTGGCTGGTTTCAGGGACGCATGGAGGCAGGTCCGCGGGCACTCGGCAACCGCTGCATCCTGATGAGCGCGAACCGGGCGGAGAACAAGGATCTGCTCAACGCCCGCGTGAAGTTTCGCCAGGCGTTTCGGCCGTTCTGCCCGGCCCTGCTGGCGGAGCGGAAGGACGACTACCTTGTTGATGCCGGAGACGAGCCGTTCATGATCACCGCCTTTGCCGCCACCCCGGAGGCCCAGCAGCGGGTGCCAGCGGTCGTCCATGCCGACGGCACCCTGCGGCCCCAGACCGTGCGGCAGGAAAGCCAGCCGCTGTTTCATGCATTGATCAGTGCGTTTGCTGAGCGGACAGGCGAAGCCCTCGTGCTCAGCACGTCCTTTAATGTCCGGGGCGAGCCAATCGTCTGCACTCCCCGCGATGCCCTACGGTGCTTTTTCGATACCGGCCTCGACGTGCTCGTCATTGGCCCATTTGTACTGGAAAAGCCCGTGCCCCCGAGCCGTTCAAAAGCAGACTGAACGCCGCCGGGATGGCAGCTGGGTCGTTGGCAGTATCAACCGCATACACTGGGCAGTCTGCCCCCAACCGCATAAGTTTCTCAGCATGCTGCCGCAGGGGACCGGGAGCGCCTTGGTTGGTCACCATGAATAGGGCGTGAAACAGTTCGCCTCGATTGGCAGGGATGAACGAAACTGCCGCCGCCCCCCGCCGACGGGGCAGCAGCAGCGCCGTCAGCCGCCCTCCCCGCAGCCGTTCCTCGGGCAGCGTCTCCTGCAGATTCAGTTCGTGTTTGGTCTCCCCGAACTCGCAGGAAGTGAATCGCGCACTGCCGACGAGCGTGGCAAACCTTTCCGCCATGTCAGCCCGCAACCGAGCCGAACCGTAAAGCGGTTCCACAAGGCCGTTCTCACTCTGAACCAGAATGAAGTCATCTCCTGCGTAATCCCAGCCAGCCTGACTGCAGGCAACTGCTGCCGTGGTCTTCCCAACTCCTCCGGGGCCAGCCAGCATCAGCATCTGGCCACCAAGACCGACAGCCGCGGCATGGCAGACGGTCCAGGGGCTGTCGCGGACCGCCGCGTTGAGGAGCGGACAGGCCGGCCGGCTCAACTCCCAGGCCGGTGCCCGACCTCGAGGCAGCCAGACCAGTCCCCGCCGAGTTCGGTGCTCATAAAGCGTAAGAACCGGCAGCGGGCCGGCTGCCCAGACCATTAGGACCTCGGCATCGGCATAGACTCGCCCCTGATCGACTGGGGCGGGCACCATTTCGCCAAAATCGAAATCTCCACCCGTGAGCAGGGTGAGTTCGATCGAACCCCAGGTTGACTGCCGCGGCAGAAAGGCCGCCGCATACTCTGCCGCCTCGGCCACATCCCTATAATGCAGCGAAACGGCGAGCCCGCCGCTGGAAACCTGAAGGCAGCCCGTCCGGGCTCTTTCCGCCCGGTCAAGGCACCGGGCCACTCGCTGCCGAAGGCGGCTGGTGCTGTTTTCCGCGGTCACGAAATTCTCTTTTTGCGTCGATTCCTCGTTCATGCCAGTCCGTCCGCAGACCAGTGTGATCATCGCCGTGAAAAATGGCGAGCAGTTTGTCGCGGCCGCGGTCGATTCGGTACTCAGCCAACTTGAGAACGATGACGAACTGTTGGTGGTGGACGACGGGTCCACCGATGCCACCCGCAGCAGGCTGCCGCAGGCCGACATGCGGCTGCGTCTTCTCACCGGTGCGGGGCTGGGGCCGTCTGCCGCTCGAAATCTCGGCCTCGCTGCGGCCCAGGGTGACTTCATTGCCATGCTTGATCATGACGACCTCTGGCCGGCAGGCCGGCATCGGGCACTACGCGATCTGCTCGTCACCAGTCCCCAGTTTGATGCCGCCGCCGGCTGGATTGAGGTGCAGGTGGAACCGGGTGGTCAGTTGGCCCACTGCGGAGCCTTCCAAGGCCGCCACGGGCTCAGCCTACCGTGGAGCTGCCTCTACCGCCGACGCCTCATTGAACGGGTTGGCGGCTTTGATGAGAGCCTTCGGTACGGCGAAGACAGCGACTACCATGCCCGCCTCTGCGAGGCGGGCATGCGGCTGGGCCTCAGTCCTGCCTGTTCACTGATTTATCGCCGGCATGCAGGGAATGCCACAAACCGAATGCCCGACCATGGCAATCGAGCCCTGGCTCTGGTCCGCCGCAGGCTTGATCGCCACCCGCCTCAGCCAGACGCAGCCCCCAAGTCGGTGAATTGACGCAGGGCTGCAGCGTGCCGAAACTACGATAGTTATAACGCATTGCAGCCGCCTGCCCGCTGAGCGGGATCCACCAGCCGTTTGAGAGATTCGCATGATCAACAAGGTTCGCATCAATCATGGGCCAGTCGTCTGCGAGCAGCATGCCGACGAGGTGATCGCCATCAACCTCGAGACCGGCGCCTACTACAGCCTGAAAGGAGCGGCCTGCCGGCTCTGGACACTGGTTGAGGCCGATGCGCACGTAGGCGACATCATCGAGTCATTCACCGCAGTGCATACCGGTCCCGCGGACAAAATCGCAGCCGCCGTACACGAGTTCCTGCGGCAGCTTGAGGCCGATCAGCTGATCGTGCCTGACTCTTCTGTTGGCAAACCAGTGGCAACTGCGGTCGCTGAATCCGCTGCAACACCCGTCCCGCAGTTTGAACTCCAGAAATATTCTGACATGGAGGAACTGCTGCGGCTTGACCCCGTCCATGACGTTGGTGGCGGGGGATGGCCGGAAGCAGCCACCGCGGGCGGGGAATGAGCGGAGCCACTCGATCCGGTTCCCAGCCCACTCGCGTCGTCCATGTGATCGACCAGCTGCGGCCGGGCGGCCCGCTGCAGGCGGTGATCGGGTTTTGTCGGCAGCAGCCGATCGCAGCCACGAGCCAGCACCGAATCATCTCGTTGCTTCCGCCCGACGCACGGGCGGTCGCAGCTGCTGAGCAGACCCGTATCGCCGTTGCGGCACGGCCCAACCAAGCGATGCTCCAGCAGGAGTTCACAGCCGCAGACATCGTGCATGTCCACTTCTGGAACAACCCAACAATCCACGCCTGGATGTCGACTAACCTACCCGCCATCCGGGTTCTCATCTGGTGCCATGTCAACGGCCAGCATGGTCCCCATGTGCTGCCCCGCTCCCTGTTTGCGTTTGCTGACATGGTGGCCGCCACCTCACCGGCCAGCCTTGAATTACCCGCGTTTCAGGAGGCATCTGCAGACCGCAAGCTGGCCATTCCCGCGGGAGCTGATTTCTCACGGCTGGCCGGGCTCCGGCCGCAGCCTCTGGATAGCTTTATCGTTGGCTATCTGGGCAGCCTCGATTTCACGAAGTTGCACCCCGAGGCAATTTCGTTGTCAGCCGCCGTGCGGGTTGCCACCGCCCGGTTTCACTTCTGTGGCGACGGCAACGACAGGCCGCTCATCGAGCAGCAGGCCAGGCAACACGGCATCAGCGAACGCTGTCACTTTCCAGGCCATCAGGAAGACATCGCCCCGCTGCTGGCAGCCTTCACCGTCTTCGGCTATCCGTTGCGACCCCAGAACACCTGCACGTCCGAGCTTGCCCTGCAGGAGGCGATGTATGCCGGCATCCCGCCCGTGGTCTTTCCTCACGGTGGGCTCGACACGCTCGTTCGACACGGCACGACCGGCCTCGTCGCAGCGCAACCAGCGGAATATTCGCAGGCAATCGAGTGGCTGTTCCATCATCCTGCCGAACGCAAACGGCTGGGTGAGCAGGCGGCCCGCGAGGCCCGAGAACAATTCGGTGGAACCCGTACGGCCGCTCGCATGGCTGCAGCCTATGAACAGCTGCTCATGCTGCCCAAACGCCGGCGGCGACTCCATCCCTTAACGGGTGCCGCAGCCCTGCTTGCCAGCCTCGACGGTCACGATGACAGCCCCCTTGCAGCCAGCCTCGCCGGCCGGGAGCCGGCGGCCTCTGCTGCCGACGAAGCGATCTCCCTCCTGGGGCCGGTCTGGCGGCACGTCATCCTCCAATACCGGGTGGCCTATCCGTCTGATCCACATCTCAGGCTCTGGTCGGGGCTGGTCCTTGCCGCCAAGCGGCCCGCCCTGGCCGCCACTGAATTACGGGCGAGTGAACAACTGGGAATCACGGCCGGCCGGATCGATCGGCACCGCGCCCGGCTCCGGAGACAACAGCATGCCTGATTCGGTGATCGACATCATCGTCGCTGTCAAAAATGCTGAACGCTATCTCGCGTCGGCACTGGAAAGTATTTCTGCCCAAACGTTTCAAGACTTTCGGGTCGTCGTTGTCGATGGCCGGTCCACCGACAACACGCTGGCCATCGCCCGTCGGTTTCCGAAGGTCATCTGTCTGCAGCAGTCGGGCCAGGGCTATCTCAATGCTTGGAACAGCGGTATTGCCGCGGGGAATTCACCGTTTGTTGCCTTCCTCGACAGCGACGACCGCTGGGCGTCAGACAAGCTGGACGCTCAGCTTGATCTCTTTCGCAAGGACCCCGAACTCGACTGCGTCTTCGGCCGCGTGCAGTTCTTCCGTGAACCAGAGGATGGCCTGCCCGTCGGCTTCCGGCCGGAAATTCTCGACGGCAGCCATGCCGTGCCCTTCAACGGCAGCATGCTGGTGCGTCGGTCCACCTGTAACAAGCTAGGCTCCTTCGATGCAGGGCTTATAATAGCTGGTGACATTGAATGGGTGCTGCGGCTCCGGGACACCTGCCACGTCGGCTGGGTTGATCGGGTTCTGCTCTTCAAGCGACTGCATGGGGGCAACCTCGGCGAACGCGCGGGCCAGGAGCAGTGGCGTTCCGACCTGCTGGCCATCGCCCGCCGGCGGATCGCCGCCCAGCGGACGACGACCGGCTCCCCGAGGACGTAGCCTACCGATAGGCGTGTCGCGGCTTGGCGACAACCTCGCGGGTTTTCCTTATGCGAGCAAGGGAACTGTTATGAGGGCGGACTTCTACGTGGCTGTTGACGGAGACGATGCCAGCCCCGGCACTGCTGAAAGGCCGTTCGCAACGATCTCAGCGGCGCAGGATGCCGTGCGTGGTCTCTGCCGGAACGGGCTCCAGCAGCATGTGACGGTGCAGATCGGCGGCGGGACGTACCGGCTCATGGAGCCGCTGGTTTTCGGACCGAATGATTCCGGTACGGACGAATTCCGCGTCATCTATGCAGCGGCACCGGGAGAGAAACCCATCCTCAGCGGTGGCCGACGAATCAGCGGATGGCGAGAAACCGATACCGGACGCTGGGAAACGCTGATTCCGGAGGTCAAAGCCGGCTCTTGGTATTTCCGGCAGTTATTCGTCAATGGCCACCGCGGCACGCGGGCACGAGCACCCAACGACGGTTTCTTCCGCGTGGACGCTGCTGGGCCGGACAACCGGACCTCGTTCCGGTTCCAGGAGGGTGATCTCACACCCTCGTCGAGGCAAGAAGACGCAGAGCTTGTCTTCCTGAGCGACTGGAGCATCTCGCGAGTCAGGATCAAAGAGGTGAACGCAGCTGCAAGAGCGGTGACGTTCTGCGATCCTATTGGCCCTGCCGCAGCAGACTTCTACGCGATCTCTGGCTTCGAGCCACATGCCCGCTATTACGTCGAGAACGCTCCGGAATTCCTCGACACTCCGGGGGAGTGGTACCTGGATCGGAAGACAGGTTTGTTGACCTACCAGCCGCTTCAGGGTGAAGCCATCGATGCAGTCGAGGCCGTTGCACCGGTGCTCCAGCGGCTCCTGACAGTGAGTGGTGACCTGGCGACGGGGAGGCCCGTTCGCAATCTCCACTTTGTCGGCCTGACGTTTGCCCACACGGAGTTTCAGCTGCCGACCCGTGGCTACGCGGAGGTCCAGGCCTGTTTCGCCGAGCAGCGGCCGAATCCGTTGGGCCGGTGGAACAGTTTCCCGCCGCAGGCGGCCGTTGCCTTTGTCCACGCAGTGAACTGCAGCATTGACGGTTGTGAGATCTGCCACACCGGTGCGGCCGGCGTGGGCATTGCCGGTCGTTCCCGGAACAATCAGATCGTCGGCTGCGACGTGTTCGACATTGGGATGAACGGCGTGATGGTCTTCTCCGAAAAGAACAACACGGTCTCAGACTGCCGCATCCACCACTGTGGCGTTGTTGGCCACGGCGGCGTCGGAGTGTGGGTGGGGCTGACAGAAGCGACGGCCATCACCCGCAACGAGATCAGCCACCTGCCGTATACAGGGGTGTCGGTCGGTTGGAAGTGGGATCATACGCCAACGCCCTGCAGAAACAATTTGGTCGCTTTCAACCACATCCACCATGTGATGCAGCTGCTGTCAGACGGAGGTGGAATTTACACGTTAGGCCTACAGCCGGGCACCGTGCTCCGAGGGAACCTGATCCACGACATCTCCCCCGCCGCCGGCAAGGAGCAGAGCAACGGAATCTTCATGGACCAGGCCAGCACAGGGATACTCGTCGAAGGCAATGGATTTTTCAGGATCAGCCAGGCCCCGATACGATTCAATCAGGCGGGCAGGAATGAACTCCGTAAGAACGTCCTGCGGTTGTCACCGACCGCCCAGCCGCTTCAGGATGCCCCGCCCGGCACCGTGAAGGTGGACAACCTTGTTGAAACGGACGAGGGTGACAAGCTGACGGCAGCGATCGAACAGATTCGCGCGGAAGCTGGTCCTGATGGAGTGTCGCCAGACGTCAGTCAGCGTTCGCCGCGTGGACGGGACTGGCACCACGGGTAGCCGTGCCGGCACGCCGAACACCGGCGACTGTTTCTCGTCCTGAATGCATGGAACCCGTCGCTCCCCGGCCAGTCAGAAGCCGTCGGGGGTTCTCCTGTGAGTCAACCCGGCAAAGACTTCGGCCGAAGGCTTACGACCGTCCGCTCACTCCGCCGCCAGCGAGACCCTGATGATCTCGATGTCATTCCGGACGACCACCGACCGATTGGCAAAAGCTGGTGGACACCAGACAACATCCCGGCCAAAGGCGACGTTGGTTGGCTCGAGCAGATGGGCCCGGTCGAGTTCTTCATAGCCCGCCGGCGAAAGCTTGGCAATCACCAGATCACCGGTCTCGACAAACATCCAGACCCGGTCGGCCTGCCGCACCATGAAGGCGGTGCCGGAACCGGGGGCCCGGCCGCCAAGCGGGCCGCTGCCCCGCCAGACGACTTCACCCGACGGTATCGCCACCACCCGCAGCTCACCCTTTTCATGGAAGCCATAGAGGTGACCATCAGCGGCAAAAGGCTGCACGTTGACCGCCGACAGCCCCTTTTTCACCTCGTTCCGCCAGACGACTTTGACGCCGGGCTGGTCGGGAGTGAGTTGCAGCAGCAGGTTTTTATTCTGATAGCCGCCGACAAACAGATAGTCATCAAGCTGAACCGGCGACATGATGATGGAACCGTTGTCGGCGTTGTAGCCCGACTCCCAGAGCAGCTTGCCGGTCTCGGGCACAACGGCATAGATGCCGTCGGGCTTCATGAAGACCAGTTGGCGGACGCCGGCCGCCTCGATCAGTGTCGGCGGTGAATAGCCCTGCTCGGGGGCGGAACCAGCCCGCCAGATCTCCTTACCGGTGAGCTTTTCGAAGGCGACGGCATGGGCCACCTCGGTGCCTGCCACGCAGATCAGCCGCTCTCCATCGATGAGCGGGTGGCTGGCGTAGCCCCAGAGGGCCGCCTTGCACTGGTAGTCCTTTCGCAGGTTCCGCTTCCAGACAACCTGACCATCAGCCACCTTGAAGCAGAACAGATCCCCTTCGGTGCCGAGCGTATAGACCCGCTCGCCATCGACGGTCGGCGTACACCGCGGCCCGGCCGGATAGGCGACGGTGTAGGTGACCGGGTACTCGTGGCTCCAGAGGATCTTCCCGGTTGCCTCATCGAGGCAGAGCACCCGTTCGGTACCGGTCGAGCTCTTTCGCTCAAAGTTGGCCACCTTGACGTTGGCATCGGTGACATAGTCGCAGACGAACACCCGGCCGGCTGCCACGGCGGGGCCGGCATAGCCCCCGGCGATCGGCGTCCGCCAGAGCACCTTCGGCCCGTCCG
>Ga0180431_10007389_pt1 | contig 12811 bp, 5 predicted proteins | sample SS_ome_11_FD_132459 | JGI IMG/M metagenome (GOLD analysis project Ga0180431, IMG submission 132459) | Hypersaline lake sediment archaeal communities from the Salton Sea, California, USA - SS_1_MS_1 metaG | ecosystem: Environmental > Aquatic > Non-marine Saline and Alkaline > Hypersaline >... | reverse complement strand
CTGGAGCCGAACGAGGTAATAGGAGCAAACGCTGGGGCGCTTTCCTAGGTAGGCCGCCGCTCGCTCGTGCGTGGTGAACACGTAAGGGGTCACCAGGAACGACTTGATCCCGTTGCTCAGGCCCACGACGCGCGCCCGCCGCCCCCCCACCTCGCGGACCTCGCCCATCTCAGGGTATTCGAGTTTCTCGAGGTCGTACCGGTCGACGATCACGCCGTCGGGCCGGAGGATCGCGTTCGGGCTGCCCTCGACGACGTTCCAGGCGTTTCCGAGCAGGCTTTCCGGATCGACGCCGACGACGACCACCAGCTCGAACCCGCCGCTGGGGAGCGTTGTGTTCGTCGTGCCGATCAGATAGGGCTCGGCCCGCTCGACGCCGGGGACCGCGCGGACCCGGTCGACCCATCGCCGGGGGATGTCCTGGGGGAAATCGACGTTATACATGTTCTTGTGCCCCACCCAGAGATCGGCCTCGCCGCAGTCGGCCAGCAAGCCCGCCTTGTTGATGAACCCCAAGAACAGCCCCCCCTGCACGTTGACCAGCACGACCGAAAACACCACCCCCACCAAAGCCGTCAGCAGCTTCCCCCGATCGGCGACGAGCGTCTGTAGAGCAATGGACCACATCGCACTTCAAGAATAGGTCATTTCGCCCGAACGATCGGGGCGATCAGGCGGCATCTTGGCCCCATTCGCGACGATCGGCAGGATCGGCATGCCAGGTGATACCGATTCGATTGAGGAAGTAGTCGTGATCGGCCGGACTGATGGGGGGTTTTGCGAGCGACGGTTCGGGGAGTTGCTCCTCGAAATAGCGACGACGCACTTCGGGGACAACGTTCTGTTTGAGCGTGTGGAGGTCGATGCGGCAGGCGATGGAAGGGCTGCCGCGAACGGAGCTGCAGGCCCGGCAGGGACCGAAAGGCCACACGCGGAAATGTCGCCAATAGAATCGGTAATGCCGGGGATGCACGGCCATCAGCAGGTCATCGAGCTTGCGCCAATAAGCGTAGTGGATCATCAGTCGCGTGAGCTCGAAGAAGACGGCGATGGGGCGGATTCCGCGGGAGGGCTGAATCGCGAGGCACGTGATCTCGGCCAGACTGCGGCCGTTGCGGCGGAGCGACTCCACTTCGGCCGGATACGTGCCCTCCAATTCGAACCCCAAGGGGTTATCGCCAACGACCGAGAGGGTCCCCAGGGTCGTATTGTCTTGGCTCGTGGCGATCAGGGTCCGGCTGGTGGGAAGCCCGAAGGACTTCCGGTACACGACACCTCCTGGGTGTGGTTTTATATACCCTCGCCGGAGGTAGCTACGGTAGACCAGCTCGAAAGCCGCCGCGAGTTCCGCGCGGCGGGCGGCGATTCGCACCTGAAGCGGATCGACCGTGTTGAGGAGACGGAGATTCCTGCTCATAAGTTATTATGAAATAATGACTTACCGCCTACGTCCAGCGGCTTGCGCGCGGACTCCGTGCGGGGGGGCCGGTCGGGCACCAATGGTGGCGACACCGGTCGCGCAGAGGGGGTATGGCGCCAACAGCATGGTAGGGGCAGGCGGTAGAAGAGAAGGATTGCCCTATGGGCGGGAGGATACACGGGTGAGGTTTGGCGGCCAAGATCAAATTCCGTCTGCGGCGTGCCGGGCGGGGGGCCAGCCCGAGCCAGTTTGGCGACGCACGCTGCGGAAAACGGGCATTCCGTAACTTCTGGGAAAAACCACCCGGTATTAAGGAGAGCTCGGATTCTGCCGATTGGACAGAGAGGCGGCCGTTCTGGGCGACACTGGGTCCGTGGTCACGCCGGCATATCCCGCACAGCCGGGATAATGAGTTGCCGGGACGGTGGGAAGAGGATCGAAATGATGCCTATCGGGTCTGTTCTGGTCGAGCCGCTCGCGACGATTGGCCGATGTTGAGGAGTGAGCGACCTGTTCCCGGTTTGACGACTAGACTTTTCTTGCGGATGAAACGAATTCCACCACTTTTTCCCAAGAAACCATGTCTCGTATCTACCGCAATCTGCCCTGCTTGGCTAGTTGTTTGGTGTTGACCGCTTTGTTGGCCGCCGGTGGATGCTGCGTCACCCAATCGCAGCAACAGCAACTGCATCTGCCGATGCAGGACACGATGCCCCGGGAGCTTTCGAAGGTCATCCTGCCGACCTATACGATTGAGCCGCCCGATCTCCTGATGGTCGACCAGGTGTACCTGGTTCCGAAGGAGGGCTATCAGCTCAGGCCCCGGGACGTGGTGCGGGTGACGGCGCACCGGGGTCCGGGGGACACGTTAAAGGAGGGCGACCAAGTTTACGTGGAAGTCCAGGGGGTGCCCCTGAAGGCGAGGTCGTTCGAACTCCGTCCGGGCGACGCGTTACAGGTCCACGCAGCCGGCGTCGTGCCCCAGCCGATCGTCGATGCGTTTCAGGTGGACGACGACGGGCAGATCCAGCTTCGGGTCCCGGAGATGACCGAGAAGCGAGACGCGATGGGCAACGTGTCGGGGACGGAGCTTGTCGCCGTGCATGACTACGGGACCGTCCGGGTTGCAGGCATGGGCGTCAAGCAGGCGGAAGAAGCCATTCGGAAGCATCTTGCCGAGCGGTTTCCCGAGGCCTCGGTCGTGGCGCTACTACTTCAAGAGCCCCAGACGCCGATCCTAAGTACTTTCGTCGTTCACCATCGGGCCGACGGAGAGGACGAGATTATTCTGCCGGTGCCCTACGGCCGGATCACCGTAACCGGAATGACCGCGGCCGAGGCCGAGCAGGCAATCGCAACGCGCGCCCAGAGTTCCATGTATCAGGTGGCGGCTCGCGTTGCGCTGGTGAACGTGACGCCCGTCAACTCGTCGTATTGGGTGGAATTGGACGGCAGCATCGACCTGGACAACCCGGTGGGGTTCGCCCGGACGGCCGGCGAAGGGATCGTGGCCGGCCAAGGTGCCGGGACTCTGTACAACGTGGAGGCGGGACCGTTGCAGCCGCAAACGGGACGCCGCGTGCCGGTCTTCGACGGCATGCACGAGGGCGCCGTGCCGCCGGGCGAAGCAGGTGGCACGGAGAAGACCGTCCTCTTCCGGCGGGTCGACGACATCCGCGGGGGGACGGTTGATGAGGTTAAAGGGCTAATCACCAAGCATCTACTGCACTATTTCCAGGATATTGAAGTGGCCGTCTCGATCGAACAGATCGCCGCCCAGCAGGAGGTGATGGGTGAGCACCTCGTGACGCCCGACGGCACGGTCACGTTGGGCACGTACGGAAGCGTTCCGGTCGTCGGCCTGACGCTTGCCCAGGCGAAGACGGTGATCGAGCACCATCTGTCGCAGTGGTTCCAAGAACCGGAGATCTCGGTCGACGTCTTCGCGTACAACAGCAAGGTCTATTACGTCATTACCCAAGGCGCAGGACTTGGTGACGGCGTGACCCGTTTTCCGATCACCGGAAACGAGACCGTCCTGGACGCCATTTCGCAGATCGGGGGACTGGATCAGGTGGCCTCGAAGCGGATTTGGATCGCTCGGCCGACGCCGAATCCCGACGAAGTGCAGGTGCTGCCCGTGAGCTGGGAGGAGATCACCGCGCAGGCTTCCGCGAGCACGAACTACCAGCTACTGCCGGGCGACCGTCTGTTCATCGCCGAAGACAAGCTGGTCGCGTTCGATACGGGGCTCTCCAAGCTGCTGGCCCCGGTGGAGCGGATCATGGGCTTCACGATACTGGGGACGGGGACCGCTTCCAGGCTGACTGGAAACGTGCTGGATTACCGGCAGGGCCGCTTCTGAGCACGGGCCAGCTTGACGTGCCGATCCCAGGTTTCAGACCGACTGTCATCTTCAAACGAGCAAGTATTCCGATGGTTGACAGCATCAAAGCCGCACTGTGGTCGTTGACGCCGGTGGCACTACTGCTGTGCAGTGGCGGTTGCGTACTGAACGAGTTCGTCGTGGTCGAGGGTTTGGGTTTGGGCGGGTGCGGCGTGCCGTGCATGCAGCCGGTCGACCCGTACTACGTGCCGCCGTGCACCGACGTTTACGCGATGGACCCGGCGTTCTACGGCTATCACCCGACGTGTTGGACGTCATGGCCGGAGGGGTGGATGGGCTGTCCGCCCTGCGTGACGACGATGGGGACGCCGATCGAGGCCCCCGGCCAGGACGCGGCCTATTCGCCCACGGTGGCCACGCCACCCTCGGTGCTGGACGAGCTCGAGCCTCCCATTCCCGAGTCGACCGACTGGGGCATCGTCCCCTCCCCCGGCGCGGCGCCGCCGAAGCCCCAAGGCGGAATCAGTATGCCGCGTCAGACGGAGGAACCGCGGCGGATCGAGGCGAAAGCGATCGAGCCCTTTTCCCCGTTTCGTGAGGAAGCGCCGCCCCCGCAGAAGGCGATGGAAGTGCCGGCCGAAACGGGGCCGGGTGAAGATGCCGCTCGGGCCGTGCCAGTTCCCTTGGGTGTCCCGGCACCAACTCCCGTCAAGCCTCCCGCGCCCCTCCCACCCAAGACCGCCGTTCCCGCTCCTGCGGACGTTCCCGCGGCGGCCCCGGCCAAGGCTCCCGCGCCGCTCCCGTCGAAGGCCCCGGCGCCGGTTCCCGCCGATGTGCCGGCCCCCGTGCCTCAAGACGACGAGTCGGCTCGCGGCACGCTGCCGGAAGGCTCTCTGGCGCCACGCACGGTGGCGGAAACCGACGCCGGCCGAATGGGCCGTCGGGTCCCGGTCCCGAGTAGGGACCTGCTTCCAGCGCCTTTGCCGGAAGACGTGCTCACCGCGACCGCGATCTGGGAAGAACCCGAACTCCCCGCGCGGCCGCTCGATTCGGCAAACGAAACGACCGCCGCGCCACTGCCGATGGCTCCCTTGCCCTGTTCGGCCGCCGACGAAGCGGGAACAGAGCATGGCGCGGGCTGGGCCTTCTGCTGCGATGCAGGGTAGGCAGTCGGGCGTTGGCTGGTCGATTTCGAGCCGCAAGCCGACCGTGGCGACTCGCCTCGCAAGGCCCTAGGGCTTCGTCATCTTCGAATGGCAGGTCGGATGGTTCGTAGTGACCCGATTCATCGGGCACGCTTTCAGCTTGGACCGCATGAATGCGGTCACTACAAGCCCGTCAATCGAAGATTGACGGAGCACTAGTACCTCACCCATCTTCAGTTGACGGCTATTGCAGGAGTCTGCCTCGTTCGCGTTCTCTACTCGAATGAAGAGAACTTGCCCGTCAATCCAAGATGGGTGAGGTACTAGGGCGCAACGACTTCGAGGCCGGGCATCGGGGGCAGCCATCGAGCTTGGCGTCCATTCTTGGCCCACGCTAAACGGCCCCGCTCCATCGCGTTGGCCCCTGCGAGCGGGCCGTCCATGCCCCGCCGTCTGGGCCATCGATCGCCGCCTGGCCGACCATCGCCGGGCGCCGACCGGACCCTGCCCCTTTTCCAACGCTGGCCCGTGCGCAGCAGGGCGGCCGCGCGGAGCCCGACGGCTCGGGCACCGTCGGGGGGGGTTCGCCTACGTGAAGCCGAGTGTTGCTGGCGCGGTGCCGATTCGCGTAACTCTTGTTCCTTGCATGGGATGCGCGCTCTCGAAAGAGTCGGCCGCGTCGAGAGACGAGCGGCGGAATGAACATTCGATACGACCGCATTGATTGATCGATCGGTAAGCGCCATTTACAATGGAATGTGGTCTCATTGGTCGGGATTCGGTTCGGGGGGGCGGGGCCCGAACGGACGGCCCGGCCGTCGCAATCCGTCCGATACCCACACACAACGTGGTGCTCGTCGTGGAAGCATCGCCGTCGGCCGTGACGACCGGCACGAGATACTGGTGCGATCGCAAGCTGCTGATCACGGTGGACGGTCCGGAGGGCCGTTCCTCGACGACCGTGGAGAAGCCGTTCGCGCGCGTCGGCTCCCACGTGGGTTCGGAAATCGTGCTGCCCGACAAGCGGGTCCGGCCGAGGGGGTTGTACCTCCATGCGACGGAAAATGGTGTTTTCTGTCTCAATCTATCGGCCTCTTCTTTGGGAAAGCCGTCCTCGCGCGGCTGGCTTCACCCCGACCAGAAGCTGACCCTGGGGCCCTACCAGCTTTCGGCGCGACTCTCGGGCGACGTGCAACCGCCGGTGAACTCCACGGCCGATCTGGAGGCCAAGGGAAGCGCCGAGGCCCCGTTTCCGGTCGTCGCGGCGGCGGTGCAGGGCGAGGAGATCGGCCGGCGCCTGCTCACCCGCCGGCTCACGCTCGTCGGCCGCCATCGGTCCAGCAAGATCCGGTTGACCAGCCATTCGGTGTCCGCCTCACACTGTGTGATGGTTTGGGATTCGGGTGCGCTCTGGGTGGTCGATCTGCTGAGCGGGAACGGCACGCAGTTGGACGGCCAACTCCTCGACGTCGTCGAGCTTCCGATCGGTTGTTGCCTGAAGCTGGGCCACGTCGACCTGACGTACGTGACCGTATCCAACGCCTTTTCGGCGGACTCCGCGGAGAGTCTGTCGTCGGACAGCGCGTCCGGGGCGCTGCTTGGCGTAAGCTCGATCGAGCCCGAGACGCCCCAAATCGCGCCGCAAGAAGAGGACGATCTCGAAGATACCGGCGTGGAATGGGAGGAAGGCCGAGCCAGGCAGGAGGAGCAGTTCGCTCGCCGGCTGGAGGAATTGGTATCGCACGAGGCGGAGTTGGTCGAGCGTCGTACACGGCTCGACCAGGAAGCGGCCCAACTTGCTTCCGATCGACAGCGCCTGGAAGCCGACCGGGAAGCGTGGGAGCGTGGACGGCGCCGGACGGACAGCGAGTTGACCGCCCGCTCCGAACAGCTCGCCCGCCAGCAGGCTCAGCTCGATTCCGACCGTCAAGCGCTCGACGCCGAACGCCGCGAGCTTCAGGATCGGCAATCCGCCTGGGCCGCCGCGCAGCAGGCGACCGAAACGCGGCTGAGCGAACGGGCGGCGTCGCTCGAGCGGGAGGAGAGCCGGCTGCGATCGGAAGACGAGCAGCGGGCATCGGGCCGGAGGAAGACGGAGGAGGAGTTGTCCGGGCTTCGCAGCGAGTGGGAGGCCGAGGCCGCCTGGCTTGCCGCCGAACGACGCGATTTCGACGACGCCCGAGTTGCTTGGGAGAAGGAACGAGTCGAGCGGGCGAAACAGCTCGCCGACCAGTCCGAGCGCCTGGCGGCGGAGCGGGCGGAACTGAAATCCGAGCGCGAGACCCTCGATCGGAGCCGCGACGAATGGACCGCCCAGTGCAACGAGCGCAACGCCGAATGGGAAAGACGCGAAGAAGAGGTCGCGCAGCTCGAGGCCGAACGGTCCGAGAAGCACTCGGATCTCGACCGACTGGTGGCGGAGCTCGAAGCGCGCGAGGACAAGCTCCACCAGGACAAGGCGCGGTGGGAGGCCGAACGGACTGAAAAACGGTCACAGCTCGACGCGCTTCTGGCCGATCTCGGGGCGCGCGAGGACAATCTCCAGCAGGAAAGGGCCCAGGGAGAGGCCGAACGGACCGAAAAACGGTCGCAGCTCGACAAGCTTCTGGCCGATCTCGAGGCACGCGAGGACGAACTCCAACAGGAAAGGGCCCAGTGGGAGGCCGAACGGTCTGAAAAGCGGTCGCAGCTCGACGCGCTTCTCGTCGATCTCGAAGCGCGCGGAGACAAGCTCCGGCAGGAAAGGACGCAGTGGGAGACGGATCGGACAAAGCGGAAGGAGGAGCTGGCCGAGCTGGGAAGTCAACTCGATGACGAGGCGGCCCGCCTCGCCTCCCAGCGGCAGGCGATCGAGCGGGAGCGGGCTTCCTGGGAGGAGAAACTCGCCCGGACGGAGGCAGAGCTTGCCGAGCGGCTCTCGCAGCTCGACGGCCGGCAGGCCGAGATCGAGTCACAACGTCAGGGGTTCGATCGCCGCCAAGAGGAATGGACCGCCGAGCAGAAACGGCAGGAACAAGCGTGGCAGCGGCGGAACGAGGATCTCGACAATCGGCGAGGCGCGCGGTCGAAACGCGCCCGCCGTAAGCTCGACGAACTCGATCAGCAGCTTCGCTCCGAACGAGCGCAGTGGGAATCAGAGCGAGCGCAGTGGAAGTCGGAACGAGCGGAATGGGAGTCGGAGCGAGCGCGGTGGGACTCGGAACGACAGCAGGCGGACGCGGCGCGTGAGCGGCTCGAAGCCGAGCTGGAGGCGGCCCGACGTCAACGCGACGAGCAGACCGACCGGCTCGCGTTGGAGCAGCAGGACCTCGAACAGCGGCTCGCTGCCGGGGAGCGGGAGCGGGCTCAATCGGAGCAAGCGCTGGCCGCTCAGACCGAGGAGCTCGCTGGCTTGCGGGCCGAGCTCGAGTCGCAGCGGCAATCGCTCCAGCGCAGCCGGGATGAATGGGTCGCCGAGAAGGAGCAGGCCGAAGCCCAGTGGCAGCGACGTCAGGAGGAGTACGAACGCGAGCGGGCGGGCGTCGAGAGAGAACGCGAGGAGGTCCAACGCGACCGGGAGCAGTACGAACGGGAGATGGCTCTAACCGAAGCCGCGCTCGTCCGGCGCGAAGCCGAACTGGAGAAGATGCGGGGGGATCTCGAAGCGCGGTGCGCCGATATCGACGCGCGCCGGGAGGAGTCTCACTTGCAGAAGCAGGCGAGGGAGGCGGAGCGCGAGGGTCCGCCGAGCGAACCGGCCGCGCCGTCGGATGGCCTCGACGAAGAGCCGGCCCCCGTGACGCCCCAGCCACGGCCGGTCCCAGACGGCCTGCCCCCGTCCGTGGAAGAGGAATGGTGGTCGGAGAGGGAGCCGGCGAAAGCCCCGCCGGTGGCTCGCGACGAGCAAACCGAAGAGGAGCCCCTCGACGAGTCCGACGACCAGGATCGCGCGTTGGACGGACTGGTCTGGTTGGCCGAGAGCAAGACGCCCGTGGGCCGCATCCGAGGGCTGATCTCGCGATGGCTGGGCCGGAAAGAAACGGAGTGAGGCGTCTCCGGCAAACGCGCCAAGGGCACGCAGATCGTCGAAGCGATCTATCGCTCGTCGCGGCAGCGAAGCTGGGTGGACGTGGGCTGAGGGCGCGGTGGCTTGAGGGGCGGCCGAAAAACAACTTGGGGACTTTCCCGATTCTCGCACAGCGAAAATGGGACTGTCCCCTTCCGGAAGCGGCAAGTTGTCTCTCCGCCGCCCCTTAGAACTTGACCGCGGACTGCTTGTGCAACTGGAGGGCCTGCTTGCAGAGATCGGCCATCTCCTGCGTATACTCGCAACCGACGTCGCCCCCGTCGGAGGCCTTCTTCACGCCGGGGCTGTTGGGCATCAGGCTGAAGTCGAAGCTCATCGGGTCGCGGAACCGCGGGGCGGCGTTGGCGCAGTTCGTGCTGCCCGGCGGAATGGCCCCGGCCACAATGCAGTTGTCGACCCGGTGGCCGCCCTGGTGGACGTTGATCTTCCGGACGATGCAGTCGACGACCACGCTCGACGGGTTGACCAGCGTGAGATCCTTGCCGAGCGTGCAGTGGCGCAGGTCGCACGCTCGGTCGGCGTGCATCGCGTCGCCCAGCATCAGGCAGTTCCGAAAGAGGACGCGGCTCCGCAGCATTCCGTTGGCGACGAAGATGCAGTTTTCGACCTGGCACTCCCCGTTTCCGAATTGGGTTCGGAAGCCCTCGGGAAGCCCCTGGACCGACACGATGGCCGCGCGGAGCCGGCACGCGGGGGCCTCCACGGCGAGGCAGCTCGGCCGGTCGCCGGCCGGCGTGCCGTGCACGAGGATCAGCCGCTGGAGGGTCGTCTGGGCGCCGAACACGGAGACCAGCACGTTGAAGTCCCGGATCGGCCCCATCGAGGTGACGATCGGCCAGCAGTCTTTCGCGCCCCGGATCGTCAGCCCCTGCTTCTCTCGCGGCACGACGATCCGCTCGTTGTACGGCCCCGCGTCCTCGATCTCGATCAACGTGTTCGGCTCCACGGAGTCGATGGCCTGCTGGATGCTGATGTATTCGCCCTGGCCATCGGCCCGCACGACGACCCGCTTGCCCAGCGAGGCGACCGCCTGCTCCAATTCGGAGAACGAGGGCTTGCGATCGGGATCCGTGAGGAGGGGGGCGTTCGGGTGGTCGGATCGCAGCTTCTCGATCCGATCGCGCAGCTCGAACAGGTCGCCGCGCTGGAACCGCTCCACGGCTTCGCCGTAGAGCCGCTCCACCGACGCCCCGTCCAACCCCTCGCGGATCGTCGCCCGCATGGTCTCGACGACCCGCTCGTTCTCGGCGAACCAGGGCGTGTTGCCATAGTCGGCCTCGACGTGCGCCAGCTCGGCCTCGGCTTCGGCGAACTTGTCTTCTCCCAGCAGTCTCGCGGCCCGGCCAAGCGCGGCCGCCCCCAACGTGCCCAGATACGAATCGATGTTCGCTCCCAGCGACTGCGCCTTCTGGAAGTGCTTCTCGGCCCGGGTCGCGTCCTCCGCGACCATGGCCAGCAATCCCGCCGTCAGCCAGTCGTCCGCGCTCCGCTCGTCGATCACCAGCACGGCCAGCTCGTGGACCGCCTTGGGCGTCAGGTCCCGCCAGGCGAGCGATTCCGTCTTGTCCCCCTTCAGGCGAGCCGTCATCCCGCGCTCGTCGGCGTCGATCAGCTCGCCGTTGGCGCCCCGCACCTGCAGGGCAAACTTGGTCAGCGGCGGGTCGGCCGTCTCGATTCGGTCGATCATTCGCACTTTGAACGGGACCAGGCGCTCGACTTGCGCCCGGCGCTTGGCCAGGCGCGACGAGAGCTCTTCCTCGTCGAAATGAAGTGCCCCGAGCGCCTCCACGGCGCCGGCGAAATCCCAGGCGGCCACCAACCGCTCGGCAGGCTTCACGGTCTCCGCGTACCGCGCGTCGAACTGACGGCGCCGCTCGGTCTCCCGCTCCTTGGCCTGCTCCTGTTGCGCGGCCGCCGCCAGCCGCCGCTCCAACTCCTCGGCGGCTTCGATCTTATCGCGCAACGCGCGTGCGGCCTCGACGTTGCGCGGAACGCCGTGCGTCTCGATCACCGGGCGCAGCGCCTGGCGGGCCTCGGCGAATCGCTTCTGGCCCCAAAGCCCTCGGGCACGGGTCTCGATCTCTCGGTAGGCCCGATCCGCCGCGTCGAGCACCTTCTCGATCGCGTCACGGGTGCGGAGTTGGAGCGTCAAGACGTCGTGCTTCTCGCTGAGCGCGTTGTAGAGGTCGACGGCTTCGCCGAACCGCTGCTCCGCGACGAGCGCCGCGGCCTTCGCCTCCGTGTCGATCCACGCCCCCTGCCACTGGAGGGGGTCGTCTTCAGCCGGCTCCTCGTTCGCCTTCGAACCGCCGCCCGACGTCGCCCCGTCGGCCGACGTCGCCCCGTCGGCCGACCCGGTGCGGTCGGCGTCTTCGGGCTTCTCAGTCCCAGGTTCGTCGACCGCGGCGACGGCCGGTGGCGGCTCCCCGTTTTCCTCCGCCCCCCCTCCGCCGGAGAAGAGGAGAGCCAAACCCAGCACGGCGATGAGCCCGACCAACACGCCCCCGATCCCCAGCGAGACCGCCTTCCTACGGCCGAGCGCGCGGACCACCTTCGTCGTCACGCTTTCATCGGTGGGCTCCGCATCTCCGGCGTCGAGCGTATCGTCGCCCACGACCGGCGGCGGCTTGACCGCCGGGTCGCCGCGGTGCAGGTGCTTGAGGAACGAGGAGAGGGCCGCATCGGTGGAAGACGACTCGCCGGTCGAGGCAAACGCACTCAGTGCGGCGATCACCTCGCTCATCGACTGGTATCGGTCCGCCGGGCGCTTGGCGACCATCCTCTGGAAGACGGCGTCCAACGCCGGCGGTACGTCGGCTCGGGCTTCGCAGAGCGAAGGGATCGGGGCCTCGCGGTGCGCCAGCAGCTTCTTCATCGGCGTCGTGCCCGTGTAGGGCGGCTCGGCGGTCAGCAGCCGGTAAAGCGTGCAGCCGAGGCTGTAGACGTCCGATCGGTGATCGGCGTTGTGGGTGTCTTCGGCCTGTTCCGGGCTCATATAGTCGATCGTGCCCATCACCCGGTCCGTGTCGGTCAACTGCGAGGCCGCTCTGGGCTCGTGCTCGCCCAACCCCTGCCGGCCCAGCCGGGCCAGGCCCATGTCGAGGATCTTGATCGTCCCCCGCGTATCCAGGAGCAGATTGCCCGGCTTCACGTCGCGGTGGATGATCCCCTGGGAGTGCGCGTAATCGAGTCCCCGGGCGGCCTGGAGCACGTAGTCGACCGCCCAATCGACGGAGAGCGGTCCGTGATGCTTGACGATCTTGCCCAGGTCTCGGCCGTCGACGAACTCCATGGCCAGGAAGTGGACGCCCTCCTGCTGGCCGGCGTCGTAGGCCGTGACGATGTTGGGGTGCGAAAGCTGGGCCGCCGCCTGCACTTCCCGGTTGAACCGTCGCACGGCGTCGGGCGAATCGACGGCCGAGGGGGGCAGGATCTTGACGGCCACCAGGCGCTTCATGCGCCGGTGCTCCGCCTTGTACACCTTGCCCATCCCCCCCGAGCCGATCTTCTCCAGGATCACGTACTCGCCCAGGATGAGGCCCCGCGTCTTGCCCTGGTAGAGCACCGCGGCCTGGTATCGGGTGAGCCGGTTGGCCTGGACGAGTTCGCGGGCAAGTCCCTGAACGTCCTTCGGGCGTCGCTCGGGGGGCAAGCTCTCCTGGAACGAGGTGACCTCTTCGGCCGTCAGCAGGCCACTCTTGGAGAGATTCGCGATGAACTGCTTAAGAGTGACCGCCATGATTCGTCCCAGCCGGCCCGACGCAGAATCCCCCACTCTCTGGGATTATAGCCCCCGTCGCGCGTAACGCAACCGATCGCTCCCCCCTCCCGGG
>Ga0180431_10007388_pt1 | contig 12811 bp, 11 predicted proteins | sample SS_ome_11_FD_132459 | JGI IMG/M metagenome (GOLD analysis project Ga0180431, IMG submission 132459) | Hypersaline lake sediment archaeal communities from the Salton Sea, California, USA - SS_1_MS_1 metaG | ecosystem: Environmental > Aquatic > Non-marine Saline and Alkaline > Hypersaline >... | reverse complement strand
GACCTCGTCGGGCGTCATCCGCGTCACTGCCTTGCCGAGAGCGGCATAGCCGCCCCTAACGATGTACTCGTCGATGCTATCCGGATCGATCAGCCCACAGTTACGCAGGATGATGCGAAGCTGCTTGTGGTAGAAGGGGATATCCTCGTAGAACGGGACCGCCTGGTGCGCGAGGGGCTCCTTGTAGGTAAGCCGTTCGACTACCCTGCCCTTGATCAGGGTCTCCTCGACCAGTTCTGGGACGTCGGACGGTTGTACCAGAGCGTAGAAGATACCCTCTGGGTAGATGATCATCACCGGACCCATGACGCAGAAGCCGCGACAACCAGTCTCGATCACTCGCACTTCGTTCTGTAACCCGCGACGCTTGATCTCGGCATCCAGGGCCTCGCGTACCTTGTCTGATCCCGAGGCAGTACAGCCAGTGCTGCCACAGATCAGCACGTTCGCCCGGTACAGGGGTGCTTCCATTTTTAGATCCTCCTTGGCGCTGATATCATATCAACTGCTCTCAATCGGAAAGCCAGTGGTGTAGGGTACCGGGTCTATCTGGAGATCCTGCCTACTACCCACTCTTCCACGATCTTTCCGTTGATCAGGTGTTCTTCAATGAGCCGCGGCACCATATCGGGGTGCACTTGGCCATAGGTCACTCGCGGCTTGCCGGCCTGCTCGATATCCACCAGTGGTTCCTTGGCGCACATCCCGATGCAGCCAGTGGTGGCAACATGAGCGTCGATCTGGCGCTTGTCCAGTTCCTCCAGGATGGCGTGCATAGTTGCCCTGGCTCCGGCCGCGATCCCGCAGGTCCCCATCCCCACAGTGATGGTGGTCCCGGTCTCGAGCCGGGTCTCCAGCTTCTTCTGCGCCTCCTCGCGCAGCTTCTCGAGGTCCTCCAACGACTTCAGTCTCGGCATTTCTTACCCTCCAGGCGTAGTCCGGATTCATGGCAGGCCGCCTCTGGCCTGTACCGGATCCGATGATAGTACCACACCACGAGCACCGGCGCTGGGGCTGAGCATCGACTTCCCGTTGCCGCAAGCCTTACGAGCGAAGGCTTCTCAGCCCCTCCGTCAGGTACTCTCTAAGCCACTTCCGAACCGCGGGGTGCGAAAGCGGCACTTCTCCCAATCTGGCCCTGACCTCCTCCGTATCCATCTCGAACGCTCGCGTGCCCACTCGATGAGTGTAGTGCAAATCGACGCGCTCCTGTCCGAGAATCAAGCAGAGGAGCGTGGAGACCATATCCCCGAGCGGCGGTCGGTCAATGTGACTGTGTCGGAAGGTCGCCACCACGGTGGTACCTTCCTCCGCCCTCGATCGAATCGTCAATCCTCCACCGCAGCGCTCTGCCGCTGCCGCAAAGAGCGGTATGCCCAACCCCACGCGGCGGCTCGAGCGGGTACTGAAGAATGGGTCGCGCACCCGTTCCACAGTATCCTGATCCATACCCCTGCCATTGTCGGCGACCTTGATGCGCAACAGGTCGTTGGGCAGATCCTCCTCGATGGACAGCTCGATCTTCGACGCCCCCGCTTCCACTGCGTTCTCCAGGACGTCGAGGATGTGCAAAGAAAGCTCCAGCACTACTGTAGATCTCGCACCAATTGCACCATCTTCTCCGGGTTCAGGTGACCATAGACTTCGTTATCCACGACGGCTGTGGGAGCAAGCCCGCACGAGCCGAGACAGTAGACAACCTCGTATGTGACTCGGTAGTCGTCCGTTGTCTCTCCCGCCTGAATCCCCAATTCCCTCTCCACCGAACTGATGATCCTGGCAGAGCCACGAACATGGCACGCCGTGCCGTCGCACTGGCGGACTACGTGTCTCCCTTGCCTGGTCAGGTAGAACTGGGAGTAGAAAGTCGCCACCCCGTAGACCTGGCTCAGGGGCACGTGCATGCGTCTCGATACCGTCTCCAGGACATCCTTAGGCAGATAGCCGTAGATGTCCTGTGCCTTCTGTAGAACAGGGATCACCGCCCCCTGCTCGGTCGCATACTCCTCGAAGATTTCCTCCAGAGGAGCTAGATCCAATGTTTCCTCTGCCACTATGTTTGCCTCCTAGGAACGATCTGTTCAAGCTACCACTTTCAGACTTCGCCCATCACTACCACTAAAGGCCAGGCGCAGTTCCCTGACGCTCGGCTCTTCAAGCACCACCAGTGTGCGAGCTACCATCTCCGCCAACCGGTGGGCATCTCCTGAGACGATGAGCGGTCGCCCAGCCAATTGGGGGAATCGATCGTACGCCTCCTCGGGACTCAGCCGAGATGTGATCTCTGCTGCCGCCAGATCGAGACCGGGCGGGATGAAACCCAGCACGCCGAGCAAGCTGAAGCTCGGCCTGTCAACGTGAGCAGCTATGCACATCCCGCCATGGCGTGTCACCCCCTGCACAACCTGCTCAACCGTCAGCGACGTAGAAGCCAGTAGCAGCCGCCTGTTGTGCCGAATGAAACGACCGGTCTCGTCCACCACAAACTGGGGCCCAAACACGGCCTCGGGATTCTCCTGGTCCGGCAGATGCCGGTAGACCGTGTCTTGCCAGCCATGCACTTGCTCCAGACTATCGAAGAGGCAGACGATGTGCGCTTCCTCCCGCGTCTGAACCTCCATGCCGGGCAAGACCGTGATGCCACTCCCGTCTGCGGCCCGCATCACCGCAGAGGCATTCTCTGCGGAGTTATGATCGGTAACGGCGATGACCCTAAGGCCAATCCTGCGCGCCTGCCGCACGATCAGCGGGGGAATCATCTCGACTTCCCCACACGGAGACAACACGGTGTGCACGTGCAGGTCGGCGAAGCAAGGCTCGAGCATTGGTGCCGCTAGTCCTGATCCAGGCCCGTGACTCCAAGTGCTGCGAGGCGAGCAACGATTGTAAAGGTAGTCCAGGGTGCCACCAACAGGGGAACGCCTTCAGAATCCGCTTTCGCGACTGTAGCGGCTTCCGGAGTGCGCCCCTCCCCGATGATGACCCCCGCGAGTCCCAGCAAGGCAGCAACGGCAACGACGTTTGGATGAGACTGCAGAGTGACCCAGACGTTCCCGTCCTGTGCCTTGGCCATGGCGCAGCTCAGAAGATCCGAAGCGTATCCCCCCGTAACTTCCCTCTCAAGACTGTGCTCGGCAGAGAGTACGGAAAGGTTCAGTTCCTCTGCGATATCTTTGAGCGTCCTCACCTCGTTCTCACCCTCTCCCCCCCTTGTAGATGGAACGACATCTCAAGGCGGGTTCCGCTCCCGGCTTTGGAACTCAATCTCATCTGGTCGGCACAGACCGCGATATTGCTCAGACCCATCCCTGCCCCGAATCCCATCTCTCGGATCCAGTCAGGGGCAGTGGAGAAGCCGGGCTCCATAGCCTTGTCGGTGTCGTCAATGCCCGGCCCATCATCGATCGCGGTCACTTTTATGCGTTCAGGACGGATTTCTGCAATGATCTCCCCGCCGCTGACGGTATGGATGATGAGATTGGTCTCCGCTTCATAGGTCGCGATCCCGGCCCGGCGGATTGTCTGTGCGTCGGCCCCCAACCGCTCCAGAGCTCGCTTCAGCTTGCTGGATGCCTCTCCCCCATGAACGAAATCCCTGGGCAGCACCTTGTAGCGCAGTAGTAGGCCGGTCTGGTCGGACTCGATATCCTCGAATATGTGGCTGGCACGATAGCGGTGGATCTCCTCTTCGTGATACTCCACATCGAGTTGCTGAAGCAATCCTCGAACGATATCTCCCTGAGTGATAATCCCAACCAGCTTGCCATCCCTGCTGACTACCGGCAGCCGCCCGAATCCGCGCAGCGCGAACTTGTTCACCGCTTGGATAACCGACTCGTCGTCGAAAACCGTCTCAACGACCGTCGTCATACTCTCGCTGACGGTGGACTCGATCCGTCCTGCTTCCAGCGTCTTGATCAAGTCCTCGATGCTGATGACTCCGATCAGTCTTCCATCCTGAAGGACCGGCGCCCCGGAGATTCTCTGAACGCGCAGTATCTCCTTCAGTTGGCTCATGGGCGTGTCGGCCGCAACGGTGACGACTTCCCGCGTCATTACCTGGCCGATCTTGAGCTCATAGACCAGCTCTTGACTCTTGGTGATCTCTAGGGCTGATCGCCTCACCGCCTGTCTGTCCTTCCGCCGCCGTTGCCCCGCCCATACTACCGGCCGAGCGGCCTACGAGCCGCGACGGAACGTCTCGATGTCGGGCGCGTTCTCGAAAGCTTCCTGCCATCGTCTAGCCACGGGCTCAAACAAGCCGCAACTGGGCAGTCCCGCCCGATACAGCCGGCCGCAGGTTTCATACATCGTGTATTTGGAGGCCAAGAGGGCGACGCCCTTGCTCTCCGCCAAGGAAACGGTTTCCTGGGGCGGCAGCTTGCCCCGCACGAAAACAATGGCTGCGATGCCGGCCATCTCGGCCGTTCGAACGACCTGCGGATTGGTCAGCCCCGTCAACAGCAGGGTCCCTGCGTGGGTAAAAGACAGCACATCGCTCATCAAGTCGGCACCGCAGGCCATGCTGACGTCTGTACCCAGATCTACCTCGGACGAGATGATCCGTCCTTCGATTATGGTCAGGACCTCCTTCAGATTCATGCTACACGCTCCGTTATGAAGGCGGCCCAGTGACGACTACGCCCCGGACCTCGACAGATGTTCGCTGCCCTGTGGCAACTCCAAGGCAAACAGAAAAGGCCTTTGCTACCCGCTCACTCTCGCGCAATGGTGTGGCTGGGCAAAGACCTTCAGTTGACACAACGCAGAATAAGGCCCCCTTCGCCCCTATACCTTTGAAAGAAGCGAGAGCAGGGAAACCCAGTTCTCACCATCAGGACGCACTGCGCGACCGTTGTGAATTGTATCACAAATGCAGGGCCTTGTCAACTGACGAAGCTCTTCATGACCCCGGCTCGATCGAGGCGTAGTCCTGCCCTAAGATCAGACGAACATCAGCCTCGGGGTTCGCCTCCGCTCTGGAGAGAACGTTTTCGGGGGGAACGGCCAGCAGCGTGGCCAGAGTCTGTGCGGTGTATGGGTTACCGGTGAGGTCGACGATCACCGTCTCGGTGTAGTCTCCACGATCGGCATTCCCGAACCCTGCCACTTTGTATCCATCCTGCCGCAGACGGGCGGAAGTGCGTTGGGCCAGGCCCGGTACCAGGGTCCCGTTGAGAACCTGGATGTAGGCCGCCTCCGCCTCTAGCTTGGTCGCGTCCGGAGCGTGCGATACGATGGCGGTTGGGGAAGGAGCTGGGAAGATCTCATCACGCAGCTGGCGAATCCCGTCTCTGTCCGGAATGGCTACCCACATGCCCGCCGGAGTGATCGCCGCCCTGGTCGTCGCCTCGTCGATGGCAGCGGACTTAATGTCCTCAAGATCGATTTCCCCTGCAACGCGCGCCAGCGCAGTCAACTCGGCCAGATTCAGGTCCGTCTGCACCGAGTCACCAACGATGCGCAGTATCTCGGGGATGCGGTCGATGGAGATATCCAGGCTAAGCGCCTTGTCTCGAATAGCCATGAGCAGTTTCCGCTGCCGCCGAGACCGATCATAGTCGCTGGTGCCGTGTCGAGAACGGGCGTACTGAAGCGCCGTCGCCCCATCCATGTTCTGGACACCCGCAGGAATGTGCACTTCCATGGTACCGTAGTTGCCATCTGGGTACTCGAGATCGTCAATGGGACTCTCTACATCGATGCTGATGCCGCCGATGGCGTCGATCAATCGCTCGAATCCCGAGAAATTCACCCGGACGTAGTAGTCGATGGGTACTCCGAGAAGATTCCGCACCGTCTTCTTGGCCAGAGCGGGTCCCCCTCCAGGGTACCTCTCCGCGTCACCGATGAAGTGTGCGGTATTGATCTTGTGCTCTCCGAAGCCAGGAACGGTGACCCACAGATCGCGAGGAATAGACAGCATGCCGGCATTCTTCGTTGCGGGGTCGGCCGTCACTACGATCATGGTGTCGGTGCGCCAGGGTCCGGACTCGCCTTCGCGTTGATCGATACCCAAGAGGAGTATCGTGGCGCGCTCCTCCTTCGCCAGATCGGGCAGATCCTCCTCTTTGGCACGCCCTCTCTCGACGTGAGTAACCAGTGGCTCGCTGGGGAGAAACGGCACATCAGCCCGAGCCACGTACTGCCTAATGGTGGAGAAGAGCAGGTATGCAAGGAGCGCGGCACCCACCAGTATGACTACTGGCAAGAGAGCGAAGAGAACGCGCTTCCCTCCCTCTCCTTCGTGTGCCGCTCTTCCAGCATCCATCAAACCCTCCCCACAGTTTCAAGTAGCGGGCATTATAACATGAAGCTACCACCGTGGCAAAAGGCTCATGTGCGGGGGCTAAGAGGCTTGACACCCGGGAACAGTGTAGAGTAGAATGTACTCAGTCGCCGCATGCCTCCCAAGAGGTGTCTGTTCCGTGATCCCCCTGAAGCTCGCTCTGCGCAATTTCCTATCTTATCGCGGTGAGATGGCTCCGCTAGACTTCTCCTCCATTCGCGTCGCCTGCCTTACCGGCGACAATGGCCACGGCAAGTCAGCCTTGCTGGACGCCATCACGTGGGCGCTCTGGGGCAAGGCCCGAGCGAGACGGGACGTCGAACTCATCACCCTCGGCGAGAGTGAGATGGAGGTCGAGTTCGAGTTTTCGCTGGGGAAGAACACATACCGAGTCATCCGCAAGAGAGATTCTCGAAAGCGGGCACGGAGTATTCTGGAACTCCAGGTCAAGCATGCCGAGGAATACCGTTCACTGACGGAGCCCTCCATCCGTGAGACCCAAGCAGCAATCAATAGCATACTGCGCATGGACTATGAGACCTTCATCAACTCTTCCTTCCTCCTTCAAGGTCGGGCCGACGAGTTCACGATCAAGCCTCCGGCAGAGCGAAAGCAAGTCCTGGCAGACATCCTCGGGCTGGACCAGTACGACGAGTACGAGCAGCGGGCCAAGAAGCTGGCCCGAACCAAGGGCCTGGAGCAGCACGAGCTCGCGGTGCGCATTCAGGAGATGGATCGAGAACTGGCCAACCGCAGTCGGTATGCTCTGGAGACCGAGGAAACCCAAACGTCAGTCCAGCAGGCCACCGAAGCCCTCGCCCAAGAGGGGGAACACATGGAGGAGCTTCGATCGCGTGCTCAGGCCCTGCAGTTGCGGCGCCAGCGTTTGCTGGACCTGGAAGCGAGCATCTCCGCTCAGCAGAAGGAGCTCTCCCTCACACGGGAGGAGATCGACGGCCACACGCAAAGGCTAAGGCGTCATCGGGAGACCCTGGCTCGGCGCGACGAGATCGAGGCGGGATTCCAACGCTTGCACGCGGCGCGGATCGCAGAGCAGAGGCTGGGAGAGCAACTCTCCCAATTGCTGGAGCTGAACGAGAAGCGGGAGACGGAGGAGCGCGCCGTTGCGGACGCGACAGCAGATCTGAAGCGCCAACAACTGGTATTGATCAGACAGGCAGAGGAGTTGAGACCCCAGGCAGCCAAACACGCGGATCTGGAGGCACACCTTTCAAGAACCAGAGAAGGACTGAAGCGGCTCGCTGAGCTGGAGGCTGAACGAGACGAAACCAGAGGGGAGATACGGGCGCTGATCGACTCGACGGCTCGCTTGGAGACGGCCAATGATCAGCTCATGGAAGAGATGCAACGCATGAAGGAGCGGATCGACCGGCTTGAGGGTGCAAGTGCCGTCTGTCCGCTGTGCGGTCAGGACCTATCGCCAGACCATAGGCATCGCGTAGTCGCGGAGCTGCGGGCGGACGGGAAGCAGTGCGGAGAGAGATATCGAGCCAACAAGCGGGCCACCGAAGAGGCGCAACAGACGGTGGTCGCTCTGCGGCAGCGCATCGGCAGGCTGGACGCAGAGATTCGAGGCACGGCACACCTGCGGAAAGAAGAAGGAAAGCTAGAGCATGCCGTCGCGGACGCTCTGGCCGCGACTCAGCAGGTGCCCTCCCTAGAGCAGGAAGCCGCAGCTCTGAGCGCCCGGCTGGCAGACGAGGCCCTCGCTTCGGAGGCGCGGGCTCGGCTAGGGGAGATCCAAGCGCAGATCGTGCAATTGGGCTACGACGCCCAGGCTCACCAGGCCCTCAGAGCAGAGCTCGCAGAACTGAGCCGCTTCGAGGCGCAGAAGCGCGAACAGGAAACCGCCCTCAGGCAAGCCGAGGAGGAGGAAGCGGCGCTCAAGATCCTGAGGGCCACCGAGGAGCGAGACAGGCTTCGTCTGGCGCAGGACGAGAACGATAGAGACGCATTGACTGAAGAGGTGAAAGCCCTGCCCCAGGTACTCGAGCAGTTGCGGGCGGCCAAGAAGAGACTGGAGGCGCTGGGCTCTCAGCAAGCAGAGGCTCGCCTGCTCTTGGGCGCCGCTCGCCAGAAGCTGGAGCACTGCGACTACCTCAAGGGAGAGAGGGAGTCTGTCCAGAAACGGGAGAGGCAGGCGGCCGAGGATAGAAACATCTACGAAGATCTGCGTCTCGCCTTCGGGAAGCGCGGGCTGCAGGCGATGATCATAGAGGCCGTCATGCCAGAGATCGAAGACGAGGCGAATGCCCTCCTATCCCGAATGACCGACAGTCGCATGCATGTGCAATTCGACACTCAGCGCCGAACCCTGAAGGGCGACACGGTTGAGACATTAGACATCAACATCTCCGATGAGCTTGGCCCCCGCAGCTACGAGCTCTACTCAGGTGGCGAGGCGTTTCGGATCAACTTCGCCATACGTATCGCTCTCAGCAAGCTGCTGGCCCGTCGCGCCGGGGCAGAGCTACAGACACTGGTCATTGATGAGGGATTTGGAACTCAGGATGCCGGCGGTCGGGAACGCCTGTTGGAGGCAATCAACACGATCAGGGACGATTTCGCCCGCATCCTGGTGATCACTCACGTCGAGGAGCTCAGAGACGCATTTCCAACCAGAATCGATGTAGTCAAGACGGCAAGCGGCAGCACCGTGCATATCGGGATGTGAATCCGCGTCGAGTCAGCATCGCCCCGCCACCGTAGCCGCCACCCCTGGGCAAAGCCTGGCTCCGAGAGACTGATCGGGTCCCAAGATGCCCACGACTGCTCTCGTACTAGGGGCGCCGGTCGGACACAGGGGGCTTCCGCCCGCGGCCCGGCCTGATCATCAGGCCCTCGAGCCCCTCATCACGGTATCGACGTACCCAAGCATAGACAGTATCGGGGTCGCGCGGTCTCAGCAGACCTCGCAGGGCGACCTGCCGCGCAGACATCCCATCAGCGATCTTGAGAATCGCGGCGGCCCGTTCTCGGACGTACTGTCGTCGGTGATAGGCTCGTGCAAACTCGAGTTCCTGCCCTTGCCCGTCGGTGAGCACCAGCTTCAGTGGCTTGGCCATGCGTTCTACCTCCAGGGAGTACAACACCCAGACCAGCCCTTGGTTACCGAGTTAATTCGCTAGGGCAGGATAGCGGGCCTTCGTTCTGGAGGAGGGTTACATGGGCGATTGGTTGGAGAAGCATCGCGGCTACGTGGTGATAACCCTGGGATATGCCATCGTTCTGGCCGGCGTTCTCTTCCTTCGCAGCCCTCGTTCGGACGAAACGCCCATCGAGATCCATGCCCCATCGGCGGTCCCCACGGCAACAGTGGCCCCCATTCGAGTGCACGTCAGTGGGGCGGTACACGCTCCGGGTGTCTACTCCCTGCCTGCGGGGAGCAGGGTACAAGAGGCCTTGGAAGCAGCGGGAGGCGTCGCCGAGGAAGCCGATCTTGACCGCATCAACCTGGCGGGGTGGGCCAACGACGGCCAGAAGATCCACGTTCCCGCACACGGCGAGAGCTCCTCGCCTGCAGAGTCGCAGGCAGGCTCCTCCGCATCGGGATCTGCCTGGGCAGAGAACGTCAACATAAATACCGCGTCGGCAGAGGAATTGGACTCGCTGCCCGGCATAGGCCCCGCGTATGCGGAGCGCATAATCCGCTACAGACAGGAGCAAGGCCCCTTCGAGAGCATCGACCAGATCATGGAGGTGAGAGGGATCGGGCAAGTCTGCTTCGAGGACATCAAGGACAGGATCTGCATCCGATGACCGCCTCGGCGTCCGTCGCGCGTGGCCCGGAGTGTGCCGGGTAGGATCGAGCCAGCTCCGCGATCCGTCGAGCCTCCGCTGACGAACGCAGGTGGCACTCCCGCTGAACGATAACCGCGGGCCCACACTCTTTGACATACGACCTCAAGAGTGATATCATGGACCAGATCACACGAGACGATCTGGCCGCTACAGCGCAAACCTGATAGGGGTCTGGTTCCTCCGGTGCACGAAAGGAGACCGCATATGCCGGGAGTCATTGGGATCGAGGATTACTACATCCGCAGACCCAATCATGGACACGATGGTATGATTGTGCTGGGACAGGGATACTACTTCGTGATCGTTCGTTCCCTGCAGATCCTGGCACAGGGTCCGATGTGGAAACAGCTGCTAAGCAGGAACTCGCGCCTGGTAGTCACTTCCAAGGTTGGAATGCGCGGCACCTATGCTGAGCTGGAGGGTGTCAACGGGATCCTTCCCTTCTATGACCCCATCAAGCTGGGGCCTCCGCCGACGCGTTTCGTCCGCGACATCAACCTCATTGAGCTCGTTCCAACTGTGGGCAACGGGCCGAGCATATCCGTCGATATCCACGTGGACAGCGACAGCCGGCTACAGGCCCTCAGTGGCGTGATCAACGGTAGTACCTTCGCGAAGGCGCTCTCCTTGGATCCGAAGATCGGCGCGTCGGCGCAGACCATCTCCCTGCTGGCCACCAAGGTTCTGGAGGCCCTTCTGCCCGACATGCGCGAGATAGTCCTCAGCTTCAGCAAGGACTTCAACTATGGTGACCCGGAGTTCAGAGAAGGCTACCGCGTATTCGTGGCCACCAAGGATCCGGAGCATCCTCTGTCGGCCATAGATGCTCGCCAACTCACCGTGGAGAAGAACACCGGACGGCTCCGTCACAAGGGCCGAGACCTCGAAAACTACTCGTATCTGGTACTGGAGATCGTTGCTCTCCCCGAGCGCGGTAGGTCAAGGGCCGAGAACTCCGACTGGTTCGCCAAGATGAGAGAGGCAAGGAAGCAAGCTCAGAGCCTGGCGGAGCGAATAGACGCTGTCGACGAGAAAGAGAAGAGAAAGGTCATGAAGGAGTGCCGCACCTTGATCGCGCAAGGACGCGTTCTCCTGGAAGCGGACCGGAACTACCTTGAGACCGAGAGAGAGAAGATCCGGAAGGCCGAGCTGGCAGCCTGTGCGCAGTTCATCTGGCCAGAGAAGAAGCTCTCCCTGAAGGATATTGGAACCACCCGCAAGGCCATGGGAGTGAAGAGCGGCGCGGATCTGGGACGCGAGGTCGGAGAATACGAGCGCAGGGAGCAGGAGGTCGAGAAGCGGCTGCGCGAACTGCTCTCCCATGCCGACTAGCTTGACATAAGGACCATGGATAAGCAGAGGCTCCTCCGTTGGAGGAGCCTCTATCATTTTGGGATGGCTGTGAGCCGGACTATGATCGCCATCCGGGCTCTGCGCTGGCGGCGCCCGGAATGACCGCCCTGTTCCGCACCCAGCTTATCCTCGAGACGTCACCTTGGCCACCTACAGATATCAAGGGTAGGCGATAGCCCGGGCACTGTCGCGCGTTGATCTACGCAGGGTCATCCGACGGGCAGGGGGTAACCAGCACACGTTCCTTCTGCCTAGCAATGCGGGAAGCTGGAAGCGCAGCAAGACCCGAGCAACACGCGGAGACAAGAAAGAGCACTGGGAAGGACGTCATCTCAAGGATCCAAGCCCCAATCAGGGCGGCCGGGAGGATGAGTGCATTGAGCGTATTGGCTAGGCCCAGGTAGACGGGGCGTTCGCCCTCGGGAGCGATCTCCAGGAGGCAGGGTATGAAGCCCAACATCAAGGAACTGTTCACCAAGCCGATGGCCAGGAATACGATCACATAGAGATAGAGCAGAGCGCCGTGAAGGACGCTCCCTGACAGCATATGCACCAGCACACCTGTGAGGGGCATTGCCAGGCTTATCCCGACGTTGACCCGTATTACGGCAATGCTTCCTCGCCTCTCGTTCAGGGCTCCCAGCACTATTCCTCCAAGAATGCTTCCCCCCATCTGTGCCAGGACAAAGAGCCCGATGGTCTGCTCGCCCAGTCCCAGCGCGTCAGTGGCAGATAGAACGTAGAAGGGGTAGGCCATGCCCGCATAGCCCAGCAGAGCACGGGTAACCACCAATGCTACAAAGCGCCTGTCGTGGGACACGATGTGCGCCAAGAGGCGCAGATATCCTACCCTTGGGGTATCAGGTTGTTCGATAGCTCCTTCGAGCGTTCCTTCGGGCTCGCGTATCGAGGCGAGGGCCACCAGAGACACCGCCAAACCAACGCCTGCCAGAAGAAAGAGCACCGCGTAGTTGTAGGGGAAGCCTAGCGCGCTCTCGGCCCCAAGAAGGTAGGTGATGACTGCCGAAGCGCCCAGGGCCAGGATGCCATAGATGACCTGGGCCGTTCCAAGTAGCCGCCCTCTCCGCGTAACAGGTATGACCTTTGCGAACACATCGAACAAGGGAACACTGATCAGCCCCTCGGTGAATGACAGGAGCATGAATCCCGCGAAGAACACTGCCAGCGTGAGGTTCGGCCTGCTGCTGCCGAAGAGAGCGATGGTGGCTGCGACTACCCAGATAGCGGGTCGACCGATGAGACCGGGGATGGTGATGAAGCGGCGTTTCTTTGCTCTCCCTTGCACCCATCTGGCTGCGACGAGCTGGGGCAGAAGGTAGCCGGCAG
>Ga0180431_10007386_pt1 | contig 12815 bp, 10 predicted proteins | sample SS_ome_11_FD_132459 | JGI IMG/M metagenome (GOLD analysis project Ga0180431, IMG submission 132459) | Hypersaline lake sediment archaeal communities from the Salton Sea, California, USA - SS_1_MS_1 metaG | ecosystem: Environmental > Aquatic > Non-marine Saline and Alkaline > Hypersaline >... | reverse complement strand
CCGGCGCCACGAACTGCGGGTCAGCAGTCATCATCCCGGCACCACATGTCGCCCCCGCTGGGCAGCCTCCCTCAATGTCGCTGTAGGTAATGGTCATCGCAGCACCGCTGTTGTGGATTTGTGATCCGCTGACCATCGCCGTATTACCCCACAGGATGCAGTTAACCAGCGTGGGACTGACCACGTCATTGTACATCCCTCCGCCAGCAGCGGCGGCCTCGTTGCCGCTGAAGATTACATTGGTCAGAATGGGATTGCTGGTGCCATTATCAGTAGCATCATTGCCCATCCCGCCACCCTGATAAGCCTCATCCTTTCCGATGTGGTGGGAGACAATCTCGATGTCATTGGATCAGGGCCTACCGTCCCCGACTCCAGCACCTTTCAACAAGCAGCGCAGGTTCTCAAGGGCTATGGCATTTGGGATCAGGTTCCCCATTCCGTAAGACGGCACATCGAAGGCGGCACACACGGAAGGGTGGCTGAAACCCTTAAACCGGGGAACCCCGATTTTGAAAAAGACGCATGGGAACTTGTGGGCACCAATCTCCAGGCACTCACGGCTGCGAGTGAAGAAGCGGAGCGACAGGGATATCGACCCCTGATCCTTTCCGCAATGGTCGAGGGAGAAACGCGGGATGTGGCCAAAGTGCACATTGCCATCGCAAAAGAAGTAGTTTTATCAGGCCATCCGATTTCACCGCCGGCGTGCATTCTCTCCGGAGGAGAGACCACGGTCACGCTCCAGGGCAAGGGAAAAGGCGGACGCAATCAGGAGTTTGTGCTGGCATCCGCCGTCGCCCTTGAGCGGGAAAAACGCATTGTCATTTTGAGCGGTGGGACAGATGGGACGGATGGCCCAACCGATGCAGCCGGCGCCATCGCCGATGACACAATCTTGGCGCGGGCGAGCAAAAAAGGCCTCGATCCCTTGGATCACTTAAAGCGAAACGATGCCTACCCCTTCTTTCAGGAGTTGGGTGACCTATTGATCACAGGCCCCACCCGCACCAATGTAATGGATGTTCGGATCGTTCTGGTGGGAAAGGACTGAGCCGGGCGACGACCACCTTTGCCATCGGGCGCTCCGCCTGCTTCTCGGCTGAGGATCTTCGCGGTGCGAGGGTCATTTGGGCCAGGTCATCGGGGAGCACAAAACGCTTGAAAGTGATCGAAATTTGACGATCATTTTTGCATCTGCTTCAGGGTCGTGCCGCCGGGAACGCGGCGGCACCGTGTGTTCTTTGGCCGATTGCCGGAATTCTTGTGCGGATTTTATCGAAGGAGGAAACAGTGAGCTTTCGCAAATTGTTTGAACCCAAAACCATGGCCGTCATTGGCATTTCTTTAAGCAATGATCGGCATCCCGCCAATGTTGTCTGTTACAAAAACCAGCTCAGATATCCGGTCAGGGTCTTTCCCGTTAACCGGCGAGGGGGGATGCTGCAGGGAGAAAAGGTATTTAGAAACATTTCCGAGGTTCCGGAAAAGGTTGATCTGGCAGTGATCGCCGTTCGTGCCGAGCAAGTTCCGGATACTGTGAAGGACTGCATTGAGGCTCACGTAGCGGGTGCGGCGGTGATCTCGGGAGGTTTTTCTGAAAGCGGTCGTAAGGATTTACAGGATCGAATTGTGGCCATCGCGAAGGAAGCCGAGTTCCCGCTCATTGGGCCGAATTGTCTGGGCATCTATTCTCCCGCGTATGTGGATACTTTTTTCCTTCCAAGTGAACGCTTTGTGAGGCCTGAACTCGGGAGCGTGGCCGTCATAAGCCAGAGCGGAGGCATTTTGGTCGATCTCATGGTCAAGTTTGCCCAGGAGGGTGTAGGTCTTTCTCTGGCAGTCAGCATTGGCAACAAAGCCTTGATCCGGGAGGTGGATTTGCTGCGGTACTTGCAAAGAGAAAACAGGACAAAGGTGGTCGCGTTCTATGTGGAGGGGTTTGAAAAAAATGAAGGTCGGGATTTTGTCTTGGCCGCCGGCGAATATCCCAAGCCGGTCATTGTCCTTAAGGCAGGCAAAAGTCCCGGCGGAACCCGGGCTGTTTCCAGCCACACGGCATCACTCGCCGGAGACTACGAGGTTTTCTCAGAGGTGCTCTCTCAGTACGGCATCGTCGAAGCCAAAAACGAATTTGAGATGCTCTCTTTCTGTGAGTCCCTGAGCTGCTATCAAAAATCTATTGAAGGTAAGATCGGTATCATTACCGGAAGTGGCGGTCATGGCGCCCTGTCCGTTGATGTGTGCGCTGATCAAGATCTTACCGTCCCGAATCTGACGGCTCAACTCCAACACGCAATTCAGGAAAAACTCTCACCCAGCATACAGTCGATCGCCGCTACGGGCAATCCCATCAATCTCACGGGAAGTGCGGTGGATGATGACTTTGTCGCGGCGGCGAGTGTATTGAGCGACTCGCCGGAGGTTGACTGTGTGATCGTTTTGCTTTTACCCTATTTGCCTGGAATTACTTCGGATCTTGGGGCAAGGTTGAGTCAGGTCTCCCGCAGAGCCGGCAAACCCTTGGTGGCCTATGTACCGCACGTGGAGAAATTTCGAATGCTGATTGAGGGTTTTGAACTCAACCAGGTGCCTGTATCCCCATCCATCGAGGGTGCCGTGCTTATGACTGAGGCCATGAGGAGGTGTCGGCCATGCTGAAAAAAGAGGCAAGAATGATCTTCGCTGCATCGGAAAAAATCGGCTGGGTTCTGGAACCGGAAGCCAAACGTCTACTGTCTCTCTCCGGAATTGACATTCCTAAATTTCACTGGGCCAAGAGTTTGGAGGAATCCATTCAGTTTGCGGGAAAAATTGGTTATCCCGTTGTGGCGAAAATCGTTTCGCCAAAGGCGCTTCACAAATCCGATCTGGGGGGAGTGGTCGTGGGGATAGACAGTGATAAAAAATTGACTGAGGTCTATCAAACTTTTAAATCCCTTGAAGGTTTTGCGGGCATCTTGGTTGAGGAAATGGTTTCCGGAATCGAGATGATCGTGGGAGCCAAATTGGATTACCAATTCGGCCCAGTGATCATGTTGGGTATGGGGGGGACGGCGGTCGAAATATACCGGGATACTACCTTAAGGATGGCGCCTCTCAGACAGCAGGACGTCACCTCGATGTTACGGGCGCTCAAAGGTCACAAGTTACTTAAGGGCTACAGGGGCTCCGCATCTTTGAGTCAAGCGGCATTGGCCAAAACACTCATGGCCTTTTCAGACTTAGTTATGGAACTTGGCGAGTATTTCGAATCTATGGATCTAAATCCGCTCATGTGTTCGCCGAAACGGTGTGTTGTGGCGGATGCCAGAATAATGCTTAAAAGAAAAGAGGACAAAAACGAGTAACCGCACACGTTCAGGGTATCGGGGCGATTGTCCGATCCCGGTTCGGTAAAACTGCGGCGCCGGACACGCCGCTCGGGGGTTAATTGGCTTTCTCGATTCACTTTTCCGATGCGGCTTGACGACTCGACGATGCCCGGAAGCTTTTTTAGTGTGCCAAATCAATATCGCAAAAAGGAGGCTACCCAATGCATTATGACACCGGTCTTCGGAATTATACTTCCAAAAGGCTCGAGGAAATCGAATCCGCCGACATCCTTGTGGGGATCCCATGCTATAACAACGAAAAAACGATCGCCCATGTCATTCAAATGGTCACACACGGCCTTGCCAAGTATTACAGGGAACAAAGGAGTGTAATTTTTATCGCCGATGGGGGTTCGACGGACGACACCCGGGAAGTGTCGAAGGACTTCGAGATCAAACCCTGGCAGGAAAAAATTATCTCGATCTACCGGGGTCCGGGCGGAAAAGGAACCGCGCTTCGGTCTATCTTTGAAGCGGCGGAGCGACTCAAGGTTCGGGCTTGTGCGGTGGTGGACTCAGACCTTCGGAGTATCACGTCGGATTGGGTTCAACACCTTCTTGACCCGGTACTCAGCAATGGCTATCAGTTTGTTGCACCCGTCTACCTCAGACACAAGTATGATGGGACCATCACAAACAATATCGTATATAACTTGACCCGCGCACTCTACGGCAAGCGCATCCGACAACCCATCGGGGGTGACTTCGCCGTATCCAGGGATTTGGCCAAGTTCTATGTCACGCAAGATGTCTGGGAAACGGACGTCGCACGATACGGAATCGACATCTGGATGACGACAAACGCCATTACCCAAGGCGTTCGGATTTGTCAATCAAACCTGGGCGTTAAAATTCACGATGCCAAAGATCCGGGTCAGCATTTGGGGCCCATGTTCCGTCAAGTCGTCTGGACCCTCTGCTATCTGATGGAACGTTTTGAGAACTATTGGAAAGGGGTTGTGAACAGCGAACCTGTAGAAACCTTCGGGCATGAAGGATATGTGGAGCCGGAGCCCGTCCACGTGAATCTCGAGGGGATGATAGAGCACTTTAAGATCGGCTTCCAACAGTTTTCTCCCCTCTGGAAGGATATTTTCTGCGAGACGTGCTTCGGGGAGATCCGGAAAAGTGCGGAAATGGAACCGGATAACTTTTATTTTTCGACGGATGCCTGGGTTCAAATCCTTTATGAGCTTGCAGCTACCTTTCATGCTTGGAGTGTCAACCGTTACAAGTTGATTGATGTGATGACACCGCTCTATTATGCGAGAGTTGCCTCATTCGTTCGACAGACCTGGGACATGTCATCTCAGGAAGCCGAAGAGCTCGTTGAGGAGCAGGCAATAAAATTCGAAACGCATAAGGACCATCTGATTCGTGTATGGGACGAGAAGTTCGCTCAGAAAGCAAGCGCATAGATACCGGTATCTCGCATCCGCAATAGTCCTTTGTCCCGAACAAGACCGGGTTCTTAAGTTAGCGGCATTGTCACGAACGCTTACAACAGACGGAGGTTATTCAAAAAAGCAAAGCGGAAGCTGGTCGGCCACGATTAACCCTTCCGTGGTGGGTATGATTCTATCCCCTTTGACTTGCAGCAGCCCCAAATGCTGCAATCTCGAAAGCACGCGGACTGAAAATGGGTTGCTTTCAATCTGTTGGGCCTCAAATCCGTCGCGGGTTCTCAGGCCGAGCGCAATACATTCCAGTTTGATTTGTTCGTCCGTCAAGTTCTCGCATCCTTCAATCGGTGCCTTTTGGGCTTCCAAAGCCAAACAGTACTGCCTGACGGAGCTCAAATTCCACCATCGCGTCCTTTCCTGAAACGAATGCGCTGAAGGACCGAGGCCCAAGTACGGCACGTGGTGCCAATATTTTAAATTGTGTCGAGAATAGTATGCCGCTTCCCTGGCAAAATTTGAAACCTCATAGTGAAGATACCCATGATGCTCAAGCATCTCCGATGTGGTCATGAAAAAAGCGCGCGCTTTCTCCTCGTGCAATGGTTTCATCAACCGCTTTTCCGTCATTTGCCAAAAAGGCGTTCCTTTCTCGAGGGTAAGCTGGTAGCAGGAGATATGTTCGGGTTGCACTGCCAATGCGTCTTCCAGCGTTTTGATCCAGCCCTTCAGGGACTGCCCTTCGATACCGTAGATGAGATCTATCCCAACATTGGCAAATCCACAGGCTCTCAGATTTCTGAGGGCGCTTAAGGCATCTTCGGCCGTATGTCTCCTGCCCAAGAAAACCAACTCCGGTTCATCAAAAGACTGTACGCCTACGTTCACCCTGTTAAAGCCCAGCATTTTAAGATCTCTTGTTTTTTCCAGCGTTAGATCCCGCGGGTTTGCTTCAATCGTGAGTTCGGTATCTGAAGCGACGTCGAAGTAACTGAAAACATCGCTTAATATCGCTTCGAGTTCTTTGACCCGAAGTGACGTCGGAGTTCCGCCACCCAGGTACAGGCTATCAAACGATTCGAATCGGGTTTTGTAGCGCGCCATTTCCTTCCTCAACGCCGCCAACCATCTGGAGACGAGAGAAAAGGATGCAATCGAATAAAATTTGCAATAAGGGCACTTTTTTTCACAGAAGGGTATGTGTATGTAAAGGCCGGGATGCTGGAATAGGTTCACGGTTGTCGGCGCTCAATTCTATAGTGGAAAGGAGAAATTCCCGGCCGGAAATAATATCCGGGATGATGGATACTTACACGAACTGTCCGCTTCATGCGCCGACTATTTCGATTCTGCTTTGAACACGGCCACAAAAGCGCTCTGAGGGATTGCGACCGAACCGATCATTTTCATTCGCTTCTTTCCCTTTTTTTGTTTTTCAAGCAGCTTGCGTTTTCGGGTGATATCCCCGCCATAACACTTGGCTGTCACGTCTTTTCGAAAAGGTGAGATGGTTGAACGCGCGACGATCGTTCCGCCGATGGCACCCTGAATGGGAATCTTGAACATATGCCTCGGAATTTCTTCTTTTAGCCGTTCACACGCATGAAGCGCGCGGTGTCTTGCGCGATCTTTGTGAACAATCTGAGAAAGTGCGTCCACTCTTTCTCCGTTCACAAGAATATCCAACTTCACGAGATCATCCTCTCGGTAATCAAGAAACTCATAATCCATCGAACCATAGCCCTGGGTTACGGTCTTCAGTCGATCATAAAAATCGTATATGACCTCGGCCAAAGGCATTTCAAACCGCACTTCGATTCTACCGGGCGTCGGATAATTGAATCGGGCATTTACACCTCTTCGCTCCAAGCAAAGATCCATCACTGCGCCCATGTAACGCTCGGGGATAAAAATGCTTGTGCGAATAAAAGGTTCCATCGCCTTTTGAATGGTGACAGGATCCGGATAGTATAAGGGATTGTCTACCCGGATGGTTTCTCCGTTTGTCAATAGAAAATGGTATTCTACTGTGGGGACCGTCATGATGATGGATTGGCCGAACTCCCGCTCCAGTCGTTCCTGAACGATCTCCAGGTGCAAGAGGCCCAGAAAGCCACAGCGAAACCCCATGCCCAGGGCCGCGGAGGAATCCTTCTGATACACCAGTGCCGCGTCGTTCAGTTTGTATTTTTCGAGTGCGTCAACGAGGCTCTGGTAGTCTTCCGAGGAAACAGGGTAGATAGAAGAAAAGACAACGGGCTTCACCTCCCTGAAACCCGGCAGAGGTTCCGAAGCCGGGTTGGACTCCGACGTCATCGTATCGCCGATCCGTATGTCACTGACCGTTTTAATACCGGCGATCACATAACCCACTTCACCCGCGCTGAGGATATCCTTGGACACCCTTTTCAGCCGAAAGATACCCACCTCTTCAACTTTATGGACAGCGCCGTTGGACATGAGTCGGATTGTATCGCCGGGACGAACACTGCCCGAAAAAATCCGCAAACTGACAATCGTTCCGCGGAAAGGATCATAATTTGCGTCGAATATCAACCCCTTCAAAGCTTCGTCGGTTCGACCTCCGGGTGCTGGAACCTGCGTTGTAATCGCCTCCAGCACCGCCTCAATACCGGTACCATTCTTGGCGGAGCAGAGAATAACGGTATCGGAATCAAGACCCAGATCCACTTCGATCTGCTCCTTCACCGCTTCTATGTCTGCAGAGGGAAGATCGATTTTGTTGATAACCGGAATGACGGTGAGATTCTGTTCCATGGCTGCATAAAGATTGGCCACAGTCTGGGCTTCTACACCCTGTGCGGCATCCACCAGAAGAAGCACGCCCTCACTCGAGGCGAGGGCTCGTGAGACTTCATAGGAAAAGTCAACATGTCCCGGGGTATCAATCAAATTGAGTTCAAACGCTTCCCCTTTGCTGTTGATATAAGGGAGCGTTACAGTCTGGCTTTTAATCGTGATGCCCCGCTCTCTCTCAATGTCCATGTTGTCCAAAATTTGATCCCGAAAATTTCGATCCTCCACGAGATGCGTCAATTGAATCAGGCGATCGGCAAGGGTCGATTTCCCGTGGTCAATGTGGGCTATGATACTGAAGTTTCTAATTTTGCTCATCCGATACGGTTCCTATGAATGGTCGGCTTTGAAAAGATCCACCCGGAGTCCAAAGAAACCGGAAGATTTCCGACCCGAGAGGAAAGTGTTTGTAAAACAGTGGGCGGCATTTGTCAAAAGAATCATGGACAAGAAAACGCCCCTTCCGGGGCAGCCATGCGGACGGCCCCTCATTCAGTCACGCCGCTTGCCTCAGCCAAATCCACGCTTCTGGCGGGAATATCAGAGGGTTGAATTAAGGGTTGTGGCGTCTCAGGGTGGGCGTAAAACCTTGTTTTTGGATTGTTCGGTGTCGCGTGGGCTTTTTCGCAGCGATCCAAGCGGCAAGGGCTCACGCAATGCCGGAAAAACCGGTGAACTGGTCTTTACCGGGATCCATGCTCAGGCCGTATTGGTCTTTACCGTTGAACTTGAACGCAATGTGTGAAGGATCGATGGTACCGTCGGCGGCCGGGTTCTGTTGAACTTTGAAATAAATGGTCGCCATGAGCGTTTTCGAATCGTATGTCACGGCGTCTGGTATGGGCGCAAGCGTTACTTCAGTATCCAAAATGGTCATACCAAAATTGTATGCCTGTCCCGGCCCCCCACCGGTCGTCCGGCTGATTGACCAATTGAACGGGTTCTCAACGGACGTCCGGTCCATTTCCTTGTTAAACTGAAACTTCATGGTAAAGGTTTTGGTGGTGTCGGCGGTTTTCAAGTAAGCATCCAAGGCGGAAACAGGGGTCTTTGCCGAGAGGCGATATTTGAAGGTGCTGCTGAAATAGGCGAACATCAATTTGGGTGGGTCCACTTTATACATATAACGACTCAATGTATCTGCCAAATCGGGTGCTTCCTGTTTAAGGGACGCTACGATCTCCTCAGCCTCCCCCATTTGGCCGAGATCGGCATACGCATATCCAATTTCAGCATAGGCGTCAAAAAGATCGTTTTTAAGTGTTAGTGCCTTTTCAAACTGGCGAATCGCCTCTTCGTGGCGCCCTTTTTTACTTAAAACAAGACCCAACCCATAGTAACCGTTCGGCTTTTCCGATTCAAGACTTCGTACCCTGTTGAACTGACTCTCCGCCTTATCGAACTCACCGGCATTCAAGTATGCTTGCCCCAAAGAAAAATAGTTGTTCGCACTCGGATTGATTCTCACGGCTTCTTGGTACCGACTCGCCGCTTCTTGGTAACGTTCGTGGGAGAAATAAAGATTTCCCAGGTTGACATAAGCATCCTCTCGTTCCGGGTGCAGTCTGATGGCCGTTTGATAGGCTTTGATGGCATTTTCCGAATCATTCATTCTAAGGTATGCATTTGCCATATAATGAGACGCATCAGCCGAATAGGATGATAAGGGTGAAAGACCGATTGACCTACGAAACTCCTTGATTGCGGTTTCGTAGTCTTGTTTCATATAGAGATCGATTCCCCTCGATAGGGCACTGTTCGCCAGGGATTCCAATTGGGAAGATTGTTCAGCGGCTGAAAGGAATATGTTCGTTTCGGTAGTGATACCCAATGTGTTCATGCGATTCAACTTCGCCCAAAGAGATTGCTTTGATACCGTCAATATCGGTTATTTGCTTACTATTCTTTAGCTTCTTTCTGTGCCCTGCTCGAAGGAGCGCATTCTTGTGCAAGAAGACACGTTACACTGAATCCATTCTCATTCAGCAACCGGGAATGAGGCAAATAACCCGCGAGAGAGGATAGTGGAAACAGCAACCGCCAAGTAAGTCCGGGGCTGAGGGATGATCACCGGCGGATAGCGCAGGAGAAATTTAGCGGCTGATATGGAAGCGACAACAAATACGCTTGAAGTTGAAGCGCAAATTCGATACGGTTTCAATGCGTTTTTTTGTTGAATCGGCTTTTGAGAGAGATGGCATTGATTCTTCTCAAGCCGGGAATCACCCGACACCTTGTCTTTAATGTCTTTTGCTGAAAGCTGATCACGCGAGCCGATACCGATCGGGTTGCCGATGCGTGCCGGATAGACACGATACCCCTTTCCTAAAAGAGAGACCGTCATGAAAAATGTATACGAAAGACTGCGGGATCGCCTGGATGATTTGGCGACCGGCTTCCCGGCCACGAAGAGCCGGGTGGAAATCAGGATTCTCAAAAGGCTTTTCACCGAAGCGGAGGCTGAGTTTTTCATTCGACTCCCACCCCTTTTGAAGACTCCGGAGGACATCGCCAAGATGCTCGCACCCGATCCCGGCGAGATGTCGGAACTCATGGAGGGTATGGCAAAAAAAGGGTTACTTTTCAGGCAGAGGAAGGGCGGCGAGGTGCGATATGCCCCGGTTCCCTATGTGGTGGGCATTTTCGAGTTCCAGGTCGGCCGGATGGATCGGCACATGGCATCGGATATGGAGGAGTACTTTGAAACGGCCCTCGGCCCGACGCTGCAATCGTTCAAAACCCCTGTGATGAGAACGGTCCCCATTAATCGCGATTTGGCTACCAAATGGCCCGTCGCCCCTTACGAGGACATCTTGAACTTTTTGGATAAACAGGAGGTTATTGCAATCGCCCCGTGCATCTGCCGTACCGTCAGCCGACTGAATGGCAGGGGATGCGACAAGCCGCTGGAAACATGCTTCATGTTTGGTTCTCACGCGCATTTCTACGTGGAAAACGGCATGGGTCGCTACATCAACAAAGAGGAAGCAAGAGACATTGTGAAACGCAATGAGGAAGTGGGCCTGGTGATGCAGCCTTTCAACTCCCAAAAGTTCGGTGGTATGTGCAGTTGCTGCGGGGACTGTTGTGGAATGCTCCGGTCCCTGAAAAAACAGCCGGTGCCGGCTGCGGCGGTACAAAGCAATTACTTTGCTGAGGTGGATTCCGAAAAATGTACGGGATGTGAAACCTGCCTGGACCGTTGTCAGATGGAGGCCATAAAAATGGTGGATGAGATAGCGACAATTGATCGAGACAGATGCATCGGGTGTGGTCTGTGTGTCACCACCTGTTCCAGCGAGGCATTGCGCTTAACCCGGAAATCCGAGGACGACCTGTATGCCCCTCCCGAAACCGGGGCCGAGACCTACATGCAAATTGCAATTGAAAGAGGCAGGAATCTCATGCCGCAACCCTGAAAATACGCTTGCGTCACTCTGTCTCCATAAACCGAAAATTCTCGTCGCTTTTTTTCTTTTAAACGCTCCGTCCGAACGTGACCGAAACCAAGGAATATTCGACTCCCACTTCATCAGCAACACCCTGAATACCCATTTCAACAGTCCCCCGATTGGCCTGTGGCTGAATCGGCCGGTAACCTGCCGGTATACTGCTGGGTAAGCTTTTACCGAAATGAGGAATCTGATTCCCCAGTCTGCGGTGTCAAATCACCAAATCCATTGATGTCTGCGCCTTGAATCAAGGCTAACCTATTCAATTCGATGGAAATATATAAAAATTCCTATTGTGCATGAATTTTGCAGAAACTTGCATCAGCTGATTCTGTCGGGGCACTGCGATCTTACTTTTGTGACGACTCTGCCGAATTTCAGCAACGACGAAGTCGAGACCGGTTCATCTTTTCCGGGGTCCAGGCCTGTGCTGTTCTTCATAGACCCCCCTTCAGCCGACGCTCGAAATCGGGAATGCTTAACGCATGGATGAGACGGAATATAGAAAGAAGTATATATATCTATCGGTTCTGAAAAGTGTTCAGGATTATCTGAAGGAAGAAAACCCGCCTTTGACGGCTTTACATCCAATCAGCATTCCAGAGGATTTACTTTACCAGGTGCTAAGGTTTCAGGGACCCGAGAAAGCCGATAAGCTAATTCACTACATATTCAAGCTGGGTCTTACGCTTTGGAGTGAGCAGTTATATGTTGATGTATTTGGGTCCTTGGAGAGCCTGGAGGATTTCATCGAGTTGGTGAAGGAGAAAAACAAGGAATAGGCACACGCCGTTTTCCCTATCTTGCGCTTCCGGAGAGTTGCCATTCAACCGCTTTCCGCCTCAGGCGGATCAGGACTCCCGTGTCCCGGCAATGAATTCCTCGGTCATTCGATATGCTTCGGCGTCGGTGAATTGCTTCGGGGGATGTTTCATGAAGTACGCTGAAGGGGAATAAAGAATCCCGCTCTTGCCGCGATCCAGGGCCAGTTTGCAGCATCTGATGGCGTCAATGACCACGCCGCCCGAGTTGGGAGAATCTTCGACCGACAGCCGCAATTCAAGATCCATTGAAATGTCGCCAAAGAGCTTACCTTCCATTCTGATGAAGCACACCTTGTTATCCTTCTGCCAGGCCACCCAATCACTCGGCCCGATGTGGATATCGGCATCACCTAACCGGTGGTCCCCCAGCTGAGACTGTACCGATTCCGTTTTGGACTCGCGCTTTGAAATGAGACGGTTTCGATCCAGCATATTCAGGAAATCCGTGTTACCGCCTGTATTCAGCTGATACGTCCGCTCCAGTTTCACGCCCCGGTTCATGAAAAGATTGGTCAACACCCTGTGTACGATGGTGGCACCCAGTTGGGATTTGATGTCGTCGCCGATGATGGGTAAATTCTTCTCCTCAAATCGTTTCCCCCAGTCACCATTACTGGCAATAAAAACCGGCATGTTGTTGATGAAACCAACGCCGGCCTTTAAAGCGCATTCCGCATAAAATCCGGCAGCCTTCTCCGATCCCACTGGAAGGTAATTCAGCAGCATGTGTGCACCTGATTCCTGAATTGTCGCCACAACAACTTCCTCATCCGGTTCTTCCTCATCTGAGACAAGAAAAGTGCGCGTTTCATCGTAGTCTTTCATATGACTTGCAACGCCGTCCAGAACACGGCCCATTCTCACGGTTACGCCCTTTTGCGGAATGTCGGGATAGATGGTTTTGGTGCAGTTTGGAGGCGCAAATATGGCCTGTGAAATGTCTTTTTT
>Ga0180431_10007384_pt1 | contig 12817 bp, 8 predicted proteins | sample SS_ome_11_FD_132459 | JGI IMG/M metagenome (GOLD analysis project Ga0180431, IMG submission 132459) | Hypersaline lake sediment archaeal communities from the Salton Sea, California, USA - SS_1_MS_1 metaG | ecosystem: Environmental > Aquatic > Non-marine Saline and Alkaline > Hypersaline >... | reverse complement strand
GCCGCCGGCTACCGTGCGCGTCTACGAACCGGACGGCACCCGGCGCGAACACCGCTACTGGGATGCGGCGTTCGCCCGCAGCGCCGAGCGTGCCGACTGGACCGACGTCGACTGGCAGGACGCTCTCGCCGAGTCGCTGTCCACCGCGGTCCGGCGTCGGATGGTCGCCGATGTCCCCGTCGGCGTCCTGCTCTCCGGCGGGCTGGACTCCTCACTGGTCGTCGCACTGCTGGCCGAGCAGGGGCAGACCGGACTGTCCACGTTCTCGATCGGCTTCGAATCCGTGGGCGGCCGCGAGGGCGACGAGTTCCAGTACTCCGATGTGATTGCGGCGCGGTTCGCCACCGACCACCACCGCATCCTCATTCCGCACACCGACCTGCTGCCCCCCCTGGAGGCCGCGGTCGCGGCGATGGCCGAACCGATGGTCAGCCATGACGCGGTCGCCTTCTACCTGTTGTCCGAGGCCGTCGCCCGGCACCTGAAGGTCGTGCAGTCCGGTCAGGGCGCCGATGAGATCCTCGGCGGGTATCACTGGTATCCGCCGTTGGAGGGAGTGCCGCGCGAGGCTGCCGTGGACACCTACGCCAAGGCCTTCTTCGACCGCGACGCCGCCGGCCTGGCCCGCGTGCTGAGCCCGGACTACCTGCCCGCCGGCGACCCGGCCCGCGATTTCGTGGCCGCCCATATGTCGGCCCCGGGCGCCCAGACCGCGGTGGACGCGGCACTGCGCATCGACACCGAGGTCATGCTCGTCGACGATCCGGTCAAGCGGGTCGACAACATGACCATGGCACACGGGCTCGAAGCCCGGGTGCCGTTCCTCGACCACGAGTTCGTCGAGCTCGCCGCGACCTGCCCGCCGGAGCTTAAACTCGCCCAGGGCGGCAAGGGTGTCCTGAAGTCCATCGGCCGACGGATGTTGCCCTGGGAGGTGATCGACCGACCGAAGGGATACTTTCCGGTACCGGGTATCACCCATCTCGAGGGCAAGGTGCTGGCGCGGGTGCGCGACGCCCTGCACGACCCGGCGGCACGGGGTCGCGGGATGTTCCGTACCGAGTACGTCGACGCACTGCTGGCCGACCCCAACAGCGAGCTGACGCCGCTGCGGGGCAACAAGCTCTGGCAACTCGGCCTGCTCGAGATGTGGCTGCAGAACCATGGCATCTGAACCGGCGGAGAAGCGCGCAGGACGCGGCGATCCGGGGCGGGAGGTCATCGGTCCGGGCGGTGACCCGCGGATCCCGCACGCCGACGACGAGCACGCCCACCCCTCCGAGGGGGTGGCGCTGGACTGCGGTTGGGGTCAGATCGTGTTCGGTCAGACCTTCGCCGACCGCAGCGAGGCCGCCGAGGTGCTGCGCGCCGAAATCGAGGGCACCCGCGATATCTGCATCTATCTCCGGGACGCCCACGTGTTCGTCGCCGACCATCCCGACGAGTTCTTCGTCGACCCGTCCCTGACCTTTCGGCTGGATCTGCCGGCCGAGGGGATCAGCGCCGAGCCCCCCGCCAACGTGACGATCGCCGAGTTGCAGACCATTGAGGAGGCGGACGCGGTCAATGCGATCTACGCCCGCAACAGCATGGTCACCGCGCCCTCGGACGTGCTCCTGGAGGTGGCGTCGCACCCCGAGGTGCTGCACCTGGTGGCGTACCTGTCGACGGGTCCGGTGATCGGCACGGTCACCGTCGTGGACCACGCGGCGCTGTTCGACGACCCGGCCAACGGGTCCTCGCTGTGGTGCCTGACGGTGGACCCCGACGTCGCCCCCATGGGTCTGGGCCAGGCGCTGCTGGGCCGACTGGCCGCCGAGATGACCGCGCGTGGCCGTGCCTTCGTCGACCTGTCGGTGCTCGCCGACAACACCGGCGCCATCCGGCTCTACGAGCGACTGGGCTTTCGTCAGGTGCCCGAGTTGGTGGTCAAGCGCAAGAACCCGATCAACGAGCGGCTGTTCCGCGCCGCGCCCCCGGCGCACTACGAGGAGCTCAACCCGTACGCGAAGATCGTCGCGGACGAGGCGCTGCACCGCGGCATCCGCGTCGAGGTGACCGATCCCCAGTGGGGCGAGCTGAAGCTCACCCAGGGCGCCCGCGTCATCCACACCCGCGAGTCGCTGTCGGAGCTGACCAGTGCGCTGGCCATGGCCCGGTGCGACGACAAGCGGGTCACCCGGCGCGTGCTGGCCGACGCCGACCTGCGCATCCCACGAGGTGTGACCGCCGGGGACGGCCCCGAAGACCGCGTGGCTGCCGACTTCCTCGACGAGGTCGGGGCGGTGGTCGTCAAGCCCGCTCGCGGCGAGCAGGGCCGGGGCATCACGGTGGGCGTCACCGACCCGGACTCGCTTCGGCGCGCGGTCGCCGAGGCTCGCGCGCACTGCCCGGACGTGCTGATCGAGGAGATGGTGGCCGGGCAGGACATCCGGGTGCTCGTCATCGACCACAAGGTGGTGGCCGCCGCGGTACGCCGGCCGGCCTGGGTCCTCGGAGACGGCGAGCACACCATCGAGCAGTTGATCGAGCGTCAGTCGCGGCGCCGCGCCGCGGCCACCGGCGGCGAATCCCGGATACCGATAGACGCCGGCACCACCGACACGGTGGCCGAAGCGGGCTGGTCGATGGCCGACGTTCTGCCGAAGGGCATGGAACTGACGGTGCGCAAGACCGCCAATTTGCACACCGGCGGCACCATCCACGACGTCACGTCCGAACTGCATCCGCTGCTGGCGGAGGCCTGCGTCGCCGCGAGCCGGGCGCTGGCAATACCGGTGACCGGGATCGACGTGCTGGCGACCGCGCCCGACCAGCCCGACTACGTCATCATCGAGGCCAACGAACGTCCGGGGCTGGCCAACCACGAGCCGCAGCCCACCACCGAGCGGTTCGTGGATCTGCTGTTTCCGACCAGCGCATCGCCGTCGCAGGCAGCCCGGTCGGCCAAGACTCGCCGACCAGCGCGGGGGGAACCGCGGGGGGAACCGCAGGGCGAAAGCGGCGCCGATCCGGCCCGCTGATCCACCTGCCATGTCGGCGCACGCCTACCGGTGGGTGGAGAGTTACGGTGCAGGGATGACCGCCGCAGAGCCCAACCCGGAGACCAACCCGGACAGCAACCCGGAGACCACCCTGGAGATCGACCTCGAATTCCTGCGCCGGGTAATGCTGGAGCTGCTGGAGATTCCCAGCCCCACCGGGCGGACCGACCATGTCCAGCAGTACGTCGGTGAACGACTGGACCGGCTGGGGGTGCCATTCCGGGTCACCCGGCGCGGAGCCATCGTGGCGGACCTGGGCGGGCCGGCCGACTCCGAGGCCAGCCGGGCGGTCGTGGTGCACACCGACACGATCGGCGCCATGATCCGGAACCTCAAGAGCAACGGCCGCCTGGAGCTGAAGCCGATCGGCACCCATTCGGCGCGGTTCTCCGAGGGCGCCGCCGTGTGGGTGTTCCCGGACGCCCTGGAGACCGTCTACAACGGCCAGGTGCTGCCGCTGAAGGCGTCCGGGCACCGCTGGAACGAGGAGGTCGACTCACAGGGCGTCTCCTGGGACCACGTCGAGGTCCGCCTCGATGAGCACGTTTCCAGCATCGAGGACCTCCGCGCCCTGGGCCTGGACGTGGGTGACTTCGTCGCGCCCCTGGCACATCCGCTGATAACCGACAACGGGTTCGTGCGGTCCCGGCACCTCGATGACAAGGCCGGGGTGGCGGCCACTCTCGCGGCGGTGAAGGCGCTCAAGGAGGCCGATGCCGAATTGCCGGTGCGCGCCCAACTGCTGGTGACCTGTACCGAGGAGATCGGGCATGGGGCCAGCCACGGCCTGGACTCCGATGTCGCCGAGATGGTCTCTGTCGATGCCGCCATCGTCGCCCCCGGGCAGCAGTCCCGGGAGACGGCGGTGACGGTGACCATGGCCGACAGCGTCGGCCCGTTCGACTATCACCTGACCCGGCGGCTGCACGCGCTGGCGCGGCAGCACGATATCGCGGTGGTGCGCGACACCTTCGCCCACTACCGCTCCGACGCCGCCGCCGCGATCGAGGCCGGCGCCCATCTGCGGGTCGCGCTGCTGGGGTTCGGGGTCGACGCCAGCCATGGGCACGAGCGCACCCACATCAACAGCCTGCACGGTCTGGCTCAACTGCTGACCGTGTGGCTGCGGTCGGACCTGGTGTTCCCCCGCTGGGACGCGGCCGCAGACGGCCCGCTGCGGCGGTTTCCGTCGCTGGCCGTGCAGCCGGCGCAGGAGGAGGGCCCACAGGAAGGGCCGATCGAGGTCGAGTAGTCCTGGGCGCCGGGGCTGGTGGGCCGGCTTAGCTGCCGGTCCAGTTCGGCGGACGTTTCTCGGCAAAGGCGACCGCACCCTCTTTCGCGTCCTTCGACCCGAACACCGGAATGATGATCTTCAGCTGCTCACGCCACTGGTCCTGCGGGCTCCACGCCCACGATTCGGTGATGACCCGCTTGGTCGCCGCCACCGCCAGGGGGCCGTTGGCGGTGATCCGGGACGCCAGTTCGATCGCCGCGTCCAATGCCCGGCCGGGTTCGGCCAGCACGTTGACCAGCCCCAGGTCGTGGGCCCGCTGCGCGGGCAGGGTATCGCCGGTCAACGCCAGCTCCATGGCGATCTGATAGGGGATACGTTGCGGCAGCCGCAGCAGCCCGCCGCCGGCGGCCACCAGCCCGCGCTTGACCTCGGGTATGCCGAAGGCAGAATCGGTGGTCGCCACGATCAGGTCGGTCGCCAGGGCCAGTTCGGTCCCGCCGGCCAGCGCGTATCCCTCCACCGCGGCGATGAGCGGTTTGACCGGCGGACGCTCGGTGAACCCCAGCCCGCGGCCCTTCACCGCGACGTTCTCCCCTCTGGCGAAGGCCTTGAGGTCCATCCCCGCGCAGAATGTGCCACCGGCACCGGTGAGGATGCCCACCGATAGGCCCGGGTCCTTGTCGAGGGTGTCCATGGCCGCGGCCAGGCCATGGCTGACCGCGGCGTTCACCGCGTTCTTCGCCTCGGGCCGGTTGATGGTGACGATCAGAATCCGGTCACGCTTCTCGGTGAGTACGGCGTCCGAGGTACTGGCTGTTTCGCTCATCCGGCGATCGTAGCGATCGTCCTCACGCCGGTTCACCGACGAGGACACCCTCTAGGACCCCGTCGGTGGTGACCAGTAGACCCCGGCCTGGCGGCAACTGCTGGGCGCTGGTTCGGCCGTATACCTTCACCGTCTGCGGGTCGTTGTCCATGAACAATGTGGGGGCCCGGGAGCCGGTGAGCTTCTGTAGGAACGGGCTCATCGCCGAGACTCCGGCCCAGTTCCCCGGCAGCCGGCCGGCGATGACATGCAGTCCGATCTCGCGGCCGCGCTCGATCAGGTTCCACAGCGGCGCCGTAGCGGCCTGTTTACCGACCATCCCGCCCGCCCGGAGTTCCTGCTCGTCATCGATCAGCACGAAGTGGTGCGGTCCCGTCCACGCCGGTCGGGCCAGCAGCTCCCCCTGCGTCAGGCCGGACGGCGGCAATCGGTCACCGACGATCCCGGCGATCTCCGCCAGTGCGCTGTCGATGTCGTCGGGGGTATAGGCGTAGGCCCGAACTGCCCCGTCCGGAATCCGGCCGATCAAGCTGGTCTTCGGGTCGATGATGGTGATCTGGGCCTGATCCGGCGAGAGCCGCGCGGCGATCGCCTGGCCGATGGCCGCCAGCGCGTTCGTCTTCCCGCAGCCCTGCCGGCCCACCACCAGCAGATGCGGCACCTGCCGGGTCGGCAGCACCACCGGCTTGAGCGCACTCTCGCCGAGGCCGAACGGGATGTCGAAGGCCGCAGAGCCGTCCGCGCCATCGGCCTGGTCGGCACCGGCACCGGAACGCCAGGCGGACATGATGTCGCGCAGGGCGATTCGCTCCGGAAGGCGGGCCAGGGTCTCCACCTTGCCGGCCCCCGTTTGGGCCGCGATCATCGCGCCGACCGCCCGGGTGCCCACCCGGTTGCCTTCGGAGTCGAGGATTTCCGGGACGCCGATCAGCAGTTCGTGTCCGGTCCTGGTGATCCCGAACCCCGGTCGGTCCAGGGTCTGCCGGGCCGCCCGGCGGTGATCCATCCCGGTGCCCATCTGGGTTTCGTCGGGGTTGCTCAACCGAAGCTGGATGCGCGCGTTCGCGACGTTGAGCAAAGCCTGTTTCTGCCCCACCAGCCAACCGCTGGCACTGCTGATCACATGCACCCCATAGGACAGGCCCTGCCGGGCAATGGCGATGGCGCGGTCACCGAGCCCGTTCTCCTTGTCATACAGATCGCCGAAGTTGTCGATGACCAGGAACACGTCACCGAACTTGTCCTCGGGGTCGGTGCCGCCGCCGGCCGGCGTGCCGAACCGCCGTTCGCGGAACTCCGCGATGTCGACCTGATGTCGCTTGAAGGAGGCCTCCCGGGCCCGGATCAACCCCTCGACCGTCGCGATGGTCCTCGAGATCCCCTCCGCATCGGTGAGGCTGACCACCCCCGCCACATGCGGATAGGCCTCCACCGGGTACAGCGAGGCGCCCATGCAGTAGAACGTGACCCGTTCCGGGGTGTACATCAGAGCCGCGGTGGTGACCATCGTCATCAAGGTGCTCGACTTACCGCGCTGGGCGGTGGCGACCACCATCACATTGTCCATCTCCGCATCCAGCACGTGCACCCGCTGGGAATGCTCCTCCGGGAAGTCCTCGATGCCCACCGGGAAGACCAGGCCGGGGTTCTGACCGTAATCCACCCACCACGGTTTGCCCCGCCACCGTTCCACCAGCGCATCGGCGGTCTCGCCGACCTCCAGCGGCGGCAGCCAGATTCGGTGCGGAGCCCGGGCCGGGTGTGACACCAGCGACTCCCGGATGACGTCGAGCAACTTCTTCCGCTTGAAACCGTCTGCGTGGTAAAGGAATTCGTCCGGCTCCTCCGGTTCATCGACGACGGCCAGCGCGCGGCTGTCGTCGGCGTCGAGCGGCTGGTATTCCCACGTCAACGAGTGCGGCCGGGTGAAGCTGACCGAGACCATACCGTCGGTGGGGGCCGCCTTCTTCGGCACGACGAACGGCGCCGATACGTAGAAGCACCGGAACTGCTCGAGCTCGCGCGGGCCGATCTTGAGCAGACCGTAGCCATTCTCCTTCGACGGCAGGTGCAGGGCCGCGTCACTGCCGATGACGTCGCGAGAGTCCTCGGCGGTCTCGGCGCGCAACGCCACCCGAAAGGCGATGTTGCTCTTGGCTTTACTCAGCGACGACAGGTCCAGCCGCTGCCCGCCGAGGGTGAAGAACACGTTGCAGCCGCGACCCTCCTGGCCGATGTGGATGACCAGGTCTATCCAATCCGGGTGATGATGGAACAGCTCGAGGTACTCGTCGATGATGACCAGCAGGATCGGTACGGGTTCGAGATCCCGGCCGGCAAGGCGCATCTCCTCGTACTCGTTGGCGTCGCGTGCTCCGGCTTGTTTGAACAGGGCGTAGCGCCGGGCCATCTCACCGTCGATCGCCTTGCGCATCCGCTCGGCGAGATGACGGTCGTCCTTACCCAGGTTGGACAGCGACGCCGCGACATGCGGCAGCCCCTCCAGATCCTGGGCCGCCGACTCGAACTTCATATCGACGAAGATGACGAGAAAGGTTTCCGGGGAGTGGGTCAGCGCGATCCCGTTGCACAACGCCAGGAAATACTCGGACTTTCCGGACCCCGACGTGCCGATCACCACGGAGTGAAACCCGTAGCCGCCGAAATCCTTCGCGCGCAGGATGACGTACTGCAACTCCCCACCGGGTTTGACTCCCACCGGGATCATCGCCCAGCGCGGGTCGCTCCGGCCGCGGCTGTCCGCCCACAACCGGTCGAGGTCCAGATGACGGGGATCATCAATTCCCAGGGCCCGCAACAGCTCCGCACCCTGGCTGTCGGTCTGGGACAGCTCACCGGCGGTCATCGGCGACCAGCGGGCCAGGGCCCGCGCATACCGGTCGGCCGTGTTCTCGGCCAGCGTGTCGGCCGCGGCGTAGAAGGCCCCGCGGTGGAACAACCGTCCGTGCCGCAGATCGAATCTCTGTTGCGGGTCACCGAATCCGACCCCCTCGCCGGGCCGGGTGGCCAATCGCAGCACGGTGATCCCGCTCATCCCCTTCTGGCCGGTCACAGCCTCCCATTGTTCGGGCATGCCGACGTTGTCGTCCACGATGACCCAGTGCGGTCCCGTCCCGGAGCCCGCTCCGGACACCAGCGAGGAGGGCGTCGTCGTGGGACTCGTTCCACTCGGCGGGGCCCACGGCCCACGACCTTTGCGATGCAACTCGGCGTCCAGCGCCTCCTCGAGGTCCGCCGGTGCGGTGAACACCAGCCGGCGCAGACCGCACGCATCGACCATGGCGTCATGCTGATTGTGCGGTAGCCAGACCAGCCACGACCACTGCTCGGGGTGGCGGGTGACGACCATGAGTTTGAGCTCGTCGGGACTGTGGTGGACCGCCAGGGAGCACAGCAGCGACCTGATCAGTTCGTGCAGTTCCGCCGGGTCCTCGCCGATGAAACTGAAACCCGGCTGGGAGCGCAGGCTCAGCACCTTCGCGATATCGCGGATCCGGCTCTGCTCCAGAATGAAGTCGCGCAGCGCCCGGCCGCTGACGGGTTCGAGCTCCTCACCGACCGGAACCTCGGGCCACTGCAGCGATACCGCCGAGTCGGCGGTGGCCTGCACCCCGATCCCGAGCCGGACGTCGAGGAAGTCGGGGTCGGCCGGGCGGCGTTCCCACATCCTCGGGCCGCCGATGAGGGTGTCGAGGTGGTGCGGGTCGGCGTGGACGAACAGCGCGCTCTTCCGCTGCTGCTGGGCGGCGCGCTGAACCTCGTCGCGGTCCTCGTCGAGTTGCCGAAGATAGCTCCGGCGCTGTTTTTCCTGTTCGCCCCAGCTGATGCGGCGGCCGCGGCCGAACCGGCCGGTGAACATCAGCGCCGCGAACCCGACCAGACCGATCATCGGGAAGAAGCCGGACTGCAGCGACCGCACGCCGGAGGTGTACATCACGACCAGCGTCCCGACGATACCCACCAGCAGGGCCGGAGCGGCGATCATCAGCAGGATGTTGCGCGGCTCCCGCTCCGGCAGCGCCAGCGGCGGCGCGACCACGACCCGCACCGGCGGCACCGGTGGCACCGCCGTTCTGGGCTGGCGAACGAAACCTCTTTTGGACATCGCTAACCCGCCCCGCCCCCGCGCTGATTCCCGGGTCCGGACAGCGCGATCGCCGGGCCGGCCGGATTGATCGCGTCGCGGGCCAGCAGGGCGTCGACCCGGCTGATAGACGGCCCGGCCGCGAAGGTACGGATCATCGGCCACGGTGCCTGCAACGCCCGGGCCGGATCGATTCCCAACGCCTGCAGTGTGTCCCGGTCCCGGCTGATGCCGTATCGGACACCCTGTGGCGAGATCCAGTAGTGGCTCTCCCGGGTGTCGCTGACCGGGGCGGCGCTGGTCGTCGCGACGAAGGTCGCCGCGCCGGGCAGGATCAGGGTTTGCTGGGCTTCGACCGAATCCGGATCGCCGCCCCGGCCGGCACCAGCAGCGGTGTCGCGCACCAGCGCGACGAGGCGGGAGTCCAGTGCCGGCGGGGTGGGCAGACCGCGTCCGCTGAACACCCGGACGCCGGCCTGGGGGTCGGTGGCCAGTTTCGACCACGCCACGCAGCTGACCGGGTTGGCGGCGGTATCGACGAACTCCAGCTTGCCGGTGGGATAGCTCCCGACAGGGAGCACCTCCACCTCGGGGATTCCGACGAGGACATCCGGGGAGACCAGTTGGGGCGCGGTGGCTCCCCGGCTGTTCGCCGTCCGCAGCAGGTCGGCCACGAAAGCGCTGACCCGCTGGACACCGTCGGCCAGCAGGACGTAAAACCCGCTGAGCTCACCGTTGGCGTCGCGGGTCTGCAGCACCCGACCCACCACCGATCCGGTCAGCAGCCGCGACGGGCTGCCGGCGGCAGGAATCGGCGGCACGACGAGGGGTTCGGTGGCCGGCAGGGCGTCGAAGAGCGCGTCCGACATCGCGATGGGACGCGTCGCGCCCGGATCCAGACCCAGGTTGAAGGTGACCGCGCGGTCGGTCGGGTCGAGACGGCTGCGCTGGCCGTTCCAGATCAGGTGTGTCGCGCCGCGGTGGACGGCCAGGATCGCCTGCGCCGGTGTCATCGGGGTGGCGCGACCGCCGCCGGAGATCTCACCGGCGATCGTCGTCACGGTCACCGTCGCGCCCGTGCTCCGGGCCGGGGCGGTGTCGCAGATCGCCCAGGCCGACAGCGGGTTGGCCGAGATCGCCAGTTCGTCCGGGATACCGGGGATGCCGATCATCGGTCCGGTCGGGTACTTGTCGATCTCGCGGGATTTCACCCAGGTGGGCGAGGACGCACTGCCGGTGGCCAGCCGGGCCGAGCTGAGGTTGAGCGCCGGGTGCAGGCGGCCGCCGATATCGGCGTACAGCGCGCCGGTGTCCCGGTTGCCGACGATCACCGACTGCCCTACCAGCCCAGCCGGTTTCATGACGTTGAGCAGCGCCATCCAGCCGCACCCCAGCAGCACGAAGACCAGCGACAACGCCACGGCCGCCTGCTGTTTGCGGTCATCGTGGCGCATGCGCACCGAGAAGCGGGTGAGCGCGGCGCGCAGCCGCCGGTTGTAAAACAAATGGCCCGAGTTCTGGTCCCGGTTAGACAGGTTCAGCGGCACGACGGCCCTCCCGGCGCAGGCATAGGTGCCGAAGCGGGTATCCGGGCAGATGTCATCGCAGTTCGGCCCCGTACCGACGCAGGTAGTCCTCCCGGACCTCGTCACGAAGAGCGGCGAACGCGACGTTGAGCCGCCCGGCCAGTTCGGTGTGGGTGTAGTCGACGGTGACTTCGGGGTGCAGGGTCAACCCGATCAGTTTGCCGTCGGAGTTGGCGACCGCCTGGATATCGCCCATGTCGACGCTGTAGCTGACGGTTTCGGCTTCGGCGACCAACGCCTCCCAGCGTTGCGCGGCCTCGTTCAGATCCCGCAGGACCGCGTCGACGAGTTCCCTGTCGTCATCCTGATCACCGCTGCCGCTAACCCACCGCGTATCTGCTTCCCCCATCATGCGGACAGTATGTCGATACCGCTGAACTGCGTCAATTCACTGAGCACAGCACTTTGCGTTGTCACGAATGGCGCCTCCCAGCAACCAAGCACTAGGGTCGGGTGGTGCGATTCGCGTTCAAGACCTCCCCGCAGAACACCACCTGGGCCGACATGCTGGCGGTGTGGCGTGCAGCCGACGATATCGAGGTGTACGAGTCGGGGTGGACCTTCGACCACTTCTACCCGATATTCGCTGACCCGGCCGGCCCGTGCCTGGAGGGGTGGACCACCCTGACCGCTCTGGCGCAGGCCACCACCCGGCTGCGACTCGGCGTGCTGGTCACCGGGATCCACTACCGGCACCCCGCGGTGCTGGCCAATATGGCCGCCGCCCTGGACGTCATCTCCGGGGGACGGCTGGAACTCGGTATCGGAGCGGGCTGGAATGAGCAGGAGTCGGCGGCCTACGGCATCGAGCTGGGAACCCTGACCGAGCGTTTCGACCGGTTCGAAGAGGCCTGTCAGGTGATCATCGGGCTGCTCAGCCAGCCGACGACCGATTTCGACGGCAAGTTCTATCAGCTCACGGCCGCCCGCAATGAGCCGAAGGGGCCGCAACGCCCGCACCCGCCGATCTGCATCGGCGGCAGCGGGGAGAAGCGGACCCTGCGTATCGCCGCCCGCTACGCCCAGAACTGGAACTTCGTCGGCGGGACGGCGGCCGAGTTCGCCCGCAAGCGCGACGTCCTGAAGGCGCACTGCGCCGAGGTCGGCCGCAACCCGAAGGAGATCCTGCTCTCGGCGCACCTCCGGCTGTCCGACGATCGGGGCAGCCGGGGCGTCATCGAGGACGCGATCGCGCTGGGGGCCCAGGGGCTGGATCTGGCGATCGTCTATCTGCCGCTGCCGCACGACCCGGCGGTGCTGGAACCGCTGGCCGAGGCCATCCGGGACTCGGGCCTGTGGTCTGGACCCGCGGCGCCGGACACCGCCACGATCAAGTGACGCAGATCAGGTGGCGCAGATCAGGTGAACAGCCCGTAGCGCATCAACTCGGCGGAGGTCACCAGCCGCTCGTGCTTGGCGGGAAACCCCCGGCTCTTGTACGGGTGGCGCACCAACGACCACATCATGCGTCCGGCTCGGGACAACGCCAGGGGGTTAGGGATCGGGATCGGGTTGAGCAACACGATTTCTCCAGTGGTCGACACCGTTGACAACCGGGAACACCTTAACCTCAGCGCCCCTGTACAGCAATTAGAGCTGCATCACACCACTATTGATGGGAGGCGCGCCGTTGCTGGTCGCGTGTTTCCAGTGTTACGGAAGTGGTTATCGTTGCGGTACGGCGGTTGGGGCGATCGGCGCCGGCAAAGCCGTGTGGCCCATCAGGTAGCGGTCGACTCCGGCCGCGGCGGCCCGCCCCTCGGCGATGGCCCAGACGATCAGCGACTGTCCGCGGCCCATATCGCCGGCCACGAACACCCCCGGCACCGAGGTTTCGAAGTCGGCGCTGCGGGTCACGTTGCCGCGGTCGGTGAGTTCCACACCGAGGTCGGTCAGCAAGCCCGGCTTCTCCGGGCCGACGAAGCCCATGGCCAGCAGCACCAGGTCGGCCTCGAGCTCGAAATCGCTGCCTTCGACCTTCTCGAACTTGCCGCCCGACATCTTCACCTCGTGGGCGCGCAG
>Ga0180431_10007383_pt1 | contig 12818 bp, 9 predicted proteins | sample SS_ome_11_FD_132459 | JGI IMG/M metagenome (GOLD analysis project Ga0180431, IMG submission 132459) | Hypersaline lake sediment archaeal communities from the Salton Sea, California, USA - SS_1_MS_1 metaG | ecosystem: Environmental > Aquatic > Non-marine Saline and Alkaline > Hypersaline >... | reverse complement strand
TCGCCGGCCCGGGCCGACGCCTGCAGGGCACTCGGCGCCGACGTGGCGATCGACTACCGCGGCGAGGATTTCGTCGACGTTATCCGCCAGGTCACGAAGGACGAGGGCGTGCACGTGGTGCTCGACATGGTCGGCGGGGACTATGTGGAGCGCAACCTCGATGTCCTCAGCGTCGAGGGTCGCCTCATCCAGATCGCCTGGCTGGGCGGGGCGCGCATCACTGCCGACATGGTCCGCCTGATGACGAAGCGGATCGTGTGGACCGGCTCGACGCTGCGCGCCCGGTCTGTCGCGTTCAAGGGTGAGATCGCGGCGGAGGTGGAGGAGAACGTTTGGCCCCTGTTTGCCGATGGCATGATCAAGCCGGTGACCGACCGGATCTATCCGCTGGAGCAGGCAGCGGAGGCGCACCGCACCATGGAAGCCGGTCGCCACATCGGCAAGATCATCCTCACGCCGTAGGGCGCGCGGGCGCTACGATTTCGCCTTCGATCGGGCGCACAGGCGCACCGACGGAAACCGGATGCGTTTCCGCTTGCAGGCGGCGGCGGTCGCCGCCTCGTGGAGGCACCATGGAAGACAATCGGCAGTGGATCGAAGACAGACAGCACTGGCAGGACATGCTGATCGCGATGGTCGGCGCGTGGCTCATCGCATCGTCGTGGATCCTTGATTTCACCGCTCCCGGGTCGGCGGCCAGCGCCTCCACCGCAGACTTCGTGGCGACAGGTATCGCCGCGCTCGCGCTCGGCGTGGTCGCGCTCCTCGACTACCGGGTCTGGGAGGAGTGGATCGGGATTGCCATCGGCATCTGGCTCGCCGCGTCGCCATGGGTCCTGCACTTCGAGGCGATCCCCAACGCGTTGTGGAACGCCGTCGCCGGCGGCATTCTGATTGTCGGCGCTGCCGTATGGAACCTGCTCGAAGAACGTCGGATCAGCCGCAGTCAAGAGTAGCAACGCAGCGCTCGAGGTTCGGTAAGGTAGTGGCGTCCCCGTGGCGCCCGGTTCAGGCCCACCAGGACGACGACTCGCGCTTGGGCATACGGCCGGTTTCGGCGGCCGTCTCCGGCAGCGGCTCGACGTCGAACAGAAAGCGCTGTTCAGGCGAAAGCCGGTCGTAGAGTTCACGGGTCAGGTAGTCGCGCTGATAGAGCTGCTGCGGCAGGTCGCGCCGGGTATAGGTGAGGTGCAGCACGCGTCGGCGTGCGCCCGATGCGTTCTTGGTGCCGGAGTGCCACAGCGCGGAGTTGATGATCACCACCGAGCCCGCGGGCGCTTCCACCAGCACCTCGTCGGGGTGCGGGGCGTCCAGATCCGTCGGGATCAGTGCCTGCTCCTCGGCCGACAGCTCCGGGTAGGTCCAGTCACCCATGTTGACGGTCGCGACGTTGACCGACGGCCACAGGTGGGAGCCGGGGATCACGCGGGTCGGGCCGTTGTCCTTCGTCATGTCGTCGAACAGGACCAGACCGTTGGAGACCCACCAGTCATCAATGAACCGCTTCGGCACGTCGGCGTGGATCTGCTGGTGGCCCTGACCGGGAGACGGTTCGCGCAGGTTCGCCCCGTGCAGCTTGAACTCGCCGAGCAGATACACCGACGCGGCGAGCATCGGCGGGCAGGCCAGACAGCGGTCGTAGGCGTCGGTCTTGTTGAAGATGTTGGAGACGCGTGGCGCGCCCGGTTCTATATGAACCTCGTGGCCGCCCCGGTCGCCTTCCGCCGCGCTCAACCGGTCGAAGGCTTCGGCCATCTCCCGGCATTCGGCCGGCGTGTAGATCCCCTCGGCGATGAAGAACCCGTCGCGGTCGAGCGCGTCGCGCTGGGCGGCGGAAAGATCGCCGGGGGTGACGCCGAGCGCACGGACTGCCTGCTTCGAATACATGTGGTATCGTCCTCCCTTGTACCGGCTCCGCTTCAGGCCGCGTCGGCGATCCTGGCATCGAGACGTTTGCCCGTCGTCGTGTCGAACAGGAAACCGTGGTCGATGGCGAAGCCTATCCCGACGGTCGCGTCGTAATCGACCTCGAAGTCCTTCGGCATCTTGACCGCAAGTGTGTCCTCACCGATTTTCAACGTGACGAGTGTCTGTTCGCCCGTCATTTCGGCCGTGTAGACCCGGGCGTCGAAACGACCCTGACCCGGGTCGACGACAACCGCGTCCTCGGGGCGGAAACCAAGCGTAACGTCGCTCGCTGTCACCCCGCCCTCCACCGCAAGATCGACCTGGTGTGCGCGGAACCGGCCGTTGTTCATGGTGCCTTCCACGAAGTTCATCGGCGGCGAACCCATGAAACCTGCAACGAACAGATTGGCGGGGTTGTTGTAGACGTCCTTGGGTGTGCCGAGCTGCTGGAGCACACCATGATCGATGATGGCGACCCGATGGGCGAGCGTCATCGCCTCGATCTGGTCGTGGGTCACGTACACCGTGGTGACGCCCAGTTCGTGCTGCATGTGCTTCAGTTCGGCACGCATGAAGCCACGCAGCTTGGCGTCCAGATTGGAGAGCGGCTCGTCCATCAGGAAGGCGGCCGGACGGCGTACGATGGCGCGGGCGAGCGCCACGCGCTGGCGCTGGCCGCCGGAGAGCTGCCGGGGAAAGCGGTCGAGCAGGGTCTCCATGTGTACCTGGGCCGCGGCATCGCGCACCGCTTCCTCACGGGCACCCGGTTCGATACCGCGCACTTTGAGGGGAAAGCCGATGTTCTCCGCCACCGTCTTGTGGGGGTAGAGCGCGTACGACTGGAACACCATGGCGATGTCCCGGTACTTCGGCAGGACGTGCGTCATGTCGGTGTCGCCGAGCACGATCGACCCGTCGTCGACCTCCTCCAGCCCGGCAATCATGCGGAGCGCGGTGGTCTTGCCGCATCCGGAGGGCCCCAGCAGGACGAGGAACTCGCCCGGCTCCACGTCGATGGAGAGGTTCTTCACCACGTGCACGGCGCCGAACGACTTGTTGAGGTTGCTGATCGTCAGCCGCTTCGGCGTCAGCGCAGCAGGCGTGGCCGTGGACGGCCGGTCGATGACGTTGGTGCTCATCCCTTCACGGCCCCGAGAAGGACCCCCTTCGATATGAAACGCTGGAGAACGATGGCCATGAACACCACCGGGACGATCATGACGATGATCGTCACGCACATGGTCCACCACAGGACGCCGCGTTCGCCGGCCGCCATGCCGGCGACCAGAATCGGCATCGTTTGAGCCTTCGAGGTCGAGAGGAACAGCGCCAGCAGGTACTCGTTCCACGACAGGATCGAGACCAGAAGCGTGGTGGCCGCAAGACCTGCGCGCGACAGCGGCAGCACGATTTCGGTGAACGTCATGATCCTGGTCGCGCCGTCCAGCTGTGCACTTTCCTCGAGATCCACAGGGATGGAGGTGAAGAAGTCGTACATCAGCCACACCACGATCGGCAGATTGATTACCGCGTAGGTGAGGATGATCGCCTGATGGGTATCGAGCTGACCGACGCGCTGGAACATGATGTAGATCGGCACGACCACCACGATCGGCGCCAGGATGCGCTGCGAAATGATCCAGAACAGGATGTCGCCGTTGGCAAGCGTCGTCTTGAAGTGTCGGCTCAGAGCGAGAACGAGGAAGTAGAACACGGCCAGCGCCACCAGCCCGGCGAGCCACCACTCCACGCCGTAACGCACGACGGCGATGATTGCGGCGATGGTCGCCGCGACGAAGATGAGAATGGAGCCGAGCTTCGGCTTGTACTGGACGCGGGCCAGCCCGTAGGCCGCCATCGAACCGACAAGGACCGACAGGGCCGTCGAGGCGAGCGCGATGATGATCGAGTTGCTGTAGGCTTTCAGCGTGTCTTCCCAGTCGTCGACGAACAGGGCCTTCCACGCATGCAGGTCCGGTGTGAAGTCGACCCACGGCAGGAAGTAGGGGCCGCTCGCGACGTCCAGCGGCAGCTTGAAGGACGTGATCAGCACCCAGTAGACCGGAAAGAGGACGACCAGGGTCCACACCAACAGCAGCGCGTAGACCGTGATGAATGTCCCCGGTGCCATGCGGTTGATCGACGGCGGTTCGAACAACCGCTGCCACAGGCCGCGCGAGGAGAGGTCGTGTCCGGTTGCCGTCATGACTGGCGGATCCTCCCGAGGACAACGAGATTGAAGAAGGAGACGCAGACGACGACGGTCACGAACAGAAGAAGATAGGCAATGGCCGACGATTGCCCGAGGTCGAACGAGCGCCACGCGAAGAACGAATGCAGCGTCATCGACTCGGTCGCGATGCCGGGGCCGCCGGCGGTCATGATGTTGGGCAGGTCGACGATCTTGAACGCCTCGATCACGCGTATGAGCATGACCGTCGCGGCCACCGGCATGATCTGCGGCCAGGTGATGTCGCTGAAGATCTGCCAGCCTGACGCACCGTCGACCTCGGCGGCTTCGACGAAGTCGCGCGGCACGTTCTCCAGAGCGGCCAGGAGGATGATGAAGACGAAGGGAATCCACTGCCAGGAATCGGCGACCACGATGAACATGCGCGCCGTCCATGCGTTCGCGACCCATGTGAAATCGCCCAGCCCGACGGCCTGCCACAGCGGTGCGAACGGCCCCTTGGACGTGTCGGCAAGCATGCGGAAGGCGTAGCCGACGCCGATGGGCGTGATCATGAGCGGCAGGAAGAAGACGACCCGGAAGAAGCCTCGCCCGCGGATCTTCTGGGAGCACAGGAACGCCAGCCCGAGGCCGATCGCGAACTGGATGGCGCAGCCCACGAAGACGTAGAACAGCGTGACGCCGAGGGTGCCGAACGGTGAGCCGGAGAAGAGCGTGGCCGAGAACATCAGGACGATGCCGAAAATCAGTGCTGCTGTGATCAGCCGTCCGACGAAGCCGAACCAGGAGAATTTCGTCGAGGCGTAGCGGTAGAGCCACCAGACGATGCCCGCGGTCGTGGCGGCCATCACGGCCCAGGCCAGGAGGCTGAACGCACTGAACGTTCCGAGGAAATGGAACTGCTCGGACCCGAAAAACTGCTTCTCGAAGTTCTGGAGCCCGGCGAAGCGGAATTTGAAACCGCCGGCACCGATCCGTGCCCGCGTGAACGCGAGCATCAGGGATGCCACCAGCGGGAAGATCGCGAAGATCAGGATCATCACCACGGCGGGCGTGATGAAAAACTGCCCGGAGTGGCGGTCCAGCCACTCGGAAAAGCGCGTCCAGCCCGTCGGTCCGGCCGGGGCATTGAGCCCCGGCCGGGTTTCGTCGGTGCGACCGGTTGTGGTCGTCATGCCTGCGGCTGACCGCTACTGGTTGGTGATGCCGAGCGACAGTCTGTAGATCTCGGCCTGTTCGTCACGGCCGAAGTCGTCGGTGATCTCCTCCCAGCCTTCCTCGATGTTGGCAACGGCCTGTTCGGCGGTGATATCGCCGGCCAGGAAACGGGCCAGTTCGCGGTCGAGGATGACGCCGGTGTACTGCGCCGCACCCGGGATCTTGAGGTCCGAAGCCATGTTCGGGTTGTTCAGGCTGGCCTTGATGGCGCCGAGGTAGTTCGAAGCGGCCTCCTCGGTGAATCCGGCCTCGATCCACGGCTCGAGGTTCTCGAGCTGCGAGTTGCGGTACGGGTTGTAGCCGGTCCAGCCCATCGTCACGTCGACGTTCGATTGCGCAGCCTGGTTCATGTACGACAGGAACGCGTAGGCCGCTTCCTTGACCTTCGGATCGGCGTTCTTGTTGATCGCACCGGACCAGCCACCGAAGGCGGCGAACGGTGCGTAGTTGATGCCGTCGATGGCGTGCGGGCAGCGTTCCGCGTCGCAGGCCACGAGCTCACCGCTTTCCTCGTCGAGGACTTCGGTCGTGCCGGGCATGATGACGGCGCCCATCTTGTTGCGGATCAGTTCGCCTTCCGGATCGATCGACAGCGGGCCGACGTCGCCCCAGTCGATCATCTGTGCGCAGCGACCGGCCTGCAGCAGGGCGCGGGTGTCGCCGACGTCATGGTTGATTTCATCCGGCGGACCATACTCGCCGGTCGCCTTGTAGATCTCGAAGGCCTTGATCCAGGCCTCGTTGTTGACCTTGGGTTTCATGGTCTCGGTGTCAAAGAAGATGCCTTCGCCGGTGCCCTTGCTCTGGACGTAGGCCGCGGCGAACGACATGACCGCGAAGTACGACTGCGCATTGCGCTTCTTGAACATGCACGAGCCGAAGTCGGGCTCGCCGTCGCCGTTGAAATCCTTGCCGTGAACGGCCGCAGCGTTGGCCAGATACTCGTCCCAGGTCCGCGGCGGCTCCAGCCCGTATTCGTCGAAGATATCGGTCCGGTAGTACGCCATCTGGAAGTCGCCATCGAGCGTGATGAGCTTCACCTGCCCGGCGATCTTCTGATTGAACTCGCGGAAGTACGGGGCGATGTCGTCGATGTCGATCTTGTCGTCCGCCTCCACGTAGGGGGTCAGGTCTTCCAGCAGGTCGGCCGCAGCAAGCTCGGTCGCCCAGCCGGAGGCGAACACGCCGACGTCGATGGAGTTGGTGCCGGTCGCCCAGTCGGTCAGCACCTTCTGGAACAGCTCTGCGAAGGGCACCTCGTCGACGCGGATTTCCGCACCGGTCATCTCGGTGAATTCCTCGCCGCGCTCGGCCATACGACCTGCGATCACCGGACCCGGACGGGTGAGGATGTTCACGGTGATCCCGGAGTAGTCCTGCGCAACCGTGGGCGCGGCCATCGCGACAGCCGTCGCCACGCCCGCGGCCCCGGCAAGCAGGGCCTTCAGGGGATTGTGCGTCATTGCGTTTTTTCTCCCTAGCGTCGCTGTTGCGACGGTATTTTTGTTTTGAACACTGAAACACTAGTCGAAGGCGTGCGTGCCATCAACCGAAACGACGCGGGAGCGCCGGTTCGCCGAAACCGGTTCGGAGCGTTCGCCAGGGAGGCGCAGGTAACGCGTCAGGCGCCGGCGAGTTTCGCCGCGCGCAGTGTGCTCGACATCAGCATGGCGATGGTCATCGGGCCGACGCCGCCCGGCACAGGCGTGATTGCCGCGGCGTGTTGTGATGCCGCCTCGAAGTCGACGTCGCCGACCAGTCGGGTCTTTCCGGCGCCGCGTTCGGGGGCGGGAATCCGGTTGACGCCGATGTCGATCACCACCGCACCCGGCTTGATCCAGTCGCCCTGGACCATCCGCGGTCGGCCCACCGCGGCCACCACGATATCGGCCGCGCGGCACAGGGCGGAGACGTCCGGAGTGCGGGAGTGCGCGGTCGTCACGGTCGCATTGGCGTGGAGCAGGAGGCTGGCGATCGGCTTGCCGACGATGTTGGACCGACCGATGACGAGCGCCGTCTTGCCCGACAGGTCGTCGCCCAGCTGTTGCGCGATGAGCAGCATCGCGCCGGCCGGGGTACACGGCACGAACGCGTCGTCCATGGCACCGGACGTGACCTTGCCGACGTTGACGTAGGTCAGGCCGTCGACGTCCTTGTGCGGCACGACGCGCTGGGTCGCGGAGGGTTCATCGAGGTGGCCGGGCAGCGGGAGTTGAACCAGGATGCAGTGCACGTTGTCGTCGGCGTTCAACCGGTCGATTTCGGCCGAGAGCGCGTCCTGCGACACGTCGGCCGGCAGTCGCACGGTCTCGGAGCGGAATCCGCATTCCTCGGCGCGTTTCGCCTTGTTGTTGACGTAGACGTGGCTCGCGGGATCGTCCCCCACGATGACCACGGAGAGCCCCGGCTGCGGTCCTCCGGCTGCGACGAACGCCGCCGTATCGGCCGTCACCTGAGCGACGAGTTCCGCGGCAATCGCCTTGCCGTCGATGATGGTGGTCATGGTCGCCCTCCTGTCCTGTCGGCACGGGACAGGTAGCCGCGACTCACCATCCCGGCAAGGCGCGCGCCGTCGCACCCGCACGGGCGGTGCCAGTCCTTGCGGGCGTGCGTCGATCAGCCGACGATTGCCTTGGAAAGCTCCCGGTGCCGCTCATGAACCGGATTCGACCTGGCGCGCTGGAGCCAGGCTGCGAGGTCCTTGGGCGGCAGGCTTCGCGAGAAATAGAAGCCCTGAATCTTGTCCGCGCCGATCTCGGTGACGAAGTCGGCCTGGTCCCGGCTCTCCACGCCTTCGGCGATCGTCTGGCTGCCCAGTTCCTTGGCCATCGCCATGGTCGAGCGGATGATGGCGAGCGAGCGAGCATCGGATCGGGCACTGGCGACGATGGTGCGGTCGATCTTGATCTGATCGACCGGCAGTTCGGCGAGACGGGCGAGGTTGGAGTAGCCCCTGCCGAAGTCGTCGATCGAAATCGAGAACGACAGTTCATGAAGGCGGGTCAGAACCGCGCCCGCGTAATCGTTGGAGGACATGAGGGCATCTTCCGTCACCTCCACGACGAACCGTTCCGGCGCGAAGTCGGCCTTGCGCAGCGTCTCGGAAAGCCAGTCGGCGAACCCCGGCGTCACGAAGTGTCGGGCGCCGAAGTTGACCGAGAGGTGGAACCCCGGGTCGTCGGACAGCCAGGCGGCGTAATCCTTCACGGCGCGTTCGACCACCCATTCACCCAGTCGCGAAATGACCGGCGTGTTGGCGATGGCCGGGACCCATTCGGCGGGCGAGACACGACCGCGCTCGGGATGGTCCCAGCGCACCAGTGCCTCGGCCCCGCACGGCATCCAGTCCGACGTCCGGACCTGCGGCTGGTACTCCAGCACGAGCTCGCCGTTCTCGATCGCCCTGGTCACGGCACTGCGGATTTCGGCGGGCGTCTCGCGTCCGATCTCGCTGGAGTAGAGTTCCGCCCGGTTCTTGCCCGCGTTCTTGGCCACGTACATGGCGATATCGGCGAACTTCAGCAACTCGTCGGTTGTGGAGCCATCGTGAGGGAAGGCCGAGCAGCCCACACTTGCGGCCGCCTCGACGCCGAGTTTCATCTCCTGCGCGACGTCCGCAATCGCGCTTTGCAGCCGGGCGAGGAGCGCGCGGATCTCGGCCCGGTCGGCCACATCGATCAGCAGCAGCACGAACTCGTCGCCGCCGATTCGCGCCACGAGCGGGGGTTCGGTGGGGCGAGCGTGTTTGTCGGTACGATACTCGTGGGCGTGGGCTCTCGCCGCCGCGTCCAGCTTTGCGCCGCAGTGACGCAGGAAATCGTCCACTGCGTCATGGCCGTGAAGATCGTTGACCGCCTTGAAGTCGTCGAGGTCGACATAGACGAGGACGCCGGGTCTGCCCTCGGCGATGCCCGCCGCGACCAGCCGGTCCGCCAGATCGTGAAAACGCGCACGGTTCGGCAGGCCGGTTACCGCGTCCCGATATGCCATGTCGCGAAGTCGCAGGTGCGTGCCGGTCACCTCGTCGACCATATGGTTGTAGCTGCGCTCGTAGTCGGTGACCTCACGTATCTGGAACAGTCCGCGCTGTTCGGGCACATGTTCCAGTGTCCGCGATCTGGCGTTCGACTGCAGTTGCCGGACCAGCCGTTCAAGCGGCAGGACCAGCGAGCGCATGAACACCACCACCGTGATGAAGGTCAGTGTCAGGCCGGCTGCGAGTACCGCGAGGATGTCGACGTTGCTCCAGAAGACCTTGCCGTAGATTTCCGAAACCGGTTGGGGAACCATGACGCCCCAGCCCGGGCCGGGGACCGCGGTCAGGCCTGAGATCATGTCGCCCTTGAGTGCGGGCGAATAGAACTGCTCGATCCCCGTCTCGCCGGCCATCATCCGCTGCACGGCGGAGATGCCGGCGATGTTGCGCCGTTCCGCGATCCAGTCTGACAGGGGGTGGGCGAGCACGTTGCCGTCGCGGTCCACGATCGCGGCATGCCCCTGCTCGCCAAAGGCGACCGATTTGCCCAACCTGACGAAGTAACCGGTGCCGATCCGGGCGACCGCAATACGATCGCCGTAGTCGTGGATCATGAGAATCTCGTTGTTCCCGGTCGGTCCCCCGATAACCGGCGAGAACGTCGTCACCCCCGGCGCGGCATGGGCTTGCGCGACTTCGAGGATCGGTGCGGAGAGTGCCTTCGCTGTCTCGCCCGGGGTTGGAGATGCGAGTGCCAGTACGCGTCCGTCGGTCGCATCGGCGATTATGATGCAGACGATCTCCAGGCGCGACATCAGCTCCGCCAGGCGTGGAACCTCCTGACCGGTCACCATCGCCGCCGAGATCGAATCGAAGGCGGCCGCGAGGTCGACATAGTATCGGTCGAGCGCATAGCCGAGGTTTTCGGCGATGAGCAGGTGCCGATCCTTTACGTCGCCGAACTCGCGCTTCACGCCCTGCTCATACGACCAGAAGGCGTACAACAGGGACGGAACGAGCGCTGTGATCAGGAACGCGATCGTCAGTATTGTTCTTATGCGCATGGCGTGCCGCTGGATCGAATGTTCCAGAACCACCATACGTCGCGCACCTCTGTGAGGTCCGTTAACAGAAACCGGCCTGACGGAGTCATGGTGAACCGACTGACAACAGCCACCGGCTGCCTACTCTGGTGCAGGCGTCAAGCTGCATGCGATCCGTATCGATCTCCTCCACGGTCGCAGGTCGCGTCGTCGACGGGTGGGCCTGAATCCGCGTTGCCTCGGTTGCGCGAAGCCGCCGGACCGCGGCATTTCACCCGATGTAATCGGACAGTGCTTCAAGCTTTTGTTAACAAAAGCTATTTCCCTGGCCAGGACACGCCTTTCATGGCGTGTCCTGGCGGATAAACGTACCGTTGTTCAGTTCGTCGATCGCCTGCTGCAGTTCCTCGCGCGTGTTCATGACGATCGGGCCGTACCATGCCACCGGCTCCTGGATCGGCTTTCCCGATACCAGCAGAAAGCGGATGCCGCGCTCGCCGGCCTGCACCGTTACCTCGTCGCCGGTATCGAACATCACAAGCGAGCGGTTGCCGCTTTGCTCCCGGATGTGGACCTCGTTTTCCGGTGTGCCGCGCTCTGTCAGGACGCCGAACGGCTCGGAGGCGCCTGCGAACGTGCCCGACCCGTCGAAGATGTAGGCGAAGGCCTGGGCGTAGGTGTCGACCGGCAAGGTCTTCTTCCTGCCCGGCGGTACGTAGACATCAAGGTAGCGCGGATCGGCGGCGATTCCGTCGACCGGGCCGCGCTTGCCCCAGAAGTCGCCGCAGATCACCCGCAGCATGGTGCCGTCGTCGTCGGTGATTTCGGGAATCTCGATCGCCGGGATGTCCTGGTAGCGCGGTTCGGTCATTTTCAGCGCAGAGGGCAGGTTCGCCCAGAGCTGAAAACCGTGCATACGTCCCGCTGCGTCGCCGGTCGGCATCTCCTGATGCATGATACCGCGTCCGGCGGTCATCCACTGCACGTCGCCCGCGCCCATGGAGCCGGCATTGCCCAGACTGTCGGCATGGTCGACCGTGCCGGCAAGCACATAGGTGATCGTCTCGATTCCCCGGTGAGGATGCCAGGGAAAGCCCTGGAGATAGTCTTCGGGGCGCTCGTTGCGGAAATCGTCGAACAGCAGGAACGGGTCGAACTCGCGCGGATTGTGGAAGCCGAATGCGCGGTGCAGCTTCACGCCCGCGCCTTCCGTGGTCGGTGTGGCCTGCGTGACGTTCTTAACGGTCCTGAGCGACATGAGAGCCCCTTGCTGGTCTGGCGTCTGAAACGCCAAGGTAGGCCGTAGCAGCACGGCTGCAAGGTGGATGTGCGCGGCGCGCCGGCTGCATGCGCAGAGCGCGGCCGTTGACAGGCTCACCGCCAGCGGCTGAATCGGCTGAAAAACCGACAGGAGGACGCCCGTGCAGCATCTCATCGCCATCGACCAGGGAACCACCTCCAGCCGCGCGCTGGTGTTCGACGAAGCGCTGAAGGTCGCGGGGCTGGGCCAGACCGAGTTTCCGCAGCACTTTCCGCATCCCGGCTGGGTGGAGCACGATCCCCTGGAGATCTGGCAAGCCACCGAGGCGGTGGTGCGCGGCGCGCTCGATCAAGCGGGCCTCAAGGGTCGCGACGTCGCCGCCCTGGGCATCACCAACCAGCGCGAGACAACCGTCATCTGGGACCGGTCGACCGGAAAGCCGATCCACAACGCCATCGTGTGGCAGGACAGGCGGACCGCCGCCACCTGCGAGGCGCTGCGCGCGCGCGGCCTCGCCGACGAGGTGACGCAACAGACCGGGCTGCTGCTCGACCCGTACTTCTCCGCAACGAAGGTGGCGTGGCTGCTCGACAACGTGGACGGCGCGCGGGCACGCGCCGAGGCGGGCGAACTCGCCTTCGGTACGGTCGATACGTGGCTGATGTGGCGGCTCACCGGCGGGAGGGTCCACGCCACCGACGCGACCAACGCCTGCCGCACGCTCCTCTACGACGTGAATACGGGGACCTTCACCCAAGCGCTGGCGGACACGTTCGGCGTGCCGATGGCACTGCTGCCGGAGATCCGCGATTCCAGCGGCGACTTCGGCACGACCGACCCGGCACTGTTCGGCGGCGCGATCCGCATCGGCGGGGTCGCCGGCGACCAGCAGGCGGCGACCGTCGGGCAGGCCTGCTTCCTGCCCGGCATGGCGAAGTCGACCTACGGCACCGGCGCGTTTCTGCTCCTCAACACCGGTGAAACGCCCGTTCCGTCACGCAACCGCATGCTGACGACCGTCGCCTACCAGTTGGGCGGCAAGCGCACCTTCGCCCTGGAGGGGGCGATCTTTGCGGCAGGAACGACGGTGCAGTGGCTCCGCGACGGTGTGGGCATGATTGGCGACGCGGCCGAGACCGCGGCGCTCGCCGAAGCGGCCGATCCCGAGCAGCAGGTGTTCCTGGTGCCCGCGTTCACCGGCCTGGGCGCCCCGCACTGGGA
>Ga0180431_10007382_pt1 | contig 12820 bp, 10 predicted proteins | sample SS_ome_11_FD_132459 | JGI IMG/M metagenome (GOLD analysis project Ga0180431, IMG submission 132459) | Hypersaline lake sediment archaeal communities from the Salton Sea, California, USA - SS_1_MS_1 metaG | ecosystem: Environmental > Aquatic > Non-marine Saline and Alkaline > Hypersaline >... | reverse complement strand
GTCTTGGTGCTAAAAACCGCAGAGGGAGGCAACAATTTCCCTCCAATATCCAAATCCATGGTCAAGGGAAGCATGGCGCCGGGAATTAAGCCCCCCGCCATTTCAACCGGAGCCGATTTCGGATTCGGCTCGACCCTGAACTTATTTAACTCGAACTTCTTAATGCCGCCGCCGCTGGTAGACATAATGCAGCGATATAAATCGGTCTCGATTACCACGTCATGTGCTTCGACCTTTTCAATTGGTTCGAGGTCCGCCGAGCCAAGTTGCGCCTTGCTTATCTCCCGTGCGCGGGGAACAGTTGCATCCTCCGTCTTTACCGGTTTCTCGGCGGGTGGTTGCTCTTTCGCCGTTGTTGTGGGGGTGGCTTCGCTTTGAGTCTGTTCAACTCGCTCGGGAACCTTGCGTTCGGGAGGTGGAAAAAGAAACTGCCAGGCGATAAGTACCAGCACACTCAACACCACCGCCAATAAAAGTCTTCGTTCTTCCATGGTTTATGCCGATCTCCCCATCAGGGAACCGGATCGTATCCTCCGGGATTGAAAGGATGGCACCTCAAAATACGTCGCAGCGCAAGCGTTGTTCCCTTTATGAAACCGTACCGGCGATACGCTTCGAGGGCATATGCGCTGCAAGTAGGCTGAAACCTGCAAGCGGGCGGCAAAATCGGAGAGATAACCGCGCGGTAGAAACGAATAAGCAGCATCATAATTTTAGCCAACATTTCTCCAACTCCTCGCAGATTTCTTTAAAATCAAGCTCTGCCGCGCCTGACCGGGCCACTATCACGATATCCGCTCCCTGTGGCATGCTTTGGAACGAGACATTTTTCATCACCGTGCGATAAAACTCTCGAATCCTGCGCTTGAGTTTATTTCGTGCGACGGCTTTCCCCACCTTGCGACTGACCACCGTCCCTAATCTATGATGCCCCAAGTTCGGCCCCGGCGCCACTATGATCATGAAATGCGACGCAAAACAACGCTTCCCCCGATCAAACACCCGATCGAACTCGCGACCAAGCCTGATCCTGTGCTCCCTTGGGAATCGCTGATCCACACCGCACTTACACCGTAAGGCGCTTGCGCCCTTTAGCCCTTCGATGCCTTAACACGTTGCGGCCGCTCGAGGTTCTCTTGCGCTTGAGGAAACCGTGAGTTCGCTTGCGTCGTAAATTATGAGGTTGGTAAGTACGTTTCATATATAATGTGCCTTCCTTTCAGGCGAAATATCAAATTGAAAGTAATTATTCTTTAACATCAAGGCGCTCCTGTCAACTTGCAGGGGCAACCACCAAAGAGTTTTCCCTTCGACTTCGCTGAGGGCAGGCTTTTGCATATCCTAAGGATCCGTGCAGGCTTTTCTTTTCCTAAAAAAATATGTCAGGCGAGTTTTTCTCTCAGGAAGCGCAGCAGGCCGGAACCGTCGAGTAGAAAAAACAATCCGAAAGCCACGAGCACCATTCCGCAAACGGCGAAAACGGCGGCTTGCACTTTCGGGCTCATGATGCTTTTCCCTCTATGACTCATGTAGCTCAATAACCAAACCCATCCAAGATCGACCGACCAGTGCACTATCGTTAATAAAATCACTCCCATGATTCCCCATGCGAGGCTTTTTGTTATGAGCACTGCGCCGACCGTCGCCCACCACAGGAAGAAATATGGATTCGACGTAGTGGTGATGGCGCCGGCCTGGAAACTGCCGTAAGGCACATCCTTGCGACCTTCCCCCAACGCTGTGCGATCTCGTATCATGCCGAACCCCATCCATATTAAAACCGCCCCGCCGATGAGTCCGATGGCGATTTTCCAGGCAGGTATTTGGAAAAATTTACTCAACCCCAAGGCAATTGCTATTATTAACGGAATTTCCACCGCGCCATGGCCCAACGCCACCAAAATGCCGGCTTTGCTCGACTTTTGACCCTTTACAATTGCCACCGCAGTTACCGGCCCCGGCATAAGCGCGCCGGAAAAACTTATAAAAAACACGCCAAATAAAAACAATGTGAGCTTCGCGCTTTCGATATACGGTTCCAACTCGCACTACCTCTTTAAAGTGTTTATTTTACCACACACCCCGACTCCGGCAAACTCTAATATGTTATTATACTTTCTGGAAGCTGTATGATTCAAACAAAGTGGACAATGGGAAAAACCGGGATTAAACTACTTACCGAAATGATTCACTATTAAACCGCAAAGCGCTACAATTTTTAATTGGCGGAAACAGGAGAAAAAAGTAATGAAAAGAGAACAGGTAATAGCATGTCTTATAGTTGGTATGGTTCTGGTGTGTGCTTTTACAAGATGCGCTTTAAAGAAACGGGAAATAACTCCGGAAAAAGCCAGTGCCCCGTTTGAATATCGCGGTTATTCTTTCCCTGAATACGAAAGTTATGTGAGGAATCCTCAATACGTCGAGATGAGCGACGGCGTGAAACTCGCCGTGGATGTGTATCTTCCCACTGATGGTCCTGAGCGTAAAAATTTCCCTGTGGCGTTTCGTTTCACTCCTTATTCGAGGGCGTTTATAATTCCCAATGGCGCCTGGCAGGCGAGGCTCGGGGTCAAGTCGGCCCTCGGGACATGGGGGCCGGTAATTGACGATGCAACGTTATCTCTAACAGTTCGGACTTTATTATCGCACGGTTATGCCTATGTTTACGCAGACATGCGCGGGAACGGCGCAAGTTTCGGCCATAAGTTGGATTTCATGCCCCAAATATCCAAAGACGGTGGAGAGTTGATAGAATGGATATCGAAGCAGCCATGGTGCGACGGCAACGTAGGCATGTTTGGAGCTTCGTACTTGGGCTGGTCGCAGCTTGCCACAGCGTCGAACAAGCATCCTGCATTGAAATGTATTTTCCCGGAAGTCGTGCCTTTGGACGGATATTCGGAGATGGTATATCCCGGAGGCATATATATAAATTTTGTTGCGGAAAATTATTTAACGATGTTGGAACAATTAAACTCGAATTATTTCATTTTTAACATAGGGAAAATTATTTCGTCAAAAAGCCCTACGGCAAGCGGCGCTATATGTTTTCCCTCGGCTCCCGCTGCCGACGAGGACGGAGATGGCGATTACACAGACGAAATACCGATCGATCTTAACGGCAACGGCACATTTCTTGACGATTACAAATACCCCGACGATCCCGATGATCCGCCGAGGTACCACGATGGACAGCCTCGCAAACATTTATATTACCTCGCCACAAAAGACCACGGAAAAAACATCGACGCATATTCATGGTCGTCCACCGGTTCTTTTATAGACGCCACAGGCCCCGGACCGTTCGAGAAATTGAAATCTTACGATATGAGCCCGAGCGGTCACGTGCCCGGTATCATGGAGTCCGGCATAGCCATCTGCCATAACGGCGGCTGGCACGATTTGTTCTCCCGGGGGACCACCCAGTTGTACTCCACTATGAAAAAAACCAATTTCTCGAAAATGATCATCGACGCCGGCTATCACACCGGAACGGGACCATATTGGGAATACTTCGGTATCAATTCGAAGGAGATGTCTCGCGACGGGGATAAATACACTATCGAAAAGCTCCGTTTTTTTGATCACTACCTGAAGGGCATTGAAAACGGCATCGAAAACGAGCCCCCTGTTTACATTTACGTCCAGGGGTACGGCTGGCGTTTCGAGAAAGAATGGCCACTCGCGAGACAGGTGATAAGGAATTTTTATTTCGATGCCGGAAATGCTCTCTCAGCGAAACGCACCATGAACGGAACCGATAAATACAAAGCCGATTTCACGCATGATTCAAGGTACGGCAAGACTGGCGGAAACAGATATATGGCAGGGTTTGGAGTGGTACCGGAAATATTGCCGACGAGAACCCAAAAGGATAAACAATGCCTGACCTATACTTCCCCTCCGATGAGATCGGACACCGAGATCACAGGTCATCCGATCATACACTTCTGGACATCGTCGACGGCGGATTACGGAGACTTTTTCGTTTATATCGAGGATGTCACCGAAGACGAGGAGGCTATATTGGTAACCGAAGGAATGCTTCGGGCGGGCTTTGCAAACCTTTACGACAACAACGAGATTATTCGTTCCGGCCAAACCGGTATTGATGTTATTCCCGATCTGCCGTGGCACGGTTTCGAGAAGGCTGAATACACGGACAAGATTTTTGCGGGAGATAATATCGTAGAGATTAAAATAGATTTACTTCCTGTGTCCTGGGTGTTCAAAAAAGGACATCGCATCCGTATCTCGATAGCTTGCGCCAACTGGCCTACCTTCCGGCTCCATCCCAAGTTGGCCCCGAATAACAAGCCGGATGATCCGGCCAATACCATCCCCACTATTACTATTTATCGCGATGAGGAGCATCCGTCACGCATATCCTTACCTGTGATTCCATGCAAGTACGGGGTATCGATAAATTCTTATTTAACCGGCATTTAACTGGGCTGTGTTTTTATTTCGAGAATCGAGAGATTCTTGGACCGCTTTTTCATTGCCGTTTCGGGAACGCTCTTCGCCAAACGTTTGATCCCTCTTTTTATACTTGCGATTCATGACTTGATATTATATCACATAAATAAAGCAATTGATTTCAATACTTGAGCTAAATATCATAACCTTAAAAATCGACAGCCTTTATATGCAGCGAATTAAAATCTTGCGTAGAACTTGTTCTGAGCACCCGGATTATCTGATTACCCGAGGGGTAGAGTTTCACGGGCTTGCTCCCGGGCATCTATATGGCTCGCCTAACCGTTTAGATAACAAATCCTTACTTGACACTATCCGTTATTTGGTCTATGTAAAACATATTGTTTTGTTTGGGTGGGACGACAGCACCTGAGATTGCTGCCGGTTCATAATCAATTTACCGCATAAATGTGAAAATGGCTTGGAGAAAGTGTTTACTGTAAAGCCGGAAGGAGGATGAAATGGTCAAAAAAGTGGCAATAGTCGGCTACGCTCAGACCCATCATGAACGCGACATGCAAAAGACGCGAGAAGACATGGTGTTTGACGTATCCAGAGAGGCTTTGGCTAACGCTGGAATTTTGCGAGAAGACGTGGATACGGTAATTACCGCATCTACGGATTTTCTGGACGGAAGGACAATCTCGAACGTATTTTTAAGCATGGCGGTGGGCGCGCATCTGAAAGATGAGTCCAAGGTTGAGGAAGACGGCGCCATGGCCCTTCATTACGCCTTGATGAGGATTCTTACGGGTAACCACGACATAGCTCTGGTCGAAGCTCACACTCAATCAACGACTTTTAACCCTCACCAGATATCTTTCTATACGCTCGATCCGCTTTTCGACAGGCAGATAGGACTTCTTAATGACGTGTCCGCTTCGGCTATCCAGGCGAATATGTACATGAATGCCTATGATGTTTCCGAGGAGCATCTTGCGGAGGTGGCGGTAAAGAATCTCACCAACGCCGCCAACAACGCCTACGTTCAAAGAAAAATGCCGGACCTCAGCATCGAGGAGGTACTGAACTCCAAAGTTTACTACGAGCCGATAAGGGAGCTGACGATGTCTCCGATAAGCGATGGAGCCTGCGTGCTGATAATCGCTTCCGAAGGGGCGGCCAGGGAAATTACCGATAACCCGGTATGGATAGAAGGAGTCGGCAGTTGCCAAGACGGCTATCTCAGGGATAAGGATCTCAAGAGCTTGGATTCGCTCAAGAAAGCCGCCAACGATGCCTACGAAATGGCGGGGATAAAGGATCCCTTCGTGGAGCTTGACGTTGCCGAAGTTTCGGAAAGATACGCTCATGAGGAACTGATGATCTACGAAGCTTTGGGCCTGTGCCGGGAAGGTAAGGGCAAAGTCCTGATCGAAAGGGAGGTAACGGATATATACGGGGAGATGCCCGTAAACCCGAGCGGCGGGGCATTGGCCGCCGATCCGATTTGCGCTACCGGGTTGGTTCGAGTCGTGGAAGCCGCGAAGCAGATTCGCGGAGAAGCCAACGGCTGCCAGATTCCTGATGTAAAGCGGGCTTTGGCTCACGGGCAATTCGGTATCTGTGCTCAAAAGAATATCGTTTACGTTTTAGGAAGTGAGGGATAAGATGAGAAACACAGCAATAATCGGTTGCGGGCAGACGAAGCACTCGAGCAGGAGGAGAGATGTCAACCTCGCCGAGTTGGTCGAGGAAGCCGTTTATAACGCGCTCGAAGACGCCGGCTTGACAATGGACGAGGTGGACGCTTTTGTCGTGGGCAACATGCAGGGATTCGGCGGAGTGGCGCAGCCTGAGCAATGGCTTGGAGATTGGATCGGCGCTCCGGGGAAACCGGTGCTCAGGATAGCCACCGGCGGCACCACCGGCGGGTCGGTCGGCCAGGGCGGTTATTACGCGGTCTCCAGCGGGCTATACGACAAGGTCGTGGCGGTGGCCTGGGAAAAGCATTCGGACAGCAAAGAGCCCGGCGCCACCATGGGACTCGCTCACGTGGGTATCGCCAACATGTTCCACGCTTTGGGTTATGGATTGAGCTTAAAAAGCCTGATAGCCAGCGCGGGCGTCGGCGCTGCGGCGGGCGTTGCGGTATATCAGGCAAGGTTCTATATGCATAGATCGGGCTGCACGATGGAGCATTTTGATATGGTGGCTGCAAGATTACGCCGGAACGCGGCAAAGAATAAATACGCTCACCTACAATGGCCGAATTGCAAGCCCGAAGATATCGCCAAGACGGAGATCGTCGCGTACCCCTTCAGGTACGGACATGTCTGTCCGGCGAGCGATGGGGCAAGCGCTATCGTGGTCGCTTCCCAAGACGTTGCATTGAAAAAATGCAAAAAGCCCGCGTGGTTCAAAGGAGTGGCTTCATATTCTGATGAAGAAAACCAGCTCCAGAGTGAAAACTACGGCGGTGTCGGAGTGCTCGATTCGTCGGAACAGATGGGAGCCAGGGTATCGGCGAAAATGGCCTACAAACAGGCGGGCATTATAGATCCTCGAAAGGAAATAGACGTAGCGGAGCTTTATACTCCATTCCCGAGCCAGGAGTTTATATTCAGCGAAAAAATGGGATTGTTCGATGAGGGGCAGGCGTGGAAAGCGACCGAAGCGGGCGAAACGGAAATAGAAGGCAAAATGCCCTTGACTCCATCTGGTGGAGTAAACGCCACCAACGCTATAGGATCCTCGGCCCTGCAGCGCATCCTGGAAGCCGGCCTGCAAGTTATGGGAAAGGCGGAAGAACATCAGGTGCCCAAAAAGGTCAGGAACGCCTTGGCTCACGGCTGGGGCGGCAATACTAATTACATTACCGTAACGGTTCTAGGGGATTCTCCAAGGAGGTAAAACGATGGGATATATAAAAGATGAAAGACCGCAAACAATGATGGTCGACGGCGACTGGCAGATAGGAGCTTACACATATAAAGCGCCTAAACTCGTGGAAGAATTCGTCGCCGGTCTCAAAGAAAAGAAAATAATCGGCTCCCTATGCATGGGCTGCGGTAAAGTAATCGTTCCGCCAAGACGCGTATGTGGAAGGTGCCATCGAATGATGGAAGGGAGGCAGGTCGTCAGTAATAGGGGCACGGTTACCAGCTTCATTGTCAGCCCGCCGGTAAAAGAAGGGAAAATGATTATTTTCGGAATTGACGCCGTGGGAAGTGGCGCTATCAAGGAAGGTTCCGTTATTATACCGGCCTTCGTTCGGTTCGACGGCTCCGATGCCAACGTCGGAACGGAAATACTAAATGTAGACGCCAAAGACGTTTACGTCGGCATGAGGGTTGAAGCGGTTTGGGAGGAGAAGCCGCAGGGAATGCTCAGCGATCTTTTGGGTGTCGAGCCCTTAAAGGATGGAGAGTAAAAATGGAAAAGCAATCTGAAATAATCAAAGTACAGGGTTTACCCGCCGTTGTCGCCGGCTTTAATTGGTCCGTCGGAACTATGATGGAAAAATTCATCAAAACTCTGGCGGAGAAAAAAATCCTGGCAGCAAAATGTTCCAAATGTGGTTACACTCACGTGCCGCCCAGGCGGAGATGCGCCAAGTGCAACGCAAAGATCGAAGAGGGAGACATCGTGGAATTGTCCGGAAAAGGAACATTGCTCGCTCACACCCTCGCTTTCGTAGAACTGGACGGCAAAGGCAACTTCCAGGACCTGAAAAAACCTAAAGTAATCGGGGCTATAAAACTCGATGACGCCGATTCCACGATCTTTATGCCGCTTGAAGATGTTAAACCGAAAGACTTGAAAGAAGGCATGAAAGTCCAGGTCCAATGGGCCAAGGAAACAAAAGGCGAATTGGGAGATATGGCATATTTCAAACCCGAATAATGGAAACTTGAATTGATGCTGAAAATCGAGGGGATTGCCCGGCAATCCCCTCGATTTTTTTTGCGGTGCAGATATTCGATCCGCCTAACTAAAGAGAAAAATGACATTTATCACCCTCCGCCGGATACTGAAACGGCCCCTTTTTTGCGTGCCCACTTGACGTATCGAGTAAATACAGAGATATAATGTGGATGAGAAGGGGAAAAAAGGGGAGTAGTAACATGACGAAACAGGACTCTTTTCAAAACTACCGCCAATACTACCCGGACGGGCACAAATCCAACCACACATGGGGAGGGCGGCTGGAAAAAATCGCCAAAACCATTCCGAACAAGGTTGCCTTTATCCAAGGAGAAAGAAAGCTCACGTGGAAGGAATTTAATCGACGCACCAACCGCCTTGCAAATGCCCTGCTGGAACTGGGGGTCAAAAAAGAGGACCGGGTGGCGATTATGGGGTTCAATTCCATCGAGTGGACCGAGTCCTATTTCGGAATATCCAAAATCGGGGCGGTGCCGGTCAACGTCACTCCTCGGTTTTTATCAAACGAGTTGAAATACATACTGGAAGGTTCCGATTCCGTGGCATTGATCGCAGAGAACGATAACCTTGGTCGGATAGAGGAAATCCGGCAAGAACTCCCCTTGCTTGAGCATGTTATCGTTATCGGGGAAAGAATCCCTGAAGACATGATCGGCTACGAGAAATTGTTGGCCCGTTCTTTCGAGAAAAAGGTTTTGGCGCCCTGGAAAGTGACCAATGAGGATTTCAGTTTCCTGTTCTATACCGGCGGTACCACCGGCTATCCCAAGGGTACCGTCTGGGATAATTATGGTCGCGTGCAGGGCCTGGATTCGATATTGATCACCGGCATGGCGCCGCTGGGTAAAAAGCTGCCGAACCTGCCCTCCGATGCCATCCAGGGCCTGAACGACCTCCTCCCAATTCCTCTGAGCGAGAGGTTCGTCAGAAGCAAGTTTTTCCACTGGCTGGTCAACCGGGAACCGAAATCCGATTTTTCCGGACGGCTGTCTCTCCGCCTTCACGGCTCACGGCTCGCATACTACCTGGCGGGAGGCAAGGCAAAACTGGTAGTCGCGGCGCAGCTTTTTCACGGTACGGCTTACGAGGCGAACCTCTCCATGATCGGAGCGTTCGGCGCGACCAGCATTTACCTTACTCAGCGGCAACCTTTCGACCCCCGTGAGCTATGGGAAACCGTCGAGCGAAACCAAGCCAACCTGATCGTCATTGTGGGAGACGCTTTCGCCATACCCATGGCCGAGGAGTTGCATCGGAAGAATTACGACATCCGGTCACTGTTTGCAATAGTGTCCTCCGGGGTACGCTGGTCGCCCGGTGTGAAGAAGAAATTGCTCCAAAAACACCCCGGGCTGCTGCTCATCGATGAATTGGGCAGCACAGAAACCAGTTCGGCATATAGCCAGATTTCCTCGTCGGTAGATGAAGATATTTCACTTCTCAGAATTAAAATCGTTCCCAAAGGCATCAACTCCACGCGAGTAATCAACCCCGAAACGAAGGAAGACGTAAAACCGGGCGAGCGCGGCGAGTTGGTTTTCGGCGGTTTTAATTCGCTCGGTTACTGGAAAGACCCGGAACGAACCGCCAATCACTACCGGGTAATTGACGGGAGACGCTGGTTCTATGTCGGCGATGAGGGCACTGTAGACGATGCCGGCTACTTCCATTTCATCGGTCGTGGGTCGTCGATAATCAATTCCGGCGGCGAAAAGGTCTATGCCGAAGAAGTGGAGGAAACACTGATGCAACATCGTCATATCAGGGAAGCAGGGGTCACCGGAGTACCCGACGAAAGGTGGGGCGAAGCCGTCACCGCCGTTATACAGCCTGAAAAAGGGGCCGACCTGACGCCTGAAGAAATCATCGAGTACTGCAGGGCCAAAATGGCGGGATATAAAAAGCCCAAGCACGTGCTTTTCGTCGAATCGCTGCCAAGGGCCGCATCCGGAAAACTCGAACGAAAAGGGTTGAGGGAAATGGCCGCGAAACTGGTTGCCGGATCGAGATGAGACTTTTCACCTCGTTTTATTAGACGATTACGATTTTTTCAATCGGTTGCCTTCAGGCAAGCAACGCCGCGCCTAAGGCGGCGATAATTTGCGGATCTTCCGGCAAGGAGCGAAGCGGAATGTCAAGGGTCTGCTCGATGAAATGAACCACGCCGGTGTTTTTAGCCACTCCCCCGACTAGAACGAGCGGCGGTGTGATGTCAAGCTTCATGGCAAGCGATATTGCGCGATCCGCTATCGAGCGATGCAAACCCGCTAAAATTTCCGCAGGTTTTTCTCCGGCGTTTACGTGGGAGACGACTTCGCTTTCCGCAAAAACAACGCACTGGCTGGAGAGAGACAGGGGCTGCGTCGATGTGAGGGAAAGCGGCCCGATTTGTTCCAGCGGAACCTCCAGAATTTCTGCGATCATTTCCAGGAAACGGCCGCTGCCGGAAGCGCATTTCTCGTTCTCCATATAGTCCTGTAAATTTCCCTCCGGCCCTATTCGTACCGCGCGGGTGATTAACCCTCCGATATCCAGGACGATATGAACTTCACCATCAAGATAATTTATCGCTTTCGCCACACAAAGCGGAGTCGGGAACTCCGATTGAGCGACTTTTGCGTTTTTTCGACCGTATCCGGTCGCAGCCACCCGAGCAAGCCGGCGGGAAGGCACTCCCGCTTTCTTGAGGGAGCTTTTTATCAACCGCTTGCTGATACGTTTAATGGTATCATTGACCGGGCTTATCTCGGAAGCCAGCACGCCTTTTTCAGTATCCAAGATCACGACCTTCACGGTACGGGTGCCGACGTCAACTCCGGCGGTAATCATGATCCCTCCCTTGCCGACTTTGCCCGCCAAGCATCGCGTGCGAACAGCGCCGCGCCCAACGCGCCCATCAACTGCGCATCCATGGACAACTTTTGAAACCGGAGACCCAACTCCCTCTCGAGCAGCGTCATCATACCCTTGTTCTTGGATACGCCTCCGGTCATGCACACTTCCTTTTCCAACCCCACCCTGCCTACGAGAGTTTTTATCCGCCGTGCCATCGCCACATGCACGCCGGCCGCTATGTGCTTTGCTTTCTTTCTGCTATATAGCAATTGCATTACCTCGACTTCGGAAAATATGGTGCATACGGAGCTTAGAGTAAGCGGCTTTCTCGATTTCAAGGCCAGAGGACCCAGTTCGGAAACATCCACCCCGAGCGTCCTGGCCATCATTTCCAGAAACCGGCCCGTGCCGGCAGCGCACTTGTCGTTCATTACGAAGTCTTCGAGAAATCCTTCACCGTCTACCTTGATAACCTTGCAATCCTGGCCGCCCACATCAACCACTGTGCGAATATTCGGAGATAAAAAATGAGCGCCGCGGCCATGGCATGAAATCTCGCTGATGTTCTTGACGGCAAAAGAAATGGAATCCCGGCCATAGCCGGTGCTGAAGCACAGGTCAATTTGATTTTCCTCAAGTCCGGCGGAAGCAAGGGTTTTGCCGAAAACATCGCCGGCGGACTGCTCCACCCGGGGTCGAACGCCAATGATCTGTGCCGCTCGAGTTTTTCCGTCCTCGTCCATAACGAGCGCCTCGGCGGTAAGCGACCCGACATCAATTCCGGCGAATAAACGTTTTCCGTCAATCATTTAGACCTCTTAATCGGTGTTATTCCAACTTTACACATGCATGTAATCATAGGTTCGATTCATCAAACCCGACGAGCGCAATAAATGCGCCCTTATAAACCGCCCAATTTCCCTGTTGATCTCAGAACTTTCCGATACGTTCGAGGAAAGCTTGAACTCTTGTCTTTATCTGTCCTTCCCCACCTCCATGCAACTCGCGCTCGAGGTAAAGGGTCGGAAATCCCGATTTTTTTGAATCCTTTCTTAGGATAAAAGACTCACCACCCCACAGGTCGCAAAACTTGAGCCTCTCGCAGATCAGCCCATCAAGCCGGTATTCCTTTACCGACTCGCCCAAATGGTCGAGTCTTCTTTTCCAATCGTCCGAGATGCGCGGGCATGAGAGGTGATTCAAATAGCGGTCAGCCAGAGCGTCGAGCGGATCGTCCACCGCTTCATCCACCAATGTATCGAAATAACGGCGTCCGAAGCAGAGCGAATCGTCCACCACCGCGCTGCCTTGTTCTTCGATCACTTTGAGATGCTCGATTTCCTCGAGGCACCCCGATTGGATCATAAGTCTCGGAGTATTCTCAGGGTATACTTCGCGACCGGGCAATTCTTCAAGGAGTTCGTCCAACATTTGGACGAATTGCTCGCGGGGAATCGCGGTCCCGGACATAATAACGGATAAGGTCTCCGCGCCGGTAATGGGCGGCGAATCATCCTTGCGCATATCATACAGTTTTTTCAAAAGTCTGCGGATTTGATTCGATTGGCGGATGGCGTCTTTGAGCGCGTCGTCCGTGATGGTGATTTTGTAATGG
>Ga0180431_10007377_pt1 | contig 12828 bp, 5 predicted proteins | sample SS_ome_11_FD_132459 | JGI IMG/M metagenome (GOLD analysis project Ga0180431, IMG submission 132459) | Hypersaline lake sediment archaeal communities from the Salton Sea, California, USA - SS_1_MS_1 metaG | ecosystem: Environmental > Aquatic > Non-marine Saline and Alkaline > Hypersaline >... | reverse complement strand
TTCTACCCGCCTGCATCGTCCAACTCATTCGAGTTGAACTGCTTCGTCGCCGACCATGTCTGATAGAAATTCCGGGCACCTCCTCGTCTGAAAACATAATTTTGAAACATGATCGGTATAACACTATGGTGAATTCGGGAAGTATTTTCATGAAAATCCACTAAAAAATATCAATATACCGCCTTCCAGCTTTATTCCATTTCTGATATGATCTCCTTATTCAATTTTAGAAATTTAAAGGGAAAATCAATGGAAAAGCAAAAACGTTGGCAATTCTACTTGATCGTGGCAGTCATCCTTCTGACACTGATCAACATCCTACCCACTGTCTTTTACTACATGAAACCGCTAAAAGACCCTGTAAACGCCGACCGGGCGCACGCGGTCGCCTTAGATGCCGTTCAAAGAGTCAACAACCTTGAAGATGACTCAAGAGCCTGGCTGCTCTCATTCAGTAAAAATTTGGGAATCAAACCCGTTTCAATTCACCTGAAAAGCGATGATCCCGGGTTATTTGAAGTCACATTCAAGAACGCTCACGATGCAAAATTATTTCAAAGATATTTGCCTCGGGCAGGCTCATTAATCCCCTTCGTTCCGGCTCAATTGGGATTGTACGGGCAAGGAGAAATCAGTGATAACACTGTTCTTGTCTCAAGGCAGATCAACGTCCATCTGGATCCATCGAATGTCGATCAATTTTTCGTTTATTTTCCAAAAATGGAAGATGGACAGGTCTCAGCCCCCTACAAGGCCCATGTCTTTGATCGCGCTGCCCAACTAGGCATCGCCTTCGCTGGTGAAAGCCGTGCAGGACTTCAGTTGGAAGCCATCTCTAAAAACTCTACCAACGACAATCAACTGGCGATCGGCCTTGCAAACGAGATCGCTGATTATTCTCGCACTTTTGGTGAAGAGCACCCCGTCACAAAAAGGTTTTATGCCAGCTTCACGCAGGTCGAAAATGCTGATAAAGACCAGTTGATCCAAAAGCTGCAGTCTCGGATCAATGCCGCGAAATCGGATTTGCAGTCTGAACAAAAAATGCTTGCCAATCTGAAAGAAAGTCAAGAGAAAGAGGGTAAAGGCCTTGAACCGTCTCAAAGACAGCGTCTCAGCCAGTTGAACACCCAGGTAGAATCGCTGGATAAAGCTGCTGAAGTGATCAAAAGGCAGGCATCTGTGTTCAAATCAGGAAAAAGCCCCTTTTCAATTGTAGGTATCGAGGAACTTCTGGGAAATTCCTGGAGTTCGATCGATCCAAAAGAGCCTCTTCAAACTCTGGATTTTGACGGAAGAAATCCCTATATCAAAGAGATGGTGATCGATTGGAGCAATGACACAATCGCTTTCAACCTCTATCAAGATGTTCAGGCGATCCGTCTTAGTCAGAAAAACACAGAAACTGCAGCGATCCAAGCTGACAAGATGAACCAGGCAGTGATCAATGATATCGCGCGGGCTGCGCGTCAGTCTGACGAAACTGTCAATCCATCCGGCAATGACTTTGCAGTCAAATTAACCGACCTCACCAATACCGAAAGTTTCCTTTCTTTCGACATTGGAAAACTATCGGAAAAACTAAGCCAGCAGATTCTTCTTCAGCTGATGGCCGACTGGCTCCCTGAGCACGCGGACCTGAACCGAAAAGTCTTCCCTGTCGTTGGTTATGAAACGTATCAGACACTGAATCCTCAGGAACAAAAACTCGGGCTGGTCGTATACGCCCCGGCTGCAGATGAAGGAAGCGCACCTGAAGGATTTAAAAACACCTCAATTTATGTGATTGCAAGAGGACTTGACGCAATCATCCAGAAATATCGTGAAAATGCCAATGCTCCAGGCGCGGAGGCCCTTTCTTACGACCTGGAAAAGCTCCAGTCTATCTTGAAAAAACGCGGGTTCATTGCGTATCCCGGATCATCTTTTGGAATTGATAAGGAATTTAATCAAGACCTCATTTTTGAGCTCGACGATTTCTACTCCACACTCCTCACAGCTACTCGTGAGGACTTCTATGTCAAAGGAAGCAAAAAAACGGCCCTGCTTGACTTTACCGATGTCGAACAGAGGATTATTGCAACCAACAAGATCGAAGATGGCATCCAGGAAGACCTTCTCAAGTGGAGAGATGAATACAATGCAGCTCAAGTTGATATCGATACAACACACCGTTTCGATGTCCCTCCCCCAACCAAAAACGCGTTTGTCGAAAACTTGAAGCTTTCGATGAAAAAGTACTTCCGCGGCGACGATCGAAAGATCCTGAAATGGGGTCTCGACCTTTCCGGGGGTAAGACCGTACGTATTGGTCTTCGCGATCAGAGCGGAAGAGTTGTCACCAACCCTGACGATCTTAAGCAAGCGGTAAACGAGCTCTACACCCGCATCAACAAGATGGGTGTCGCTGAAAGAACGATCCGGATCGAGAACAACAACATCATTCTCGACTTTCCTGGATCTCAGGCATTTTCTGCCTCTGAGCTGGTCAAAGCCTCGGCGATGTACTTCCACATTGTCAACGAAAAGTTCTCCCAGTTCAATTCCTCTCTAAGAGAAGACGTGAGCCAGTTCCTGCAGAATGTCTGGAACGAGGCTGTCGTGACAAATCGTAAAGATGTGCAAAGCATCAACGAGATTGCATGGGAGCAAATGGGTGGAAACCTTCAAACCGGAGAAGTTGGAGAGCCGCGAAGCGAAGTTGCAAGAACGCTTTATGAAAGCGGACTGCGCATCTCAAATCCGCGCACCACGATCAAAAGCGCTGCATTTGATGATACACACTCCTCGATCGCTGTCCTCAGGGGCGACGACTATTCTGAATGGGATGGGCAGACCCACCCCCTTCTGGTTGTTTTTTCGAACTTTGCATTGGAAGGCTCCAGCCTTGACAACGTAAATGTCGGCTACGACCCTTCCGAAGGAAACATCCTCAGCTTCGGAGTTAAACGCTCCTACGACTCAACCCACCCAAGGGCCGGGTCCAGTCCGCGCGACGACTTCTATGGATGGACATCCCATTTCTCAGAAGACAAAATTGCCGGAACGCCAAAAGAAGCTTATTCCCAAGGACGTGGATGGAGAATGGCTGTGATCTTGAACGATCAGGTCATCACAAAGCCAAACCTCCGTGCAGCTCTTAGGGATGCAGCAACGATCAGCGGACGATTCTCCCAGAGAGAGATCAACCAGCTGGCTGCTGACCTGAAAGCGGGATCTTTAAGCTTTACGCCCAAGATCCTGTCTGAGCAAAATGTCAGTGCGGAACTCGGAAAAGAAGAACGCACCAAAGGTATTTTCGCCGCATGCATCGGGCTTGTTCTCGTTGGTGTCGCGATGATCAGTTACTACCGTTTTGCCGGTGTCGTTGCCACATTGGCAGTTCTCTTCAACCTGTTGATCATGTGGGGAGTCCTGCAAAATCTAGGAGCAGCGTTGACCCTTCCGGGAATTGCCGGTATCGTCTTGACGATCGGTATGGCAGTTGACGCGAACGTCCTCGTCTTTGAAAGAGTACGTGAAGAGTTTGCGATCTCAGGAAGAATTGCTTCCGCGATCCAAACGGGATACCGCAAGGCGTTCAGCGCAATTATCGACTCCAACGTTACAACGATCATTGCCGCCCTGATCTTGATTCAATTCGACTCCGGACCAATTAAAGGTTTCGCCGTCACATTGATCATCGGTTTGGTTTCTTCAATGTTCACAGCTCTTTTCATGACCCGTTACTTCTTTGCCGGCTGGGTGAAAAACCCCAAGAATAAGAAGCTGAACATGGCTAACTTGATCGGAAACACTAAGATCGATTTCCTTAGCTACACAAAGCCTGCAGTGATCATTTCCATCGCGATCCTGATGGCAGGAGGCTATCTGTTCTGGGCACAAAAAAATACGATGTTCGGCATGGACTTTACCGGGGGATACTCCTTGAATGTTGAGATGGAGGATACTCTTGGCGAAGAGGAAGGCATCTACAGGGAAAAAGCCACTACTGCCATGCTTGCGAACGGAGCGGGTTCAAACGACTTTGAAATCCGCCAGTTGAGCAGGCCCAATCAGTTGAGAATCCAATTGAGCTTGGGAATGGAAGAGGAAGGACATCCGTTTTATGGTATGCCGGAAACAATAGAAGATGACGAGACTGTCTACGATTATGAACAAGACCCAAGAATTACCTGGGTTGTCAAGGCGCTTGAGTCCGAAGGTCTCAATGTTCAACAGTCAGATCTCGAAAAGCTGGACAAACAATGGTCGATGATGAGCGGTCAATTTTCAGAGACAATGCGAAATAACGCATTCCTGGCCTTGACATTTGCATTGATCAGCATCCTTGCTTATATCACGATCCGCTTTGAGTTCAAGTATGCTATCGGCGCTGTCATCGGCCTGACCCACGACGTCATGATCACAATGGGGATCTATGCCATGTTCCATGCCATCGGATTCCCGGTACAGATCGACCTGGAAGTCGTCGGTGCGATCATGACGATCATCGGTTACTCGTTAAACGATACGATTATCGTCTTCGACAGAATCCGTGAGGACCTGAAGGTTTTGAGAAAACTCTCATTCCCGGAAGTGATCAACCATGCGTTGAACGTCACACTGAGCCGTACCGTCATGACTTCCGGAACCACCTTGTTGGTCCTGTTATCTTTGGTACTTCTCGGAGGACGTTCCATCTTTGACTTCTCCCTGGTTATGACTATTGGAGTTGTCGTAGGAACCTTCTCTTCATTGTTCATTGCTGGTCCGGTGATGTTATTCTTCCACAACCGGGAAGAAAAACAGAAGAACGGTCAAGCTTCTCTAAAGAAAGCTTGACAATCAGCCAGATACAGTTAAAATAAGAATAATACATAAATCCCTGGATTGGTGGTATCTATAGCCAATCCAGGGTATTGATTTTGGAGTTTCTCATGATGTCCTGGAATTTTGAACCTGACAACCCCATGTGGGTTTATCCGAAGACGGACAGCAATTGGCAGGATGACATAATTAAAGAGTTTAAAATTCACCCTGTCACTGCTCAAGTCCTCGTCTCCAGAGACTTCACGACTGTCGATCAGATCCACCAATACCTCTATGCGAAACTCCCCGATCTTCACGATCCCTCTCTACTGCAAGGAATGGACAAGGCTGTTGATCGAATTATCAAAGCGATCGATAACGGTGAAAGCATCCTGATTTACGGAGATAACGACGTCGACGGAATGACGGGTACTGCCCTGCTAACCGATTATTTAAAAAAAGTGGGAGCAAAAGTCCACTTTTACATCTCAACTCCAGGAGCTCTCAGGCAAAATCTCATTATTGAAGCGATTGAATTTGCAACAAAGAATGAATGCAAGCTCCTGATCACTGTTGACTGCGGAGTGACCGCGGCTACAGAAATCGCTCAGGTTGTCGATAAGGGAATTGACGTCATCATTACTGACCACCACGAGCCGACTGATCAAATCCCCCATTGTGTCGCAACTTTGAATCCGAAGTTGCTCAATAATTCCTACCCAAACCGAGACCTTACAGGAGTGGGTGTTGCTTTCAAGTTAATTCACGCTCTCACCAATCAGTTGATCAAACAAGGAAAAATCGAATCAAAAAAAATCGACCTCAAGCGTTATCTGGACCTGGTCGCTTTAGGGACAGTTGCGGACATGGGGCAGCTTCTAGGGGAAAATCGCATTCTCGTCCGTTACGGACTTGAGCAGCTCAAAAATACAAAACGGATCGGTCTTGCAAAATTGATTTCCGTTTGCGACATGGAATCGAAGCAGGTATCAACATTTACGATCGCTTCAAAAATCGCGCCCCGCCTCAACAGTTTAGGAAGGATTGCAGATCCTGTGAAAGGAGTTGAACTCTTGCTGATCCGCAATGCCAAGCAAGCTGAAAAAATGGCTCAAGAGTTGGATTTGAACAACCTCGAGAGACAAAAAATTGAACGAACAATGACAGCCGATGTCGATCAGATCATTTCACACCATCCAGATATTCTGCAGAAAAAAGCGGTTGTCATCCATTCCGATAAATGGCATCCGGGCGTCATTGCCATCCTATGCACGCGTATTTCCAAGCACTATAACCGTCCCACTGTCATGATTGCGATTGAAAACGGGATCGGAAAAGGATCGTTGCGTTCGATCCAGGAATTCCCCCTTCTTTCCGTTCTGAGAGACTGTTCTGACCTGCTGATCAATTATGGGGGTCACGACTACGCAGCCGGTCTCACGATAAAAGAAGAAAATATCCCCGAATTTAAAAGGCGGTTCATCGAAGCAGCAAACAAAAAATTATCCACTCATGACGTTGTCACAAAGCTCAATTTAGATTCTGAAGTTAAGTTCTCTGATTTGACATTTGACTTAATGGAATCTGTGAAACTGTTAGAACCGTTTGGAAATGAAAATCCGCAACCACTGATGTATACACGCGCGAAACAAGCGTGGCCTCCAAAAATTGTTGGCAAAACCCATTTAAAGCTCTATTTAGAGCAAGGCGACCGTATGCTTGAAGGGATTGCCTATGGCAAGGCCCATCTTAGCCCACATCTCCGCAAAAAAAATATCGTCTTAGAAGTTGCGTTTACTCCTCAAGTCAATAATTTCCTGGGGCCCAGCATCCAGCTCCTCATCCGCGATTTTAGAATTATTGAAGAAGCGCAAAAAACAAATGAGTAAAACATTAGACTGACGAGTCCTTATCCAAACAGGATCATCACCTGTTCGTTCGCTTTCTTAAGCAAATTTTTTCAAGTGTCTCACATTTTGAAATAAGGAAAGGACAGGGATTAATTCCCCTGGTGAATATGGACAAAAAAATAAGGACAGATCATTTTTTTGATCTGTCCTCATCAAAAGGTAAAACGAGAAGTGCCGTTAATTAAACTGCGCGTCTTCTGTTACCTTTCTTGCTGAGATGCTCTTCTCTGTATTTATTAACATCTTCAACGTGAATAATCCAAGCAGCACCTTTGCGATGAGCCTTGAGCATTCCTACACGTGTTGCGTAATAAATCTTCTGAGCTGGAACTTTAAGCATTTCAGCTACCTGGTTAACTGAAAAGTAACCTTTATCATTATCAAAGAGCAACTCACCATCGTGCATGGACTTGGTTCGAGAGTACTTGTTCTTGCGGTACTCATCGAGGTCCTTAACATCGATCGTCCATCGAGTCGTTTCCTTTTTTGCCTTAAGCTTTTTAAGCTTAATAGCTACATAGATCGCCTGACGCGTAACGCCATTAATCCGGGCAGCCTCTGTAATGGAAACGACCTTAGGCTCTTCGCACATTTCCTTAGTATTGGACATTTTTATAAACCTCCGTGTCTATTTTCAATAAATCTTAGCAATCGCTATTTAGTAAATAAGCGACCATTATTAACTTTGTGAAGGTACTATTTTAACAAAAAATAAATATAAATCAAGCATTTTTTACAAAAAAACGGATTTTTTTTAAATTTTTCCTTGTCTAATCAGAGCTCTTGAAATTTTGATACTTGAAGAAGCTAAATCCCGCGATTTTGTCCTATTTCCCGATATTTGAAGTTGATACGGTATAAACCAATGGAAGAAAACCCCCTATTTCCTTTATACTCAATCTTATCCTATTGATTTTGAGGTAAGTGGTCCTATGCGAAAATTTATACTATTCATTTTATTCTTTACCCTGACCTGCCATTTTACACATGCCAAACTCCCTGACATTGATTCCCCTAAAGTACTGACAAAGGTCAACGAGATCATCAAAAGCCACGCTTCGCATACGAAGCTGACTCCGGAGATCATGAAACGAGTCATTTCCAACTATATCGATGAGCTGGACCCGAACAAAACCTATTTCATCGAATCCGATATCAAGACCTGGATCGACCCATCTCCTGAACTTCTTCAACGAACGCTGAATCAATACAATGAAGGGAATTTTACTCTATTTTACGAAATCCGCGATCAAATGCTCAAAGCAGTCGCTCGCAGAAAAATACTCGATCAAGAAGTTAATGACGATGAGCTTCCGACAGATGTCGAACCCAATGAATTCAAAGATATGGAGTGGGTGAAAACCGAGAAAGAGTTATTGACGAGGCTTGAAAGGATCAAGGCCCTGCAGATCGAAACTTCACGGAAATTAAACGATGAGTTTAGAGAGAAAGCAATGCAGAGGATTGAAAAGCACCAAGCGAAAAGAGAAGAGGAGATCACCAACCCCGATCCTAAGCAGTGTGAACAGTTTGTCCTGGCTTCCATCTTAAAAGCAACAGCCTCCGCGCTAGACGCACACACCTCCTACTTTACACCTGGTGAAGCAACGCAGTTTATGATCAATGTTCAGCAGCGGCTATTCGGCATCGGTGCACAGCTAAGAGACGACCTGAACGGATTTACCATCGTAAAAATCATCGAGGGAGGGCCCGCATACGAGAATAAAGACCTCAAGGTTAAAGACCGCATCGTTGCAGTTGATGATGAACCAGTGGTCGGAATGGACATCTTAAGCGCTGTCGAGCTGATCAGGGGAAAAGAAGGCACTCCTGTAAAACTGACTGTCATGCGCGATGTGGGAACAGAGGACAACAAAAAAGAAGAAAAGCTTAACATTACTATTATCAGAGGCGAGGTCGTTCTCAAAGAATCCCGTTATGAAAGCGCCTATGAACCCTTTGGCGATGGCGTGATCGCTTATTTGAAATTATATTCGTTCTATCAGGACCCCGAGAGTTCTTCTGCAACGGATCTTGCAAATGAAATTGAAAAACTCAAAGCGGAACACAACGTCAAAGGAGTGGTCCTTGATCTTAGAGACAACTCAGGAGGTCTTCTATCACAGGCTGTGGGTGTCACCGGGCTGTTCATTACAAAAGGGATTGTCGTAGGAATCAAAGACAATACAGGCAGCATCCAATACCTTCGCGATCTTGACGGGAAAGTCACATGGGATGGCCCTTTAGTCGTTCTGGTCAATCGCGCAAGTGCGTCCGCATCGGAAATCGTCGCTCAAACCCTGCAGGATTACGGCCGGGCCATTGTCGTTGGAGACGACCATACTTATGGTAAGGGTTCATTTCAAACATTTACCCTTAATGTCGGCAAAGAAGGGTCTGTGAACCCTGAAGGCGAATACAAGGTTACCCGCGGACGTTACTACACGGTGTCTGGAAAAACTCCGCAGTTGACAGGTGTTCTATCCGACATTGTCCTTCCAGGGCACTTGTCAGAGATCGATATCGGCGAGCAGTATGCGAAATACCCTCTGGAAAATGACAGTATCAAACCGAATTTCGAAGATGACCTATCTGATGTCCCTTATTCGCAAAGGCAGAAAATCAACCTGTTATATAAGCATGGCCTGCAAAAGCAGCTCGACACTTATACACCCTATATGCCGACTCTCAAGAGCAATTCACAATACAGGATTGAAAATAACAAGAACTATCAGGCGCTGTTAAAAGAGATTAAAAAGGAAAATCTGCTTGAGGACGAATCTAAGGAGCAGTTTGGGCAGAACGACCTGCAATTGACAGAAGCCAACAATATCATGAAAGACCTGATCATATTGATGGATGCCGATCGTCTCGGCCAAGTCAGCCAAGATAAAAATTCATGAATCGGTATTTATTTTATTGAGGATTTGAGAGAAAATATGAGACCGTTGCATAATCGATCGTGATAAATTATTCAACGGTCTCAGATCGTCATCATTTAAGTCTAACCCGGAATAAAGAAAAATGTCAGTTCGAGTCCGTATCGCTCCATCCCCTACAGGAGATCCCCATGTGGGGACAGCCTACATTGCTGTCTTCAATTCTATCTTTGCGAAACACCACAAAGGAAAATTTATCCTCAGAATCGAGGATACTGACCGGGCAAGAAGCCGGCCCGAGTACGAACAGAACATCTATGAAGCGTTAAGCTGGTCTGGGATCGAATGGGACGAAGGCCCAAATATCGGCGGTGATTTCGGCCCCTATCGACAATCCGAGCGCCTCTCCATCTACAAGGAGCATGCAGACAAACTGGTTGAAAAAGGGCATGCGTACAAGTGTTTTTGCTCTTCTGAAGAACTCGCGGAAATGCGCCAAGTCCTTGCGAAGAAAGGCGGTCGGCAAGGATATGACCGACGCTGTCGGAATCTAAGTCCTGAAGAGATCAAAGAAAAAGAAGAACAGGGAATCCCCTCTGTCATCCGTCTGAAAGTTCCTCTTAAGGGCGAGTGCGTATTCACGGATAAGATCAAAGGGCGTATCACATTCCCCTGGGCTGATATTGACGATCAGGTCTTGATGAAAACGGACGGTTTTCCCACATACCATCTAGCGAATGTCGTCGATGACCATTTGATGAAAATCTCCCATGTGATCCGCGGTGATGAATGGATCAGCTCAACACCAAAACATCTCCTGCTGTATGATTACTTCGAATGGGAAGCTCCTGAATTTCTTCACATGCCTCTTCTTTTGGGTATCGATGGAAAAAAGCTGTCCAAAAGAAAAAACCCCACCTCCATCTTCTTTTACAGGGATAGCGGATATTTGCCCGAGGCCTTTAAGAATTTCCTCACGCTGATGGGGTACAGCATGACAGAAGATCGGGAAATTTATCCATTTGAAGATATCGTCAACGAGTTCGACCCCTCCCGTATCGGGGTTTCCGGAGCCGTATTCGATATTAAGAAACTCGACTGGCTAAACCAGCAGTATATCATCAACCGCATTCCTCAGGAAAAGCTCTGGGAACGACTGAAAGAATGGCGTTTCAACGACACATTTATGGAAAGGTTGATCCCCCTCTGCTACTCGCGCATCAAAACGTTCGGTGATTTCATGGACCTTTTCAATTTTCTGTTCATCAATCACCTGGAGTACCGTGAGGAGACGTTCAATCAGCGAGGTCTGACAAACTTGCAGGGCGCCTTTGTTCTTCAGGGAATGATCTGGAGCCTGGAATCTTCCAACGACTGGTCTGCTCAGGGAATCCAGCAGGCCTCAAAAGAGGTCGCTGAGGTACTGGGAGTCAATCACAAGAAGGGTGTCATGCCGATTCTTTTCGGATCGATCATGGGAAAAATCCAGGGACCTCCTCTTTTTGACTCTGCCGAAATCCTTGGAAAGGACATTGTCCGCGCACGGTTTTTACGCTCCATCGAGTTCCTGGGTGGAATCTCAAATAAAAAAGGGGCGGAACTGAAAAAGGCCTGGGATAACCGGGACGCTAAAGAGGTATTTTCCGCAGCGAAATAGGGACTACGACGTTGAGCGCTACTCAAAGTTGATGGTATAGACGGTTGTGATCTCGCTTTGACTTCGTCTTGAATCGATCACCAGCAGTTTTTTTTCCTTGTCGTAATCCCAGGGAATTGGCTGGCCGTTTCTCCTGATATCCATCACTTTTTGCTCTGAGTACATCAACATTGGCGAGGTGACAATTGATGTGATATGCATCGACTCCTCTTCAAATGTGGTCTCCTGTATCGGCCCTGAAGGGACAAAATAGTGATAGCATCCAATCAGGGCCACACCGTTTCTGATCGGAGAGAAAGTAAGGACATCCGCCTCGTTCTGCTTCACTGCAACAGGAAACTGTTCTTCCTTTCCAAATACCCCCAGATAACCATTGGCATGACTGTATACAGCAAAAGCGTCTCCGACAATCCCCTCAACCTCTGAAGCGGAAACGTATTCCTGGACAGGCTTCTTTTTCCGGGTCAAATTAAAGAGCGCCAAAAGACCGGTCTCTCCCTTATGTGCAAACCCTTTATATAACTTCTGGCTCTTTAGAGGATTAACGAATAGAGACGATTCACACAACAACAAAGGGAAATCGGTCTTTATCAATCTTCCCGACGGGAGTACGGATTTTTTTAAGAGGCCGACATTCGATCTCCCAGGAGGATCACTGATCACGTTGATGCTGGAGGAAAGCGCATGGAGGATTGCCAGCAGAGGACTATGCGGATAGTCCGTAGACCAACTATTAAAATCCGGATGCATAAATCGCTGCATCCAACATCCATTCGCCAATAGATTTCTGATCGCCTTTTTCGCGCCGGTCCTGCTCTGCGTGTCTAAATCATCAGCTGTCGATGCAATTCTCGATGTGGTCCAATAAAACAGGTTTTCATTCGTCAAACACTCGCTGTTTAAATGCGGCGCTTCAAAGTGAAGACTGGACGCTGCCTGAATGGCAGATTGCAACTGAGGATAGACCCTTGTCATCAACGCTGGATCGCCAAGCTCCCTTGATGCATCTGTCTGCCTTTTCACTTTCGTAAATGAAATTCCCTCCCGGCTCAAGAACTCATAATAATCGTGATAAAACTGAAAGGTTTTTCCCAAGTCAAAACCTAAAAAACCTTTTGGGTTTCCAGCGCCGGTAAGTTGGTACCTCTCGACCATCTCTTTAGAAATCCCTCCACTACTTCCCAAAATAGAGTGGGAGACCCCTACATGATGGACGCCAGCTCTTTGCAATTCTTTCACAAGACCGGACAATCCCTGTGGAAACCGTTGAGGATCTGCATCGAAACGGTGCAAAAGTTCCTTTCCGCCTTTGCTGGCCGTCCACTGCCACCCATCATCTATCAGCACATATCCCGGCTGTATTCCTTCCTGTCTTAACGACCATACAGCGCTGATGATTTTATCATGGCTCGGTTGATCGCCAAATGCTCCTCCCGATTCCCATCCCAATGCATTCATCCAATGATGAATAGGGGGTTTTTCTTCCCGTAGTTTCGCGGAGTGACAAACTCTTCTGATTCCCATCCTCAACGCAAGACCCAACGACTGGTACAGATTTTCGCCATGGACACAGATGAGCACAGGGAAAGAC
>Ga0180431_10007376_pt1 | contig 12829 bp, 9 predicted proteins | sample SS_ome_11_FD_132459 | JGI IMG/M metagenome (GOLD analysis project Ga0180431, IMG submission 132459) | Hypersaline lake sediment archaeal communities from the Salton Sea, California, USA - SS_1_MS_1 metaG | ecosystem: Environmental > Aquatic > Non-marine Saline and Alkaline > Hypersaline >... | reverse complement strand
CTCTGGATTGACACGTGGGATCCCCACGAGCCCTTCGATCCCCCCGCGCACTATCTGAAGTTATACGCAGATCCGGAGTACGACGGAGATCAGATCATATATCCACAGTATGGGCGACCGGGCTATATGACCGAGGAGGAAATGGAACACGTCAGTGCCCTCTATGCTGGCGAAGTAACGATGGTGGATCGATGGATAGGGCATCTGCTGGACAAGGTCGAGCAGCTCGGTCTCTTGGACAATACGCTGATTATTCATACCAGCGACCACGGGCACCTCTTCGGCGAACACGACCTGCACGGGAAGCCCTGCGGGCTTTTGGGCCGGCTCTACGAGGAGACCACGCGGATTCCGTTGATCATTCGACATCCCGAGGGCTTAGGTGCCGGGAAGCGGATACCGGCGATTATCCACCCGCCCGATTTGCTTCCTACCATACTGGAGTTCCTGGGTGTACCGGTGCCAGGCACGGTGCAGGGGCGTTCGCTGTGGCCTCTGATTCGGGGAGAAGTCGAGAAGCTGCACGACTACGCCTTTTCCGGTAGGTTCCCCCGGTGTCTGGATGGCAAGGAAGCGGCAGCCGGAACCACCATTACCTACGACGGCTTTGTGGGTTCTGGGGATATCGCCGAGGAACTGACAGTAACAGACGAGCAATGGAGCCTGATTCTCGCTCCGAGGGGACGACCTTCCGAATTGTATAATTTGCAGGACGATCCAGATCAGAACGAGAACGTCATTGCTGACCATCCAGACGTTGCGATAAGCATGCAGCGAGCGTTGATCGCGTTTATGAGGGAGTACGGTGGGTCCCAGGCCCTGATCGATCTTTACAGCTCCACTCACGATGAGATGATGGCTCAGATGGCAGATTTTGCCAAGAAGCTCAGAGCGGAACACATGCTGTACATCATGCATGATCAGCTTGGAAAACCTATCGCCTTCCTCAGCGAGGAGGAGGCGGCGAAGACGTGTGCCTGTCAGCCTGGGGAACTGGAGCTGGAGGCCAGGACTTTCGGGTCGTTCCGTGACCACAACCCGCGGAACCTGGTATATGTGGACGGGCAGTTTCATTGGGCGCAGGATCTGGGATAGCCATAACCTGCGGGAGGGTGAGCAGTGAAAGGAGGTGAGCGATCGGACATTCTCGTCGTTGGGCCGTGTTAGCGTATGTTGAGACGTAACCGACTGAAGTTCAAGTGTAGGAGGAGGCAGACAAATGAAGAGGTTGACAACGCTACTAGTAGGTGTGGTTGTATTGGCGAGCTTGGTGGCTGGTTGTGCCGCGCCCGCACCCGAGGTTGTTGAGGTCACTCGCGTTGTGACAGAGAAGGAAGAAGTCGAGGTCCCGGTTGAGGTCGAGGTCGAGGTGACCCGGGTAGTCGAGCCTACACCCATACCCGAGCCCAAGACACTGCGGATCGTCAAGATGGAGCCGAACGTGGGCCTGGATCCGGCGACCGCCAGCACGTCGCTTTCGATAGAAGTGCTGTGGCTGATGCACGATCCTCTCGTCGAGTACGACGAAGACTGGCAGCCAATTCCGTGGGTGGCCGAATCTTGGGATACCAACGAAGACAAGAGCGAATGGACTTTCCACATCAAAGAGGGACTCGCGTTCAGCGACGGCTCTCCCATCACTGCCGAGGACGTGAAGTTCTCCTTCGAGTATATGGCTGCTAGACCGGCATTCTCGGCTGTGCTCAGTTGCATAGAGTCGATCGAGGTTCCTGACGAGTTGACTGTCGTCCTCAAGATGAACCGGCCGGTGCCCGAGTTCCTGTTCCTGCCGGCCGGCCAGGTTGGGTACGCGGTTCTCTCGAAGGCAGCCTGCGAGAAGGGCGGCTGTGGGGACTTCACGGTCCCTGGAGTGGTGACATCTGGGCCCTGGCGACTGGCGGAGTACGTGCTCAGGGACCACATGACGCTGGTCAGGAACGAGTACTATGGGTTCGAAGGGCTCCCCAAGTTCGACCGGGTTCTGCTCACCTGGACCGGAGACCGGACTGCCGCTGTTGCGGCGGTGGAAGCGGGTGAGGCGGACTACACAACCCCTGTGAATGCCCCGGACGCTGCTCGGTTGATAGACAATCCCAACGTGAGCTTCTACCAGGCTACGACCACATCGATGCGAGGCTGGGCTTTCGACAAGACCAAGCCACCCTTCAATGACAAACGCGTCCGCCAGGCTATTGGCTACGCCGTGGAACCCGAGGAGATCACCGAAAGCTGCTGGTACGGGTTCGCGAATAGCCTGTATGGTGGTGTGATCTTCGAACAAAACGCGGAGTGGGGCGGTCTGCTGAGTCGTTCGCCGTGGAAGGGTATCGCGCGCGAGGAACGGCTGGACATGGCCAACGAACTGTTGACGGAGGCAGGCTGGGAGGATCGAGACGGGGATGGCGTCCGCGAATCGTACGGTATCGCGGGTATCGCCGATGGGACACCGCTTACGGCGGAGGCTGTCTACGAGAAGCCCTGGGTGCAGGCCGAGTGCCAGGCCCTGCTAACGCAGGATTACCTGAAGGACATCGGATTCGAACTGACACTGCAGGGCCTGCCGAAGACCAACTACTGGCCAGATGCGGTTGCCGGCAAGTTCGGGATGTGGCACATCGGTCTCCCGAGCTCCCCGTTGCCCTGGGAGGGTTTCAGGGATCTCTTCCATCCCGATGGCCGGTTCTTCCAGCATGGCGCTCGTGTGTTCGGCGCCCAGGGGGACAAACTGAAGGCCGACATCGACGCGATCATTGCAGAGCAGGACTTCGAAACAAAGAAACAGATGATGTCCGATTTGGCCGACTATCTGGCCGACGAGCAGTTCATGGTCTGCACGGGCAATCAGAACACTCTGGTAGCCACCAATGGGCGGTTGGAGGGTTACTACGCCCTGTGGACGGGCTCGCCGCACCCTCTGACCTGGGCTGATATCCCCGAGTAGGTCGTCGGGGCGGACGCGGACATTGATCCGGACGTATGACCAACGTCCGCTACGTCCGATTGGTCGTGCGTCCGTAGGACATCCCGCGGTGTGCATCCAGGGCGTCTGGATGAGTCGTATGGTTCTGAGGTAAGCGGGGTGTTCACCGCTCAGGCGGTACCCGGTAGCTTCTCACACCGCTATCGGGTACCGCACTCAAATCGACAATCAGGACTGGAGTCGTGGAGGACTGAGGATGCTACGTTATGCTCTGCGCCGTCTCATCTTGATGATTCCCCTGCTGGCGGGGTTGGCGGTGCTCGTTTTCTTCTACATATTTATGATCCCGGGTGACCCGGTTGCGGGGGCGCTGGGTCCATACGCGACCGAGGAAGCGGTGGCGTATATGCGGCACGAGCTCGGCCTGGACCGGCCGGTCACCGTACAATTCGTGGACTGGGTGAAGGGCGCTATCCGCGGGGACCTGGGAATCAGCTTCACGGGTCGAACTGAGATCACGCCCGTTTTGATCCAGCGCATCCCCGCCACGCTGCAGTTGGCCTTCGGGGGGCTGGTTTTTGCCGTTGGGATAGGTCTGCCTTTTGGCTTCATCGCAGGGTTAAACAAGAATACCAAGATCGATTACCTGTTCAGCACCGCTGCCCTGGGGGGGCTTTCTCTGCCTCACTTCTGGGTGGGGACTTTGCTTCTAATCTTCCTGGGTGTGAAGTTCAAGATTCTGCCAACGGGGGGGTACGTTCCTTTCAGAGAAGACCCAGTGCAGAGCTTGAAGCATCTGCTGATGCCCGCCTTTGTGATCGGTATCGACCTGGCGCCTTTCATTGCCAGGATGACGCGGGCCTCTGTTATTGAGACGATGCAGGAGCCCTTCGTTGCCTATGCGAGGGCAAAGGGTCTCAGGAAAACCACTATTCTTTTCAGCTACATCATCCGGCATGCGCTTTGTCAGGTTGTCGTCGTCCTGGCCATGTACTCTGGGCACTTGCTGGGAGGCTCTCTCGTCGTGGAGGAGCTTTTTCTCTGGCCAGGGATGGGCCGCCTCTTTATCGGCTCGGTTAAAGACCTGGACTATTTTGTGATACAGGCCTGCATCTTGATTTACGCCACGCTCCGCCTGCTGCTGAATCTGGTGGCGGATTTGGCCCACGCACAGTTGGATCCCCGTATCCAGCTCAAGTGATCTGGAGGTCAACCCTTGAAAATGCTTCGTCGTCTTGCCACCAATCGTCTTGCTGCAGCCGGCGGTGTCGCAGTTCTGCTGATTGTCCTGATGGCCATCTTTGCACCACTGATTTCTCCTCACGATCCAGTAGATATCCATATCCCGGACCGATTCGCGCCCCCTCTCTCAGGGGACTACGTCCTGGGAACTGATGAGGTTGGACGCGATGTCCTGAGCAGGATCATCTACGGTGCCCGTGTGTCTCTGTTCGTAGCGACTTCGGCTGTGGCCGGGGCAGCACTTATTGGGGGAGGCATAGGTGTGCTCTCGGGTTATTTTGGTGGCTGGGTCGACAGCATCCTGATGCGCATCGTCGACGTGCTCTTTGCTATTCCTACCTTCATGATTGCTATCAGCGTGATTGGTATATTTGGTCGCGCGATGCCCGCGATTATCTTTGGGCTGACCGTGGCATACTCTCCGCTTTTCGCCCGCGTTAGCTACAGCGGTGCTGTGGCCGTACGCGAGCAGCTTTACGTAGAAGCTTCCCAGGCTCAAGGCGCGTCCCCCTGGCGTATCCTTGTCCAGGACGTTTTGCCCAACATCTTCCCTCTCATCGTGGTTCAGACGACGACTTACGTTGCGCGGGGGATACTGGCCGAAGCCTCGTTGGGGTTCCTGGGGCTGGGCGTACAACCACCCACACCGACGTGGGGTGCTATGCTCACGCTCTCGCGCGAATACTTCTACCACTCACCCACGTTGCCGGTCTGGCCAGGGCTGGCTATCTTGGTCTCTGTTTTTGCTTTCAACCTGTTCGGCGATGGGCTGCGTGACCTGTTCGACCCCCGGGCCTGGCAAGCGGGGCAGTAGGCGATTTGGTGGGAGAGGATTGGTTATGCAACCCCTTCTGGAAGTAGAAGACCTGAGAGCGCATTTTTTCACACGCTATGGCGTCATAAAGGCGGTGGATGGTGTGAGCTTTGAGATATACCCTGGCGAAATCGTCGGCCTGGCCGGGGAATCTGGTTGTGGTAAGAGTGTAACAACCCAGTGCATTCTGCGGATATTGCCTGTACCAGGGCGCATTGTCGGCGGTGACGTCCGGCTGGAAGGAAAAAGCTTGCTTGATCTATCGCAAGAGGAGATGCGCGAGGTCCGCGGCGGCCGTATCTCGATTGTCCTGCAGGATGCCCTGGCGGCCCTTAATCCTGTCATCACGACGGGGCGCCAGGTAGCCGATGTGTTCCAGGCACACACCCGGGTCTTCTGGAAGGAAGCCTGGCAGCAAGCCGTGGATGTCATGCGGATGGTGGGCATTCCGAAGTCCGAGATTCGGGCTAAGCACTACGCTCACGAGTTCAGTGGTGGGATGCAGCAGCGCACAGTCATTGCGGCCGCTCTCATCTGCAAGCCAGATCTCATTATCGCTGATGAGCCCACGACTGCACTGGACGTGACGATCCAGATGCAGATTCTGAATCTTCTCAAGCAAGCGCGGCAAAAGATGGGAAGCAGTGTTCTATACATCTCCCACGACCTGGCGAACATCGCTCGCATCTGTGAGAGGGTGATGATCATGTATGCGGGCCAGGTCGTTGAGATCGCATCAGTGCGCGATATATACAGCAATCCGCTGCATCCCTATACGCGGGGGCTGATGGCCTGTATTCCTCCAATGGAGGGAGAGCGTCACTGCTACCTGCCGGCCATCTCTGGCAGTCCGCCGGACCCACTGATGTATCCCGCAGGATGCCGCTTCGAGCCTCGATGTGCAGAAGCTCAAGAACGATGCAAGTTCGAGAGCCCACCACTGAAGTCGGTCGGTGGTGGGCATCACGTGCGTTGTTTCTAGCTACTACCCTCCCGCAGGTTTCAAACCTGCGGGAGGGTGACAAGGGGACCATAATGAGTGCGCTTGTCGAAGTTCGTGGACTCACCAAGCACTTCACGCCGTCAGCCCTATGGGTTCTGACCGGCGCCGAGTTGATCAAGGCCGTAGAAAATGTCTCTTTCAAGATCGAACAGGGCACTACCTATGGCCTGGTTGGGGAGAGTGGGTGTGGAAAGACCACCATTGGGCGCCTGGTTCTGCGCTTGATCGAGCCAACTTCTGGCCAGGTGTTTTTCAACGGGAAGGATATCATAGACTTCTCGGGTCAAGAACTGCGCGAATACCGCAGAAAGGCGCAGATTGTTTTCCAGAACCCCTTCTCGTCGCTGAATCCGCGACGGAGGATACTGGATACTCTGAGCACCGGATATGAAGTGCACAGATTGGGGAGCAAGAACGAACGACGTGAGTGGTTGGAGGACCTGATGGAGCGGGTGGGACTGGATCCCAGGCATCTGGACCGCTATCCGCACCAGTTCAGTGGGGGTCAACGGCAGAGGCTGGTCATCGCTCGCGCACTCACTTTGAAGCCCAAGTTCATAGTGGCCGACGAGCCTGTTTCAGCTCTGGACAAATCGATCCAGGCTCAGATCCTGAACTTGCTTCGGAACTTGAAAGACGACATGGGGTTCACGATGCTTCTGATCTCTCACGATCTGCGCCTCATTTATCATATGAGTGACTGGGTCGGGGTAATGTACATGGGCAAGCTGGTGGAGTCGGCCAGCAGTGCTGATCTATACGCGAGTCCTCTGCATCCCTATACGCAGGCGCTGATCGCCGCGGCCCCATCCACTGACCCGGACCAGGGAATCCCGGAGGGTCTCATAGAAGGTGAACTCTGGAGTAGAAAACCCCCTGAACAAGGCTGCGTCTTCTACCATCGCTGCAAGCAAGCCGTGCCCGAATGCGAGCATCGTCTGCAGGGGTTGGTCGATAAGGGCGGTGGGCACCTGGTTGCATGTTGGCGCGCTTGATGGGCGTGCCTTGGGCCATTGAAACGCCACCTACCCTCTCTCTCCCAATTCAACCGGGATGCCAGGTTGCTCTTTGTCGCCACAGGGATCATCTCCGGTGTTCTGTTTGGCATTCAGAAGCTGCTAGAAGTGTTGTACTTGCTACGTCTGGGCTACGGCTCGGAGTACGTGGGTGTGTTCATCGCTTCTGGTGCCCTGGCCTTCACGGGGACGAGCCTGCCCGCGGGGGCGCTGGGGCGACGTTTCGGCACGCAGCAGATGATGCTTGTGGGGGGGATTGGCATCGTGCTGGGTATGGCCTCCATGCCACTGACCGAGTTTGTGTTTCCGGGGGCTCGCCGTTTGTGGCCGATCGGCTCCCGGATCCTGATGCACTCCGGATGGTCGATGTTTAACACCAACCTGGTGACCGCTCTGGCGGCGGCGACCAGCGTGGACAACCGCAATGACGCCTACGCGGTCAACGGTGTGCTCCGGGGATTAGGCATCCTGGTGGGAAGCCTGGTTGCAGGGATACTGCCGGACCTGTTCGCGCGAGCGCTGCACGTGAGCCTGGATGTCCCTGGTCCCTATCGCCTCGCGCTGTGGGTGGGGGCAGCCCTTGCCCTGATTGGACTGATGCCTTTGAGCCTGGTTGAGGTATCGCAGCCAGGGTTTCCCAGGGAGCGCAAGAGAAACCGAGGCCGCTTCCCAGTAGGTCCGATGGCGCTGATGATGCTCTACGCGTGTGTGTATAACGGTGGTTTTGCTACCTGGCAGGGCTTCTCCAGCGCCTACATGGATGTCGAACTGGACCTTCCAATCTCGGTAATCGGGATGATCGCCGGGGCGGCACAATTCGTTGCCATCCTGGCACCCCTGGTCGTCGCCGGCCCGAGGTCTCGTCGCCGCAATGGCTGGATATTGTTGGTCACGTCGCTGGTTACGGGTATCAGCCTGGTATTGGTGGGACTGATTCGTCACTGGGCGGCGGCTGGCCAGGCCTACGTATGCACACTGGCGCTGGCGGCCGTTTGGATGCCTGCCCTGGCGGCCTTTCAGATGGAGATAGTCGACTCCGAGTGGTGGTCGCTGGCCTATGGCGCGGTGTCGATGGCAATGGGCCTCGGCTTTGGAATAGCCGCTGCACTCGGTGGCCACGTCGTCGCTGCATTGGGCTACAGTAGCCTGTTCCTGATAGGCGCGGGTGTATCCGTGGTGAGCGCCATGCCGATGTGGGGTATCCTGAGGGCCATGAGAGCAGGCGGACGTTGACCGTGCGTCCGCTTCGCCGATTCGCCGATTCGCTGATTCGCCGATTCGCCGATTCGCTGATTCGCTGATTCGCTGTGAAAGGGGGTGGGGAGCAATGAGTATGACCAGCAAGGAACGAGTACAGGCGACACTGGCACATCGTGAGCCGGATCGGGTGCCCGTGGGTGAGATGGGCATTGACTCTCCCATAATCGAGCAGGTTCTGGGCCATCCGACGTTCTATCGTGCTCGTGGCAAGGAGCGCGCGGCGGTGTGGGCCGGGCGCCGGGACGAAGTGGTGCGTAGCCAGAAAGAGGATCTGGTCGACCTGGTGCGTACTCTGGAGTGGGACATTGTTCCCGTCTGGCTCACCTACAGCGACGGGGTAGACTATCACCCGCGACGGTTCTTGTCCGAGGACAGGCTCAAATGGGAAGACGTTGAGGGCAATATCTGGCAAGCGCCGGACGAATCGGGATACGCGCTGTGCCTCCAATCTCCCGAGATCACGCCAGCATTCCTTGAAGAGATGTTGACGACCCCACCCCCGGTGGACGACTCCCAACTGGAGCTGGTCCGACACGTGGTCCAGAGACTGGGCGATACTCATTTCATCATCGGGCGCGGGTGGAACAGTCCCTCCACGTGGCTTGATGGTTCATTTCCCCAACCCGGTGAAGGATTCAACATACCAGTTCACGAATTCCTCATGATGATCTATAACGATCCGGCATTCCTGCACACAATCCTGCGAGCCTACACCAAGCGAGCCATTGACTACGGAAGGATCTTGATTGCGGCTGGCGTGGATGCAGTGCAGATCAACGCCGACTATTGCATCAACAGTGGCCCCTGGCTGTCGCCGGCCCACTTTGAGGAGTTCATCTTGCCCTACATGCAGCAACACGTGACCGCCTTCAAAGAGGAGGGCGTCTTCGTTCTGAAGCACACCGACGGCAACTCGTGGTCTTTGCTCGACGCGATGGTGGATACCGGCATAGACGCTCTGCATGGGATTCAGCCGAGTATCGGCATGGACGTCAGGCGTCTGAAGGAGCGGGTGGGCGACCGGATAGCGCTCTTCGGGGCCGTCGAAGGCGGCACTCTCATCGAGGGCACACCACAAGACGTAGCGCAGGAAGTGACGTACTGTCTCAAGTACGGAGCCCCTGGAGGCGGTTTCGTACTCACCACCAGCAATTCTGTGCAGGCAGGCACCCGATACGAGAACTACATGATGATGCTGCGCGTAGCGCGCGAGAAAGGGACTTATCCCATCACCCTCCCGCAGGTTTAACCTGCCGGAGGGTAGCTGAGCAATAGAGAATGTCAGGAGGATACAGATGTCTACGTGTGCGAAGCAAGAGAAGGCGGATCAGAATCCGAAAGACTACGTGCTTGAGTATCTCAATACCATCGAGAATAACCTGGAAAGGATCTATGCCGAACAACGGGAGATGATCCACCGGTGTGCGGAAGTTGTCGCGGACCAGGTTGCCAAAGATGGCCTGATCTACGTCTTCGGCAGCGGGGGTCATTCGAATATGATGGCGGAGGAGTTGTTCCATCGAGCGGGAGGGTTCGCCTGCGTCAGTCCCGTCTTTGTCGACAGTATCCGCATTCCGCACGTGCCGCTCGGTGAACGAAGCCCGGGAATCGTTCCGTACATATTCGACTTCTACGGGATCGGAGAAGATGATCTACTGATCCTGGTCAACGCGTACGGCATTAATCCGGTGACCATAGAGTCAGCCCTCGAGGCGAAGCGTCGTGGCGTGAGAGTCATCGCCGTGACGTCAACGGAGTATGCCGAGCGCTTGCCGAAGGATTTTCGTGGTAGACACGAGTCCGGCCTCAATCTGCATGAAATGTCGGAACTGACCCTTCTGACCTACGTCCCTTACGGCGATGCAATCGTTGACGTGGAGGGCGTTGAAAGTGGCGTTGGCCCGTATTCGACCTATGCCAACGCCTTCATCTGCAATAGCCTGATCCTGGAGGCGGCCTCAATCCTGGTCGAGCGGGGTATCGATCCGCCGATCATCAACAGCATCAACGTCATTGATGGCGAGAAGAAGAACCAGGTGCTATACAGGAAGTACCGTCCACGTGTCAGGTGGTTGTGAGTGCGCGCGAGGAGGGAACGGATTGAGCCCCCGATCAAGTCAGCAAGGGTCTTTGCCAATACTTGATGAATCTCCCGTCCTCTTTCCTGACGTACGGGTGAACGACGAAGTCGCCTGGCGTCGGACGCACGGTCAATGTCCGCCGGACGCACGGTCAATGTCCGCCGGGGCTGATCGTTACGTCCGGCACGAGTTCAACGTTCTGGGGAGCGGGTGGGTGCGTGTTCACTACGGGATGCAGTGCAACGGGTTCGAGGGTAAGAACTACAGTGATGTGACGGTTACGGCGGAATCCGTCCTGCAGCGGTTGGCCCCTACCCCGCGTCAGAGAAGCGTGGAACTGCTTCGGTTAGCGCGCCAGTTCGTGCCAGAGTACGTACCCATCGACTGGCACATCGATTTCAAGTCGGGCTACCGATACCCGCTGGTTCATCACAAGCAGCTCAAGTATGGGCTCGTCGAGGGATTTGATGCCAAGGTGTCCGCTGACCTATCGCGCTGCTATCACTTCGTCGTTCTGGCTCTGGCGTGGCGGACAACGGGCGAGGAGCGATATCGGCGCGAGATCCTGGCCCAAATTCTGGATTGGATGGCGTTCAACCCGTTCGAGTACGGACCCGCTTGGCGGGCGAACATGAACGTAAGCATCCGAGTGGTCAACTGGATCGTTGCCTTCTCGCTGATCCGCGATAGCTTCCAGGCGTCATTGGAGCAGGATCGTGCATTTCTGGAGGCTTTTCAGGAGAGCATGATTCGTCATCGCCGTCACATTGCGGAGAATCTGGAGTTTCCAGAGGGCCATTTTCACCCCAATCATTACGTTGCCAATCTGGCAGGACTCCTCGTCGTGTGCAGCTTGTGTCGTGGGTGGGATCCTGAGGCTTCGGCCTGGCACAACCTGGCCCTGCGTGAATTGAGGATCGAACTCGACCGGCAGGTCCTGGCGGATGGTTTTGACTTTGAAGCAGCGACGTCCTATCACGCCCTCACCCTGGAAATGATCAGCTATGCCCTGATTCTGGCGGCTCGCATGGAGGGCAACCACCAGCCACCGGCGATTCGGACCTGGATAGGGGATCGTCTGGGGTCAGACCGCCTGGCCACGTTGAGAGATATGTTCATCGCGCTGCGTGACATCATCCAGCCCAACGGTCTCATTCCATTGGTCGGCGATACCGACGATGGTCGGTTCCTCTATTTGGAGACGCCACAGGGCGCGAAGCGGGATTGGCGGTTCCTGAGCTGTGTTGGTGCCGGGCTCTTCGATGATCCAAGCGACGCCAGTCGCCTCTTGCTTCCTGACACAGTCACCCCGCAGGACTGGACAGCGGCCCGGCTGTTGGTGAATGGAGGACGGCTGATAGAACGCGGATTCACACAGGAAAACGCTGCTGAATCTGTGCCCTTCGATGGGCGTCCGGTCGAGTTGAAGAGCGCGGCGTATCCCGACGTGGGGTTCTACGTTATGAGAGGCCCGGGCTTCCATAGCCTGATTACGTGCGGCCCCATCGGTACCGGTGGGAAGGGCGGACACTGTCACAACGACAAGCTGTCGCTGACGCTGTGCGTGGAGAACCTGGAGATCATCGTCGATCCCGGCGTCTACGTGTACACGGCAAGCAAGGAGTACAGGGCTCTGTATCGATCTGTATTCTCGCACAACACGGTGGTTGTGGATGGACGGGAACAGAATCGGTTTCTGTCCGAATCTCCATGGTGGGGTTGTCACGAAGATACCCGCTGCAAGTGTGTCGAGTGGGAGAGCGTCCCCGATCAGGACGTGTTCGTGGGCGAGCACCAGGGGTATCTGCGGCTCGATCCACCGGTCTTGCACCGCAGGCGGATCTTGTGGCGGAAGGCGGAGCGCAGCGTGATGATCACCGACGAACTGGTGAGAGAGGACCGCCCGGCGCCCGGCCCCGAAGCACAGGCGACGTTTATGCTACATCCCAGGTGTGAGGTCACCATCGTGGACGGGCGGCTGGCCGTCGTCGAACGGGAGGGCGTGCGACTGGAGTTTGCGACGTCGGGCGGCCGGTGGCAGCTAGCGTCCGGGCACTATTCGCCTTCCTACGGGACTCAGGTTGTCTGTCCGAAACTGATGCTTTCTCTTGCTGGCGGCGTTTCGGAAAACACGGTCAGCATCTCGTGGTAGGTGGCACGTGGCGAAGGGTTGGCCATAGTGGCTATAGTGTAAGGAGTATCTGTGTGATTGAGGAGCACTCAGGAGGAGCCAAGAGACCATGAAGACCGAAATTCCCCTTTCGAATGCCATTCGTTTGATCAACCCAGGGCCTGTGGTGCTGGTGACTTCCAGGTACGGGGATGTTTCCAACGTGATGACGGCAGCCTGGACGATGCCCATAAGCCATGAGCCGCCGCTCGTCGGGGTGTCCATCAGTCCCGATCGCTACACGCATGCTCTGATCGAGAGGGGCGGCGAGTTTGTGCTCAACGTGCCGGGTCTCAGCCTGGTGAAGCAGGTCAAGTTCTGTG
>Ga0180431_10007375_pt1 | contig 12832 bp, 13 predicted proteins | sample SS_ome_11_FD_132459 | JGI IMG/M metagenome (GOLD analysis project Ga0180431, IMG submission 132459) | Hypersaline lake sediment archaeal communities from the Salton Sea, California, USA - SS_1_MS_1 metaG | ecosystem: Environmental > Aquatic > Non-marine Saline and Alkaline > Hypersaline >... | reverse complement strand
TTCAGCCCGGCCTGATCCCGGTCGATGGTGGCAAGACTCTGCTCCTTGGCAACGTAGTCGCCCTCTCTGACCAGCACCTGGCTGACCTTTCCCGTGACCGTGGCGAATATATTCACCTCGTTCTGCGGAAACACGGTGCCGTAGAGAATCAGGGTTTCCTGCATCGGCTGCACCCTGGCCCGGGTCACGGCCACGGGGACGGAGAACGCCTCCTGCTCTTCCCCTGCCTCCATCCCGGCGCCACCCATCAGCCCCCGGGGACCTGCGGGAAATCCGCCCTCTTCCATAATTGCCTTGAGACGCGGAGCGGCAAAATACCCGCCCACCCCGAGCACCACCACGATTCCCACCAAAATGATCGTTATCCTGACACCTTTCTTCATTCTTTACTCCCTACCTGTTTACTAACGCAGTTCGGACACACCCACGGCGTCCATCAGTTCCAGCACGTTGAGATTGTAGCTGTAAATAGCCTGGGTATAGGCCAGGCGCGCTCCGTTCAACGCCAGCTGGGTATCCTTCAGATCCATGCTGGAGATATAGCCGCCCTCATACTGGTCCAAAGCGGATTCGTACAATCTCTCGGCCAGGGCGACGCTCTTCCGACCGGAATCGATCTTTGCCTGCTCCTCGGCGATTTTGAGAACAGCGCTCTCCACGGCCAGGCGGATACCGCTGGCCGCGGACTTCAGACCGATACGCATCCCCTGGATATCAACCTGGGCGCGCTCCAGGTCAGCGGTCTCTTTGCTCCACGGGAAGTAGCCGGAGATGGGGATGTCCACCCTCACTCCCGCCTTCCAATCGTGGCTCCAGGCATCCCAGGTGAAGTAGTCGTTCTTTCCTTCAGCATCCATACCGCTGGACAGGGTGTAGTTGAACCAGCCGGAAATCGTGGGACGGCGAAGACTCAAGTCCAGCTCCCTCTGTATTTCCATGATCTCGATCCCCTTCTGCAGGCTGCGCAGATCGTACTTCTGCGACAGAGCCAGGGCGATCAGCTGCTCCCGATCGATGTCAGCCGCAATCGGTTGAAGATCCCCAACCGGTTCCAGCTCCGTGCCCTCATCGATTCCAAGCACATTCTTGAGGCCCAGCACAGCCATGAGCACGCCGTTGTCAGAGGAGATCACGGTCGACTTGAAGCTCTCCAGATCCGATTCGGCGTTGAGCACCTCGAAATCCGAGATCAACCCGGCGTCGTAGCGCTCCCGGGCCACCTCGAAGGCCTCCCTCTTGCTCGCCAGGGTTTCCCGGTTGATCCGCTGCACCTCCCGGGCCAGGAGATAGCCGTAGAAGGCATTCTTGATCTGGACCACCGTGACCCTTTGCTCCTCCTCCAGGTCCAGAGAAGCGCTGCCGACCGCCTCCTGGGCCAGCTTCAGACCACCTTTCACCTTACCGAAGGTGTAGATGGTCTGGCCCAGATCGACGGAAACCGAGACCGGATCCTGGGGCGCGGCGGGAAACGGAGGCACTGTCGGTGTCTCCGGCTGCTCAAACAGGTGCATCCAGCCGGCGGAGGCGGACAGGCTGGGATAGATCGAAGCCTTGGTTCCGGCCAAACTTGCCTGGGCCGATTCCAGGGCGTTTTTTCTGGATCTGACCGCCAGGCTGTTCTCCAGTCCCAGCTCGATGGCCTGATCCAGGGTCAGACTGAGGGTTTCTGCAGAGACGAATCCCACGGTTAGGACGAGGAGCAGGGCTCCGGCGAGTACTTTCGGGAACTTCATGTTCGGGATTCCTCCTTGGATAGGGCGATTCCTTCAGTGAGAATACGCATGATTCGGTCGATCGTTTGCCCCACATCGATATCCCGCTGCGCCGCGAACATACAGGCCGTGCGGGCGGCTTCGTTCAACATGCCCACATAGGCGTGAATCATATCCTCGGTAGGGATATCCGAGCGAAACATCCCATCGGATTTGCCCTGTTCAAAGATATGGGTGAGCGAATCGAACTGTTTGTGCATGCGGGCTTGCATCGGCTCGTGCAACTTTTTCCTGAAAGCTGTTGAACCGGAATTGAGAGAGGTCATGGAAAACCTGATGTAGTCCTTATGACGGAAAAAGAACCTCAGCTGGCTGGCCGCCACGCTGCGCAGCATCTCCGCGGGATTCATGTCCGAAAGCAGATTGTCGCGTATCTCCGCTTCGAGCAGCTCGAAGAAGTGTAGCACCGTGTTGATGTACAGATCCTCTTTGTCCTTGAAGTACAGATACAGAGTGCCTTTGGCGATATTGGCGTTGGCAGCTACATCATCCAGGACCGTCGGACCGTACCCTTTTTGCGCAAAAACCTCCAGGGACGCCTGTAGGATCTGCCTCTTCTTTTCCGCTTTTTGGCTCTTTCCGGACATACGCATCACCACCCGATGTTAATGACTGAACAGTCAGTCATTAACATATGAATGTTTTCATGGATCGTCAACAAAAATCGTAATATTGATATGCCGAGCGGATTCGAATATTGTGAAGACATACCATCCGACAGTTCTCACGTAAAAGTGAGGGAGGAGATAGCTATGGCGAAAGTAGTCGGTTACAGGGAGATCAAGGACCGGGATTCCTGCAGATACGACGGCATATCCATGGGAGAGGTGATGCTGCGCATCGACCCCCGGGATGTGCCCACCGCCCGGATGCGGGACAATCTCCGGGTCTTTCAGGGGGGCGGGGAGACCAACGTGGCCTGCGGCCTGGCCTACACCTTCGGCCTGCGCAGCGCCGTGCTCACCGCACTGGTGGATGATCCGATCGGGGAGAATATCCGCAACCAAATGCGGGAGGCCGGGGTGGACGTGAGCAAAATCCTCTGGTGGAATACGGACAGCGATGGAAGCCGCACCTCCACCAACAAGAAGGGGGACCTGCACAATGGGATCAACTTCACCTACAACGGCTCCGGTGTGATTCCCTCCAACACCACCTACTACCGGGCCCACAGCCCGGCAACCCGGCTGCAGCCCGGGGACTTCGATTTCGATGCCCTGTTCGCCACCGAGGGCGTACGGGTGTTCAACACCGGCGGCATCTTGACCCTCATCGGCCCCCGGACCGCGGAGCTGGCCATCGAGGCGGCCCGGAAAGCCGCTGAGCACGGGACCTTTGTCTCCGCGGACCTCAACTACCGCTCAAAGGTGGAACCGGACAAGAGCAAGGCCCGAGCCATCAACCAGAAGCTGGCCCCCTACCTGGGTTTCCTGGTAGGCAATGACTCGGATCTCTCCGATGCCCTGGGCTACGATACCCGGTCGAAAAAGGGCGCCGGATTCGCCGAATGGCTTCCCGCCTACCAGGAGACGATCCGAAAAGTGGCCGCCGATTTTCCCAATCTCAGCCTGATCGGCACCCAATGGCGAGGCGCCCACAACGCCGACCTGGTCAGCTGGGCTGCGGTGCTCTACGACACGAAGGCCGATGAGTGGCACGTCGCTCCTGTTCGGGAGAATGTCCCGATTCGGGACCGAACCGGCGGAGGAGATTCCTTCGCCTCCGGGGTGCTCGCCGCCCTGCTCAAGGGAAAGGATCTGGAAACCGCGGTCAACTGGGGCGCGGCTCACGGGATGCTGGTTCAGGAGGTTCCCGGGGACATCACCATGGTCAACCAGGCCGCGGTGGAGGCGGAGGTCAAGAGAGCCATGGCCGGAGGAGGGGTCAAAGCCACCCGTTGACCGATCCCGGCTGCAAGCTGTTCGACCGCTCCCGTGGTATCCACGAAGCCACCTTTGTCGAACGTCCCAATCGTTTCCTCGTTCGTTGCAATCTGGAAGGCACCGTGGTCGAGGCCCACTGCCCCAATCCCGGACGCATGCTGGAGATCCTCCTGCCGGGAACACCGCTGCTGCTGCAAAAACGGTCCGGTCGTGCGGACCATCGGGGGACCGGAAAGCGGCCGCTGAAGTATTCCCTGGTTGCCGCCCGGCACCGGGGGATCCTCGTTCCCCTGGCCTCGGCCCGGGCCAACGATCTGGCCGAGCGAATCGTACTGCCCCTGTTGTTTCCCGACGCCCGATCATCGCGCCGGGAGATCACGATGGGGAATTCACGTCTGGACTTCCTGATTGAGCTGGACGAGCAGGCGCGCAGACGCGCCTCGTCTCTGCCCACAGCCGGGCAGCTGTTCCTGGAGGTCAAGGCCTGTACGCTTGTGGCCGAAGGGACCGCCATGTTTCCCGATGCCCCCACGCTCCGAGGCTTGAAGCATCTGGAGGAACTGGAGTCCCTGGCTGCACAGGGGCGAGCTGCGGGGATTCTGTTCCTGCTGATGAATCCCCGGGCCCGTCGCCTGGTTCCCAACCTCCATACGGATCCAGCCTTCACGAGCAAGCTCCTCAGCCTGCGGGAAAAGATCTGGATGCGTGCGGTATCCATCCGAACCGCAGAGAACGGCCGGTCAACCGTGGCGAGCCCGGATGTGCCTGTCGATCTGACGGCGGCCGCCGCGGTCCTGGAGGACAGCGGGGCGTATCTGCTGATCATCAAGGTGTCTGGGCAAACTCGGTTTGCAGCGGGATCTCTGGGGGAGATCCTGCTCATGCCCGGCTGGTACGTCTATGCAGGTTCAGGTAGGAAGAACTTGAGTGCCAGGATCGCCCGGCATCGGCGCAGGAGAAAAAAACTTCACTGGCATATCGATCATCTGCTGGCCTGTGTAAGACCCGCAGATATCACCGGCCTGCCTATCCGCAGCCGCCATGATCTGGAATGCGCATTGGCCCGGGAGGTGGCAACCCTTGCCGAGGAAGCCGTACCGGGTTTCGGCTGCTCGGACTGCGGATGCCGCTCTCACCTGTTTCGCTTTACGCGTGATCCCCTGGTGGACAGGGGTTTCCTGGATTTACTGCTGCACTACCGTCACAGAGTCGCTTTGGCCTGATTTTCGTGAGAGTCAATGTCCTCGGCGTCCCAGGGGTAGCAGATCCAACGATCCTCCATCTCCCGTCCTACGAAGTAGTGACGGATCTCTTGGGGAAGAGTTCCCCGTTTCTCCTTGTTCTTGTTGTGGAGCACAACCACGGCGATCTCTTTCGGCTTGTGACGAAGCAACTCCTTCAGGCAGTACTCCAGGGTCACTCGTGAATCGTCGACCTCATCCACCAGCAGCACCCGCTTGCCCGCCAGCTTACGCTCCACCTCATCGATCCACTGGATCGTCTGGGGAGTGGCTTTGGGAACATTATCGAGTCCGTAGTAGGAGATGCCGACGGCGTACACCGGCCGATTGATGAAGGTCTTCAGGATCCGGGCGGGAATGAAGCCCCCCGTTCCGATGGCAACGACCACGTCCGGATCGAAGCCCGCAGCCTCGATCCGGCGGGCCAACTGCTTTACGGTTTCATGAATCTGCCTGTAGCTCAGGTAGTATCTGTCCGACTGATTCATAGACATGCTTCAGGATTGTTCAGCCGAGCCAGGGCCGGTCGCAGAGCCGGCGGCGGTGCGGCCTCGATCATACTCCACGATACGCCGGACCTTGGGTTCCGAACGCCCTCCGGGGGTGTACTCGGAGCTCATCCAGATCGTAACCAGGGTTTTAGCGAGCTGCGATCCGATCACCTGGGATCCCATGGTCATGATATTGGCATTATTGCTCTTGCGCGCCCGTTCGGCCGAATAGGCATCGGAACACAGCGCCGCGTATGCCCCGGCCACCTTGTTGGCCGCTATGGACACGCCGATTCCCGTACCGCAGATCAGGATGCCCCGCTCGTGATCCCCCCGGGCTACCGCTTCGGCAACCCGGATCGCAACATTTGCGTAGACCGTGTCATCGCTGCCGTAATCCTCGGTTTCCCAGCCCAGCTCCTGCAGATGCTCCTTGATGATCTGTTTGAGCCCGGCCGCATTGGGATCGCAGCCGATAGCCACTCGTTTCATAGTTCTCTCCCCGATTTCTCTTTGATGCGTTCTAGTTGTCTACGTACTCGGGTCGCATGGGAGTGAAAAATTCCAGTACCTCACTGTCCTCTATCGCCTCCGCTCCGTGGTGCTCCCAGGGGTCGAAGGCGTAGCTCGATCCGGACGTTGCGATGAAGCTCTTCCCGTCGTTCAACAGGAAGCGCACTTTGCCGCTGAGCACGTAGCCGTGCTGCACGGCTTCGTGGTTATGAAGAGGAACAGCCGACCCTCGGGTCAGCTTGAAATGGCAGAGCATGCTCTGCTCATTGAAGGAAAGGGTGGTGCGGAAAATCCCCGCGGGTTTCTCCACGCTGCCGAGCTTTCCCAATTCTGCAATCTTGCGCCAGTCTTTGTTGTCTTTCATGCTTCAGGAGTATAGCGAAGATCGAGCAGCGCGGCTATTGCCCGATTCTGCGGTAAACCGAACGGATAGCAAAAACCTCCTTCCCCCAGTACGGCCCTAGATCAGCACGGAAAACTTGCAGAACTTGGGTTTCCCCAATTTCTCGAAATCCTTGTAGCGGACCTGGATCAACTCGGTGTGGGAGCAGGCGTTGAAGGCGATCTCATCGTCCTTTTTCAACGTTTCGTCGGCATACACGGGAATACCGTAGATTCTACCGAAAGGCGGCATCGCCCCGGTCTCACAGCCGGAGAATAGATGGGAGAACTCCTCCTCCCGGGCCAGTTCCACTTTGGATGCCTTGCACGAGGTCTTTAGGCTGTTCAGATCGATCTGGTACTTGGCGGGAAGCACGGCCATGGCGATCTTACCGTCGATCTTTACGATAACGGTCTTGGCCATGTTCCGCCCCTTCACATGTGCCGAGGCCGCTATCTCCTGAGCCGTGTACGCCGTGGAGTGGCGGATCGAGACATACTTGATCTTGTGCTTGTCGAGAAACTCTTTCAACTTGCTAGCCGGCATAGATCTCCTCCTCGCCCCAATGATAGAGGATTATTGTGGAAACCGCAAAAAAATCCTGCTCGACATCTGCGGCAAGGCGATGTATAGTCGGATGACTCCTATAATGTTCGAGTACGACCGCATGGTTGATGCCGAGATCCCTGTGCCCAATCGTCCCGGCTGGGGACATCTGGCCTTTAAGGTCGACGATGTTGCCGCGGCGCTACGAGCTGTGGTGACAGCGGGAGGATCCCGGTTGGGTGAGGTGGTGACTTTCGAAGTGGCGGATGCCGGCACGATCATCTTTACCTACGCCCGGGATCCGGAGGGAAATATCATCGAGCTGCAGAGCTGGTCGTGAGACAGTTGTCTCCCAGATCACCCGGCAACCAGCACTCCACCGAGAAGCGAGCCCAAGAGTGTACCGTAGAGAACAGATCCGTACAGCGTGGAGGTAAGGGGACAGCTTCCGGTTCGGCAACCGATGAAGCGGTAGTAGAGGAAACCGGCCAGGGCGCCAACGGCGCCTCCGATTATATAGACAATGACCGCTCGTTTGCTCATAGTGATGAGTAGTGTATTATTAATATATATGAATGTCAATATATTTAGAGTTTTCAGAATCCCATGAAGCTTCTGTCCTGGAACGTAAACGGGTTGCGGTCTGTCTTGCGCAAGGGGGGATTTTCCTTCCTGCCCCAGGAGGAGCCCGATCTGCTGTGCTTGCAGGAAATCCGGGCGCGCCCGGAACAGGTCGATCCGATCCTTCCCGAGTATCCTTTTCAGTACTGGAATCCCGCCGAACGACCCGGCTACTCCGGAACAGCCTGCTTCTCGAAGCTCGAAGCTCTCCAGGTGCGCCGGGGCATGGGGAAACCGGGGCATGACCGTGAGGGTCGCCTGCTTACCCTCAGCTTTCCCGACTTTCACCTGGTCAACGTATACACCCCCAATGCTCAAAGAGACCTGAAGCGGCTTGCCTACCGGGGCAAGTGGGACCGGGAGTTCAGAGCTTATCTGTTGAATCTAGGGCAGACAAAACCCGTGGTGTTCTGCGGAGATCTGAACGTAGCTCACCAGGAGATCGATCTGACCCATCCGAAGGCCAACAGAATGAACGCGGGCTTTACGGACCAGGAACGTCGCGGCTTCAGCAAACATCTGGCCGCCGGTTTCATAGACACCTTTCGGGAGTTCTGCACTGAGTCAGGCCACTATACCTGGTGGAGCATGGTGAGCCGGGCACGGGAGCGGAACGTGGGGTGGCGGATCGATTACTTCTGCATATCCGGAATTCTTCGCCCCGCCCTCTCCGGAGCCTTCATCCTGCCCCAAATCATGGGCTCGGATCACTGCCCGGTGGGGATCACCCTGGATCTCTAGGTATTCCCTGCAGGTACTCCCCCGATCCGTCGATGCATTGCAGCCCAGCGGTCTGCCAAGCATCCCCGGCCTTCCATGATCAGGAGATATAGGCGGCGGCCGCGCCTTTGAGGCGCTCGTATTCCCGTTGAAGGTCAGCGAAGGCCGATCGGGATGACTCGGCCGCACCGGCCTCGGCGGCCTCCTCCAACTTGCGGGCCGCTTCGCCCATGGGAGCGGCCGCCAGGTTCCAGGCTCCGCCCTTGATCGAGTGCGCCTCCTGACGCACAACCTCCAACGCACCTTCAGCGATCGCCTTGGCGATCCTGGCGGTCTGTTCCTGCACTCCCTTCAGAAAGGAGGACAGCAGCTCGCGAACCAAATCCTCCTTCCCCAAAAAGGCTTCGACGGCTTTCGGAAAATCGAACACAACCTCCCCGATGCCCGGTGCCGGATTCTCCTGCCCCTGATCGGTCTGCCTTGGGGCGCTATTTCGGTGCGCCGCCGGCAGCCACCGTTCCAGAACCGGAACCAGATCCTTCTTTTTGAAGGGTTTGGTAAGGCAATGGTCCATACCCGCGGCCAGTGCCCGCTTCTGTTCCTCCTGACGGGCGCTGGCCGTGACCGCGATAATCGGGATCCGCACCCCCATCTCACGCAGCTTTCTGGCCGCATCATAACCGTTCATGTTCGGCATCTGGATATCCATGAAGATCAGATCGAACTGATCGGCTTCGGCGGCATCCACGGCTTCCTGACCATCCACAGCCAGCACAACCTTATGCCCCATCTTCTCGAGGATCGTCTTGAACAGCTGCCGGTTGACCTCGTGATCCTCCGCCACCAGAACGCGAGCACCCGGCACCTGCTCCGCGGTGTGGCTCAACGGCCCGCCCTCCAGCTGTCCGACCGGCTCCAGCTCCTCGACGCTCTCCAGCTCGGCCAGTTCCGGTTCGAACTCGACTGTCAGCACACGGAAAATCTCCGCCAGCAGCGCTCTCAGTTTTACGGGTTTGCTCAGATAGCCGTGAAACCACCTGAGGAGTTTCATCTTGGCCTCTCCGCTTCCCAATCCCTCGGGGGTGAGAAGGATCAGCTTCAACTCCGTGAGCATCGGGTCTGAGATCACCTCACTGGCCAGCTGCCAACCGTCCATTCCGGGCATGCGCAGATCCACCAGCACCAGCGCAAATGGATCCTCCTCGGCCGCACGGCGCATCTTGGGCAGGGCCTCTTCCCCCGCCTGCGCCTCTTCCACCCGGCAACCCCACTGCTCCAGATAGCCCCGTAACACCTTTCGGGCCGAAGCGTTATCATCGACCACCAGCACCCGCAGACCTGGGAAAAAACCGGGAGGCAGATCTTCGAACAGACCAGCCTTGGCCTGAGTACGTACCGATACGGTAAACCAAAAAGTCGAGCCGACGCCTTCCTCGCTTTCCACACCGATACTGCCGCCCATCATCTCCGCCAGGCTCTTGGAGATAGACAATCCCAGCCCGGTCCCGCCGAACCTCCGGGTGGTGGAGGTGTCGGCTTGAGAGAACGATTGGAACAGATGGACCATTTTATCCTTGCCTATCCCTATGCCGGTGTCCCGAACCAGAACTTTCAGGGTACATCGTCCCTGCACCTGCTCCACCTTCTCAACCGAGATCTGCACCTCTCCGCTGGAGGTAAACTTCACGGCGTTGTTGAACAGATTGATCACGATTTGGCGTAACCGGGCCGGATCGCCCCGCAGCAGGTGCGGAACTCCAGGGGCAACCTGAAGGATCACCTCCAGATCCTTCCTGTGAGCCTCCAGGATCACCAGATCCACTGCTTTTTCAAGCATCTCGTAGAGGTCGAAATCGATATCTTCGAGGGCGAGTTTACCCGCCTCGATCTTGGAAAAATCCAGAATATCATTCACCAGGGTGAGAAGGACGTCCGCGGAAAAGCGGACCTGTTCGGCGTATTCGCTCTGCTCCATGTCCAGATCCGTATCCAGCAGAAGCTCCGTCATGCCCGTTATCGTGTGAATCGGCGTGCGGATCTCGTGGCTCATGTTGGCCAGGAACTCGCTCTTGGTACGGGTCATGGCTTCGGCCAGCTCCTTGGCCTTCTGCAGATCGACCTCGCTTCGCTTCCACCGGCTGATATCCTTCACCAGGCCGAAGATGAACCGGGGCTTGCCCGATCGGTTCTCGAGCATGGACAGAGTGAGCCGCCACCAGGCCAACTGACCGTCGCTGCGGTGGAAACGGCTCTCCAGTTCGAAAAAATCGACGGTGCCCGTCTGCAGGGAGGCCAGGTTCTCCACGTACCGCGCCGTGTCCTCCTCATGGGCGAAGATCGAGAGTTTCTTGTTCTCCAGCTCCGCGGCAGAACAACCCAGCACGGTTTGCAGCGCGGAGTTGCTGCGCAGCACACGCCCCTGCAGGTCCATCACAACCATGCCTACGGGAGAGTGAATGAAAAAGGCACCGTACGGACTGTCGCTGTTCTTCAGTTGCTTGATTTCCCGGGTCAGGGTTGCTACCGACCGCCTGGTGGCATACAGCTGAGAGGCATATCGCACCGCTCGACGCAGCAGATCCCGGCTGATCAACTCTGATATCAGGAAATCTTGAGCTCCCGCCGCAAGAGCCTTTGATCCGTTCGTTTCATCCCTGACCAGGGCAATGATCGGGCAGTCCGCCTCGTTTTTAAGGATCTCTATGCTGTCCTGCAGCTGTTTGTCCGAGTACCGGTTACACTCCAGCACCACCGCACCCAGCTCGATATGCAAGAGGAAATCGAGAGCCTCCTGGAGATCGTCGGCAAAGAGAAGTTCTTCCGACCAGCCGGCTTCCACGAGTGAGGCTTTTCTATCCAATCCAACGAATAAAATTTGCACTTGCCTATCCTAATCCCTCCGCGGCGAATGCGTCAATAAAACTGACTCAAGTTGATCTCTTGCAATAGCCCCGGTGTCCATGGCAAACTCTTCACTATGAAAAAGCGTCGGATCCTGTTACTGCTCTGCGCCCTGGCCATGGTGCCGGTCTCCTGCTCGCTCAACAAAGTCGCCGTCAATCTCGTAGCCAACACCCTCTCCTCGGGAGACAGCACGGTTTTCACGGGGGAGGAGGATCCGCAGCTGGTTGCCGATGCCCTGCCCTTTGCCATGAAGCTTTACGAATCGCTGCTGGAACAGACACCTGAGAATGAGGATCTGCTTCTTACAACCGGCAGCATTTTCACAATGTACGCCAACGCCTTTGTTCAAAGCCCGGCCGGCATGCTGCCGGAAAGCGAGTATGAACAGCAGCAGCAGATGCTCCAGCGGGCCAAGCGAATGTACCTGCGGGGCCGCGGGTACCTGCTGCAGGCCCTGGAGCTCCGCTACCCGGGCTTCGGGGAGTATCTGGCAAGCAATGATATGGAACAGGCCCTGGCGCCCACGGTCATAGAGGATGTTCCCCTCCTCTTCTGGACTTCCGCCTCCTGGCTGGGCGCCTTCTCCACGGACACATTCGACATGGAGCTGCTACTCAACCTCTCCAAACCGCTTGCGATACTGAATCGGGCTTTACAGCTGGATGAGGCCTGGTCCCAGGGGATGATCCACGACACCCTCATCTCGATCTACGGCTCACTGCCCGAAGCCATGGGGGGCAGCCAGGAAAAGGCCCGCTACCACTTCGAGAAGGCCGTAGAGTACTCCGGCGGTCTTTCCCCCTCTCCCTACGTTGCCCTGGCCAGCACCGTATCGGTGGCCAATCAGAATGCGGAGGAGTTCCAGCAGCTGCTCGGCCAGGCAATTTCCATCGATCCGGAGGAAAATCCGGATAATCGCCTTCAGATCCTGCTCAGCCAGGAAAAGGCTCGCTGGCTGCTCGATCATATAGAAGATTTTTTTCTCATCGATCTGGAGGAGGATCAACTATGAAGCATAGAAGAGCTCTGATTCTGCTGGTAGGCTTTCTGATCTGTGCTTCCCAGGCGGGCGCTCTGGTAATCAAGGTGGGCAGTGTGGCCCCGGAAGGCTCACCCTGGGACAAGGCGCTGAAACGAATCGCCCTGGATTGGCAGAAAATCTCCGGCGGCCGAGTGACCATGAAGATCTACAGCGGCGGCATCGCGGGGGACGAACCGGACATGATCCGCAAGATACGCATCAACCAGATCCAGGCAGCGGCCATGACCGGTTCCGGCCTGGGCAAAATCGATCCGGATCTGCTGGTTTATCAACTCCCCTTTCTTGCCCAAACCGACGAAGAGCTGGACTATCTGTTCGAGCAACTTCGTCCGGAGCTGGAAAACCTGCTGGAAAAAAAGGGATTCACCTTCCTGGCTGTCATCAAGTCCGGCTGGCTGAGGTTCTTCTCCACGGAGAAGGTGATCACCCCGGAGGATTTTCGGAAACTGAAGTTCTTCGTGATGGAGGGAAGTCCGGAAATCGACCAGGCCTGGAAGGCCATGGGATTTCATATCGTCCCGCTCCCGCCCAACGACGCCTTTGCCGCGCTGCAGAGCGGCATGGTGGAGGTCTTCTCCGCATCTCCGCTCACCGCGGCGGCTATGCAGTGGTTAGCCCTGGCTCCCCATATGACCGATTTTTATTGGACGCCCCTCACCGCGGGGCTGATCATCTCCAACCAGGCCTGGCGGCGGATCCCAGCGGAGCTGCGGCCCA
>Ga0180431_10007374_pt1 | contig 12832 bp, 21 predicted proteins | sample SS_ome_11_FD_132459 | JGI IMG/M metagenome (GOLD analysis project Ga0180431, IMG submission 132459) | Hypersaline lake sediment archaeal communities from the Salton Sea, California, USA - SS_1_MS_1 metaG | ecosystem: Environmental > Aquatic > Non-marine Saline and Alkaline > Hypersaline >... | reverse complement strand
CTTCGGTGCTGTAATGTACGGGAAATTGATGGTTGTAAACTACCTGCCATGTATAACCATCCCATTGGCTGATGTGAAAAGTTCCTGCTGAAGATGTGGTGATCGGTGTTGTACTTTCAGGTTCTTCCTGAGTCATCATTATCGAAGTGATTACGGCAACGGCTATGATTAGCACAAAAGCAATTAATGCCAGTTTTTTCATGTATCTACTCCTTTAAGCACGTACTTCGAGCATTGTTTATTTAAATTTGAGTTTTTTCTGCATTCGACGATGAAGAAAAACCTAATTTGCTTAATTGTAACATTTTAGTAAGGGCGAGTCCACACTTTGAAAACAAAATATAAAATCGAGCGCAAAATAACCGGGGGGAATTAAAAGGGGGCAGGGATTCAATTACTGCAGAAGGTTGACGATCCGCGCCATCGTCTCCCCGGCTTTTTCCTGAATGATGAGGTCGGCGCGATCGCTATGGGGTGTAGAAGTGGCGTTGATGATAATCAGTTTGGCGCCGCTCTTTTTGGCCAGCACTGGCATCTGCGCCGCCGGATACACCACCAGCGAGGAGCCAATTACCAGAAAAAGATCGCATGAGGCGGATTTTTCCTCAGCCAGTTGAGTCTCTTTTACGGGCATGGCCTGTCCGAAGGAGATGGTGGCTGGTTTTAGAATGCCGCCACATTCATCGCAAGAGGGGTCGTTCTCTCCGTTCTCCAGCCGTTGCTGTATTTCTTCTCTGGGATAGCGTTTGGCGCACGAAAGGCACATTACCCAGCGGTTGGTTCCGTGAATCTCGATGACTTTCTCATTGGCAAGTCCGGCCTTTTGATGCAAGCCGTCGATGTTCTGGGTGATGACACAATCGAGTTTTTTCATCCGGTCCAGTTCGACGATTCCCAGATGGGCTGCATTGGGTTGTGCCTGTACAATCTCCGGCCACAGCACCTTTTGAAATTGCCAGTACTTCTCTCTTATTCTCTTATCACTCACAATGCGGTCGAAAGTGAACTCGCTGGGATCGTAATTCTCCCACAGGCCACCCGGACTGCGGAAGTCGGAAAGTCCGGATTCTGTGCTGATGCCCGCACCGGTGAAAACTACTACTCTGGAGGATTGTGAAAGTAATTGTGCCGCCTGCCTGATCTGGTCCATTTCCTATCTCCTTCGATGGAAAAGAGCGAAGAAACGGTCCTGATATTGCCCGAATAAGCCGTAGCTTTGCAGTTTGGAACCGAGCTCATTCACACTGATCTGGCCCTGTTCCGTGCTGCGGAATAGATCATCGATTTCATCCCGGACGAATTTGGGAACTCCCTGCACTCTATTAAAGAGACCTCTGCTGCTCAGTTCGGAAACGTTCTTATTAATGGATGATCTGGTCATGTCCATGATGAATTTCATCAGGGATATTTGCCAGGCATCATCAGGGGCTTTGAGGATGGCTGCCATGGAATCGTTTTCGTCATCGATTTTGGAGGCTATCTTGAGGATGACTTCGCTGATGTTATCGGAGAGCACCCAGTTGTTGCCGATATCATTGCGATATTTGTATTCCATTATATCGGGATCGAAGTTAAACTGGGACAGCATCGCCTGTGCCTGAACAGCCGCATCGTCACCGAATCCTTCGAAGGCATTCAAAAAGTAATCAGGAGTTACGATTTTGGGACGTTCGGCAATAACTTTGCCCTCGCGGATCCTCGTTTCATCCACACTGTCCATTAGTTCGGTGAGGATATAATAATGCACGCTGGTATTGCCAAAGGTGTTCAGCCTTTGTGCCGGGGGCCGCACCAGTTCGGTGTGGCGCAGTGCGTATTCAATGTTGGCATCGTATTCGGGTTCCATGGTTGCTCCCGATTTAATTATAACAGTTGTGTCTGTAATTCGGTAAGGCTGTGGATGGTGCGTTCACCTGAACTCTGCATGGTTCGGTCAAGATATATGGCCTGCAATCCGGCTTCATTGGGTGCCACAAAATCGAATTGCCGGTTATCACCGATGTGGATTATCTCCCCCGGTTTCTGGTTGATGGATTGACATAACATAAGATAGAATTCCGCTGTTTTTTTGACTTTCCCGAAATCGGAGACGCACGAGATGATTTTGTTGAAATATTTTTTGATAGAGGCGGTTTCGATATCTACGAACTCCCGACAGGCATTGGTGGTCAGGATCAGTTCATATTCCCGGCTGAGTTCTTCCAGTACGGTTTTCGATTCCGGGTAGAATTTGATATTGGGGCTGAGGTCATTGAGGAAAGGATACCAACCATCTCCCAGTTCGAACCGCTTGAACCAGTAAGTGATGTCATACCAGTCCGGTTCCTGATCGCCGACCTCGTCATAGCATTCCTTGAGATAGTTCTTTGCTTTCTCAAAGCTGATGCCGTGTTTGGCGGAATACAGTCTGGGCAATCCTTCAAAATAGATCGAATCACAGAAACTGAAGGTGGCCAGCGTACCGGTCAGGTCGAATGACAGGAGAGGTTTTTTCATGATGGTCTCCCTGGTAAAAATACTACAGCAGCGAATAGCTAATTGCAATTGTGAGGTGTTGACTTTTTGGAGGGCTGGTGATAACCTAATTATGGACATATGTCCATAATTAGGTGTTGTATTTATGCCGAGACCGATTAAGTGGCGAAGGGTTGGATTCGTACCGGAGGCGACATTATTTAAGCCGGTGGGAATACTTGGGCGTGGACTTGGAGAGGTTGCACTTTCGATTGAAGAACTGGAGGCCGTGCGCCTGAAAGATCAGGAGGGATTGCAACAGGAAGAATGCGCTCAGCGAATGGACATCTCACGCCCTACTTTTCATCGCGTTCTGAGTTCGGCCCGAAGCAAGATAGCTGAAGCGTTGACTCTAGGGAAGGCGATCCGAATAGAGGGCGGAAACTTTGAAATGGCCCGTCGGCGATTCCGTTGCGGGCAGGATGGATATGAGTGGGAAGTCCCGTTCGATGCAGTGATAGATGAAAGGGTTCGCAGATGTCCCCGGTGCAACACTCCGAATGCCCGGTTGATTCCTTCTCACGGACACGGGCATGGCGGGCGAGGCAGGGGGCAGCAGCAGGGTCGGCGGAGGGGAATGATTTGAAACGGTGCCGGGAGGTGATGCCCGATGGCAGGATATTCGGACATAATCCGGTAACTGGTTTGTATTTAGCTGATTCGTATACAGGGAATTGCGTCGCAAGGAATGAAATGAAAAGGGGGTGATAAAAATGCCGTTTGAAAGAGGTAGAGGCTGGTTCGGTTGGGGCCGGGGATTCGGACGAGGACGTGGGTTTGGCATGGGACGTGGACCTGGCTTCGGCAGGGGCCAGGGTTTAGCGATGATGCGTGGCTTTTATCCCCGCGGGCCTCGCTGGGGATGGGGCTTTGGCACTGGCTATTACTCGGTGGCTCCACGAACGCCTTATTATGAACCGCGTTGGCGGTAATTGAAAAGATTGTGAGGAAGAATAAAACAGCAAAGGAGGTATATCATGCCGGGATTTGATGGAACAGGGCCAGGGGGCATGGGTCCCATGACAGGTGGAGGAAGAGGTTTCTGTAATCCTGCTGGTACGAGCAGAGGATGGTTTGGCAGGGGTGGTGGTAGAGGCTTCGGACGAGGCCAGGGTTGGGGTTTTGGGTTGGGCCGTGGATTCGGACGGCGCTCATGGGGACCGACCTATTACGATGCGCCTTATGCAGCTGCGCCGCCGATGGGGAACCCTTATGCTCCTCCGATGAGCCGGGAACAGGAGGTTGATTTCCTCCAGAATCAAGCTCAAGCTATCAAAGAGGAGCTGGAGAGCATCGAAGCCAGAATAAATGACCTGCAACAATAAGGAAAGCTAAGGAACCTTGCAGCATTGCAAATCTTGCTGAGCACCAAATGGAGCCGACGGGGAAGCCGGCATTCTTGCTTGCTTCCCCGATTGGATGGGTTTATAGTAAAATTAGGTAAATCTGATAACAAAGGATGGTTTTATGAAAATTGTAGTTTCAGCAATTGGTGCAACGCTTGATGCAGAGGTAGACCCGCGTTTTGGCAGGTGCCAGTATTTGGTGTATGTTGATACGGATACCATGGAATTTGAAGCACAGGATAATGCGGCCAGCAGTGCCGGTGGAGGGGCAGGGATCGCAACCGGGCAGGCTGTCCTCGATAGGGGTGTAGAGGCAGTTCTTACTGGTAACCTGGGCCCCAATGCTCACAGGGTTCTTTCCCAATCGGGCATTCAGATTATGACCGGTGTTTCCGGGACGGTTCGGGAAGCAGTAGAGGCATTTAAAAAAGGCGGTCTGTCGGAAACATCCAATCCTACGGTTAGGGCCCATGCCGGAATGGGGGGTACACCAAAGGCTCGTTCATCTGCCGGTACGGGTGCAAATCCACAGGCAAGTGCATCTGCCGGGGCTGTAGATAGTGAACTTGAAACACTCAAAGGCTGGGCCAATACCATGAAACAGCAACTGGATAATCTGATGCTTCGAATTGAAGAACTGGAAAAGAAAAACAGGTAATTTGTAAAACAGATATGTTATGGAACCTCTGAACAAGAGGTGACGACAGGGTTTTGGGTATCCCTAAATTCAGGAATCCCTCTCTTTTCAACTTTCGCAAAGGGGGATGAAAAGGGAATTTTGGGAGATCAGGGTGAGGTTTTCAGAGCTTCCCTAAAAGTAATTGAGGAGGTTCGTTATGCCCAGAGGAGATGGCACAGGACCGTTCGGCCAGGGGCCGAGAACAGGCAGAGGAGGTGGTGGAGGTGGCCGTGGGGGAGGTATGGGTGCAGGTAGAAGCGGAGGCGGACAACGCCCGGGGGCAGGGCCCGGAGGTGGTTGTGTGTGTCCGAATTGCGGACAAAGTGCACCTCATCAGGCGGGAATTCCCTGCACTGAAATGAAATGCCCGAATTGTGGCACAGCAATGTTGCGAGGATAAAATGATAGTATCGATTGCCAGCGGGAAAGGGGGCACCGGAAAGACTCTGGTGGCAACGAGTCTGGCGCTTGCACTGGCCCCAAAACGTGAAGTTCAGATTCTAGACTGCGATGTTGAGGAGCCAAACGATCATGTTTTCATGAAACCGGTTCTTGATATTAGGGAGAAGTCTTCCATACCTGTCCCCGTAATTGACGAGCAAAAATGTACTCACTGTGGTAAATGCGCGCAGGTATGTGCCTATAATGCGCTGGCCGTGCTCAAAGATAAGGTGTTGACCTTCCCTGAATTGTGTCATGGCTGTGGGGCGTGTGCCTATCTTTGCCCGGAGCAGGCTATTCGCGAGGAACCGAGAGAGGTTGGTGTAGTTGAAATAGGCCATTCCAATGGCGTGAAGTTCGTTCATGGTGTGTTAAATGTTGGCGAGGCTATGGCCCCGCCGATTATCAGGCAGGTTAAAAAACACATCAACGGAGAAGGGATAGCAATCATCGATGCTTCTCCCGGGACTTCCTGTCCTGTGGTGGAGGCGATCAAAGGTAGCGATTTTTGTGTAATGGTCACCGATCCCACTCCATTCGGTCTGCACGACTTGAAACTTGCCGTGGAGGTGGTGAAGATTCTGGGAATACCGTGCGGTGTGGTCATCAACCGCAGTGGCGAAAACGATAATGAGACTGAAAAGTATTGTCGTCAGGAAGGGCTGCCTGTGTTGATGAAGATTCCGCTTGATATTGAGATTGCCAGAATATATTCAAGAGGAATCCCTTTGGTTGAGGGAATTCCAGAATGGGAAGAGCGCTTTGCCGAACTTATGGAAAGAATCGAACAAGGTGCGAAATCATGAATGAGACAATCACTCCCGAAGAAAGGATGAAGCTGGAAGAGGCTATTCAGGAAAAAACTGATGAGCAGGGAAACAGGTGGCGGAAAGTCTATTTTGGCGGTGGTTCTCACATGAGGAACTGGCTGGATCAGATCAAAGAAGTTCACGGCGAAGAAAATGTGGAGGTTGAAGAGGCGGACTCAACCGGATTCCGGTGTTATGAAGAGGGCGGTGAGAAAATGTATCGAATATGGGCGAGGCAAGAACAATGAAGGAATTGGTTGTATTAAGCGGCAAGGGCGGAACCGGCAAAACCACCATCGTGGGGGCGTTTGCGGCCCTGGCTGAAAGCAAAGTGCTTTGCGATTGCGATGTTGATGCTGCCGATCTTCATCTTCTGCTTCACCCCAAGCTTCGGGAGGAAAGCGAGTTCAGAAGCGGACAAACCGCTCATATCGACGAGCAGAAATGTACCCAGTGCGGTCTGTGTCAGGATATGTGCCGCTTCGATGCGATACATAATTTCACTGTTAGTGATGCGTTTTGCGAGGGCTGCGGTTTCTGCGCGCAAATCTGTCCCGAGGAAGCGATTAGCATGGAGGAAAATCTTTCCGGGCAATGGTTTGTTTCCGATACCAGCCACGGTCCGATGGTACATGCGCGTCTGGGAATTGCGGAAGATAATTCCGGTAAGCTGGTGGAAATAGTGCGTACTCAGGCTAAACAACTCGCTGAGGAACAGGGACTTGAACTGGCCATAACGGATGGTCCTCCGGGCATCGGTTGCCCGGTTATCTCTTCGATTACTGGCGCTGATTTGGTGCTGATAATTACCGAACCCACGCTTTCAGGGATGCACGATCTGGAACGGGTTGCGGGGGTTTGTGCGCATTTCCAGATTCCGGCGCTGGTCTGCGTCAACAAATACGATATCAACGAAGAAAATACCCGGCAGATCGAGTCAATGTGCGGTGAGTTGGGGATTGAAGTTATATCAAGAATCCCATTTGATAAAATCGTCACTGAGGCTCTAATTCATGGCAAGTCTGTGATAGAATATTCAGATGGGCAGACAGCTCAGCAGATTGATGCTATGTGGCAGTCGGTTCATCAGAAAATAGTGGCAGGATGAGGTGATAAAATATGCCAATGTACGAATATGAGTGTCAGGAGTGTGGCGATAAGTTCGAGTTGAGGCGCGGGTTTAGCGATTCCGATGAGGACATAAAATGCCCGAAATGCGGAATTCAAAATGTGAAGCGCGCTATGTCGCTCTTCGCTAGTAGTGGTGGTGGTTCCGGTGGGGTGTGTATTCCTGCTCCCTCCGGTGGTGGCTGAGCGATCTAGCTTGAGGCAAGTTTTGCCTTAAAGCCTCGTTCAAAAAAGATGAACAACAGGAGGAATCGATGAGATACGGAATACCGGTAAGCGGAGGGAGGCTCGATCCCCATTTTGGCCATTGCCAGGAATTTGCCTTCGTTGATGCGGATGAGGCAAAAAAGGAGATTCTAAGGGTGGAGACCCTTCCCTCGCCGGGACATCAGCCCGGCGTTTTGCCCGTGTGGATGGCGGAGCAGGGTGCTACTTTCGTTATTGCGGGTGGTATGGGCCCCATGGCCGTTGATCTCTTCAAGCAAAATCGGATTGAGGTTATCCTTGGGGCTCCATCTGAACATCCCGAAAAGGTTGTTTTGGATTACCTGAACGGCGCTCTGTTAACCGGCGATAATGCTTGTGATCACTAGGTTTGGTGAGAAAAATGTCGGAAGAAATTGACCTGCTTCAGGCTGAGCTTCAGGAAGCTGTTCTGGATGAAGCCAGGAAAATATATTCTGAGACAGTCATTGATTATGCCATGCATCCTCGGAATATCGGGGAAATCCCTGATGCTGACGGGCATGCTGGAGTATTAGGTTCGTGTGGCGATTTTATGGAAATCTGGTTGCGCGTGAGAAACGGGAAAATTGCTGAGGCCAGGTTCTGGACGGATGGCTGCTCTACCAGCATTGCCTCCGGTGGTATGGTTGCTGAATTGGCGAAAGGAAAGTCGATTACGGAGGCAAGAAAAACCAGTCAGCAGGACGTGCTAAAGGCTCTCGACGGACTTCCTCCGGAAAGTGAACACTGCGCCAAGCTGGCTGCAGATACCTTGAAGGCAGCAATAAGAGATTACATGACGGTTCAGAGGGAACCCTGGAAGAAGGCGTATCGTAAAAGCTGAGCTAGCTCGTTTTGGTGCGGGAGCCTTGGCGAGTGTTTTGCCCAATTTCTAAAAAACGCAAGGAGGGAACAGCACAATGGCTATACCGGAGAATTTGCTAATCATCGTGAACACAGGGACGGAAAATCCCTATAATCAGTACGCTTCTTATGTGGTCGCTTTCTTATCCAAGAAGCTGGCCAATGTTAAGAATGTGACTCTGTATTATGGGCCGAATGGTGTCGGCATGGCCAAAAAAGGAACTTTGGCCGGGATTGCCATTCCTGATGCGGTCAAAAATCTGATCGCTGATCAGATTGATGGCCTTTCAGCCTCGGACTTGCCGGATAATCTGGAGCAGCTTGCCCGTTTCGAAAAGGATCAACTGGGAGTCAATATCGTATCTTGCGCCACCTTTAATGTCATCGCTGAACTTGCCTCGTCAGTGGATGATACATCCAACCTCGAGGATTTCATCGTTCCTGTTAAACTTCCTCAGGCTGCGGAAGCTTTGATGGCCGCGGATAAAATACTTTATTTTTAGACTCACTAAAAAAGGACTTGCCCGGCTCCCGCTATCATCATTGGTGATCTCACTGTTCAGGTGTCAGAAATTTGATATCAATCTTCCTGGCACTTAGGCGGTAAGGACATAAGCGAATGCTTGAGACCAGATACAAATCACCGGAAGAACTCAGATATTCAATTGGAGAGGGGAAGAAGGTAGCTATTATTTCCTGTGGCGCGTGCGCGAATCTGTGCGATACCGGTGGTGTTAGGGGGATGAATTTCATCAAAGGGATGGTGGAGAATTGGGGCAACCATGTTGTTGCTGCCAAAACGGCTATTGCCTGTTGCCCCGAACCGATAATGAAAGAGGTGCAGCAAAGGGCATTAAAGAACTCGGGGGCTGAAGTGCTGGTGGTGATAAGTTGTTCTGCGGGAGTGAAAACAGCGGTGCTTTGTAATCCGGGAATACCTGTGGTTGCTGCTTGCGACACTCTGGGGCCTTCTAGTTTGATACATCAGGATGGCCCGGTGGATGGATGGGTAGCCAATTCTCTTTGCCAGTCTTGCGGGCACTGCGTTATATCGCATACAGCAGGCATATGCCCGGTGGTGGCCTGTCCCTCAAAGAGCAAATATGGGCCATGCAAAAAAGCTCCGCAGGATGGTGCTCAATGCGCGGTGGATCCCAGCCGAAGCTGCGTTTGGAAGGAGATCGAAAGCAGGGGTGCTGATCTGCAGGCTTTGCAGCAACTAAAACTCATGCATGAGGATCCTGAAATCACGAGAATCCCTCCTCTGGAAGCCAAATCTTCAGGTCCTTTTGCCAGATGGTGGGTGGGAGTTTTTTCGCGATTGACCCCGGGCAGGTTTTTGGAGATAGTTCACTGGGCAAGATGAACTGTCGTTTTACGAAGGAAAAAGTCTTGGTATCTGTAGAAAGTCACCCGAACGAGCATGTGAACATGAATCCGTTTGATTTCCTCGCTCAGGACTATGATGCGTGGTTCGAAGGCGAGGGCGAGCCCATTTTTTCCATAGAATCTCATGCCTTGCGAGAATTGGCACCTCTTTTGCTGTCTCCGGGGCTTGAGATAGGGGTGGGAACCGGCCGTTTTGCCGAAGCTATCGGAATAGACTGCGGGCTTGACCCATCGGCTCAGGCGCTTGCTATTGGAAAAACCCGAGGAATAAATCGGGTTCAGGCGGTGGGGGAGAAGACTCCTTTTATCAATGGTGCTTTTGGGACCGTGGCTTTGATTACCACCCTTTGCTTTGTCAGTTCTTGCCGGGAAGTTCTGAGTGAGGCCAACCGGGTTTTGAGGGATGATGGCAAGGTTATCATGGGTCTGATATTGAAGGATAGCCCGTGGGGGAAGCTGTACGCATCCAAAAAGAAGGAAGGACATCCTGTATATAAAAATGCCGCTTTCCGGAGCTATCAGGATGTGGCGGGTATGCTTGAAAGTGTGGGGTTTAGAATCGAGCGGGTGGTATCGACTTTGTTTCAAATACCGGGGGAAGTGAAAGATTTCGAGTATCCCCGGGAAGGTTATTTCTCCGATGCCGGATTCGTGGCGATTCTGGCGGGTAAGTTTAATAATTGCTGAGGGTTCAAGAGTATGAAGAGTTACTATGAAGTTCTTAATGTAAGTAGTGGAGCTAATCAGGAAGAAATCAAGAAGGCGTTTCGAGCGCTGGCCATGCAATATCACCCTGACCGAAATCCGCAAAATCTGGTTGAAGCGGAGAGGAAATTCAAAGAGATAAACGAGGCATATGAGGTGCTCAGTGACGGGCGAAAGCGGCAAATGTATGATCTGACCGGCTCTGCTCAGACTGTTGTTATGTTCCGTAGCGGATGGGGCTGCGGTCGTGGCAGAGGTGGGGGCGGAAGATGCCGCCGCTGGCAATCGTTTTAGAAGCAGCTGTAGATATTTAATTGAGGAGGAAAGGAATGCCAAAAGTAGCCATTATCAGGTGCGAGAAAAATCAGGATAAGTGCCCGTTGACTGCCGGTCTCGCCTCTCTAAAAAGCAGAAAAGCGGCGTTTGAAATATACGAGGAAGATTGTGATCTGATAGGCGTGTTCACCTGTCACTGTCCGGGGGATTGTGCTGTTGATCTTGCCAACAATCTCAAAAATAGAGGCGCTGGGGCGATTCATTTTGCAACATGTGCCTTCGCTACTCAGGTAGATGGCGGCTGGAGTATGGAGAATGGAGGCTTTTGCCCCAACATCGATGGAATTATCGAACGTGTTCATAATGAAACAGGCCTTCCCTGCGTGAAAGGGACGGCACATCTTCCCAAGGATTACACTGTTCAGAAATGGGATTAGCATTTCTCTTCTTTATTGGAGAAGGTGAAAAGTGGATTCAATAATTTACGGCCCCGTTCCCTCATGGCGATTGGGCAGATCGTTTGGAATCGACGTCGTCTCAACCGAAGGCAAAACCTGTTCTTTCGATTGTGTCTATTGCCAACTGGGCAGGACTGTTCATCATTCGAGAAAGAGAGAGGAGTTCATTTCGCTTGAGCAGCTTGCCGTTGAACTGGAGGGCGCGAAAGGGGTGGAAGCCGATTATATTACTTTCTCCGGGATGGCTGAGCCTACACTGGGGGCCAATCTTGGGGGGGCGATTGATATTGCCAGGTCAATTCGCGATCTGCCCGTAGCGGTATTGACCAATTCTTCGATGATGCTTATGGACGAAGTCCGGCAGGACCTGGCACGTGCTGATGTGGTGGTCGCCAAGCTTGATGCGGCGGATGAAACCGCATTCCGTGCCGTTAACAGGCCCGTGGCAGATATTTCCTTCGAGCAGATAGTGGATGGCATCAAAAAATTGCGCCGGGAGTTTTCAGGCACACTGGCCCTGCAAATGATGTTTGTTAAATCGAACAGGGAACAGGCTTCGGCAATGGCAGCGCTCGCAGAAGAAATTGAGCCGGATGAATTGCAATTGAACACTCCTCTCCGTCCCTGTGCGGTGAAACCGTTATCGCGCGATGAGATGCTTGACATAAAAGCTGCGTTTGCTAACTTTGGGGATCGGGTGGTGATGGTGTACGACGTTCCGAAGCCAATGGTTACCCCCATGAATATGGAAGAAACCCTGAGGCGAAGGCCTCAACTTTGAGGAATAGTGTTAATGAAGGTATCTGAAATTGCCGTCCGTAATTTTGCCAATACCTATCTGCTGGAGGGTAATGGTGGGGCTGTTCTTGTAGATACGGGATTGCCGGGCGGTGAAAAAGCCATCCTTGAAAAGTGCGGGGAACAGAATTCGAAGCTGGAGTTTATCATTATTACCCACGGCCACTTAGACCATATGGGTTCTGCGGCTGCATTGAAAAGGCAAACCGGGGCAAAGGTTGCTGTCCATGCCGAGGATGCGGAGGCGCTTCGTACCGGTATATCCAAAATGGATAAACCAATAGGGGTAATGGCCCGTTTGATGCCCCTGTTTATGGGAAAAAGCAGAACCAGCCCCGTTGAACCGGATATACTCATCAGTGAAGAAATGAGGCTTGAGGAATACGGGGTCAACGGCAGGATTCTTCTCACTCCGGGCCACACCAGTGGTTCAATTTCCGTTATGCTTGATTCGGGGGAAGCGTTTGTGAGCGATCTGATTATGGGAGGTTTTTTCGGGAAAATTCGCCCGCGCCATCCCAATTTGCCCCCTTTTGAAATCGATCGATCTTATATCAAGAGCAGCGTCAAACATGTGTTGGAACAGAATCCCACCGTGATCTATCCGGGACACGGCGGGCCGTTCACCCCTGAAGATGTTGACAAGTGGTGCGAGCGCCTTTAGCTCAAATAGCAGAGGATTATCTATGAATGACATACTTGAGCTAGCCAAAACCTGTACTGATTGTGGAAAGTGCGTAGATGTGTGTCCCACATATAGCGTGACGGGCAATCCTCTGTTTTCGCCGCCGGGAAGGCTCAAGACGGCAGTCACCATATTTGAAGGCGGAGAGGTCGATGACCTGTATGTGGAGAGTATCTATAATTGTCCTAAATGTATGAAGTGCGAAGCGGTTTGCCCGGAAAGGATTCCGTTCACACGGGTGATACACGAGTCACGCAAGGAACTTGTACGGCGCGGTCTGGGGCCAACGGAAAAGCACAACAAGGTAATCGAAGGGATTCTTGAAAAGGGGAATTCGGTAAATGGGGATCCGGCAAAGAGACTGGACTGGCTGCCCGAGGAGTTTCCAAAGCATGAATCAGATACCCTTTTGTATCTGGGTTGTCTGCCTTCATATCTGGTCAAGGATTCTGCCGCTTCCTCTTATTTAGTCCTGAAGAAACTGGGTGTGGATTTTATGATTCTGGAAGATGAGG
>Ga0180431_10007373_pt1 | contig 12832 bp, 13 predicted proteins | sample SS_ome_11_FD_132459 | JGI IMG/M metagenome (GOLD analysis project Ga0180431, IMG submission 132459) | Hypersaline lake sediment archaeal communities from the Salton Sea, California, USA - SS_1_MS_1 metaG | ecosystem: Environmental > Aquatic > Non-marine Saline and Alkaline > Hypersaline >... | reverse complement strand
TCGATTCGTCCAGGGATTCCCTGCAAGCAACTGGGCCGCGGCGAGCGCGGCCCCGTTGCTTTACATTGGTCGAGCTAATCGTCGTGATCGTCATCACGGCGGTCCTGGCGGCCGTAGGGATGGGCATCTACAGCAGCTCAGCCGTCCATCACCAGCTTGAAGCGGCGGCCAAACGGATCGAGGCCGATCTGGCCCTGGCCCGCCAGCGGGCGATCACCACGGGGACCCCCCAAGCCGTCCAGGGCCTCAGCAGTACCGGCCTGTACACGCTGCCCGGCATACCGGATCTTGACAGACCAGGCAGCGACTACACGGTGGATCTCGGCGCGCCGCCCTATGAGCTCACGATGGTGTCCGCCTTCCTCGGCGGGGACGACGAGATCATCTTCGACGCCTACGGCAAGCCCGACAGCAGCGCTTCGGTGGTGATCGCGGTGGGTAGCCAGCAGATCACGCTGCTCGTCGATTCGGATACCGGACAGGTCTCGAGACAGTAGGAGCGGTTCCGATGACCGCCCCATCGCCTTGCCCAAACCGTTCGTGTTACCGGACCCCGTCGCACCCCGGCTTCACCCTGGCCGAGCTGCTCGTCAGCGTGGCCTCGATGGCCGTCCTGATGGCCGGCATCGCCTCGACCATCGTCCTGACGACGCGGGCCGTCGACGACGGGACGAACCCGGCGGCCCGAATCCGTGCGGCGACATCGGCGCTCGACCTGTTCATCCAAGACGCAGGCTGCGCCCTGACCATATCAGAGAACACGATCACCGCCCTGGTGTTTACCGTCCCCGATCGCGACGCCGATGGACAAGATGAGAGCATCCGCTACGAGTGGCTGGGTGCGCCCGGCGACCCGCTGACACGACAGTACAACGGCGGTCCCGTGGTTAACATCCTGGAGGACGTTCAGCAGCTCTTCGTGAGTTACCAATTCAACACTGAGGATGTCGAAGAGCCAGGCGCCGACGTCGAAGGCGCCGAAACACTTCTCGTCAGCTATAATAGCACGAGCGATCTGAGTGATTTCGTGGTCGACAGCGGGCACTGGATCGGGCAATACTTCCTCCCCTCGCTCCCAGCTGACGCGGTCAGTTGGAGCGTCACAAGAGTCCAGTTTCCAGCGATGTCAAATGGTGCCACAAACGGCCAGGTTAATGTGCAGTTGCGTCAGGCCACGATCAGTGGTCTGCCCACCAGAATGGTGCTGGAAGGGATCTTGGTCGACGAGTCTTCCCTCGGCGACTCCTACACGCCATGGCAAGAAGTCGCGTTCAGCAGTGTGTCGGGCCTGTTTCCCGGCCAGCGCTTGTGCCTGGTCCTCGAGCACGTGTCGGACGCCCACTCGTGCAGGGCTCAGTACCAAGATCGGAACGCGTCACCCCCTAATACTCATCTCGTGGAAACGTCGAATGGGGGGTCGTCTTGGACGGCCCCAAGCGGTGGGTCCATGCTGTTCAAGGTCTACGGGACGATCACGACCGCAGGCCAGCCAACGAGCCGCACCCTATCGCGCATGACGTGTGTCAATGTCACGCTTCATCCCGCACTGGACTCGTCCTCCCGGATCGATACCTCCGTTCAGATGCTCAACGCCCCGGAGGTGGTGAATTGATGCGATCTGCCGGCCGCACCCTCAGCAGGCTTCACATCCCCAGGCCAGCGCTCAGCCTGGTGGAGGTCACGGTCTCGGTCGTGATTGTTGGTGTGATGATGGTGGCCGCGCTGACGACGCTCTCGAGTGTGGCCATGACCCGACAGATCGACGGGAACAAACAGACCGGCCAGATGCTGGCCCGACAGCTCATGGCCGAGATCCTCAGCAAGAACTACGAAGACCCGGACCTGGCGCCCCGTGCCTTCTTCGGGGTCGAAGCAATTGAACAGGCCGCCGGCAACCGTAGCCTGTATGACGACGTCGACGACTACGCCGGGTGGACGGCCTCGCCGCCTCAACTGGCGGACGGCAATGACATCCCGGAACGGACCGAATCGACGCGCTCCGTGGAGGTGGTCGGCGTTACACTGACCGATCTCGACAATGTGGTCCCCCCCGACTTCGAGGTCGGACTCAAACGGATTACCGTGACGGTCACGTACAACGGGAACGCGGTGGTCGAATTGAGGGCCCTACGGGGCCGCACCAGGGAGTACCCATTGTGATACGGATAGGACAGACGATGCGGCATCGCCGGCGAGGGTCAGCCTACCTCGCCGTCCTGGGCTCGGCCGTGATCGTCGCGGTGATCAGCCTGTCATCGCTGATGGTCACCCGAATCCACCATCACACGGCCCAGAGCGCCGCCGGTGCGGGCCTGGCCCGGTTCTATGCCAGATCCGCCGTCGAAATAGCCATCGGGGGCTCTGCGGTGTATGACAACTGGCGGACCAGCCTCGGGCTAGTCAGTGGCCAGCTATTTGGCATAATTTTCGACGGCGGCATGTGCTACTTCACGTTGGTGGACGAGGTCGACGACGACCTGGCCAACGATCCCGATCACCCGGTCCGGATCACCGGCAGCGGCGATGTCGACGACGCCGTGTTCGCCTACAGCGTCCTGGCCGTACCCCCTCCCCTGAACTGTCTCCAGGCGGCCGTCCACGCGTGCGGCGTATTCACCGTCCAGGAAAATTCGGTCCTGACCGTCGACGGCGCGCCCGCCTTCTGCAGCTACGACGCCGGCTTCGGCTTCGGCACGTTCTACAACGATTCCGGTGCCACCCTGAACGGCGACGTCGAGGCCAAGCTGGTCGCCAACCTCGGGACCATCACGGGCAGTGTGACCGAAAATGCCCCGCCTAAGGAACTCCCGACGTCCGCCACCATCAACTACTATCGAAGCCTAGCCACACCGATCTCCTGGGCAGCCATCCCAAGCGGCGTACTTGCCAACCAGATCGTGGACACGACGGGAAACCCGGACGGGCTGTACCACATCGATACGCAAGGCAATGACCTGACGATCGAGAACTGCCGCATTGAGGGCACACTGGTCGTGGACGTCGTTTCGCCTCAGAAGGTGATCATAAGCAAGGGCATCTACTGGGAACCCCATCGGTCAGACTTTCCGGCCCTGATCGTCAACGGCGACTGCGACATTGGGATCGAGTACCCGTTGTCGGAGCCCGATACGGGCGTGAATTTCAACCCGGTGGGTTTCCCATACGAAGGCGATGAGGACACCGACGCCAACGACGTGTACCCGGGTGTCATAAAGGGACTCGTCCACATCACCGGCGTTTCGACCGAGTTGAGACTGTCGACACAGATCGGAGGCGCGGTGATCGCCCACGGACAGATCACGGTCTGGGATAGCGTCAGCGTGACGTATAATCCCAACCTGGCCTTGAACCCGCCAAAGCGGTATCGTGCAACACGATTGAACGTGGTTCCAGGGACCTGGCGTCGCGAGCTGGCCCCTTGACGTCATCGGGTGGTTCGCGACGCGGATCCTCGGATCGAGAGCCGAACCGATCCCTGACCGCGCGGAACGAATAACCAACGAACTCAAATCGGAAGGAGATCGTGATGTCATCGCAGGCCGCGTCCCCTCGTCAATGGCGTTATCGGACCTGGGCGCTGGTGTTTGCCGGGGGCGTCCTCGTCGGATTGGCGGGCTCCGAGCTGATCCGAACGCCTCGCGCCGAAGCCCAGATCCCCGATCCCGCAGTGCAACGCAGGTCCACGTTCCGGGAGGCGTTGGAGACCAACCGACTGCTCAAGGACATGCTCGATGTGCTCCGCAACGGGACGCTGAAGGTTCGCGTCGTCGAAGAGGACAAGCCGGCGAAGCCCCGGGCCAAGAAGCCGGTGGTTAAGCCGTAGCGGGGCGGCATGGGGCTCGGGGCCCGTGGCCCGGGTCCAGGGCTCGGGGTCCAGGGGCCGGGGGACGCAAGCCGTTATAGGTTATTATAGCGCCTTTTGCTATTTATTAGCATGTCATTGGGACCCAGGACATTATCCCACCTCGGTCCCCGCTCAGGAATGACCGATAATTTTCGGCCAAAAATTGGCCTTGGAATCGCGCCCAAACTGCCGATCCTATAGGTGTCCTCATGGAAGAGGTTGGCCGCTTGGCTAGTCGGCGCGGAAGCAGGCCATGTACGGCAGGATGCTGGGGTCCACAACAAATTCCTGGTTGCTCGTCTTGTCGCTGTGCGCGGTGCTGACCGGCCCGCAGGCCGGCGCCGTCGCCCAGATCTCACCCGCCAAAAAGGCGCAGACCCAACCCGCCACCCACCCGACCGACACGGCTGCTGCCGCCCCGACCGCCGATACCTCGACCCCCGGATCGGCAATCGAATCGACCATCGTGGTCAAGAGCCAGGACCGCGTCGAGATCCACGTGGCCGACGTCCCCCTCTCGACCGTCCTGCGGATGCTCTCCACGCAGAGCCGCAAGAACATCGTCGCAAGCCCCAACGTCAAGGGCACGGTCACGGCCGACCTGTTCGACGTGACCTTCCACGAGGCGCTCGACTCGATCCTGCGGGCCAACAACTGCACCTTCGAGGAACGCGAAAGGTTTATCTACGTCTACACGCTCCAAGAGAAGACCGAGGCCGAGCCCGTCGAGGAGGTCGAGCCCATCGTCGCCCGGGTCTTCCGCCTCAACTACGTCAGCGTCACCGACATCCAGCCCCTGCTCCAACCCCTGCTCAGTAAGGAGGGAAAGATCGCCGCCACCCCGGAGACCAAGACCGGGCTGGACACATCCGTGACCGAGGCCGGCGGAAACACCTTGTCCGACCACGACGTCCTGTTGGTCTACGACACCCCCAGCCGAATCAAGGCGATCGAGAAGGTCATCAAGGAGATCGACGTCCGACCGAAACAGGTGCTGATCGAGGCCACCATCCTGCGTGCCGAGCTCAACGAGAACAACGCGCTGGGCATCGACTTCAACATCGTGTCCGGCGTCGACTTCGAGATGCTGGCCTCGACCTCGCCCGGCGTGACCGATCTGACCACGGGCAACGTGCCGCAGGCAGAGCTCAACAACACCAACACGACCCTTAGGACCGACTTCAACGGCGCGGTGGACCCGGGCGGGTTCACGTTCGGCATCATCAAGGACCAGGTGGCCGTCTTCATCCGCGCCCTGGAGCAGGTCAGCGACACGACGGTGTTGGCCAATCCGAAAGTGCTGGCGCTCAACAAGCAGCGGGGCCAGGTCATGGTCGGCCGACGGGACGGCTACCTGACCACTACGGTGACCGAGACCACCGCGATCCAAACCGTGGAGTTCCTGGAGACCGGCACGCAGCTCATCTTCCGTCCCTTCATCGGCGACGACGGGTACGTCCGGATGGAGATCCACCCCGAGGATAGCGCCGGTTCGCTGAACGAGTCCAACCTGCCGTTCGAGACGACCACCGAGGTCACGTCGAACATCCTGGTGCGTGACGGGCACACGATCCTGATCGCCGGGCTGTTTCGGGAGTCAACGAACGCGGTTCGCGGCCAGGTGCCGGTTTTGGGCAACATCCCCATCGTCGGGGCGCTGTTCCGAGCAACGAACGACATGACCAACCGCGAGGAAGTGATCATCCTGCTGACGGTGCACATCGTCAAGGACGAGTCGGACTACGCGAAAGTCGGGCACGAGCTGGCCGAGGAGGCCATGAAACTCCGGATCGGGATGCGACGCGGGGTTCAGGCGTTCGGGCGCGACCGGCTGGCGCTGGCCCACTACCACATGGCCCTTCAGCACTACCGGGCGGGCCGGCAGGACAAGGCCCTGTGGGACGCCCGGATGGCCCTGCACATTAGCCCCAAGAACCTGCCGGCGATCAGGCTGAAGGAAAGGCTCATCGGACGCCATTCGTGCGACTACCGGGTCGGCTCGATCCGCAGCGTCATTTCTCGGCGTCTGATGGGCGATTCGTCGCTCGGGCCGGTCGGACCCCCTGACCCCGCGATCCCGAACGGGCCGGTGATCCTCCCGCCTCCCGACGAGCAGCCCGACGCGTCGGACGACGCGTCGGACGGGGAGGGCGCCGAGAAATGACCAGAACCCCGATCCGTTCTGCGCCGGGTGCCCTGACCGCTCTACTCCTGTTGGCCGGATGCTCGGAGCTGTTCCACAATAAGCGCGCCGATGAAGCGCATCAGCGCTGGAGCCACATGCGGGCCAGCGTGAAGCTCCAGCTGGCCCAGAAAAGCTACGACAACGGCGCCATCGACGACGCGCTCAAACAGTGCAATGAAGTGCTCCGACTGGACCCGGAATTCACCGACGGATACCTGCTGGCCACCCGGATCCATCTGGAGAGGGGTGAGGTCTCCAAGGCGCGGTCCGCCCTGGACGCCGCGGCGGCGCGCCCGCCGATGACGCCCGAGACCACCTACTTGCAGGGCGTGATCGCCGAACGACAGGGCCGGCGCGAGGAGGCCCTGATCCACTACCAAGACGCCTACCTGGCCGATCCCGATGAGGTCGACTACCTGTTGACCTACGTCGAGTCCCTGATCGCAGCCGATCTGTGTGAACAGGCGCTGGAGATCATCGAGCCGCGTCGGGCCGATTTCGAGCAGACGCCCGCCGTTCACACGCTGGCGGGGCAGGCGCTGTCCCTGCTGGGGCGCGACACCGAGGCGGCCGAATGCTACCAATTCGCCGTCCATCTGGCGCCCGACAACCCGCTGCTCCACGAAGAAGCGGGCATCGCCTTCCTGGCCGCCGGCTGGAACGCAGCGGCCGTCGACACCCTGATGCCGCTGACCCGAACGAAGACGGACGCGTCGACCGAGGAACGAACGGACCCCCACCCGCCCACGTCGGCCGGCGCGATCCGGGCGGTGACGACGGCCCTGCTGCGAAACGGCCAGCCCGCCCGGGCCGCCCGGGTCCTCGAACAGGCGATCAAGGAGCATGCCAGCGAACCGACGCTGTGGCTCATGTTGGCCGACGCCCATCTTCGTTCAGGCGACCTGCACAGCGCCGCCAACGCAGCCCGCCAGACCGTCACGCTCGCGCCGGAAGAACCCGAGGCCCTGCTCGTGCTCGCTTACGCCGACCTGCAAACGCACAGGGACCAAGAGGCCATCGCCACCGCCCGGCGGATCCTCGACCGCCATCCCGACGACGTCGAGGCCAGGGCGCTGTTGGCCTTGGCGCTCGAACGCCGACCCGACGGACGGGTCGGCGCCGCGGAGCAGTATCGACGTATCCTGTCGATCACACCGACCCATCGATGGTCCCGCGCCCGACTCCAACGGCTCGACCAGCAGGCCAGGGCGGACTGATCCCAACGCGACGTTGCGGATCGAAGCCGGCGAATCGGATCGGGTCGCGCAACCTGGCCCGTTCGACTACGCGTCCTCGTCGTGCTCCGCCTCGAGGCCGAACTGCTCCAACCAGTAGTCCGCCTCGCCCGGTTCCAGACCGTGGAACTTCTGGCGCGGTTCCCGCGGGCCCGTGCGGCCCGTTCGATTCAGCTCCCGCAGTACCTGCGTGATGAAGGTGTTGGCGTCCAACGACCGCGCCCGCCGGCGCCGGGCGGCCGTCCGCACCTGCCGGTCGCTGCTGACCACGACGAGTCGGCGCGGGGCCGACGACGATTCGACGGCCTCGATGATGACGTCGTCCGCCGTCCGCGTGTCGCTGTACTGGATGGATAATCGGTCGACGGCGAGCGGACCGTCGCCTGGCCCGTCCGGTCGGACGCCGTCGAAGACGATCGTTACCTGGTGTCGGTCGTGGGGGTCCCAGGACGCGAGCAGACGGCAGAGCCAGGCGCGGTTGGCGTTTTCGGCCCCGTCCAGGGCGCCACGGGCGGTGTGGAGCAGGTTGTCACCGTCGATGAGAACGGGCATCGCCGCTGTCAGCCGTTCGCGCCACGCTCGGATCAGGCCGCGCCGCCCGCGGTGTGCTTGACCACGCCGCCGACGATCGTCACCACCGCTCGCCCGCGGACCTCCCAGCCGTGATAGGGGCAGTTTCGGGAACGTGACTTGAAACGCTCGACGTCGATCGTCCAGTTGAGATCGGGATCGATGATCGTCACGTCCGCGTCGGCGCCCGGTGCCAGCGCCCCCTTGGCCAGGCCCAGGATCCGGGCGGGGTGGATGGTCATCCGGCGGATCAGGTCGGGCCAGTCCATCAGGCCGGGCTCGACCAGGGCCTGGATGTAGACCGGCAGAGCCGATTCCAGCCCGATCACCCCGAACGGGGCGTAGAGAAACTCCAACTCCTTCTCTTCGGTGCTGTGGGGCGCGTGATCGGTGACCAGACAATCGATCGTCCCGTCGCACAGGCCCTGGAGGCAGGCGTCGACATCGGCCTGCGACCGCAGGGGCGGGCTCATCTTGTAGTTCGGATCGTAGTTGCCACAGGCATCTTCCGTCAGCGCCAGGTGGTGGGCCGTCACCTCGGCGGTCACGCGGATGCCCTGGGCCTTGGCCTGACGAATCAGCTCGACCGCGCCCGCCGTCGAGACGTGGGCCACGTGGTATCGGGCGCCGGTGGCCTGGGCCAGCACCAGATCGCGCTGCAGCATGATGACCTCGGCCATTGCGCTCATGCCCGGCAGACCCAGGCGCAGCGCCGTCGGCCCGCTGTTCATCACACCGTCGCCCGCCAGATCGTTGTCCTGGCAGTGTTGGATGATCGGCCGGTCGAACATCGTCGAGTACTGCATCGCCCGCTGGCAGACCCCGGCATCGGCCACGCCGTCGCCGTCGTCACTGAACGCCACCGCCCCCGCGCGAACCATCTGGCCCATTTCGGCCAGTTCCTTGCCCTCGCGCCGCTTGGTGATGCACCCGATCGGATAGACGTTACACCTACCGCACCGCGCCGCCTGACGATAAATGAACTCGACGGCGGCCTCGTTGTCCAACGGCGGGTGCGTGTTCGGCATGGTCGCCACCGACGTGAACCCACCGGCCACGGCTGCGGCCGATCCCGACGCGATCGTCTCCTCCTCCTCGTGGCCCGGCTCGCGGAGGTGTACGTGCATGTCGATCAGGCCCGGGCAGACCAGCAGGCCGGTCGCGTCGATGGTCTGGTCCGCCTGCGCCGACTCGGCTTGACGGGTATCTGTATCCGTGTCTTCCGGCCCCAGGAGCATGGCCTTTTCGGCCGGGTCGACGCCCGCCTCGACGAACCGCTCGACCTCGGGCCCCTTTAGCCACAGGTCGCCGACTCGGTCGATACCCTGCGCCGGATCGATCAACCGCCCGTTCTTGATCAGGATCGTCGCCGCCGCCATCGTCGCCTAAGACTCACTCGCCGCTGCCTGATTGACCAGAAACAGCACCGCCATGCGAATGGCCAGTCCGTTGCTGACCTGTTGCAGGATCGTGCTGTGCGGCCCGTCGGCCACCTCGCTGGCCAGCTCGACGCCGCGGTTGATCGGCCCGGGATGCATGACCAGGACGTCCGGCCGGGCGCGGGCCAGACGCTCGGTGGTCAGCCCGAACAGCCGTGAATACTCCTCGATGCTCGGGAACACGCTCGAGCTGATGCGCTCCATTTGCACCCGCAGCATGTTGATGACGTCGACCTGGCCGAGGACCTCGTCGAAATCATGCGACACGGTCGCCCCCAGCGCCTCGAACTCCTTGGGCACCAACGTCGGGGGACCGACCAGGATCACCTCCGCGCCGAGCTTCTTGAGCGCCCACAGGTTCGACCGGGCCACGCGCGAATGCGCGATGTCGCCCACGATCGCCACCCGTAACCCCTCAAGCGATCCCCGCACCTGGCGGATCGTGAACACGTCCAACAGCGCCTGCGTGGGATGCGCGTGCTGCCCGTCACCCGCGTTGATGACCGAGCAATCCACGCACCGCGTCAGGTAGTGCGGTGCGCCGGCCGCCGGGTGCCGGATCACGATGATGTCCACGCCCATCGCCTCGATGTTCCGGGCCGTGTCCCGCAACGTCTCGCCCTTGCTCAGCGACGACGCCTTGGCCGAGAAATCCAACAGGTCCGCGCTCACCCGCGACGCCGCCAGCGTGAAGCTCATCCGTGTCCGCGTCGACTCCTCGAAGAACAGGTTCACCACCACTTTGCCGCGCAACGCCGGCACCTTCTTGACGCTCCGCGTGCTGACCTCCTTGAACCCCTCCGCCGTGTCCAGGACGCAGGTGATCTCCTCGGGCGACAGCTCCTCTACATCAAGCAGGTGCCGCCGCCGCCAAACGGGCTCGCCCTGGCGGGCGGACACATCCTGTGAGGCGGTCGGGGTCGTGCTCCGCGTCATCCGACTTCCACCCTATCTTGGCCGTCCGTCTCAGCCACCATCACGTTGACGTGTTGGTCGGCGTGTTGCGTGCGGACCCCCACGAAGTCGGCCTGGATCGGCAGCTCGCGACCGGGCCGATCCACCAACACCGCCAGCCGAACCGCCTGCGGTCGACCCAGGTCAACCAACGCGTCCAGGGCCGCCCGGGCCGACCGACCCGTCCACAGGACGTCATCCACCAGGACCAGCGTGCAGTCGTTCAGATCGAAATCGATCTCGGTCGACCGGACGACCGCGTCCGGGCCCTTCTCGGCCAGATCGTCCCGATACAGTGTGATGTCCAGCACCCCCCGGTCGATCGGGTCGAAGCCGCGATCCTCGAGTAGCCGGATCAGGCGATCGCCCAGGACCTCTCCGCGGTTGCGGATCCCGACGACGGCCAACCGGCCGTCACGGGGAACACTGGCCGCGATCTGATCGGCCAGCCCCGCCAGCGTCTCCGCCATGCCGCGCTCGTCGAGAATCGTCTTCACAGCCACAGCCCCTGCCCACACAGAGGCAGCGTAACCGCCACCGCGCCGCTGGGCAAGCACCAAACCGCGTTCCGGGAGGGCACCATTCTGGCGCGCGAAGACGGCGGGCCGGGCCTCGCGCTGCTTGAATCGACCCGGCAGCGTCATCTAGAATCCTAGGATAGAGCCAGGAGTCAGCCATGAACGTCATCGTCAACGACGAACAACACCGGCTCGAAGACGGGACCACCGTCGGCCAGCTCATCAGCCGGCTGGCGCTGACGCCACGCCGCGTCGCCGTCGAGCGCAATCGCGAGCTCGTCCCCCGTGCTACGTACGACCGGACCGTCCTGAAGGACGGGGATCAGATCGAAATCGTTACCCTCGTGGGAGGTGGCTAATGGCCGAGAACGCCCTCCGTATCGCCGGATTCTCCTTCTCCTCCCGGCTGTTCGTGGGAACGGGAAAGTACGCCTCCTACGAAGTGATGCAACAGGCCCTGGCCGCCTCGGGCTGCGAGGTCATCACCGTCGCCGTCCGACGCGAACGACTCTACGACGAGCAAGACCGAAGCCTGCTCGACTTCATCGACACCGACAAGTACACGATCCTGCCCAACACGGCCGGGTGCTTCACGGCCGACGACGCCGTCCGCTGCGCCCGCCTGGGACGAGAGCTGCTCGAGGGCATGGGCAATCCCGGCGCCGGGTGGGTCAAGCTCGAGGTCCTCGCCGACACCAAGACGCTGTTGCCCGACCCGATCGGTACGCTCGAGGCCTGCCAGACGCTCGTGGGCGAGGGCTTCACCGTGTTGGTCTACAGCACGGACGATCCGGTGATGGCGCGGCGACTCAAGGCGGCAGGGGCGGCCAGCGTCATGCCGGCCGGCTCGCCCATCGGCAGCGGACAGGGGGTGTTGAATCCCAACGCCATTCGCATCATCCTGGAGGACCTCAAGGAAGGCGACCCCGACTACCCCATCATCGTCGACGCGGGGGTCGGGACCGCCAGCGACGTGACCGTTGCGATGGAACTGGGCGCCGATGGCGTGCTGCTCAACACGGGCGTGGCCCATGCCAAGCAGCCGGTACACATGGCCGCTGCCATGAAACACGCCATCACGGCCGGCCGGCTCGCGTACATCAGCGGACGGATCCCCAAGAAACTGTACGCCACCGCCAGCTCGCCCCTCGAAGGAACCATCGCGCCGACGCGGTCGAGCTAGACGTCGACCGCACCGACCAACAAGGTCCGTCGCGTTGACGAGAAACGACCCATGACCCGACGCACCCGAAACAGACTGTGCATCTGGATCATCGCTCTGGGGATCGCCAACTTCGTCGCCTATACGGTCGCCTACGCCTACATTGGGGGCGACGCGCACAACGGCGAGATCCGGGGCAACCAATACATCGTCCGAGGCCACTTTCTGCACGGTGCGTCCGGGGCCGAGCGGTCGGTCAGCCGTGAGCTGTGGATCTACAGCTACGTTCATTCGATCTCGATCTGGCCGTCAATCGCCGCTGTCTTGATATGCAACATGGTCCTGGCCAGGCCGCACATCATCGCCACCATGAAGGAGGGCCTCGTCAGCGGCAGGACGTTCGTCACCGTGGTCATCACCTTGTTGACCTTCTTGGCCCTGGTGGCGACGCTGTCGTTCTCGTTGGAGTTCATTCGCGCGCTGAGGCAATGACACCGTCCGTCCGCCGGTAGAACGAACGGCACCGCAGGGAGCCGACATGAAGGTCGCCTCCATACTGGGTCCCGATGGCGCCGTCGCCAGACGCCTGGCCGGCTACGAGATCCGTCCGCAGCAGCTCGAGATGGCCGACGCCGTCGAACGCGCCTTCGCCGAGGGCCGACACCTCCTCGTCGAAGCCGGCACCGGCGTCGGTAAGAGCTTCGCCTACCTCCTGCCCGCGATCGGCCAGGTGCTCGCCCGACGGGGCAAGGTCCTGGTCAGCACGTTCACCATCGCCCTGCAAGAACAGCTCATCGACAAGGACCTACCCTTCCTCAACGCCGTCATCCCCGAGGAGTTCACCGCCTGCATCGTCAAGGGCCGGAACAACTACCTCTGCCTGCGACGCCTCGAACGCGTCAGCAAGCGCCAGAGCGCACTACTC
>Ga0180431_10007371_pt1 | contig 12836 bp, 9 predicted proteins | sample SS_ome_11_FD_132459 | JGI IMG/M metagenome (GOLD analysis project Ga0180431, IMG submission 132459) | Hypersaline lake sediment archaeal communities from the Salton Sea, California, USA - SS_1_MS_1 metaG | ecosystem: Environmental > Aquatic > Non-marine Saline and Alkaline > Hypersaline >... | reverse complement strand
TTATTTTGGAAGTAGACTAGATAAAATATATTTATACAATTTCTAACAAGGTACAAGATGTACCCGAGGATTACCCAAAAGTACCTTGCTATTAATACATTTCGCATGTAAAAACATCCCGAGTATTGGTTCACAGAATATACCAACAAGGTGAACGTTATAAAGCTGCCAACATTTGACGGCCGATTTAAATGGTTGATTTCCTGTCATGCACACATGTTTCGGATTTTTTTTTTCCCGACTAATTTGAGAGTTCCTGATGCTGGTGCTAATTTTAAAAAGTCTCCTTTATAAAATAAAAAAAAAATGCGCGCCTAGTGTAACTTTAGGTTCAATATCAAATCCGATCATTTCCTTGCTAGGTGTCAAAAATGACCCGGTTTCGGTCGAAGGCAGCTCCACCGAGATATTGCAACGGTCAAGCAGAGCATTATTTCTTAAAGTGCGAAAGACATGCCTAGCTTTTTCGCTTTTTTTGTATAATATAGTTCAAGGTTTTTGGCTGAACTGGGGGGTTGAAATATTTCACAATTTTATTTTTTTTTTTAATATAAAAAAATGCCAAAAAAAGCAAAAGCAGAAAAAATGCCAAAAAAACCAAAAGCAGAAAAAATGCCACAAAAAGCAAAAGCAGAAAAAACGCCAAAAAAAGCAATAGCAGAAAAAATGCCAAAAGAAACAAAAGCAGATATTCATTTTTTAGATTATCGGAGGTTGCCCATCCAACACCTTGTAGCACGTTGCGAAAACCAACATGGTTTGATTTTAAACCACACTATGGGAACAGGCAAGACGTTTACAGGTGCATTATTCATGGCAAATTTTCTATCACCACCATTCAAGCACCTGGTGATAGGTCCCGCGAACACACATGTAGAGTGGATTAAAACAGTAAAAAAAGTAGGTGTTAATACTGTAAAAGACCTACAATTCTTACCCCTTGAAACGGACACTGTATTGGATTTTGTTGACCAACCTACATTTAAAAAAAACCCAGAGAAGTTCATTGTGGTAGTGGATGAAGCTCATTTATTGATAAATATAATAACCGATTCAAGTATACCTCTGCGGAGAAAAGTAGCAGTACAAGATTGGCTTAGTCAGTGCAAAAAGTTATTATTATTAACAGGGACGCCATTCTCTTCTAATCCACGGGACATTTCATATATAGTTAACGTAGCTGCTGGAAAGTCGGTTATACCAACGACATTTGTTGAATTTCAAAAAAGGTATTATAAGTTTAATGCTAAAAAAGCAGCCATATCTGGTTGGTTTGCTCCCATACTAAAAAATTCTGCTAAAATATTGAATCCTATATGGCAGTATTATATGGACGCGGTTTTATTGGGGTTGGCAACACAATATTTACACCCACTGTCTAAGGCATTACTCTACCACCAAAAAAAAGATATGATTATGGATCACATAAGGGAGACGACAAAAAGCTTGATTACAGGAGTTAACAACTCAAAATTATTACGTCCAGAAGATATAAATGAAGCAAAGGATACAGCAGCCGCCGCAGAATTAGTGGCATCTACGGTAAACAAAGTTACGACACGGATAGCTACGGAACAGGAATACACCGAGGATTTGAATGAAGCACGTGCAGATGGGACACATGCAGATAGGACACCGAAAGCGGGACCTGCCGATTTGCACAATGTTTACCAGCAGATAACAGCAATATACGCTGAGTTACAAAAGAAGTCTAATGATTCAGCCCACACACATATAGGTATGATTGAACATCACGATGAATCAATTCAGCTGGCGACTGATCGCTTTGAACAGGATACGGAGCGTCCTGCTGAACTGATGATGATGGTTCCTGTTTCAGGCACACAACGTGAAAGTCTGGTTGGCGACATACTGGCTGATGTATTGAAAAAAAAACCGACAGCAAACTGGGCCCTCCTGAATATTGGGTTCCCGTTACTAATACGAGGGCTTAAGATTCTAATTTTAATTGATACATACCCAAAATTCTTTCTATTGTACTTTTCGGTATGGTTAATGGGATTGTTAATGAAAAAACTAGAGAAAGTTAAAGACTTTTACACTCTTAATACAAAGGCAATCGTGAAAGACATTGCACCTTACATATCAACGTACAATCCATTTTTATTGCAAAATGATCCCGATATTCTGTCACATTATCCAAGAAGTGTTGAAAAAATTATGTATACCCGGTTGACGTCAAAGGAAATGGTTATGGTATACAAGGTAATGACGAATAGGTTATCAGCTGCTGAATTAATAGATTATGGTTTCGTTGCCTCAAAGAGAGAGTTAGATTTTTTTAGGTCCGCTACAGAAGAGATCTTTTATAAGAATTATGGCCGTTTAGTTGGTGGGATTGTTGCTGACGGAAACTTACCACAAAAGTTTAAACATATTTTTGATATGCACCGAATAGATCCACAACCAACGCTGATATACTCCAATTTCCCAGGTGGTCTTCGGAATTTTACGACAGCTGCAAAAAACGAAGGGTTTTCTATGGAAATTATTCCAACGGAGGGTGACGACGTAGCAGAAAAGGACCGACTTATACAGGCTGCTCGTAATAAGAACATTGATTTTCTTGGCTTGCCTCATTTTGCCACCACAGGAACCGATGTACCAGGCATGCGTGTCTTTCATATCCTGGAACCTTGTCTGGATATCATTACATACAAACAATTACTAGCTCGCGTGGTCCGCTACCAGCACAGCACCACGGAAACACAATATACAGTCACTACATATACATGGGTAGCAAAAGGGCCCCGCGCAACCGGGAAGTTCGCTGCTTTTATGAAATTCTGGAAGCAGTTTGGCTATCATCGCGCACCCTGGTTATTTAAATCGGAAATTAATCAAACCTTAACGCCTGACTCCATTGCAATCGAGGAGTTACGTAAGGCTAGTCTTATGTACAACAACGTACAAACGCAAGTGATGGAATTAACTACCAAAGAGAGCATGGAAATGTCTGAAGCATTAGCGTGTTGTATTTATGATCCGAATAATCTATGTGAAAACATTACTTGTCAAGAACATTATAAAAGCGTGCTCGCAAATGCAAAAACCAACGAGGGAGCCCTTGATGCTAAGAAGGAAAAGTCCGCAGCCGATGCTAAGAAGGAAAAGTCCGAAGCTGATGCTAAGAAGGGAAAGTCCGAAGCTGATGCTAAGAAGGGAAAGTCCGAAGCTGATGCTAGGAAGGGAAAGTCCGAAGCTTATGCTAGGAAGGGAAAGTCCGAAGCTGATGCTCAAGCTAAGAGAAAGAAACCTCGTACTAAGACAAGACGACAAAGGTAGTATATGTGAATAGGACTACGAATTCTAATTAAAAACATAATACTGCACTTACTTTGGGAGCTGGTATGACACTTGCCGTCCTCCAAAGAGTGACAAAAAAAAATTTACAGATAATTTTGAGACACAGTGGAAGCCCGTGTCTGATTATTGTCCGCAGTGCCCACAAGCAAGAACATACGACCCCGCGTACTGCCAAATCCGCTCAAATCTCACTGAAGATTTTGCAATGGTCAAGCAGAGCATTGTTTCTTAAAGTGCGGAAGACATGCCTAGCTTTTTCGCTTTTTGTATAATATGGTTCAGGGTTTTTGGCTGAACTGGGAGTTGAAATATTTTACAGTTTTTTTATTATATTTATTTTATAAAAAATGTCAAAAAAACCAGATATTCATTTTTTAGATTATCGGAAGTTGCCAATCCAACACCTTGTAGCGCGGTGCGAAAACCAACATGGGTTGATTTTAAACCACACTATGGGAACAGGTAAAACGTTTACGGGTGCATTATTCATGGCGAATTTTCTATCACCACCATTCCAGCACCTGGTGATAGGTCCCGCGAACACACGTGTAGAGTGGATTAAAACAGTACAAAAGGTAGGTGTTAATAATGAACACAAACTACAATTCTTACCCCTTGACAAGGACACTGTATTGGATTTTGTTGACCAACCTACATTTAGAAAAAACCCAGAGAAGTTCATTGTGGTAGTGGATGAAGCTCATTTATTGATAAATATACTAACCGATCCAAGTATACTTTTGCCGAAAAAAAAAGCAGTACAATATTGGCTTAATCAGTGCAAAAAGTTATTATTATTAACAGGGACGCCATTCTCTTCTAACCCACGGGACATTTCATTTATAGTTAACATAGCTGCTGGGAAGTCGGTTGTACCCACGACATTTGCTGAATTTCAAAAAAGGTATTATAAGTTTAATGCCAAAAAAGCAGCCATATCTGGTTGGGTAGCTCCCATACTAAACAAATATGCTAAAATATCGAGGCCTGTATTGCTTCCTATATGGATAACTTACGTGTTGTTGATTGTAGTGTCTTTGTTGTTTAAATATTGCTTTGTTATTATGGTATATCACGAGAATCTAACAAGGGATGAATTAATGGATCATATAAGAGAGACGACAAAAAGTCTGTTAGTACAAATACCGACCGAATCAGTATTAACAAAAGCCTATGTAAATGAGAGGCCCCCACCAAACGGACATAGAATTCAGCACAGAATAAGCGTAGGCGCCTATGTGAACGAGAATGCGAGTTCCACATCAAACGGACAAACAACCGATTCTGTTCAGGACAAAAAAGACATGCAAATAAATGACTGGCTAATTAACGTATCAAAGATCCCGTTAGTTAAGGAGTATGGTAATTCTATGTCCGAACATGTACTTGATTTTAAGAAGATCCTTTGTAATCTAAGTGACGAAGATAATTATCTTTATGATGATGATGATGCTGACGAAGAAGACGAAGAGGTGACGAAGAACAAGAAGGTTCATAATTGTGCTGTCCGTTTCAGAAGTACGTTCATTAAATATCCTAAAACATACAAGATCTTCTTGAAAATTGGGTTCCCGCTAGTAGCACAAGGGTTTCGGATAATATCGGCAATTAATACATACAACAAATTCTATCTATTGTTATTGTCGGTATACTTAATGGGATTGTTAATAAAAAAACTAGAGAAAATTAAAGACTTTTACACTCTTGATACAAAGGCAATCGTGAAAGACATTGCACCTTACATATCAACGTACAATCCATTTTTATTGCAAAATGACCCCGATATTCTGTCACATTATCCAAGAAGTGTTGAAAAAATTATGTATACCCGGTTGACATCAACGGAAATGTTTCTTTTATACAAGGTAATGATGAATAGGTTATCAGCTGATGAATTAATAAATTTTGGTTTCGTTGCCTCACAGGAAGAGTTAGAGTTTTTTAGGCCCGCTACAGAAGAGATCTTTTATAAGAATTATGGCCGTTTAGTTGGTGGGATTGTTACGGACAAAAAGTTACCACAAAAGTTTAAATATATTTTTGATATGCACCGAAAAAATCGACAACCAACGCTGATATACTCCAATTTCCCAGGTGGTCTTGAGAATTTTACGAAAGCTGCAAAAAACGAAGGGTTTACTATGCAAATTATTCCAACGGAGGGTAACGACGTAGCAAAAAAGGACCAACTTATACAGGATGCTCGTAATAGTCAGATTGATTTTCTTGGCTTGCCTCATTTTGCCACCACAGGAACCGATGTACCAGGCATGCGTGTCTTTCACATCCTTGAACCTTGTTTGGATATCATTACATACAAACAATTACTAGCTCGCGTGGTCCGCTACCAGCACAACACAACGGAGCAATATACCGTCACTATATATACATGGGTAGCAAAAGGGCCCCTCGCAACCGGGAAGTTTGCTGCTTTTATGAAATTCTGGAAACAGTTTGGCAGTCATCGCGCACCATGGTTATTTACATCTGAAATTAAGCAGACCACATCGCCTGACTCTATTGCAATCGAGGACTTACGTAAGGCTAGTCTTATGTACAACAATGTACAAACTGAAGTGATGAAATTAACTAACAAAGAGAGCATGGATATGTCTAAAGAATTAGCGTGTTGTATTTATGATCCGAATAATCCATGTGAAAAGAAAAGCTGTCAAGAACACTATAAAACCGTGCTCGCAAATGCAAAAACCAGCGAGGGAGCCCTTGATGCTAACAAGCCTACAGCTAAAGAGTCCATAGCTGATGCTTCAGGTACATCAGAACAGCCACGTAATAAGAAAAGTGGACGAAAGAAAGCTCATTCTCGTGATAAGAAAGGACGAAAGAAAGCTGATTCTCGTAATAAGAAAAGCGGAAAAAAGAAAGCTCATTAAATGACAAAAAGCAATGATATAACTGATCCCAACCCCACCGCGAGGCTTTTTCTATACAAACACAGGACTCCTGGGGGTCAATTCACAGGAGATCGCGCACAACTGTTTGCCTTATCCACTAAAGCTATTGCGGCTTAACAAAAAACTGCAATTTCTCACGCGTAAATCATGACAATTGTCCAGATATCATTACTTAGATATACACAAGTCCCATTAACTGTTTTTTTTTCAGATAAAAAAAATTAATTCATCGACAATATTTTTTTTTTTTTGATATGGGTACGGAAACTATGCTCGTTTCCAGCCATGAAGAATTGTTTTTAGATTATAGATATGTCGTATTGTTGTGACATGGTGCTGAACCGTGAAGAATTCATCAGGATTATAACAAGTTAATTGATTATTAAAAAAGGACTGAGGGCAAACACCTCTATGTCGTCCATTCCAGAAATAAATTTCCATACCTTGCTCATTTTTGTTAGCAATAAGTTTACTACATTTTTTTGCTTTTTCTGGTGGATCGACGAACCGGTATGGGAGAAGATGATGCCTTGCGCTTTTTACCCTTACCTTTTGCGGATGCTTTAGCCTTTTTCTCACCATCCATTGCCATATCCTTATATTGCTGCCTTTCATCATCAGACAGGGCTTTCCATTCTGCCCCAATCAGTTTTCCAATTTCACCAAAACTGATGTCAGGGTTTTCCGCCTTAACTCTGTCTCGATGTTTATTAAAGAAGATCAGATACGAACTTAATTTACGCTTAGGTCGCTCTTTTTTGTACTTAGCAACCTTTTCTTTGTATTTTTTCATTTCTGTTTCGGCTGCATCATTATATTTCGCCCTCTGCTTATCGGTCAACTCCTGCCAGGCCGCACCGATTGCTGCACCCATCTCCTTAAATGAGAGGTCTTTGTGATTCTTGCGCTCCACTTTTGCAAACCGCATGTATCCACTGAGTGGTCGTTTGTGGTTATGCTTAGCGCGGTGCTTGTAGACCCGGTGACCAGCAAAACGACGCAGCGAGTCAAATTCTTTTTGGCTAATTCCGCCGCCCGTTTTGGCGGTCGCGTGTTTTTCCAAAATTTTCCTAATGTGCTCAGGTTGATCAAGAGTGTCGTGATTCTGGTTAATTTCTTCGACAACCTCAGATACCGACAAGGCAGACGGTTGTGGTGATTTGCGGGGGGCCTTGGGGACAAAATATTTTTCCACTTTCTTCAGTAGTTTGTCCGAAATAAATTTACTCTCTTCAGCTTTCCTCAGAAAGTCTTTCATGTATGTATAATGCTCTTTTTTCTGGCCATGTTTGTCCGTAAGCTTCAGTGCCTTCAACTTTTTGACCATTTTTGTCACTTCTCCCGCAGCAGCCGCCTTTTGACTAGAAGATCGGGGACGTTTCTTATCTTGACAGAACGCCAAAAGTTTCTTGGCCTGTGTATTAGTTAATTGGTCAAGATCTAATAGTTTATCGACGTACCCAGGCACCTTTTTCCCAGCATCTTCCAATTCCTGCTTTTTAGCCCTAGCCGCATCTTTGGCAGCGCTCACTTTATCGGCAGGTGCTAGACGCTTACTACCTTTCGTTTTGCTCTTCTTGCTTTTCCTAGCCTTCCGTTTGCTATCCTTTGCAAAATCTGTAAGTTTCTTTTGCTGTTTTTTGGTCAAACTATCGGCAGCCAACAGTTTGTCGACATACCCTGGTACCTTCTTATCACCATCTTCTAATTCTTTCTTTTTAGCGAGGGCTTTGTCTTTGGCAGCAGTCACCTGTTTCTCGGTTGCATTTTGCTGACTACCTTTATTTTTGCGAGGGCTCTTTTTCTTCTTACTTGCACTGTTTTTTTTCATATTAGACTTGTCTTTTAATTTCTTAAGCAAAGCTTTCAATTTCTTAAGGACATCAGGTGAGACACTAGCGTGGTCCTGCTCAGCTTTGTCAACATATCCTGGCATCTTTTCATCAGAAAACGCTTGCAGATCAGCAAGTACTTTCTTAACACTATTCGCGTTAGCCTTTTTAGCTGACTTCTTTCCAGACTTTTCCGTACGTGGCATAAGGTAGTTGAGTTTTTTTTGTTTTAAAGAAAATAATTTTTTTTTTTGCTGACTTTTGAAGGAAACTGAAAAGTTAAGAAATGGAAAAATATAAACAAAATGCTGAGCCATTATTCTCAAGACGTAATAAAGTCAGCCCACATTGGCTATGCTGTGGTATTGAAAGCCCGTGGTTTGGTCCCAGCGGCAACTGTTAGTCACGCCGGTAGATCAAATTCACGGAGTTGAGGTATAATATTATTAGATAATAGATAATCGATTGAGTAAAAAATTTAAATACTTCGAAGTTATTACCAATAACTAGCTACAGTTCCTTTTCCCCGTTCCCCGTCCTCCGTTCCTCTCCATCCCTTTACCCTCCCCCTCCCCCTTCTCCTCGTGGCCATACCCCTTCTCTTTTTCACCAACAGTCAACAAAACTAAAGCAAATAAACTATAAGAAGCGCATGACGTAATGAACACATCGATGACATATTATCAGGGAACGCAATATAATCCAAGCTACGAAATATTACAGTCGGCATTTTGTTTTATAATTTGATATGAGTAGGTGTGAGGACACCTTTACGTATTGTCGAGAGCATGAAAAAATAATCGAGCCACCACAGACCTGGATCGACTTCGAGTACCAGCTGCGCACATCAATTAACGTCCGTGTTCAAATTCTTAGGGTACCCATTGATCAAGATTTACGGAACTCCTTGTGTGTAGAAAATGGCACAACATACTGCGTTACAAGATGCGGTCAAATTACACACACTCTGGGGGTAGTGGTGAGAGAGTGTAAATGGTCACCAGCCACCGGCTCTAAATATTTGAGTTTAATGAAAAAAAGTTTTTGTTCATCTTTATTGTGGTGTGAAGTTGGGACTGGTAGGGAGTTATTTTTGAGTGTTTTTAAACATGTTCAAGTGTGTTTGACCCGGGGGGTATAGCCCCAAGAGCAACCTTATTTTCTGTTTTTGCTTTTTCCCTTTTTTTTTTGTTGGTTTCCTTTTGTTTTCCTTTCTTATTTTTTGTAATCTTAATCCATGTGACCCTGAGAGTATAGTGGTGGTACTCCACCCTTGAAAAAAAATGAACTTTTATAATAAATGGACCACCTGTATGGTATTAGTGACAAATATAAAGCCCCTGAAACGATACCTATCGATATTATTGATGTATGTATACTACGCGGTGTAAAATATCAATACATTAGTGAAATGTGTCGAATAGTATCCATACTGTTACCATATAATACTACAAACTTTGTACAGGGTTTCATTAAAGACGTAGACAATGTGGAAAGAAAAATGAATATGTATCACCAGAAAGAAGAAGAAGAGATTACAAAATATTTACACAAGCCAAAAGATAATTAAGTATAAGATACTCCCATTCCAGTACGAAACAAAAATCTTCCCCGATCGTAAAACATTATATAACATGCGTAGTCTCGTATATGACTTATTGTCACCGTTGCAAATATGGGCTGATAAGTTGGAACATGACGAGGATAACATAAAAAATATTACAGCAAATAATATACAAATATGTAGAATAATGTACCATTTAGACAAACATTTTGAATCGGTAAAATTGAATGTGAATTTTTATATGTAAGGATAGGCCATTACATTGTGACTATGATTGCTCTGTGGATAATGGATCATTGTATTGTAATTTGTGTCGTAGTTCCAGTTCATCAGTATCGTATGTATTATCACGGCTGTATCTAATAGCAAATGATTCATTATTGATCCATCTTCTTATATTACCTTTTTACTACCTCGTTGTTCCTCTAATTCTCTTGCTTTTTCCAATGCTTTAACTCTATTCTGTAGAGACTGAATACGACTTTCCTTGGCCTGTAGTTTGGAAGGAAATCAGGAGATTTGTTGCTGTAGCTTGTTTTTAGCTTGAGTGAGTTCACGTAGTCGTACTTCACATTGGTCGATTTTAAGTCTACTCGCCCTATGCCGTTCCTCGAATTGCGCCAGCTTTTCAGTCTTTACAGCAAGAGCACGTTCCAGTGTATCCGAATGTTGCTTAGTAGTATTTAATACCCTCTTGTGTGCCGCATCGGCTTCACCACACGACGTTTCAAGCGCCGCAAGTGTTTCTTGGACTTGACGCAGCTTTTCATTGCAAGCTGAAGCTTCTATATTTTTTGACTCTAATTGGTCAGTCAGCTCGTCTATTCGCTCTCTGAGATCTTTTTTGTTCTTAACAATCTCCTTCAGTTGAAGTTCCAGTGACGTTACTGCTTTTTCAGCTTTCAGTTTTGCTAGTTCTCTTTGTTTGCCTGCCCGCAAAAACAAAGAGTGCTCTCGTTTTAGTTTGTTATGTACACGCTGTAATTGCGTCAATTCGTCTAATGTCTGCGAATGTTGCTTACCTAAGGCGGCATACCTATTCATGTGTTCTCGAATACTAGCATCTCTTTCTCTCAGCTGAACTTCGAGTGCATCACAGAGTCGCGGGGACGGAGAACCTGTAAGAGCTTTTGTTTGTTGAATTTGCAATGTTTCCTCAAGATTAGTTAGTTGTCGCTTTAAATCATGTATTTCTGCATCTTTTTCTGTACATTTTACAATATTTTCATTTATGGACTGTTCTATTTTATATTTTTGAAGTTCACTTACTTCAAGCTGCAGTGTGTTAACTCTTTCCAATAATTCTGCTTCTCTCAGTGAACAATCTAGTGCTCTTTGGCGTTCATGTATCCGAGCAGCTCCTTCAAGCAGTCCAGCGCCTCCACCTGCAAGTACTTTTGCCGCTGTCCCGCTTTTGTTTTTTTTAGTACTCGATGGCAACATCGTTTATTCTTCTTCTGGAGAAAATATAGCAAGGCCAAGGAACCATGGCCAGCCAAGCATCTTCCACGCAATTTGTAATTTTCCGCTTGAAGATTTCTCACTGTAAGCAATAACAAGAATAATAGCAATTATAAAATACAGGAGAATATAAAGCATGATAATTAAAAAGATTGAGGGTTTGTCATCGTCTTCTTGCTCATTTATGGGTTTTGATTTGTCTGTAATGTTTACAACATCTTCTAAGTTGTGTTCCACTCCTTTGGTGGAAACAAAGGAATACTGGTCACGGACTTGCCCCTTTGTGTTACGAACAACAAAGGCCAACTGAGTAACATACACCTTCTCCTGGGTGACCGGCAATGGTATATGAATCTGGTTATATTCCGGGTCTGGATCAACCCGTTCTAATTCCACCTTTGTGGTGCCCTGACTGCAGCCTGGATCAGTACAAAACAAGACATTGACTTTCTCTGCCCAATCAGATTTTGTAAGGTCTTTGAATTTTATTTTCAACACTTGTGTATCATCAGCTGGTTCAAAGGAAAATTTCATCTTTTGTTCCTGGATAAAGTTTTTTTTTCTCTTTCACGTATATCCAGCCGCAACAATACTCGCCACGCTACCACTAAAGGCCACTAAAGCACTTAAAACAAGAAAAAATAAAGGGATTTGAATACTATTTATGCCTTGCATAAACGCCAGGACTAATAACAAACTCCCCATCCCCAGTAACACAAAAATAGGATACACCATGGCAATGCTTGAGAGCGTAACAATTAATACCGGGTCCTCACGAGCTATCACAAAAGAACTTAAAATGATTGAAATAATGGGAAATAATATAGGCATAAGAATTTTTGCATGTAGTTGAAATCGATGTGCAGTAAATACTATAATACTTACAATCATCCCAAGGGATCCAACAATGTTAATAATAGCGCCAATCTTCTGGACCTTCATCTTTTTTTTTAAAGAGCTCTATTATTATTTTTCCTCAATTAGTTTAAAAACTTTTTGTGGCCACCGCGATCGTTTCCCTTGGCGGCGAGTGGTGGGATCCAACGTGCGAATATTGATCCAAAGTACGTAGATAATCTTATAGCGAAGAAAAGGTTGTCTGGGAGCTTGATCCAGTAGCCTTAGGTTCTGAATCTAGTTTTATTCTTTTAATGATTCTATCCATACCTCCCCACTTTTTTATTATGAACACTAAAGGTACGACCATTCCTAACAACTTCAAGCCACCGAGTAAGTGTACAGGTCGCAACTTTCCGTGTAGATATGACAATGTAGCAGCCAATACAATTATGTCGCTCTTGTTCTGCATCTGATTACCCTTTATCTCTATTTTTACCCGAGCGTACTTCAAGAGGGGCAAAAATCTCCCGATTTTTTCTGGTTCGCCGACTTCAGAGAAACTGTAATATTTATTGTTAACTGTCGTGAAAATTTGTTCATTAGTATCAGCGAAGATTTCAAAATTCTGAGGATCTATGTATCGCACTGTATAATCTTCTGGTTTATCACCATGCAAAGCACGGATTGTGAACTTATTGCGTCGGAAAGTACTAGTTACCAATTCCGACGTAACCTTCAAATCTGTAGAGTATTTGTACCGCACCTTAAACATGTTGTTCTCGTAAAAACTAAGCCCCAGGAATGCAATAGTCATGAGGCAGACCATCAGTACTTCAAGTTCGTTTGTAGTAGTATCAAAATGTATTCTTCGTCTTCCCAGAGCCATCTGAATACCCG